>OLQM01000188.1_pt1 | contig 65601 bp, 51 predicted proteins | sample 1673161 | NCBI WGS metagenome assembly OLQM01 (sample SAMEA3136761, study PRJEB25190) | human gut metagenome | reverse complement strand
ATATACAGAAAGAGGGTGCGCCATAAATGACCATAGTCAATTATGACACACCCTCTTTGGGATAAACGCAGCAATTGGAAATGACTGGACGGCGAACGTGCCTTGATGTGTTGACACCATATTAGGCCTGTGGCGACAGGTCGTTTTATGTCGTTAAGCACGTCAAAATGTTAAATAACACAACTTTAATGTTCATTTTTTTGCATTTGTAAATAATATGTTATATATTTGCCACATCTTTATTTGCGATTTCGGGATTATCGAAATCATTTTCCGGGTTGGTGCGTCCTGCATCAACCCTTTTTTGTCTGTCATAATGTTTGACCGCCGTGTCTTTGTGTTCGCGGCGATTGTTCCTTTTCTCGTAATAATGATAACGAAAAACAAAAATATATTAAATAGTTTTCTCCTTAAACATATAATTGATAACTTTGCAAATATTAATTAATTTCATGCGTCATAGTTTTATGAGATATGCTATTATTGCGGCAGGCGAAGGCTCGAGGCTTGCAAGCGAGGGCGTGACAGACCCCAAGCCATTGGTAAGCGTCGGTGGCGAGCGGCTCATAGACAGGCTGCTGCGCATATTCACGGACAACGGTGCCGAGGAGATTGCCGTTATTTGCAATGGCAGGGATCATGCGGTTGAACGGCATCTTGACGAGATACGCGGCAATGGGCTCGCCGGGCGGCGCGTGCCTTTGAAATATATTGTGAAATCAACTCCCAGCAGTCTTCACAGTTTCAATGAACTTTGCACTCTGCTCAATGACGGGAAATTCATATTGACAACGGTAGATACCATTTTCCGTGAAGACGAGTTCGCACGGTTCGTATCTTACTTTAAGGACAGTGACAGCGATGGCTGTTTCCCCGTCACGGGCTACGTTGATGACGAAAAGCCGCTTTATGTCGCCGTTGACGGCTCGATGCGCATTACCGGGTTTCATGACGAGCGCGGCGACTGCCGGTATGTCAGTGCCGGAATCTACGGACTTGGGACAAAGGCCAAGGATGTGGCACGGCGTTGCATAGGGCAGGGTGTTAGCCGTATGCGCAATTTCCAGCGCGCGCTTGTCGGCGAGGGCCTAAATATAAAGGCATGTGCCTTTACCAAAGTGCTCGACATAGACCACGCCGGGGACATAAGGAAGGCAGAGGAGTTCCTGCGTGGAAACAGTTGACATGAGGGTACTGATGATATACCGGGCGGAGAGGTATTCGCCGAACAGCGTCGTAAAGGACAAGCAAATACTCGATGCCGTGGGCCATGAGTTGCGGGAATGTGGGGCGGAAGTTCTCTTCATGTGTGAAGAGTCGCTCACGGATTACGCTGATGCAGACGTGATATTCTCTATGGGGCGTTGCCCTGACACCATAGAGTGGCTTGCCAGGAAGGAGGAAGAAGGCGTGAGGGTGATAAACAGCAGTCGCGGTATGCGCAGCTCGAGACGCTCGTTTGTCGATAGGATGATGCGTGAGAATGCTATTCCTGCCGCGCCTCAGGATGGAAACTGCGGATATTGGCTCAAGCGTGGTGACGGCGCCGCCCAACAGAAAGAGGATGTGGTGTTTGCCGTGGATGAGGCAGAGCGTGACCGCCGCCTTGAGGATTTCATGTCAAGAGGCATCAGGGACGTGGTGACCACGGCGCATGTTCGGGGCGATCTGGTGAAGTTCTACGGAGTTGCAGGCACGCCATTCTTCCGTTGTTACTATCCAACGGACGATGGCGGCAGCAAGTTCGGCGACGAGCGCCGCAACGGAAAGGCCATGCACTATGATTTCAGCCGCAGACTGTTGATGGAAAACGCCACACGTCTTGCTGGCCTGCTGGGACTTGAGGTGTATGGCGGAGACTGCATAGTGCGTCAGGACGGCACATTCGCCATAATCGACTTCAACGACTGGCCAAGTTTCTCACGATGCCGCAACGATGCCGCAAAGGCCATCGCATCGCTTGCCTGTGCCGGGACAAAGGAGTCGCATTTGTAACAGAAAATCATTTTTCGATGGGAAAATCATTCAACGAGATGCTGCGGGCATCATTCAAGAGCAAGGATACAGAAGAGTGGATAGACATTTATTTCACCCGCCCCATAGGGCTGGTGTTTGCTATTTTCTGGAACAAGCTGGGCATACACCCCAACGTTATAACCATACTGTCGATATTTCTCGGCATCGGCGCCGGCGTGATGTTCGTACACACCGACCTGCAGCACAATGTCATCGGTGTGCTGCTGCTTATGTTTGCCAACTTCTGTGACAGCACCGACGGGCAGATGGCGCGGCTCACCGGCAAGAAAACCCTTGTGGGGAGAGTCCTCGATGGCTTTTCTGGCGACATCTGGTTCTTTGCAATATATTCCGCTATATGCCTTCGCCTTTACAACCAGTACATCCCCGGGACCGACATGAAGTGGCATATATGGATATGGCTGCTTGCGCTGGTTGCCGGTGTGATGTGCCATTCGCCGCAGAGCTCGCTCGCCGATTACTACCGCCAGATACACCTTTTGTTCATAAAGGGAAAGGAGGGCAGCGAGCTCGACAACTACCGGGAGCAGCGCGCAATGTATGAGCAACAGCCGAAGACCAGGATACTTGCACGGCTTTTCTACTACAACTATGCCAACTATTGCAAGAGCCAGGAGAAACGCACACCGAATTTCCAGAAGATGATGGCTGCCGTAAAGGAGAGGTACGGAGATGTTGATGGGATGCCTGCGGAACTAAAGGAAATGTTCGTGAGCGGCAGCCGCCCACTTATGAAGCACGCAAACATCCTCACTTTCAACGTCCGGGCGATAACGCTGTATGCCACATGCCTGCTGGGCTGCCCGTGGGTCTATCTGCTTGTGGAAATCATAGTGCTTAACATATTGTATATTCACATGCACAAGAGGCATGAGGCACTGTGTGCCAACATTACGGAAAAACTATGACCAAAGGATATATATTCGACTATGGAGGCACCATAGACACACGCGGCGACCACTGGGGGCGGGTGTTGTGGAAATGTTACGAGCGGTGCGGGATGCCCGTCACCGAACAGCAGTTCCGCGAGGCATACGTACATGCGGAGCGGGTGCTGGGACGAAACCCGATTGTGAAACCCTCGTTCACGTTCCTCAAGACACTCGGCACGAAGCTGCGAATTGAGATGGAATATCTTATGACGGAAGGTTATTGGGACGTTTCTGAGGAAGGCTATGCAATGAAACATTCCGAAATCCTCAAAATGGTCTATGGCGAAACGTGCGGCATAGTGGCGGAAAACAGGAGTGTGCTGAAAGAGTTGGGACGGGAGCATCCATTGGTGCTGGTGAGCAATTTCTATGGTAACATGCCCACCGTGTTAGGAGAGTTCGGGCTTGACGGCCTGTTCGTATCTGTCATTGAGAGTGCTGTGGTGGGCATACGCAAGCCAGACCCCCGCATATTCGCGCTCGGCGTTGAGGCGTTGCAACTGCCCGCCAGAGATGTAACCGTCGTTGGCGACAGTTACTACAAGGACATACTGCCGGCACGCAGCCTGGGTTGCCGCACGGTTTGGATAAAGGGACTGGGATGGACCGATGAGGAATATGACTTGACGGTGCCGGACAAGGTGATCAGCAGACTTGATGAGTTATTGTAAAAAACAGGACAACGTTCGTAGAAATGAGGAAAGCAATAATATGCATATTTATGATGCTTGTGGCGATAGCGTCGCAGGCACAGAACATATCGGGCAGGATAGTTGATGCGTCAACCGGCGACAGCATACCATACGCCAGTGCGATATACAAAGGTCACAGCATCATGGTGTCAAGTGATGCCAGCGGACGTTTCAGCATAGCAAGGTGCAACGGGCTGACGCTGACGTTCAGTGCGCTGGGCTACAAGCCGAGGAAGATGGCAATAAACAAAAACACCGTCGGCAATCTTGTCATAAAACTGGAGCCGTCCGGAGCGCATGCACTCGAGGGTGTTACGGTGAAGGCAAAGCGCAAGAGGTATTCGCGGAAAAACAACCCGGCGGTGGAACTGATGAAGAGGGTAGTGGAGGCAAAGAAACGGACAGACCTGGCCAACCACGACTATTACCAGTATAACAAATACCAGAAGATAACACTCGCCTTCAATGACCTCAAGCCTGCCGAACTGGAAAGCGAGTATTTCCAAAAGAGAAAATGGCTGCTCAACCAGGTGGAACCAAGTCCATACACGGGGAAACTTATACTGCCGATAAGCGTTGACGAGACGGTTACGAAGAGGATTTACCGCAAGTCACCACGCTCTGAGAAAGACATAATAGAGGGGCAGAACTCCAGCGGGATAAACGACCTGATAGAGACGGGAGACATTCTTAACACTGTGCTGAAGGACGTGTTCGCGGACGTTGACATCTACGACGACCAGGTCAGGCTGCTGCAATATCCGTTCACGTCGCCTATAGGAAAGAATGCCGTTGCATTCTACAGGTATTACATAGAGGACACGGTGTATGTGGAAAACGACAAGTGCTATCACCTGCAGTTCCTGCCCAACAACCAGCAGGACTTCGGTTTCCGTGGAGAACTTTACATCGTTGCCGATTCCACGCTGCATGTGAAGAAGTGCAACCTCTCGATACCAAAGAAAAGCGACGTTAACTTCGTTGACAATCTTCAGATTGTCCAGGAATACAGCAAACTGCCTAACGGCGAGTGGGTGTTGTCGGTTGACGACATGTTCGTGGAACTGTCACTCACGAAATTTCTTTCAAAGGCGGTTGTGATGCGGACGACACGGCTCAGTGACTATGCCTTCGACGAGATACCCAAGAGGCTGTTCAAAGGGAAGGGAAAGGTTCGGCATGAGGCCGATGCAAGGATGCGCGACAATGATTTCTGGGAACATTACCGCTCGGTTGAACTTACAAGGAGCGAGGATGCGATGGGTGATTTCGTCAAGGGGCTGGAAAGCATAAAGGGCTTCAAGTTTGTCATTTTCGGGGCAAAGGCGTTGATAGAGAACTTTGTTGAGACGGGCGGCGTGAAACAGCCGAGCAAGGTTGACATAGGCCCGGTGAACACCATGATAACGAAGAATTTCGTTGACGGGCTGCGCACGAGGGTAAGTGGGCAGACCACGGCAAACCTGTCAAAGCATTGGTTCGCATCGGCCTATTATGCACACGGGTGGGGGAGCAAGAAGAATTATTACAAGGGTGAGCTGACATACAGTTTCAACAAGAAGGAGTATCTGCCGAGGGAATTTCCCAAGAGGACGCTCACTTTCTCAAGCACATACGATGTCTGCTCGCCGAGCGACAAGTTCCTGCACACCGACAAGGATAATGTTTTCACTGCATTCAAGTGGGCAAAAGTTGACAAGATGATGTTCTACAACAGGCAACAACTCGCTTTCGACTACGAGATAGAGGGTGGCCTGAAGTTCAGCGCCGCATTGAAGGCCGAGGAGAACGAGGCCACAGCCAACTTGTTCTTCACACCGATGAACCTTGCGGAGCGACTCCCCGACCCGAACGAGACTGAGGCCTTCCACGGTCATGGCAAGATACGAACCACGGAACTGATGTTCGGCATAAGGTTCGCCCCGGGCGAAACATACATCAACACAAAGCAGCGCCGGGTGCCTGTAAACCTTGACGCGCCGGTGTTCACGCTGTCGCACACATGGGGGATGAAAGGCTTCCTCGGCGGGGATTATGCGTATAACTTCTCCGAAGCATCGATTTACAAACGCTTCTGGTTGAACAGCTGGGGCAAGGTTGATCTGAATGTGAAGTGTGGGGCGCAATGGGGCAAAGTGCCTTTCCCACTGCTCATAGCGCCGGCTGCCAATCTTTCGTATATAGTCGAGGACGAGACTTTCTGCCTTATAAACAACATGGAGTTCCTCAATGACCGCTACGCGTCGCTTTACGTGTCGTGGGACATGAACGGAAAACTGTTCAACCGCATACCGCTGTTCAACAAACTGAAGTGGAGGGAGTACCTCGGTGTGAACTGCCTGTGGGGAGCGTTGACAGACAAGAACAACCCACTGCTCGCGGGAAATGCCGGAGACCCAGGGCTGATGTATCTGCCCGATGGCGTGTCAGTAATGGACAGGAACAGGCCGTATGTGGAGGTAGTGGTGGGAATACACAACATATTCAAACTGCTGCACATTGAATATGTGCGCAGGCTAACCTACCTGGACCTTCCCACGGCGCACAAGCAAGGCATAAGGTTCATGCTGCGGATGACGTTCTGACATGGTGCATGTTCCTGGAGTGGCATCTCGTCACTTCTTCTTGCCTTTCTTCCTCTTTATTCCGAAGAGGTCGGGCAGGGTGTTGAAGTCTTTCTGCAACACTATTCCCACGCCCTGTGTGGTGAGGCTGTTGCGCGTGAAGTATCGGTCGTTGGTCTGGTTGTATATGCGCACCGCGATGTTCCCGTTTGGAACGAGCAGATAGTGTATGTCGAAATCGCCGATGAACGATGTTGTCGCGTTCTCGTTGTCGCGGTAGCCGAACTGTCCGTTTATGAGCAGCCGGTTGTTGAGCAGCCGTCCGGATAGTATTCCCTCATACTCTGCGTTGTTGAATCCCTCGTCACCGGTGCTTATGTTAGCGCCGAAGTTCCAGTTTGAATTGTTTATGACGTTGCTCAGCACCGAGTTTATCTGCTGGGTTATCGTTCCGCTGAGCAGGCTCTGCATGGCGAGTGATGTCTGGCTCTGCTGGCTTTCCAGCGATGCCGTGTTTGCCTGTGCGTAGAATCTCCCGATTGAGAGCAGGTAGATGACTTGCTGGTTGAGTTCCTCCTCGCTGTTTATGATCGACCGCACCATTTGTTTAGCGTCTTCGTTAACTGTCGGCATGTCGAAGTCGAAATCTATGCGTGGGGAATTCGGAGTTCCTGTTATGTTCATTATGCAATCCACGCGCACGTTGTTGTTTGCGAAGCTGCGGCCTATGTGCAGGTCGGAAAGCGGCACCCCGTTCACCGTGTACTTTGCTTTCAGTTTTATGTCGGCATTGTACGGGTCGCCTCCGAAGGCTATTGATCCGCCGCTCTTGAAAGTGAAGTCTTTCTTTATCACGTTCTGTATTGTCAGTCCGTAAGTCCCGTGGCTTATCTCATAGTTACCGTACATCGTGAAGCCTCCCTTGTTGTGGTATATTGCCCGCAGGTTTCCGTTGCCGTACAATGTAATCATGTCGCCGGTGTTCTTGTCCATAAGTATTTTCAGCGCAGCGTCGTCTGTTGCGTTTATGCGGAAGTTCATTTTCAGATCCGACCTGAATTTGTTGTTGTCTTTATTCTCGTCATTCTCTTCAGCCTCTTCGTCCTGCCTGCCGGAATTTTTTCCCGTCCATTCTATGAAATCCGTGTCGGATATTGTTTCCGGTGCGGCAGCGTTGTATTCGAAGAACGTCCCTCGTTGTGGTGTTATGTCAATGTCGAAGATGGTTTCCCCGCTTTTCCCTTTTATGTCGCATGTCCCGGTGGCATATACTGTGCCGAAGAATGTGCTCTCGCCGAAGTCGTGGAAGTCGTAGGACAGCATGTTGTCGGCCTTTATGCCAAAGTCGTATGTCCAGTTTGTCAGGTGCTGATGCCGCACCTTTCCGTTTAGTTCCGCAGTGTTGCCGTCGCGGTCGGCGAGGGTGTCGTTTTCAAATATGATAATGTCCGGCCGCATCGTTATGTTGAAGTTGCGCATGGTGTATACCGTGTTCAGCGCGGGAATTCTCGCCTCGCCGTCAACGGTCGCGTGACCCTCCATGTTTATGTTTTTCAGTGGGCCGAAGATATGTATGTCGCCGTTTACCGCAGCCTTCACGTCGTCGAGGAAACTGCCGCACGGCCCCTCGATGAACTCTGCGCTCGTGCCGTCGGCCTTGATTCTGATGTCAATTTCATTCCTTGCCGGCGATACAAAGCCGCTTATCATGGTTCGTCGCAGCGGACCGTCGTTTGCAAGCGCGTTTATGTTAATCTGCCTGGCGTTTTTGTCATAGTCAACGAATGCGTGGAGTGTTCCCATGTGTCCCGTCTCGAAAGTGAAATCCCGGACACTGATGTCCCCGTGCAGTTCCGGTTGCCCGAAGAGCGATGACAACTCAGCCCTGCCCGAGGCCTGTCCGTCGAAATCCACGGAGTGGAAGTTCAGCAAGTCAAGCACGTATTTCACGTTCACGTCTTGCAGGTTTACTATTATTGAGTCACTATTCGAGCGTGTTGCTGTCCCGTTGATATTGATGTGCTGGTTGCCGTGGCTTACCAAGAAGTTGTTCACGGCGAGCCTGTTTTCTGAATACCTTATGTTGGAAGGCGTTATTTTCCACACGGTGTCACCTATAATGATGTCGGAATGCAGTACGTCAATGTCTGCCGTAGCCTTCCCGTTCTCGTTCTCTGTAAAGGTGGCATCTGTGTTCAGGCTTCCCGAAAAGCGTTGTCCGCCGTTGTTGTCCCATACTATCGACGACATCATGCGGTCGTTGATTGCCGATGAAGTGAATCCGAGTGCCATTGTGTGGCCGTTTGCCATAATCTTGTCCACAGATAATTTCGTCTTGAGAGCCTTTCCTATCGATGTTGATATGCTCATACAGACATTCTTGTACGGACTCTCATTGTATATTATGTCTTTGGCTGTCAATGTTATGTCAGCACGGTCTTCATCTTGGTTTATGCTTCCGTCTATCACAATCGGTCGTATTGTCGTGATTGGCATGTCCATGAATTTCCGCAATATGGAGGCATCGGAAATCTCTGCGTCTATGGTGAAGCGGTCGTTGCTCCTTGTCTTGGTCTTGGGCAGCCATGGCATTGACGGCAGTCTTGTTGCGACGATTTTTGTTATGGTGTATGGCAGAGAAGACACTTTGTATTGCCCGTCCAGTGATACATGTCCGAAGTCTCCAGAAAGTCTCAGGTGTCTGTCTGTCGGTCTTCCGCCGCATGACAAGGTCAAATTGTTTATTTTGTATACGCTGTCGTTGTTGTCATACATCCTGAAGTCTTCAACGCATAGTTTTCCCACAGCATCGTCCAGTGACTTCCCGTGGAAGTCTCCTGTCAGTCTGCCGCTGAAATTTGTCCCTTTCCATTTTCCTGTAAGTCCAAGTGCATTAGGGTTTATGTTTTTCACGTTTAACGAAAGTCCCTCAATTTGTTCGCGTGACAGCCTTCCCTCGGCATTAAAGGATGCGTTTGGGTCGTCCACAGATAGTTTGCCGTTGAATGTCTCGTCAGCCAACGTTCCGTCTATTCCAATGTTGCGATACCTGTATCCTTTGAAGAACAGGCGGCTTATTATGCCCCGGGCTGTGATGTCGGGTGATTTTCCATTGCGTATGCGCCCCTTGACATCGATTGACGTGGCGATTTCCCCGAGGTCGCTGTCCGCAGATAATTTCCCGAGGTCGAGGCCGTCTGTTATTATCTTTGCTGCAAAGGCATTGTTGCCGTATGATCCGTCAACAGCAACATTTCCGGCGTTTGAAGTCAGTTTGCCTTTAACCGATATTTTGTTATTCCTGTTCCGTATGACGCCTGTGTAGCCCACATCTCCCAGCCTGTCAAGAAATGCAGGCAAGGTAACCTTACGTTTACTGGGCAGTTTCGCGATTTTCTCTATATAGTCTCTGTTTATCCTTAAATACTTCACGTCTGCCATCCATTCTCCCATTGATGGCAAATCATATATGTACGCGTTTGCGAATAGGCTCATCTCCCCTTCGCGGTCTTTTATCGTTATGTCTTTCGCTGTCACATTGCCGCCATGTCCATTCAATTTCATTGACAAGTCTATTGTTCCTGTCAGTGAACCTAATTCTGGCAACAATGCGGCAAAGTCTGCTGGCGATATATGCGATTCGCCTATCGTTGTGTCAAAGTCGAGAGACTTCAGCACTGATGCCTTGCCACCTGTTTTGAGTTTTGCCTTTGTCTTGCCAATTACTATGTATGAGTTTGGCATTCGCAGTCTGAAGTTCTCTATGGTGGCATTGTCCTTCGTCACCATCGCTTCAAGCGAAAGGTTTGATATTATGATGCCTGATTTTTCCTTTAATGATAATTTCTTTATGTCAAGACTTACAGAGTCTTGTGTTATCTTGTTTAATATGACGTGTGAGCTGATGTCGGATAATCTCAGATGCTTGTCGGAAAACGTTCCCGGTGTCTCCGGGCAGTCTTTTTGGTCATAGCATATAACTCCGTTCCTTATTATGAGCGATCCGATGTGCAGGTCTAATTTTTTTTCTTCGTCCTTGTCCTTCGATGCGAGGGAATCCAATGCGAACTGGAAATTGAACGGCGCATCCTTGTTTTCCTTGCTGAGATATGCCCGTAGTCCGAAAATCTGGGCTGACGAAATTGATATGTTGCCCTTGAGTGCCTCGAGCATGTCGATGCTGACCGACAGACGCGGGGACGCAATCATAAGACTGTCCTTTTGGTCGTATATCTTAACATTGTCAATGATTACTCTGTTCAGGAGTCCCAGGTCAACGCTGCCCACCTCAACCTTCGAGCCTATCTTGCTGCTCACTGCGTTGCTCACCCATCTGCCGATCTTCTCCTTCACTGGTGGTAGTTGCAATGTTGCAATGGCTGCAAAGTATATTGCAACCAACGCCCAGAATGTTATGTTTATTGTTTTCCGAAGCCTCTTCATTATAATACTTGCCACCCATACGTTACAAACGCCGTGGATTGGTATGTTTGTGGTGCAAATTTACAAGAAAAAGTCGGCACTCGGGCAATTTATACATTGTTTTTAATACATGAAAGAAAAAAAATCATTATTTTTGCAGTCAGATTAGCGACAGATGTATCACATATCACACTATATATTAAATTATACTCATGGCAAATGTAATTAAGTTGCGAAAGGGCTTAGACATAAACCTAAAGGGTAAGGCACAGGAGGAACTTGCAGATGCGAAGTGGAGCGGCGATTTCGCCCTGCTCCCCGTAAGTTTTCCCGGCGTCACCCCGAAGGTTGTTGTCAAGGAAGGGGATTGCGTGAAGGCGGGAGACCCGTTGTTTGTCAACAAGCACTATCCTGAGGTCAGGTTCTCTTCCCCGGTCAGCGGCACGGTGGAGGCTATAGTCCGTGGCGAACGCCGCAAAGTGCTTGCCGTCAGGATAAAGGCTGGCAAGGAACGGGAATATGTGGATTTCGGCAGGCAGGACGTTGCCGGGATTGACGGTGATGCTGTCATCGGCAGACTTCTTGAGGCGGGTCTGTTCGGGTATGTCGACCAACTGCCATACGCCATATCCACTAATCCGTCGCAGAAACCTAAGGCCATATTTGTGAGTGCATTGAGGGACAAACCGCTGGCGGCAGATTTTGAATTCGAACTTAAGGGCAATGAGAAGGATTTCCAGACGGGATTGACGGCATTGTCAAAAATCGCAAAGACATACCTCGGCATAGGCATAAACCAGTCGGCAACCGCACTGACAGATGCTAAGGATGTTGATATAAATGTCTTTGACGGCCCGTGTCCGGCAGGCAATGTCGGAGTTCAGGTCAACCATCTGTCGCCGGTGAACAAGGGCGAGGTGGTATGGACGGTTGACCCAATGTTTGTTGTATTCTTCGGCCGGCTGTTCAATACCGGGCATGTTGACCTCACGCGTGCAGTGGCAGTGAACGGGAGCATGGTGAAAAAAACTCAATATGTCAGGGCAGTTGTCGGAACAAAAGTTTCTGATATTGTGTCCGGTAACATTAATAATGATAGGAAAGTGCGCGTTATATGCGGCAACGTGCTTACCGGAAGGCAAGTCTCAACGGATGACTACCTCAGCGCTGATGCGAGCGAGATAACAGTCATACCCGAGGGAGACGACAACAACGAGATGTTCGGGTGGATAATGCCGAGGCTTAACATATTCTCAAAGAGCAGGAGCTATTTCTCGTGGCTGCTCGGAAAGAAAGAGTATGACGCCGACTGCCGCGTCAAAGGCGGCGAGCGAAGGATGATAATGAGTGGCGAATACGACTCCGTGCTGCCGATGGACATCTATGGCGAGTACCTGATAAAGGCAATACTTGCCGGCGACATCGATCGTATGGAACAGTTAGGCATATACGAGGTGTCGCCCGAGGACTTCGCGCTCGCGGAGTTCGTTGACAGCTCAAAACTCGAGTTGCAGAAGATTGTCCGTCTGGGACTTGACATGCTGCGCAAGGAAAACGCTTGATAGAAACAGAAAATCGTGAAAAGTAAATAGTTAACATCATCATGAGTTTAAGAAATTATCTGGACAACATAAAGCCGAAATTCGAGAAAGGTGGCAAGTTGCACGCGCTGCAGAGTGTCTTCGAGGGTTTCGAGACTTTCCTGTTTGTTCCAAACAACACATCGAAGAGCGGCTGCAACATCCATGATGCCATCGACTCGAAGCGCATCATGAGCATCGTGGTGATAGCCTTGTTGCCTGCATTGCTGTTCGGAATGTATAACATAGGTTATCAGAACTATGCAGCGGCAGGGAAACTTACGGAGGCCACTTTCTTCCCGGTGTTCCTTTTTGGCTTCCTCGCCGTACTGCCTAAGATAATAGTAAGTTACGTCGTGGGGCTCGGCATAGAGTTCGCGTGGGCACAGTGGAAGGGCGAGGAGATACAGGAGGGCTTTCTCGTCAGCGGAATAATCATTCCGCTAATCATACCGGTCAACTGCCCGCTCTGGATGCTTGCCGTAGCCGTGGCGTTCTCCGTCATTTTCGCAAAGGAGATATTCGGCGGCACGGGGATGAACATCTTCAACGTTGCGGTTGCCGCGCGAATGTTCCTGTTCTTCTCGTATCCTTCGCAGATGACCGGCGACAAGGTATGGATTGCCAACGACACAATATTCGGACTGGGCAACAGGCTGGCCGACGGCGTGTCTGGCGCGACACCGCTTGCAGAGCTGGGGCATGGCGTTGTGCCTGACACAAGCATCGCTGATATGGTAATTGGGCTTATACCCGGAAGCATCGGCGAGACAAGCGTCATTGCCATTGCCATAGGCGCGGTGATACTTCTCTGGACTGGCATAGCATCGTGGAGGACGATGGCAAGCGTGTTCGCAGGCGGAATAGTGATGTCTTTGCTGTTCTCGTCGCTGGGGATGACGCCAATACTATGGTACGAGCACATCATACTCGGCGGCTTCTGCTTCGGCGCTGTATTCATGGCGACCGACCCTGTTACCTCGGCGCGCACCGAGACAGGCATGTACGTCTACGGCTTCCTAATCGGCGCCGTGGCAATCATCGTGCGTGTAATGAACCCAGGCTATCCCGAGGGAATGATGCTCGCGATATTCCTTGGAAACATGTTCGCCCCGTTGATTGACTATTGCGTGGTGCAGAGGAATATTTCAAAGCGGATGAAACGTGCAAAATAAAAAAGGGAGGAATAAAGAAATGAATACAAACTCGAACACATACACCATTATCTATTCTGCGATAATAGTGGTTGTAGTGGCATTCCTGCTGGCGTTCGTCAGCACGTCGCTGAAGGAAAAGCAGGAGGCCAACGTGCAACTGGATCAGAAAAAGCAAATCCTCAACTCCCTCAACCTGCGCGACCTTGACGACAATGCCGCAGAGGCGAAATACAAGGAGGTGGTGAAGGACGACGGGGAAGTTGACGGAAACCGCATCCTGACATGCGAGGTTGACGGAAAGAAAAAATATGTCATACCTTTGAAGGGCATGGGACTGTGGGGGCCAATATACGGCTATCTCGCGATAGACGATGACAAGAACACCGTCTTTGGTGCATATTTTAACCATGACAGCGAGACGGCCGGGCTTGGCGCGGAAATAAAAGACTCCCGCGAGTGGCAGGAGAAGTTCCGTGGTAAGAAGATATTCAGTCAAGGCTCTGATGACATAGCACTGAGCGTGAAGAAGAAGATTGACGACCCCGCGACGCAGGTGGATGCCGTGACGGGAGCCACGCTAACAAGCGACGGAGTCACCAACATGTTCAGTGAGGGGCTCAAGCCATACGTTAAATTCCTAACAGACAAATAAAATATGAGCAAGTTATTCAGTAAGGAAAACAAGGAGGTTTTCGCAAATCCGTTGAACTTGGACAACCCGGTGCTTGTTCAGGTACTCGGAATTTGTTCGGCACTTGCCGTCACCGCGCAACTTAAGCCGGCAATAGTTATGGGACTTGCGGTGACGATAATCACGGCATTTTCGAATGTGATAATTTCAATCATCCGCAAGACCATACCGCAACGCATCCGCATCATCGTCCAGCTCGTTGTCGTCGCCGCGTTGGTGACGGTGGTCAGTCAGGTCCTCAAGGCAGTGGCCTACGATGTAAGCGTGCAGCTCTCTGTCTATGTGGGACTTATAATAACCAACTGCATACTCATGGGGCGTCTCGAGGCCTTTGCCATGATGAACAAGCCGTGGCCTTCGTTCCTTGACGGGGTTGCAAACGGACTTGGATATGCGATGATACTCGTTATTGTTGGAGGCATACGCGAGTTGTTCGGGCGCGGAACGTTGCTCGGACTGACAATAATACCGAAACCAGCATACGAGGCGGGATATATGAACAACGGCATGATGACGATGCCTGCAATGGCTCTCATCCTCGTCGGTTGCGTGATTTGGATACACAGGGCTTATTTTTACAAGGAGAAATAAACTATGGAACATATTATAAATCTCTTTTTCAGGTCGATATTTGTCGACAACATGATCTTCGCTTACTTTCTCGGCATGTGTTCTTACCTTGCCGTTTCGAAGAACGTGAAGACTTCATTCGGGCTTGGCATTGCCGTGACGTTCGTACTCTTGGTGACGGTGCCGGTGGATTATTTCCTTCAGACAAAGGTTCTCGGCCCCGACTGTCTCGTGGAGGGCGTTGACTTGTCATACCTGAGTTTCATTCTCTTCATAGCCGTTATTGCCGCGATGGTGCAGCTCGTGGAGATGATAGTTGAGAAATACTCACCGTCGCTGTATGCCTCGCTTGGCATATTCCTGCCGCTCATCGCGGTCAACTGTGCCATAATGGGAGCGTCCCTGTTCATGCAGCAGCGCATATCGCTCGATCCGGGCAACTCGCAGTTCATCGGCAACTCGTGGGATGCCGTGGCATACGCCGTGGGCAGTGGTATAGGCTGGACGCTCGCAATAGTCTCCCTCGGGGCGATACGCGAGAAGATGGCATACACCGATGTGCCTAAGCCTTTGCAGGGGTTGGGAATAACGTTCATCACCGTCGGACTGATGGCAATGGCAATGATGTGTTTCAGTGGTTTGAAAATATAAATGAGTGGATTCTGATATGGGACAGTTTATAGGCATAAGCATAGGAGTTTTCCTCATCACGATACTCCTCTTGGTGGTTCTGCTGCTCGTGGCAAAGAAATATCTCTTGCCGAGCGGAAATGTCAACATAACGATAAACGGCGACAAGACGCTGAACGTGGCGCAGGGCGCGAGCCTTATGGCAACGCTCACCGAGAACGGAATATACCTGCCGTCGGCGTGTGGAGGCAAGTCGTCGTGCGGACAGTGCAAGGTGCAGGTGCTGGAAGGCGGGGGTGAAATCCTCGATTCCGAGCGGCCGCATTTCACGCGCAAGCAGATAAAGGACCATTGGCGTCTTGGCTGCCAGTGCAAGGTGAAGGGCGATTTCAAGATCAGGGTGCCGGAGAGCGTGCTGGGTGTCAAGGAGTGGGAGTGTACCGTTATTTCGAACAAGAACGTGTCGAGTTTCATCAAGGAGTTCATCGTTGCACTGCCACCGGGCGAGCACATGGACTTCGTGCCGGGCTCATACGCACAGATAAAAATACCGGCATACGACTGCATTGACTACGACAAGGACTTTGACAAGGAGGACATAGGCAATGACTACCTGCCAGTGTGGGAGAAATTCAACATCTTCTCGCTGAAGGCCCACAATCCGCAGGAGACAGTACGCGCTTACTCAATGGCGAACTACCCGGCAGAGGGCGACCGCATCACGCTAACGGTGCGCATAGCGACGACACCGTTCAAGCCGCGTCCGCAGGTGGGATTTCAGAATGTGCCGACAGGTATCGCGTCAAGTTACATCTTCTCGTGCAAGCCGGGCGACAAGGTGACGATGAGTGGCCCATACGGTGATTTCCATCCGATATTCGATTCCAAGCGGGAGATGATATGGGTTGGCGGCGGTGCAGGAATGGCACCGCTGAGGGCGCAGATAATGCACATGACAAAGACGCTCAACACGCGCGACCGCGAGATGCACTTCTTCTACGGAGCGCGCGCGTTGATGGAGGCGTTCTTCATAGAGGATTTCCTGGAATTGGAGAAAGAGTTCCCCAACTTCCATTTCCACCTCGCGCTCGACCGTCCCGACCCGGAGGCCGACAAGGCCGGCGTGAAATACACGGCAGGCTTCGTTCATCAGGTCATGTACGACACATACCTGAAAGACCACGAGGCCCCGGAGGACATAGAGTACTACATGTGCGGCCCAGGCCCGATGTCGAAGGCAGTGCAGGGTATGCTCGACTCACTCGGCGTTGAGCCGGAGTCGATATTGTTTGATGATTTCGGATAGTCCGTTATTCAATAAAACGAGCCGTGGAGTGGAAGCGCGTTTTCAGAACGCTTTTACTTCATGGCGCGTTTTTATGTATATTCAATAATTGGCAAGAAGGAAGGGTTTGAGAATGAGACATGCGGAACTTTTTTGAAATAGAACGAATATTGAAGGAAAAGAGGCCTAAGGCATTTATGCTTGAAAATGTAAGAAACTTAATGGCTCACGATAAGGGAGAAACATTTAAAATAATATATAATCATTTGGAGGCTTTGGGTTATACCAAGGTGTTAAACGCATTGGACTATGACGTTCCGCAAAAACGGGAACGTATAATTATTGTTGGTTCCAAAGACAACATTCCTTTCTCTTTTCCTGAGCCTTTCCCGATTTCAAAGAGAAAAAATTATCTGACGTGCTTGAAAAGGATGTTGATAAAAAGTATTATGTAAGGAACACTGTTATAGAATGGTGATTTCGTATGAAAATGAAATGAAGTTGTATAGTATTGTAAAATGATAAAGGAATTACAGTTGCGTCTTTCTCCGCGCGAGGCTGCCGCGTCCGATTATGTCAAGGAGGTGTGCGCAGGAGAGGCTGCTGTGGAAGCAGGCAGGATAAAGGGTGTGCGGATATTGAAGCGCAGCATAGATGCGCGGCGGCGCAATGTTCTTGTGAACCTGAAGGTGCGGATATACATAGACGAGAGCCCGGCGGAGCCGGAGTATGCCGCGACCGAATACCGCGACGTTTCTTGCTGTCAGCAGGCGACAGTGGTGGGTGCAGGGCCGGGAGGGTTGTTTGCGGCACTGCGGCTGATAGAACGCGGCGTGCGTCCGGTTGTCGTGGAGCGCGGAAAGAACGTGCGTGACAGGAAGGCCGACCTCGCCATGATAGCAAAGGCCAACCGTATTGACCCTGACAGCAACTACTGTTTCGGCGAAGGCGGGGCAGGGGCTTATTCCGACGGCAAACTATACACGCGGTCGAAAAAGCGCGGGTCGGTGGAAAAGGTGCTGAATGTGTTGTGTCAGCACGGCGCATCCACTGACATACTCATTGATGCACACCCCCACATCGGCACTGACAGGCTGCCGCGTGTCATCGAGGCCATGCGCAACACAATAACCGAGTGTGGCGGAGAGGTGCATTTCCGTACCAGGATGACATCGCTCGTCACAGAGGGAAACGAGGTGAAAGGTATCAAGGCCGTTGACCTTAATACTGGCATCGAGACAACTTTCGACGGTCCGGTGATACTTGCGACGGGGCATTCCGCGCGGGATGTATATCGCTACTTTTATGCTACTGGAATAGAGATTGAGCCGAAGGGACTTGCCGTGGGCGTGCGTCTTGAACACCCGGCGCGCCTGATAGACCAGATACAATATCACAGCCGCGATGGCAGGGGGGAGTACCTGCCTGCGGCGGAGTACAGTTTCGTCACGCAGGTGGACGGGCGTGGGGTGTATAGTTTCTGCATGTGTCCCGGAGGCTTCGTCATCCCTGCCGCTACGGGCGAACGCCAGATTGTGGTGAACGGCATGTCGCCTGCAAACCGTGGTACACGGTGGAGTAACAGCGGAATGGTGGTTGAGTTGCGCCCGGAGGATGTCGGTGGAGACAGTCCCTTGCGTATGATGGAGTATCAAGAACGTTTGGAGGAACTGTGCTGGCAGCAAGGTAATATGCGCCAGACCGCGCCGGCGCAGCGCATGGCTGATTTCGTTGATGGGCGTGTCTCATACGACTTGCCACCAAGCAGTTACGCGCCAGGGCTCGTATCGTCGCCGCTGCATTTCTGGCTTCCTGATTTCGTCTCCACGCGACTCCGTGATGGCTTCCGCAAATTCGGGAACACAAGTCGCGGCTTCCTGACCAACGATGCTTGCCTCATCGCCGTGGAGACACGCACATCATCGCCGGTGCGCATATTGCGTGACAGTGCCACGCTCATGCACATACGGCTTGGCGGTCTGTTCCCCTGCGGCGAGGGCGCGGGCTATGCCGGCGGCATAGTCTCGGCAGCCATCGACGGCGAGCGGTGTGCCGACATGCTTGCAAACACAATGGCATAGATGTCAAACGGGTTTCCGTTTTGTGCCAAACCGCAGAGTAAAAACGCCGTGTTTGCAAAGCAAAACCGCCGAATTTGCACTGCAATCACGGCGGTTTTGCTGTATTGATGATTACGGACTGGCTGATGTGTTATTGCCCGTCAGTCAATCACTATGGTATCCCCTTGTTTCACTTCTTTGGAGAGTATCTTCTCGCAAACAACGTCCTCAACGTAGGTCTGTATTGCGCGTTTAAGCGGTCTTGCGCCAAACTGCACGTCATATCCCTTTGTTGCGATGAACTCTTTCTTCTCTTCAGAGATTGATAATGAATACCCGAGCGACTCGATGCGCTTGTAAAGTCCCCTCAACTCGATTTCTATAATCTTCTTGATTGCCTCGAGGTCGAGTTGGTCGAATGTGATAATCTCATCAAGCCGGTTGAGGAACTCCGGTGAGAACTGCTTCGACAGGCTTTTCTGTATTATGCTCCGAGCGTGTTCCTTGTCGCGCTCGTCTATGAACTTGCCCGTGCCGCCGGCGTTGAAACCAACTCCGCGTCCGAACTCCTTCAGTTGGCGCGTTCCGGCGTTGCTCGTCATTATAATTACGGTGTTCCTGAAATCAATCAGCCTTCCGTTGCCATCGGTGAGCCTGCCCTCGTCAAGCACCTGCAAAAGCATGTTGAACACGTTGCCGTGAGCCTTCTCTATCTCGTCGAGCAGCACTATGGAGTAAGGCTTGCGCCGCACCTTCTCGGTGAGCTGTCCGCCCTCCTCGTAGCCGACGTATCCCGGAGGTGCGCCCACAAGCCGCGATGTGTTGAAACTCTCTGAATACTCACTCATGTCAATCCTTATGAGTGCATCCGCAGAGCCGAACATCTGTTCGGCGAGTTTTTTTGCGAGATATGTCTTGCCGACACCCGTAGGGCCGAGGAACATGAATGCCCCTATGGGGTGGTTTGGCTCTTTCAGCCCGACGCGGTTGCGCTGTATCGCCTTCACCATCTTCTCTATCGCCTTGTCCTGCGCCACCACTTCAGCTTTCAGTTCGTCAGCCATGCGGTTCAGCCTTGCGCCCTCCGATTCTGCCAGACGCTGAACCGGTATGCCTGTCGTCGTTGACACGATGTCTGCCACATCCTCTTCTTTAACAATGTCGCGCGTGTTGGTGTTGCCTTCCGCCCACAGTTTGTTCTCGCGCTCAAGTTCCTGCTCCAGCTGCTGCTGCTCGTCGCGGCATCTTATGGCTTTCTCGAAGTTCTGGTTTTTCACCGCAAGATGTTTCTCGCGGTTCGTGTCATCTATTTTCTTCTGCAGGTTTGTTATCTCCTCAGGCACTTTGGCGTGTTGCAGATGCACGCGCGAGCCCACCTCGTCCATCGCGTCAATTGCCTTGTCTGGGAAAGCCCTGTCCGAGATATAACGTTCTGTCAGATTGACACATGCTGCCAGTGCTTCGTCGGTATATCTCACATGATGGTAATCCTCGTAGCGGTCTTTTATGTTGTTCAGGATTTCGAGTGTCTCGTCTGTCGTCGTCGCTTCAACCAGCACCTTCTGGAAACGTCGCTCCAATGCCCCGTCTTTTTCTATCGAGTTGCGGTATTCGTCGAGAGTTGTCGCCCCGATGCACTGTATCGTGCCTCGTGCGAGAGCCGGTTTCATTATGTTTGCCGCATCCATTGCACCAGGCGAGCCACCTGCTCCAACAACGGTGTGTATCTCGTCTATAAACAGTATGATGTCAGGGTTTTGCTCCAGTTCCCTCAACAGGGTCTTTATGCGTTCCTCGAACTGTCCCCGGTATTTCGTCCCGGCAACCATTCCCGTCATGTCGAGGCTAACAATCCGTTTCCCGAACAGCACCGGCGATGTCAGCCTTTTTGTTATGAGCTGTGCCAGTCCTTCCACTATCGCGCTCTTTCCCACTCCCGGTTCTCCGATGAGAATGGGGTTGTTCTTCTTTCTCCGGCACAAAATCTCCGTCACCCTTTGTATTTCCTTTACGCGCCCCACCACCGGGTCGAGTTTTCCCTCGCGTGCCGCCTCGGTGAGGTCTATTGAGAAAGCGTCGATTACGGGAGTCTTGCCGCCGGTTTTCTTTGTCTGCGTCTTGCTTGCAGCCTGCTTTCCGTCGGCCTTGTTCCCGGCCTGTGCCATCTCCTCCTCGTCTTCCTCGTCTGGGAAGTCGATGCCGTCTGTTGTCTTGCTCTCTTTTTTCTGGAAATATGCCAGTGCGTTGCTGTATGTCATGTCGTTGTTTTCTAATATTTCCTTCACTCCGTTTTCCTCATTGTCGTGCAGCATGGCGAGCAGAAGGTGTTGCTCGTCAACAATCTGTGTGTGCTGCAGGCGTGCCTCGAGTACGGCGAGGCGCAGTATGTTGCTGGCCTTCTCGTCCAAGTAGATCTCGTCTGCAATTATTTTTATTTCCGAGTTGTAACGATATATTTTCTCTTCAAGCGATGCTTTAATGTCGGCAACGTCAATCCCCATTATGCTCAGGTATTCCTTCACGGGGCTTTTCTTTCCCCTCAGAATTCCGAGCATGATGTGCTCCGGCAAGATTGACCTGCTTGTCAGTCTCTGTGCCTCCTCCTTGCTGAACGCGAGGATTTCTGATACCTTTGGTGACATCTGGCTTCTGTTTGCCATATATTATCCTTTCTATATTTTCTTAAATAACTGTAACAATCCGACTATTTACAGAACAAACATTATGCCAACCCGCCGTGGCCTTGTTATATGTGCCGTGGCTAATATCAAGTCCGAGCCCTTTGTCTTTTATTTGACAGATTGTCACACACCTTGTTGTCCATGTATTTTTACAGTGTTGTTAATTCGTGCTTTTTGTTCGGCCTACAGGCAAAGATATAAGCCGGACAGTCTTCTTTTTCAGTTTTTCTTTTTACCTTTGCGCCATGAAACAGGCTATGATATTTGCCGCAGGAATGGGGACGAGGCTGAAGCCGATAACCGATTCCATGCCCAAGGCGCTGGTGAGTGTCGGGGGGCAGCCGCTCCTTTTCCATGTGGTGACAAAACTGAAGGCCGCAGGGTTTGAGCGTATAGTCGTCAATGTGCATCATTTTGCCGATATGATAGAGCATTATGTCAGGGAGAACGACTGTTTCGGCGTGGACATCCGTTTCAGCGACGAGCGCGAAAAACTGCTTGACACAGGTGGGGGCATAAAGAATGCACTGCCTCTGTTTGATGACGGCAGTCCCATACTTATACACAACGTTGACATACTGAGCAATGTGGACTTGGATGCGTTTTATGGAATGTCGGCTGGCTGCGATGCCACGTTGCTTGTCAGCCCGCGCACCACGAAACGCTATCTGATGTTTGAAGACCGTATGCTGCTGCGAGGATGGACAAACACGGAAACCGGGGAGGTGAAGATTGGCAAGGGATATGAGGCCGCAGACCCCGGAGACCTGTCTATGCTGGCGTTCAGCGGCATTCATGTCATAAATCCTCATGTGCTGTCATCCTGCTTTGATGAGATGCCCGAACGTTTCGGCATCATTGATTTCTACCTTAAATGGTGCGGCGAATATGATTTCAAGGGCATACTTAAAGAAGACCTAAAACTGATTGACGTGGGGAAACTTGACACAATAGACCTTGCGGAGAAATTCTTGTCGGAACATTATTGAATTACAAATATCATTTAACCAATATGCAACAAAAGATTATTATACTGGATTTCGGAAGCCAGACGACACAACTCATAGGAAGGCGCGTCCGTGAAATGGACACTTTCTGTGAGATACTGCCATACAACAAATATCCGGAGGACGACAGCGATGTCATCGGAGTGATACTCAGCGGGTCGCCTTATTCGGTGCATGACGCAGAGGCTTTCAAAGTTGACCTTAGCCGTTTTGCCGGACGGCTGCCGGTGCTCGGCATCTGTTACGGTGCGCAGTATATCAGCCACACGCTCGGGGGCAAGGTCGAGAAGACCAACACCCGTGAGTATGGACGTGCCAACCTTAGAGAGTTTGATGCCGCCTGCCCGCTGTTCAAGGGTTTCGATGCAAACTCGCAGGTGTGGATGAGCCACGGTGACACCATCACCGAACTGCCCAGGGGATTCCGCTGCGTGGCCTCTACAGGTGACGTGAATTTCGCCGCATACAGCAATTACTCCGATGCCTCGTCGCGGAATACAAGTCCTGTTTTTGCCGTTCAGTTCCACCCCGAGGTGTTCCACAGCGTGCAGGGCTCGCTGCTGCTTAGGAATTTCGTGGTCGACATTTGTGGCAGCCGCTGTGAGTGGAGCGCCGCGTCGTTCGTGGAGACAACTGTTGATGAGTTGAAACGGCAGCTTGGCGGCGACCGCGTCATACTCGGGCTGTCGGGTGGGGTTGACTCCTCGGTGTGCGCGGTGCTTCTGAACAAGGCCATAGGCAAGAACCTAACCTGCATCTTCGTTGACCACGGGATGCTGCGAAAGGACGAGTTCCGCAAGGTTATGGACAGTTATTCCACACTCGGACTTAACGTCATCGGCATCGATGCTTCGGAGAAGTTCTTCCACGACCTTGCCGGAGTGGTGGAACCTGAGCAGAAGCGCAAGATTATAGGGCGCGACTTCGTTGAGGTGTTCAATGCCGAGGCGAAGAAAATAACCGATGCGCGCTGGCTCGCGCAGGGAACGATATACCCTGACCGCATCGAGAGCCTGAACATAACCGGCAAGGTTATCAAGAGCCATCACAACGTCGGGGGGCTTCCAAAGGAGATGCACCTGAAATTGTGCGAGCCGCTGAAGTGGCTTTTCAAGGACGAGGTGCGCCGCGTGGGCCTACAGCTCGGTATGCCGGAAAACCTCATCAAGCGCCACCCGTTCCCCGGTCCGGGGCTTGCGGTGCGCATCCTCGGCGACATAACGCCGGAGAAAGTGCGTGTGCTGCAGGAGGCCGACGACATATTCATCGAGGGACTGCACAACTGGAAGGCCGCAGACGGGCAGCCGCTCTACGACCATGTTTGGCAGGCCGGGGCAGTGCTGCTCTCCACCGTACGTTCCGTCGGGGTGATGGGCGACGAGCGGACGTATGAGAATCCGGTGGCTCTGCGTGCCGTGACGAGCATGGATGCAATGACAGCCGACTGGGCGCACCTGCCATACGAGTTTCTTGCGAAGGTGTCAAACGAGATAATAAACAAGGTGAAGGGCGTTAACCGGGTATGCTATGACATATCATCCAAGCCGCCTGCCACGATAGAGTGGGAGTAGGGAATTTTGCGTTATGGCAGGAATCCTGGAAACGTTGGTGAAGGCAGTTTACCATTCGCCATGTGGTAATATTTATCTTGGTGCCGTGGCGGATGGGTTATGCTTTGCCGAATGGGTCCCGCTGGAATTTGGCGAGGATGGGGGCAGCGACGTGCTGGCGGATGCCGTGCGAGAGCTCGACGAGTATTTTGCCGGCAATAGGCGTGAGTTTGACGTGCCTGTACGCTATGTTTGTGGAACAGATTTCCAGAAAAAAGTGTGGGACTTGCTGAAGAATGTCAAATATGGCGACACCATCTCGTACAAGGAGGAGGCACGCAGATTTGGCAACGTGAAGGCGATAAGGGCTGTGGCGAGTGCAAACGGTCGCAACCCAATCTCGATTTTCATTCCTTGCCACCGTGTCATTGGCAGCGATGGCTCGCTGACGGGCTATGCCGGTGGTCTGGAAAAGAAACGGTTTTTGCTGGATTTGGAGAAAAACTTTTGTTATATAAATGATTGACTATGAGTGGAAATATATTTAAATGCGTTGCAGGTTGCATGCTTGCGGCAATCCTTTTGTTGCTCTCATCCTGCACGACCAAGCAGGCGGCGATAAATGATTTGCAGTCTTTCTCATACGAATTGCGCGACAACAGTGCATACTATGATGTAGATGACTGGAAGAAGGCGTTGAACAAATTCGCAAAACTGCGCGACAAGATAAGAAAGCACGAATATACTGCCGAGGAACACCGCACAATTGGGCAAATTGAAGGTGAGTGCGCGGGATATATGGTGAAGGGCGCAAAGGAGGGAATTACCAACCGTGTCGGCAGGTACGCAGGGGAACTTGAGGGCATACTGCAAGGTATTCTCGAGGGAATGGGAAGCGATTAGATGAGCATGACGTGTGATTGATGCCGTGGATATGGAGAAGTTGGATATGCGTGGAACAAAAATGAACAGTATTTTTGTATACCAAAGCATAGGAAAAGCATACGGAAGAAACTGTAAAACGCCGTGGCTGTTCGTGTGTATCTGTCTGATATTCCTTGTTTTCGGTAATGTCCAGGCAGATGCGCAGGGACGTAGAGGTGACAAGCGACCGAAAGTCGGGCTCGTGCTTGGCGGCGGCGGAGCGAAAGGTGCGGCGGAAGTGGGTGTGCTGAAAGTTATAGACGAGATTGGCGTACCAATAGACTATATCGCGGGAACGAGCATCGGGGCAATCATTGGCGGACTATATTCAATTGGATACAGTGCGGAGCAACTCGATTCATTGTTCCGCAACGAGCAATGGATAGACCTTTTCGCAAAGGGCAACGTTATGGATTTTCTTCAGGATATGGTTTGGGAGAAGGACTCCATCGACTTCGCAAACCTGCCGATACCGTTCAGATGCGTTGCCGCCGACTTCGGAAAACAACAGGAGGTGGTGCTTAAAAGTGGCTACCTGGCACAGGCTATGCGTGCGAGCATGGCGATACCAGGGGCTTTCAAGCCTGTGAAGATTGACGGGAGGAAACTTGTGGATGGCGGGATGTTCAACAACCTGCCAGTTGATGTGGTGCGTGGCATGGGGGCGGACATCGTCATTGCGGTTGACCTGACGCAGAACAAGCACAAGACGCGTGATTTCTCGCTACGGGAGACGCTCGGCATAGGCGGATTGCTCGACTGGCTGGTGTCGCGTCCCGACTGGAAAAAGTATAATGATAACCGTGAACTTGCCGATGTCTATATCAACCCCAAACTTGATGGTTACAGTGCGGCAAGTTTCAACAAGAAGGACATTGAAAGCATGATAGATATAGGTGTTGAGGCAGGCAACGCTTTCAGAAAAGACCTTGAGAAGGTTAAGAGGCGGGTCAGGAACAGGAAATAAAAGTAAGCCGTTGCTTCGGAACTGCGAGGCAACGGCTTAGTTAGTTTTGTCAATATGTCATGTCCGCGTCTATTCCATAGCTGCGTCGTGTATAATCTCGCCTAACGTCGGGTGTATGTGAACCATGTCGGCAAGTTGGCTTATCGTTGTGTCGCGGCACATCAGCACGCTTATTTCCTGCACTATGTCGGCGGCATGAGGACCGAAGCAGTGGCAGCCGATAATTTTGCCGTCCTTGTCGGAAATAAGTTTCAGCATTCCTTCTGTCTCGTTCATTGACAGTGCCTTGCCGTTGGAGCGGAAGAATGCCTTGCGGCAGGTGTGTTCCACACCGTTGGCCTTGCAGTAGTCTTCGCTTGCACCGACGCACGCAGCCTCGGGACGTGTGAATATCGCTGCAGGCATGATGTCGAGACGGATGCCGGACGGCTTTCCGAGGATTTCGTTGACCACCATTATGCCCTGCATTGTTGCCGCGTGGGCCAGCATCTGCCTGCCGTTCACGTCGCCGATGGCATAGATGCCGTCAACGTTTGTGTGCATGCGGTCGTCTGTTGTGATGCCCTTAGGCGAGTGCTCAACGCCAGCCGCCTCGAGGTTCAGCCCGTCGATATTTGGTGTCCTGCCAGTTGCCACGAGCATGACATCTGCCTTAACGGTGTCTTCCTTGCCCTTGCGCTCAAACAGTATGCCGTCGCTGTTGATGCGTTTCACCGCAGACTGCATACTGAATGTTATGCCGCGTTTCTCGAGTTGCTTGCGAAGTCGCTTCGCAACGTCGCTGTCAACGGCTGGCAGACATTCCTTCAGGAACTCGATTATCGTCACCTTGCTGCCGAAACTGTTGAAGATTGATGCGAACTCCATGCCGATCACGCCTGCGCCAACGATGGCGATGCTCCCCGGAACATGGTCTAATTGCAGCATCTCGGTGGATGTTGACACCACGCTCATGTCTATGTCGGCGTGTGGCGGCATCTTCGGCTTTGAGCCGGTGGCGATGATTGTCTTTGGCGCGGAGTATTCCTCACTGCCGGCACAAACAGTGTGTGCATCCTTGAAGGAGGCATGTCCCTTTACCATTGTTATTCCCGGCATTGACATCAGTTGCTCCACTCCGCTGCGCAACTGTCCGACTACCTCTTCGAGTCGTTGTGTGGCGTGTGCATAGTCAGCCTTTGCCTCTGGCATTACGGTTCTCAAAGTCTCAAGCACGTCAACCTCATGGCATAGCGTCTTGGTGGGGATGCAGCCTTCGTTGAGGCATGTCCCTCCGGCGTGACGCTCCTCGATGATGGTCACTTTCAGCCCGTTCTTGGCAGCATAGGCTGCGGCCTGGTATCCACCAGGACCGCTGCCTATAATAATTATGTCACTGTTCATTCTTCAGTTGCTTGTAGGTGACGATTGGATGTTTTGCAGCAAGCACGTCATCGGCACGCCCGGTGGGTGTGTTGTGCGGCGCGCTCTTCACGATTTCCGGATTTTCCTTTGCCTCTTCCGCAATCTTCCTCATCACGGCAATGAAGCCGTCGATTGTTTCCTTGCTCTCGTTCTCCGTCGGCTCGATCATCATGCTCTCGTGGAAGAGAAGCGGGAAGTAGATTGTGGGGGCATGGAAGCCATAGTCGAGGAGTCGCTTGGCAACGTCCATCGTGGTGACACCTGTTGACTTGTCCTTAAGTCCGTTGAACACGAACTCATGCTTGCAGACGCCCGGTATGGGCAGTTCGTAAACGTCTTTCAGGCTTTCCTTGATGTAGTTGGCGTTCAGCGTGGCCAACGGGCCGACCATCTTCACGTTCTCCTTGCCGAGTGTGAGGATGTATGTGAATGCCCTTAGGATAACTGAAAAGTTGCCGAAGAACGCTCCGACTGATCCGAGTGAAGTGTCGTCGGCATTGCTTTCTCCTTTGAGACATTCTGGCATGAAAGTCTTCACGGCAAGGCTTCCGTCCTCGTTTAGTATCACGCGTGGTGTGGGTAGGAATTTCTCCAGACCCTTGCGCACACCGATTGGACCGTCGCCGGGACCACCTCCGCCGTGAGGCGTTGAGAATGTCTTGTGAAGATTGACGTGCATCACGTCGAAGCCCATGTCGCCCGGACGCGCGACACCAAGTATCGGGTTGAGGTTTGCACCGTCATAATACATCAGTCCGCCACATTCGTGTACGAGTGCCGCAATCTCGTGTGCGCGTTTCTCGTAGAGACCGAGCGTGTTGGGGTTGGTCATCATCATTGCCGCAACGGTGTCGTCAAGTTTTGTATTGAGGTCATCTACATCGACCGTGCCGTCCTCGAGGCTCTTCACTTCCACCACGTCAAGTCCGCACACAGCAGCCGATGCAGGGTTGGTGCCGTGAGCCGAGTCTGGTATAAGCACCTTTGTGCGCTTCATGTCTCCGCGACTTCTGTGGTAGGCGCGTATGACCATCAGTCCTGTGAGTTCTCCGTGTGCGCCTGCGAAAGGATTGAGCGTGAACTCGCTCATACCGGTCAGTGAGGACAGCATTTGCTGAAGGCCATAGTAAACCTCGAGTGCCCCCTGGCAAGTCTCTGCCGGCTGCAGTGGATGCAGCGACGTGAACTCGCGCATTGCGGCTATTTCCTCGTTGATTATGGGGTTATACTTCATCGTACAAGAACCGAGCGGATAGAATCCGTTGTTCACTCCGAAGTTGTTCCCGCTAAGGTTCGTGTAGTGCCTTACCACCGTCAGTTCGTCACATTCCGGCATTTCTGCGTCCTTCGTGCGGCGCATAGCCTCTGGCAGTTCCTTAACGGAGTGTCCGCCGAAATCGTTCTTTGCCAGGGAATATCCCTTGCGTCCCTGATGCGACAGTTCGAATATCAGGTTGCCGTATAGTCTGTTGTTCATTTCGCGCCCTCCTTCATAAGTTCTACAAATTCGTCAATCTCGTGCTTCTTCCGTTTCTCCGTTACGGCAAGCATAAGCGTGTGGTCATCAATCTTGATGCCCGCGAGGTATCCGGCAGCGGCGCATCTTTCCTGAAGTGTATCGATGTCGCCGTCGTACTTTACGCAAAACTCGTTGAAGAACGGCTGGTTGTATGCCAGTGTGAAGCGGCCTGTCTTTACGAGCTCGTCGCAGAGATAGTGTGCTCCGGCATACGACATTTCCGCTGCTTCCTTCAGTCCTTCCTTTCCCATCAGTGACATGTAGATTGTCACGTTGAGCGTCATTAGGCTCTGGTTGGAGCAAATGTTTGACGTGGCTTTTTGTCTGCGGATATGCTGTTCGCGTGCCTGCAGCGTCAGCACGAATGCGCGTTGCCCCCTGTTGTCCTTTGTCATGCCGACGATACGTCCCGGCATCTTGCGGATTAGTTTCTCGCTGCAGCACAGATAGCCGACATACGCGCCACCGAACGACATTGGTATGCCGAGGCTCTGCCCGTCTCCGACGGCAATGTCTGCGCCCCATTCGCCTGGTGTCTTCAGCACGGCGAGGTCGGCGGCGACGCTGTTCATTATCATCAAGGCCTTTTTCCCGTGTATGTCGTCGGCAAAGCCTGTGTAGTCTTCAACGATGCCATAGTAGTTGGGTGCCTGGAGTATTACGCCAGCCACGCCACCTTCTGCCAGTCGGCGGCGCATGTCCTCCCTGTCAGTGATGCCGTTTTTCTCGTCAATCATCTCGACATTGAAGCCATTATACCTTGCGTATGTCTCAACGACGCGCAGGATTTTCGGGTCAACCGTGCGGCTTGCCAGCACTTTCGTGCTTTTCCTCACCGAAGACATTGCCATCATTGCAGCCTCAGCCGTTGCCGTCGTCCCGTCGTACATCGAAGCATTTGAGATTTCCATTCCAGTTAACTCTGCCATCATCGATTGGAACTCGAAGATGTAGTGCAGCGTGCCTTGTGAGATTTCTGCCTGGTACGGGGTGTAGCTCGTCAGATATTCCGAACGTGATATGATGTTAGGAACAACAGACGGTATATAGTGGTCATACACTCCTGCACCTGCAAATGAAATCAACTGGTCGTTGAGCATTCCGTAGTTCTCGAGCAATTCCCTTATTTCCAGTTCGCTCTTTGCCTCCGGGATGTCGTATTCGCCTTTGAAGCGAATGCTTTCAGGCACGTCGGAGTACAAGTCATCAAGTGACTTGACACCGGCGACCTTCAGCATTTCCCGGATTTCTTCCTCGGTATGAGGGAAATATTTGAACATGTTGTTTTAGTTCGTTAGGTTTGTTAAATTATAATCCTGTTATGTCAGGTATGATGTCAGCCCTGCTCCTCGCAGAATTTTGCATACTTTTCGGCATCCATAAGGTTTTCAAGTTCTGCTTTGTCGGACAGTTCTACCTTTATTATCCAGTTTGCGTACGCGTCCTCGTTGATGCTTTCGGGTTTGTCCTCGAGCGAATCGTTCACCTCGAGCACTGTTCCGCTTACCGGCGACTTTAGGTCGCTTGCAGCCTTTACGCTCTCCACCGCGCCGAAGTCTTCGTCAACCTCAATTTCGTCGTCAGCCTCCGGCATGTCAACATAAACAATGTTTCCGAGCGCGTTCTGTGCATAGTCGGTTATGCCGATGTAAGCAACGTTCCCTTCAACTTTCACATACTCGTGACTCTCTGAGTAGTAGAGTCCATCAATCACTTTTGCCATAATGCTTGCTATTTTTAAGATTTTTTATAATGTTTGTCGTAGAATCTCTTCTTCACAACTGTTCCGGGGAACACCTTTTTCCTCACCTGCACTCCTAATTCCGTGCCAAGTTTGGCGTGAGCGGTGTCAACCAATGCCATGCAGACGCTCTTGCCTGTACTGATGGAGTTGTAGCCGGTGGTCACCTCGCCCACCTTTTCGCCTTCGAACATCACCGCATATCCGTGACGTGGGATTGCGCGGTCAGCAAGTTCGATGCCGATGACCCTTTGCTTTGGCTTTTCTTCCTTTTGTTTCTGCAGTGCTTCCTTGCCGATGAACTCCGTTTTGTCGAACTTGCAGAACATGCTCAACCCGGCCATAACAGGTGTTATCTTTTCGCTCAGCTCGTTGCCGTATAGCGGCAGGCCTACCTCGAAGCGCAGCGTGTCGCGGCAGCCGAGGCCGCAGGGCTGGCATCGCTTGCTCTCCATGAGTTTCTCCCATGCTCGCACAATGAACTTCTTCGAGCCGTATATCTCGAAGCCATCCTCCCCGGTATATCCCGTGCGGCTCAGTATGATTGTCTCTCCGTCGATTTCAACCTTCTTGGCGGTGTAGAACACGAGGTCCTTGCACTGCAGTCCGAGAACCTCCTCTGTTACGGCCTCTGCCTCCGGTCCCTGCACTGCCAGCTGTGCGTAGTAGTCTGAACAGTTCTTCACCTCCACGTCAAAGCCTTTGGCGTTCTTCTCTATCCATGCCCAGTCCTTGTCTATGTTGGCGGCGTTTATCACGAGGAAGAACTCCTCTTCGCCCATCTTGTATATGAGCAGGTCGTCAACCGTGCCTCCGTCCTCTTGGCACATCATGCCGTAGAACACCTGCCCGACGGGTGCTCCGGCGACATCGTTGGTATAGATGTGGTTGACATAACGCTCCGCTTCTTTACCTTTCACAATCACTTCACCCATGTGCGAAACGTCGAACACGCCGCATTTCTGTCGTACAGCATTATGTTCCTCGATGATTGAGGAATACTGGATTGGCATGTTGAAGCCTGCGAACGGCTGCATCAATGCTCCGAGAGCAACATGATTGTCATAAAGACATGTCTTTTTTATTTCCATTTTGATTTTAATATTTTATATAAAGTTTTCCTTACCGCTTATTTCATGTTTTTCATCAATCTCCGTTGCCCGTAGCCTCATAGGCGGCATGTATTCGGTTCTCCCTTTGACGTCAGTCCCGTTGCTCGTGCTATGTTACGGCAACGGAAGTTCTCTGTATGCCATGCCAGTGTTTTGGGCATTTTCCCACAATAATTAATTGCGCTTGCAAATTTACAAAAAATATTTGTCACTCAAACTTTATTTGGTATGAAAAAACATTAAAGTGCATTTTATAATTATGCGATGTGGCATAATGTTGTTTTATGCCTCTTTTTTGAGGGTCTTGCCTGCCGTATTTGGCGTGTGTTGGATAAAAACCGGGACCGTGTCTCACGTCACAGTCCCGGCTGGTTTTGTTTACCTACATGTAAAATTATTTATTCTTCATCAAGTCCCGTATTTCGGTCAGAAGTTTCTCCTCGGCAGACGGTTCCGGCGCAGCCTCAGGCTCCGGGTCTTTTTTCTTGTTCAGCCTGTTCATCGCCTTTATCATCATGAAGATGCAGAGTGCGATTATCAGGAAGTCGATTATGCTCTGGATGAAAGCGCCGTATGCGAATACCGCGACACCCTTGTCTGCCGCCTCTGCCAGCGAGTTTACATTTTCATCGCTGAGGTTTACAAACATGTCGTTGAAATTGATTCCACCTGTCGCAAGCCCCACAACCGGCATTATGATGTGGTCAACGAGTGACGTGACGATCTTGCCGAATGCACCGCCAATGATTACACCAACCGCCATATCCATGACATTGCCCCTCATGGCAAACGCTTTGAACTCTTTTATAAATCCCATTTCCTTTGACTGTTAAATATGAAGACAAATTATAAAAATACTCTTCTTATTGCTGCGGCTTTCTTTATCAGCAAGCATACTAAGTGCAGCCATTTTCTCACTTCAGTTCCGCGCGTAAAATAAATTTTTTAATATTTCATGCAGAAACATGGTGCAAATATAAATAAAATTTGTAACTTTGCACACAGAAACAACAAAAAAGTTGTAGAAAAGGTGTTTTTCTTGATTTCATGTCACTAAAATGTCTTTGATACTATGAAACAATTCGATTCACGGGATATTTGGTCTGAATATATTATTTAACCCTTTTAATGTACTAAAATAAAATGACAAAGATTGGTATTAACGGTTTCGGTCGTATCGGCCGTTTCGTTTTCCGCGCTGCTCAGACACGCGACGACATTCAGGTAGTAGGCATAAATGACCTCTGCCCGGTAGATTATCTCGCATACATGCTGAAGTATGACACGATGCACGGTCAGTTCCAGGGGACTATCGAGGCAGACGTGGAGAAGTCGAAACTCATTGTGAACGGCAAGGAAATACGCGTTACGGCAGAGCGCAACCCTGCAGACCTGAAATGGAATGAGGTTGATGCAGAGTATGTTGTTGAGTCAACAGGTCTTTTCCTCACACAGGAGAAAGCAAAGGCTCATATCGAGGCCGGAGCTAAATATGTTGTCATGTCGGCTCCATCGAAAGACTCCACGCCGATGTTCGTTTGCGGTGTAAACGAGAAGTCGTATGTAAAGGGAACACAGTTCGTGTCAAATGCTTCCTGCACGACCAACTGCCTTGCGCCGATCGCAAAGGTGCTTAACGACAAGTTCGGCATCACCGACGGTCTTATGACAACAGTCCACTCAACAACTGCAACACAGAAGACCGTTGACGGTCCGTCGATGAAGGACTGGCGCGGAGGACGTGCCGCATCGGGCAACATAATCCCCTCGTCCACAGGCGCAGCAAAGGCTGTCGGGAAGGTTATTCCGGAACTGAACGGCAAGCTGACAGGTATGTCAATGCGCGTTCCAACACTGGATGTTTCTGTTGTTGACCTTACCGTTAACCTCGCAAAGCCTGCCAAGTATGAGGAGATTTGCGCTGCTATGAAGGAGGCTTCCGAAGGCGAGCTGAAGGGTATTCTCGGTTACACCGAGGAGCCGGTGGTGTCTTCTGATTTCCTCGGCTGCCCGCTCACTTCAATCTTCGACGCAAAGGCAGGTATCGCCTTGACAGACACTTTCGTAAAGGTTGTTTCCTGGTATGACAACGAGATTGGTTATTCAAACAAGGTGCTCGACCTCATCGCACACATGAAGAAGGTCAACGGATAATACGTTTTATCCGTACAATGATAAATAAACCGCCACATATCCGGCATTTATGTCCGGGCGTGTGGCGGTTTTTTGTATGAGAAATCCGGCATAATCCTTTTTTGTTTGCTTATATTGTATTATTTTTGCAGGCAAAACAGGTCGTTTATGAATGGAACAGTCTTGGGGTTGTTGCTGCCTCTGCTTGGCACGATGACAGGTTCGGCATTTGTCTTTTTTATGAAAAACGAGATGCCGGCGTTGTTGCAGAAGACTCTGCTCGGCTTCGCTTCGGGCGTTATGGTGGCAGCCTCGGTGTGGTCGCTGATCATCCCTGCGATTGAAATGTCGGCGGACAACGGCAAGTGTGCAGTCCTTCCTGCCGCGCTCGGTTTTATTATTGGCATCGCGTTCCTGCTCGCAATAGACTATCTGACACCTCACTTGCATATCGATTCTGACACCCCTGAAGGACCGAGGTCGCACCTGTCACGCACCACCATGCTGTCTCTTGCCGTGACGATACACAATCTTCCCGAGGGCATGGCTGTCGGGGTTGTCATAGCCGGTTCGCTTCAGGGGGACATAGGCATTTCCGCCGCCGCCACAATGGCAATGTCGTTGGGAATTGCCATACAGAACATACCGGAGGGAGCCATAATATCAATGCCAATGAGAGCGGCGGGGAACAGCCGTTTGCGCTCATTTGTAATAGGCAGCCTGAGCGGCGTGGTTGAGCCTGTCGGAGCCGTGTTGGTGATACTCCTGGCATCAGTCATGACCCCCGTCTTGCCTTATCTCCTGGCATTTGCCGCAGGCGCGATGTTCTATGTCGTCGTAGAGGAACTCATACCGGAAGCATCCGAAGGCTCTCACAGCAATCTTGGCACGATAGGCTTTTCTGTAGGGTTTGTGCTTATGATGGTTCTCGATGTTGTGTTGTCTTAGCCTGTGCGGCATGAAAAACGAAGACTCCCCATCCGTTGATATGCAGCCTTCGCCTTTCTTGCTGTGAATACCTCATCCAAGATATTTCATCAGTATCTTTGCATTTCCGCTGTCGCGCAGTTTCGCGATGCTTTTCTCTCGTATCTGGCGCACGCGCTCCCGCGTAAGCCCGAGCTGGTCTCCAATCTCTTCGAGCCCCTTTTCCGGACAACCAATGCCGAAGCACTCGCGGATTATGGTTATCTCCCTGTCTTTAAGCACTCTCGTAAGCACGGTGTCAAGTTCCTGCGCCATCGATTCGTGGTCAACATGGCGGTCAGTCCGGCTGTCTTCCCCGCTTGCCATGACATCAAGCATACAGTTGTCCTCGCCGTCCTGGAAAGGAGCGTCGATGCTCACGTGATGACCGTCGGCAGCAAGGCTCTGTCCGATTTTCTCCTCGTCGATGTTTGTCTTTTCAGAAAGTTCGGATATTGACGGGTGACGCTGGTTCTGTTGCTCGAACTTGTTAATTTCATGGTTTATCTTGCTTAGAGACCCCACTTGGTTCAGAGGCAGTCTCACGATGCGGCTTTGTTCGGCAATTGCTTGCAGGATGCTTTGGCGAATCCACCATACGGCATACGAGATGAACTTGAACCCGCGTGTCTCGTCAAACTTCTGGGCGGCCTTTATGAGACCGATGTTGCCCTCGTTGATAAGGTCGGTGAGTGTCAGTCCCTGATGCTGGTATTGTTTCGCTACCGAAACAACGAAGCGCAGGTTCGATGTTACCAGTTTGTCTTTTGCTTTTTCGCCTTCGCGTCCACCCTTCTTTATCTTCTGTGCAAGCTCTATTTCCTCATCTATTGAAATTAGTGGCGCACGCCCGATTTCAACAAGGTACTTGTCAAGTGCCTCGCTCAAACGGTTCGTGATGCTTTTCTGAATTTTTAGTTGTCTCATTCTTGTTATCCCCTTAATATATAAATCGTTGACAGTCAAATAAATGTCTGATGCAGAGCAAAAAACAATACAAAATTAAGAAAAATATCGTTATGTTGTATGTTTTGAGGCGTCTATTTATTTTTATTTAACATCTTTTTTATTCATTTTGAGTATGGGAATTGAATAATCTGCTTGTGCTTTCCATTCAAATCTGTATTCTTGTTATTTAAAAACAGACTCGTCAAAACCAACACTTCTTACATTGGGTAAGACTGCCTTTCAAATGGGACACGCTGTACTGCATTGGGATAAGTTGCAATTGCCTTGGTGTTCCTGCCAGAATTTATTTGACTGCCATGGTTGCGAGGTTTTTGTAACCTTTGTTGCAACATAGATCTCGACTGGTTGTACTTATTACATAATTGTCATTATAGGGCAATATCAGCGTTAACTTTTATAAAAAAAAAAGTCGTCGCATTGTCTGATACGGACTGGAAATGTGTGGATTTTTTTGAGAAAATCCGGCAGGGGAAGTCTGAAAATAACGTATTGGCAGTTAGGTTGTTGGATATGTATTATGTGGTGGATTTAAAAAACAGGCCCCACGGCCTGTACTTCGGTCGTGGGGCTTGATTACTTATTGTGAATGATTTCTTTCTATTCACCCTTTTCGAGTTTTGCTTTCAGTTCTGCAAGACCTGCGATGTCGCCAAGTGTTGTGCTTGCGGCAACGTTGTTGATTGCTGGTGTCGCATCCTCTTTCTTCGCACCGCGTGACCTGCGTGGGGATTTCTTGCTGTCTTCCTTGAGATCCTCGAATGTGCGGCTGTGCGAAAGGATTATGCGCTTTGTCTCCTTGACAAACTCTATCACCTTGAAATCGAGTTCCTCGCCGAGCTGAGCCTGCGATCCGTCTTCCTTTACGAGGTGCTTCGGGGTTGCGAAGCCTTCGCCGCCTTCGTTCAGAGTGATGACCGCGCCGCGATCGATGACCTCTGTGATCTTGCCTTTGTGTATTGAGCCGGGGGTGTAAATCGTCTCGTATGTGTCCCAGGGGTTTTCCTCCAATTGCTTGTGACCGAGCGAAAGGCGACGGTTTTCCTTGTCTATCTCAAGAACAACCACATCTATGTCTGCGCCGACCTGCGTGAACTCTGAAGGGTGTTTAACCTTCTTCGTCCAGGAGAGATCGCTGATGTGGATGAGGCCGTCAACGCCTTCCTCAAGTTCAACGAAGATACCGAAATTGGTAAAATTGCGCACTTTGGCTGTGTGCTTGCTGCCAACCGGGTACTTGATCTCAATTGTCTCCCATGGGTCTTCCTTGAGTTGCTTGATGCCTAATGACATCTTGCGCTCCTCGCGGTCGAGTGTCAGTATGACAGCCTCGACCTCATCGCCGACGTGCATGAACTCCTGTGCGCTGCGCAAGTGCTGACTCCATGACATTTCTGAAACGTGGATAAGGCCTTCAACGCCCGGTGCAATCTCCACGAATGCTCCGTAGTCCGCCATAACGACAACCTTGCCCTTTACGTGGTCGCCTACTTTCAGGTCTGCGCTGAGTGCATCCCATGGGTGCGGGTAGAGTTGCTTCATGCCGAGTGCGATGCGTTTCTTCTCATCGTCGAAGTCGAGGATAACCACCTTGATTTTCTCTTCGAGCGACACAACCTCGTGCGGATCGCTGACGCGGCCCCATGAAAGGTCGGTGATGTGAATGAGACCGTCAACGCCTCCGAGATCAACGAATACGCCGTAGGAGGTGATGTTCTTGACTGTTCCTTCGAGTATCTGACCCTTTTCGAGCTTGCTGATGATTTCCTTCTTCTGTGCTTCGAGCTCTGCCTCGATGAGTGCCTTGTGCGAAACAACGACATTGCGGTATTCCTGGTTGATTTTCACGACCTTGAATTCCATTGTCTTGCCGACGAACACGTCGTAGTCGCGTATTGGGTGAACGTCTATCTGGCTTCCTGGCAGGAATGCCTCGATGCCAAATATATCTACGATCATACCGCCCTTCGTGCGGCATTTCACATAGCCCTGGATTACTTCGTCGTTTTCGAGTGCAGCGTTAATGCGCTCCCAGCTCTTGCTGATGCGTGCCTTTTTGTGCGATAGCAGCAACTGGCCTTTGCGGTCTTCCTGGTTTTCTACGTAAACTTCCACGGTGTCGCCAACCTGTAGGTCCGGATTGTAGCGGAACTCGCTTGCCGGAATGATACCGTCGCTCTTGTAGCCAATGTTTACTACAACTTCTTTCTTGTCGATGGAAATGACTTTTCCCTCGACAACCTGATGCTCTGAAACATTGTTCAGGGTTTCATTGTAGGCCTTTTCAAGTTCGTCTTTGCTTTCGGAAGCAACTTTGCCATTCTCGAATTCATCCCAGTTGAAATCTTCCAGTGGCTGGACGTTCTTTAAATCTGACATAAAAAATAATTAAGTTTGTTGTTAATAAAGTTAGACTTTATGTGAATTAATACGTGCTGAACGGATTACCGCAAAGCGGGTGCAAATTTACAAAAAATATTTCAGATGGCACTGTTTTTTCAATGCCCTTTGTCAGGCAATGTTCTTATAAGACAGTATTTTAGGTTAATTTAACCATTAGTGTGCTTTGTCGTTATTGCTTATAACAAAAAAACCGCCAAACTCGATGAGTATGGCGGCAATTTTCTTTGCTTTTTGTTTGTAGCCCGATTACTTAACAGTATCGTTCTGCGCGCTATCAGCAGGAGCATTCTGCAGGCTGTCACCCATAGTGTCATTCTGTGCTGTAGAGTCTTTCTGAGCAGCGTCCTGCTTTGCTTTGTTGTCACAAGATGCAAAAGAGATAGCAGCAATAGCTACGAACATTAAAACTAACTTTTTCATTTTCTTTGCTTTTTTAATCTGTAAAACAATCATTTGTTTATTAAAACGTTGCAAAGGTAAGCATTTTTTCAATACGTTGTTGCTTTTTTATCAACTTTTTTATCGCTATTTTGTAACTTTTTTGTAACCAGTTGATAACTAACTATTTGTGAATGTTAAATAAATGTTAATCTTTTCGTTAACTTATCTTGTGTTCTCCGTCAATCGTTTTTAATGCAATATTTTGTATCTTTGCAGGCGTGTGGAATTTCTTGTTGCCGCACATATATAATAAGGTGTATATGATAGACAGTTCTGTTTTTCAAAATAAGAGTGCGAAGTATGTCACGCTGGGTTGCAAGTTGAATTTCTCGGAAACTTCCACTTTCGGCCAGATGTTGCAGGAGATGGGTGTCCGTGTTGCCCGCAGGGGCGAAAGTGCGGACATCTGCCTGATAAACACGTGCAGCGTAACAGATGTGGCAGACCATAAATGCAGGCAGGCAATACACCGTGTGGTTAGGGAAAACCCCGGGGCTTTCATTGTCGTTACGGGTTGCTACGCTCAGTTGGAGGCTGACGAGGTGGCAGGGATTCCCGGTGTTAGTCTCGTTCTGGGGAGCAACGAGAAATCAAGTCTTGTACAGTTCCTTTCGGAGGAGTGGGGGAGCAGGCCGGAAGGCATCGTGCACCGTGTGGCGAAGACAAAGGACATCGTGTCGTTTGCCCCGTCATGCTCAAGGGGAAACCGCACGAGGTATTTCCTCAAGGTTCAGGATGGCTGTGACTATTTCTGCACATATTGCACCATACCTTTTGCGAGAGGGTTCAGCCGGAATCCTTCAATAGACTTTCTCGTCGGGCAGGTTGAGCGTGCTGTGAGCGAGGGGGGTAAGGAAATTGTGCTCACTGGTGTGAATATAGGAGATTTCGGAAAGACAACAGGTGAGGGGTTTCTTGACCTTATCAGAGCCTTGGACGAGGTGGAGGGCGTGAGGCGTTATCGCATCAGCAGCATAGAGCCTGACCTTCTAACAGATGATATTATTGAGTTCTGTGCCGGGAGCAAACGTTTCATGCCGCATTTCCACATACCTTTGCAGAGCGGCAGCGATGATGTCCTGCGGCTTATGCACCGCCGGTACGACACCTCCCTGTTTGAGCACAAGATTAATATTATTAAGGAATACATGCCTGACGCCTTCATCGGGGTTGATGTCATGGTTGGAACGCGCGGAGAGACGCAGGAAAGGTTTGAGGAATGCCGGCGGCTGATAGAAAGACTTGATGTAACGCAACTTCATGTATTCCCGTATTCCGAGCGTCCGGGCACGGCTGCACTGAAGATACAGCATGTCGTGAGTGAAAAGGAGAAGAAGGCGCGGTCGAGGATTTTACTGGAGTTGTCGGAACGGAAAACACATTCTTTCTACGAAAGGTATATAGGCTCTGAGGCTGAGGTGCTTTTTGAGAAAGCGGCAAGGGGACGTTTCATGCACGGGTTCACGCGCAATTACATACGTGTGGAGCTGCCACCAAAGTTTGTGCGCGATGACCTCGACAACCAGATTGTGAGTGTCAGGCTGGGCGACTTCAACCATGACGGGTCGGCTCTGAGATGCGAGTTGATTTAATATTGACGGATTATGGATAAGGTAGCGATTGTTATATTGAATTGGAATGGCGAGAGGATGATGAGGAAATTCCTGCCATCTGTAATCGGAAACTCGCCGCTGGCAAAAATATATGTTGCGGACAACGCATCCACCGATGGGTCAATGGAGTTGCTGCAGACCTCTTTCCCGGAGGTTAAGACGATAGTCCTCGATCGGAACTGGGGGTTTGCAGAGGGCTACAACAAGGCGCTGCACCAAGTGGATGCGGAATATTACATACTGTTGAACAGCGACATTGATGTTCCGGCGCAATGGCTTTCCCCGATGCTGGACTTCATGGAGGCGAACAAAGACGTTGCCGCATGCCAGCCCAAGTTGCTGTCCGAGGCCGACCACAGTTTTTTTGAGTATGCCGGGGCGTGCGGTGGGTTCATTGACAAGTACGGCTATCCGTTCTGCCGTGGACGTATATTTGATGTCGTTGAGCGTGATGAGGCACAATACGACAATCCATGTGAAGTGTTATGGGCCACCGGAGCCTGTCTTATGATACGGTCGGAAGACTATTGGCATGCCGGTGGACTTGACGGCCGTTTCTTCGCCCATAACGAGGAAATCGACCTGTGCTGGCGATTGCGCCTGATGGGGAGGAGGATATTTTGCGTTCCTGCAAGCCGCGTGTATCATGTTGGAGGCGGAACGCTGCCGCAGGGAAATCCACGCAAGACATTCCTTAACTTCCGGAACAACCTCACCATGCTTTACAAGAACCTTCCGGAACACGAGTTGTGCAGGGTGATGCTTGTGCGGTGGGTGCTGGACTACATTGCAGCGTGGCAGACACTGATAATAAACCGTAATTTCGGGGATTTCAAGGCAATATACAAGGCGCGCCATGCGTTTATGAAATGGAGGGGGACTTTCAGAGAGGATAGAAAAAAAATAACCTCGTCTGCCAAGTTGCGGGATGTTCCGGAGCGATGCAAGTTCAGCATATTGTGGCAATATTATGTTCGTGGTCGCAGGCGATACTCTGATTTTAGGCAAATAAAATAATTCTGTGTTAAACTTTTATAGACATATTACATCAAATAATTATTTGGAATATAAATGTTTTTAAGTATGAAAAGAGTATTTTTGATAATGGTTGCCGCAATGGCAATGAGTTGCGCAATGGCGCAGAGTACGCAGACATGTGTTAAAAAAGAGAATTGCAAGTCCAAGTGCGAGCAGCGCAAGGAGTGTGCAAAGAAGGAATGTGCTGATGCCAAGTGTGCCAAATGCACTTGTGGCAATGGCTGCAAGAAAGCAGAAAGCAAGGCATGTGGCAGTTGCTGCAAGAAGGCAGAAGGCAAGTCATGCGGCAGTTGCTGCAAGAAGGCAGAAGGCAAGTCATGTGGCAGTTGCTGCAAGAAAGCAGAAGGCAAGTCATGTGACAAATGTACAAAGCAGGCAAATGGTCGCATGTGTGAGACAGAGGTTATGGTGAAGAGGTTCAACCTCACTGCCGATCAGGCTGCAAAGGTGAAGGCTCTCAACGAGCAATATCCCGATCAGGCTTGCGCCGGTGTAGGTAGACACCGTGCAGGTGTGCAGGGAAAGGCATGCAGCGCAGACAAGGAGTACCAAAAGAAACAGGAGGCATACGATGCGGGTATGAGGAAAATACTGACAAAAGATCAGTATGCGTTGTATGAGCGCAGCAAGCAAATGAAGAAATGCAAGTATAGTAAATGATAGTAAGAAACAAGAGCCGTGGCTGTTTTTTCATTGCCACGGCTCTCTTTTTTATAGATATGTTTCTCGTAGCATACCGTTAAGTTACATACGGGCTGTTGGTAAAAATCGTAATTTAAGTATGAGAAAAAAATTTTTGTTCGTCCTCGTTGCCTTGTTGTCTTTCCATGTCGGCATGGCTTTTGCACAGACATCAGAGACTGGGAAACAACATCGCATACTCATTGCATATTATTCCCTTAAGGGAGAAAAGAAAACCAGACAGGGGATGATGACCCTCGAACATGGTTTCACGGAGCAGGTTGCGATGAAAATACACAATTTAATAGGTGGGGATATGTGCCACATAGAGAACAAGACACCATATCCTGAAGCCTACGAGGAACTTAAGGAAGTGGCAAGGGAAGAGCGGAAATCCGGCAAAAGACCGGAACTGAAGCCATTGCCTGTCAACATTGACGACTATGATGTCGTGTTCCTCGGCTATCCGATATGGTTCGGGACGTTCCCTCCGGCAATGTTCACTTTCCTGCAGCAGTACGACCTTTCCTCCAAAACCATAATTCCTTTCAGCACAAGCGGAGCCACCGTGTGGGGACATACTTTGGAAGTGCTTCACGCCCAATATCCAGGAGCAGACATATTGGAAGGCCTTGAGTTGAGGAGTTTGGAGGTAAGTGCGTCAGATGTGAAAATAAGAGAGTGGTTAGAGAGCCTTCCGGTTGCCGTTCTCGATTGACCTTTGACGCGAATTTGCCGCAGATGCCATAATCTGACGATTGGCATGTTGTTGCCCCCCTGTCTGTGATTAGGCAAGGAGATGGTTGACTCTACCTGGACTATTAGATTTTCCAGACCCCAAATGTCCACAATCACCAAAATGTAACTATATATTGTAAGCTAATTCATATACATTCCGTGCAATTATGAAACCATTTGCTTTATTATTTTATTTATCCATAATGATATTACCAAAGACCTCTTATGCACAAAGTATAAGCGGGCGTATTATTGATGAGTTATCACAACCATTACCATTTGCGAACATTATATTACTCTCTCAAAACGACTCTTCGTATATTCAAGGAACCGTATCGAAAGATAATGGTATGTTCGAAATCGAAATTACGGATAAGAATTGCATACTGAAAGTGTCGAGCATAGGTTATAGGACAATTTATGCTAATATACAATTAGGAAACATCGGAAACATTCAGATGCAACCCGAAACATATACCATGGGTGGTGTGACCGTAACAGGGCACAGACCTCAGATTAAAATATCAGATGAAGGAATGGTAGTAAATGTACAAAATTCACTACTACGTCAAGCTGGTACTGCTGATGATGTGTTATCTCAAATTCCAAGAATTTCTGGAAGCAATGGTTCTTTTAATGTGTTTGGAAAGGGCAGGCCACTTATCTATATTAATAATCGAAAAATCACCAATCCATCGGAACTCTCACAACTTAAATCATCTGACATAAAGGATGTTGAAGTAATAACCAATCCTGGAGCACAATATGGTGGAACTGTTCAGTCGGTAATTCATATCAAAACAATTAAACAACGAGATAACGGATGGAGCTTATCATCATATAGTTTTGTTAATATGTCTCGCAAATTTAGCCCTATGGAATCTTTCAATATAAAATATAAACATAATAATTTGGAGCTATTCGGAAATATTAGAATTCATTCTTTACACAATAAACAATATGCAGAATTTGAACAAATAATGCAAGGCGACCATTTGGTCAAAGAAATAGGCAAGGACACTATATTTAACAATGGGGATAAGCAGTTAAGGGGACAATTTGGGGGAAGTATTGATTTTAATGAAAACAACTCCTTTGGAATGACTTATAGCGTTACCAAGTCATTGCACGACATTGTAAATTCGGTTTCTACTCTTGATTTCTCGATGGAAAATTCCATACAAGAAAAAGTACGAATGAAATCAGCTTTTACTTCTTATCATACACCAGATCACGAACTTGATGCTTACTATACAGGAAAGGTAGGAAAACTGTCTGTGGACATTAATGGCTCCTATTTTCGAAGTAAGCAAACAAAGACACAGTCCAATGAAGAATATAGCAGTATTTTAGGGCTGCAATTTATAGATGTAAATAATATTGTCAGAAATAGAATGCTGGCAGGAAAAATCATTTTAACATATCCAATATGGATAGGAAAATTGAATTTGGGATCTGAATATTCTGATGCACAGAGTGAAGCCAACAATAACAATGTGCAAAGAATTCTTGAAAATACAAATACAAAGATAAAAGAGAAAAACATAGCAGGATTCTTTGATTATAGTATATCAATAGGAAATGTACATGCTCGTGCTGGATTAAGGTACGAACATGTTGTTTCTGACTATTTTTCTAATGGTATCTGGCAGAATGAGGCTAGTCGCAAATACTCGGATTGGTTCCCAAATGTTTCCCTATCATGGAGTAAAGGAAAATGGCAAGCTCTAATAGGATACAACGCAAAGATAATAAGACCATCTTATCGTAATCTTTCAAGCTGGATGCAATACGATAATCGCTATGAGTATCAAGGTGGCAACCCTCTTCTTCGTTCAGCAAAGATACATTCAATTGATTTGACTGCTAAACGAAATTGGTTAACGTTTACGGCTGGTTATAAATACACGAAGAATCAAGTTGCCTATGTGATGCATCCCTACAAGGGTGATATTTTTTTAAAGACTTATGATAATATAGACCAAATTCAAAATTTATATGTAATGGTATCAGCTTCGCCAAAAATAGGTTTTTACCAACCTATGTATGAAGCGAGTGTTACAAAGCAATTCTTTGACGATAATGAATTCGGTGCTGGACTATCTCTTAATCGACCTCTATATTCTCTTCGAATGTATAACCGTTTTGTTATTCGGAAGGATTTTACCTTCAGTGTTAATATTTCTTATTATTCATCGTATGCTAATAGCCTTAGCGTTTATAAAGAAAGTGGTTCTTTAGACCTGAATATCTATAAGAGTTTCTTTAAAAATAAATTGGTCTGCAATATTTGGGGACGTGATTTACTGAATACCCGAAAGAGGAGATATACAATGTATGGTATTAACAGTATGTTTACAACCAATCAAGATATGGATACTCGTTCTTTTAGTATAGGCATTCAATATAATTTCAACATCACTAAAAATAAATATAAAGGCACTGGTGCTGGCAATGAAGAAAAGGGACGATTATAAATTATTGCTGTCCGCTAAAACTTTTTTGAACATAAAATTAGGGCCGGATTCCTCGCTTGGAATTCAGCCCTTTTAGTTAGGGTCTGCTAATTAGGGTCTGCTAATTAGGGTCTGCTAATTTATTTTTATTGCTGTCCGGTAAAACTTTATTAAACAAAATAAATTAGGGTTGGCACTTCTCACGAGGCATCAACCCTTTTGGTTATCTTTGTTTTTGCTAAATAAAAAACATAACCACGAGCAAAGATAGTCATTTTACCGGACAGCCGGTCTATAGTCAAGTATTAAAGTTACTTGACAAGGAGAAAATTCTTAAAATAAGCCATGAAACCAAAGGAAGCGAGGCTTATGTGAAGCGTTTTGACGGTTACCAACATCTCGTCGTAATGTTGTTCGGCATACTCAAACACTTTGATTCTCTGCGCGAACTTGAGACAGGCATGAAGGCGGAGGCTCACAAGCTCGGACACCTCGGAATGAACTGTCTGGTTCGTCGCAGTACGCTTGCAGAAGCCAATATACGCCGTCCTCAGGAGTTCTTTGCAAGTGTCTATGCATATCTGCTGGAGAAGTTTGCGAAGTTTTTAGCGGACAGCCGCCCTGCCAAGAGTTATAAGGGGCAGACGCACGAACCTAAAGACTGGGAGAAGCTGCTTTACATGATGGATTCCACCACAATAACGCTCTTTGACAACATACTCAAAGGGGTTGGGCGGCATCCGAAATCAGGCAAGAAGAAAGGTGGCATGAAAGTGCATACGGTTATGAAATATCATGTCGGCGTGCCGATGGTGGTGCACCTCACATCCGCCGCTAAACACGACCATTACCTGCTAAAAGAGGTGCATCTGCCAAAAGATTCCACTTTGGCAATGGATCGTGGTTATGTCGACATAGCACAACTCCAACGTCTTACAGAAGAAGGCGTTTGCTACGTGACCAAAATGAAGAAAAACCTTAAGTATGAGGTACTTGAGTCCGTTATGTATGTCAACACAGAGGGGCTTGTGGCACATATTGACCAAAAAGTACGTTTTACAAGAGGGGAACTCATCCATGAGGCACGAAGGGTGGAGATATTTTATGCGAGCAAGAAACCAGTTGTGCTATTGACCAACAACTTTGACCTCACGGTTGGGGATATTGCTGAAATTTACCGCTTAAGATGGGCTATCGAATCATTATACAAGCAACTTAAACAGAACTTCCCACTTCATTTCTTCCATGGGGATAGCGTAAACGCCATACAAATACAGACATGGGTTGTTCTGACAGCCAATCTGCTGATAACGGTTCTGTCGGGAAGCATCAATAGGCATTGTGCGTTCTCGCAAGTTGTCACCATGGTACGGCTTATGCTTATGTACTACGTCGATTTTATCGCATTTATGGAAAATCCCGAAAAAACTTGGAATGATTTCCTTGCAAAGGAGATGCAAAAAGCGCCACCTGAACCTTCGCTTTTCGATTAGGGGGGCTTACTTTTGGAAAAAGAAGTCCGAAGCCTAATTTTAATGGGCTTCGGACAGGGTTATTATGCTCGTTTAAGTTTTACCGGACAGCAATATTGTTTTATATGTTTTCTGTCTTCAGTTTGCAGTGACGCGTGCAATTAATAAGCAAAAAGAGGGTAGTCTTTCATCGTCCTGTTTACGCGTTCACGGACACTTGCTATCACCTTTTCATCCTCCGGACTGTTGAGGACTGTCTCAATCAGTTCTGCGATGAGCGGCATCAAGTCCTCCTTAGCGCCGCGTGTGGTGATTGCGGGTGTTCCGAGCCTCAGGCCCGAAGTCTTGAATGCAGAGCGTGTGTCGAACGGAACCATGTTCTTGTTGACCGTGATGTCGGCAGCAACGAGTGCGTTCTCTGCAACCTTGCCTGTAAGCTCAGGATATTTGGAACGCAGGTCAACGAGCATGGAGTGGTTGTCCGTGCCGCCGCTCACGATGTCGAAGCCTCGTTTAGTCAGTTCGTCAGCGAGTACTGCGGCGTTCTTCTTAACCTGCTTTGCCCACTCCTTGAACTCTGGCTGCAGCGCTTCTCCGAATGCTACTGCCTTTGCTGCTATCACATGCTCCAGCGGGCCACCTTGCTGTCCTGGGAACACTGCGCTGTTGAGGATTTGGCTCATCATCTTCACTATGCCCTTCGGGGTCTTCAGTCCCCAAGGATTCTCGAAGTCTTTGCCCATCAAGATTATGCCGCCGCGAGGGCCACGCAGGGTCTTGTGTGTCGTCGATGTCACGATGTGAGCATATTTAACAGGGTTGTCGAGCAGTCCGGCTGCGATGAGGCCTGCAGGGTGTGCCATGTCTACCATGAGCAATGCGCCCACCTTGTCAGCGATTTCGCGCATGCGCTTGTAGTCCCATTCGCGGCTATATGCCGATCCGCCGCCGATGATTAGTTTCGGCTTGTGCTGCATGGCGAGTTCCTCCATCTCGTCATAGTCAACGCGGCCAGTTTCCTTTTTGAGGTTATATCCAATAGGGTTGTACAGTATACCGCTCGAGTTTACTTTCGAGCCATGCGACAGGTGCCCTCCGTGATCAAGGTTCATTCCCATGAATGTGTCGCCAGGTTTCAGTACTGCGAGCAGCACTGCGGCGTTGGCCTGTGCTCCGGAGTGTGGCTGTACGTTTGCATATTCTGCGTCGAAGAGTTTCTTCACGCGCTCTATTGCGATGGTCTCCACTTCGTCAACCACTTGACATCCACCGTAATAACGCTTGCCGGGATAGCCCTCGGCATACTTGTTCGTGAGGTATGAGCCCATGGCTTCCATCACCTCGTCACTAACAAAGTTCTCTGAAGCAATCAGTTCCATACCCTTCAGTTGGCGCTGGTGCTCTTTTTCGATCAGTTCGAAAATCTGGTTGTCTCTTTTCATGTGTTTTTTATTTAATGTAATAAGGTTCTCAATTTACTTTGCAAAGGTAGTGCAAGAAGTGCATATAACCAAATATTTATGTGCTTTTTTCATTTCCCTTGCAACATTATGATTTGAATTATAATCACTTATCTTTGTCATTTAAGATGGTTCCATCCCTGTGCCTTCAGTTCAAACTCTTGGTCGTCCCGGCTCACGAGCATCAGTCCCAGTTCTGGTTTCGTGATATGTCCGATGATATGAACATCCTCGATTTCTTTTATCTTGCCGTGATCCCCTATGGGGACGGTGAACAGTAGTTCATAGTCCTCACCGCCGTTTAGCGCGCATGTCGTCACGTTCATGTTCAGTTCCTCTGCCATTACCGCAGTCTGGTAATCTATTGGCAGGTTTTTCTCGTATATCCTGCATCCCACCCCCGACTGTTTGCAGATGTGGTGCAGTTCCGAGGACAGTCCGTCGCTGATGTCCATCATTGCGGTCGGGCGTATTCCCGCCTCACCCAGTTTGCCAATGATGTCTCCACGGGCCTCCGCTTTCAGTTGCCTTTGCAGCAGGTATTCTCTACCGGAGAAATCTGGTTGGAAGTTTTTCAGCATCTCGGCCTCATGCCGGAAAGTGTGGTGTTTGGCGTCGTATGTACCGTCTTTCTTCGCCACCCTTATCTTTTTGTTTAGCTCGTCAACCTGTTGGTAGTACACGCTCTTTTCCCTTTCCAACAGTTGCAGCCCCATGTATGCCGCCCCAAGGTCTCCGCTCACACATACGAGGTCGGTCTCGCGCGCCCCGTTCCGGTACACAATCTCCTCGTCGCTGGCGTCACCGATGCAGGTGATGCTTATTGCAAGTCCGGTGAGCGATGACGTGGTGTCCCCGCCAACGATGTCAACGTTCCATTTGCTGCACGCTGCCCGCACACCCTCGTAGAACGTCTCTATGTCCTCAACGCAGAAACGCTTGCTCAGTGCTATGCTCACGAGCAGTTGCCTCGGTGTGCCGTTCATGGCGAAAACGTCACTGATGTTGACCATTGCCGACTTATATCCGAGGTTTCTCAGGTCGGTGTATGTCAGGTCGAAGTGTACTCCCTCCATAAGCATGTCGGTTGTTGTCAGCACCCTTGTTGCGGGATAGGAGAGTACGGCACAATCGTCGCCCACGCCTTTCAGCGTGGACGACTGTCGTGTGTCTATGTCATTAGTGAGGCGGTCAATCAGTCCGAACTCACCGATCTTTGCTATTTCCAATTTGCGGAATTGATGTTGTTGGTCACGATGCGCGTTGTCACGATCTTTTTATCATTTCCCTCATTATTTCGGTCATCACTGGCTGTGCTGCATTTGCTGCCACCTGCACCTCCTCGTGCGACACCTCCACAGGGTTGTCGAAGCCTCCGAGGTCTGTAATGATGCTGATTCCGAATGTCTTTATTCCGCAGTGGTGGGCCACGATCACCTCAGGCACGGTGCTCATTCCCACGGCATCGCCGCCGAGCGTGTGATACATGCGGTATTCTGCCGGTGTCTCGAATGTCGGTCCCTGCACCCCTGTGTAAACACCGTGAACCACCTTGATGTTCTTTTCCTTGGCAATCTTGTCTGCGAGGGCTATCAGTTCATGGTCGTAAGTCTCGTGCATGTCCGGGAAGCGCGGCCCCGTGGGGAAGTTTTTTCCGTGCAATGGATGCTCCGGGAAGAAGTTGATGTGGTCGTCGATAATCATCAGGTCGCCTATTTTGAACTCTGGGTTCATCCCCCCCGCAGCGTTGCTCACGAACAGGGTCTTGATGCCCAGTTCATACATCACGCGCACCGGGAATGTCACTTCCTTCATGGAATATCCCTCATAGAAGTGGAAGCGTCCCTGCATTGCCATTATGTCCTTGCCCCCGAGTTTGCCGAATATCAGTTTCCCGCTGTGTCCCTCTACCGTTGAGACCGGCATGTTCGGTATTTCGCTGTATGGAAACTCGTAGGTGTCAGTTATTTCTGAAGCTAATTGTCCTAATCCTGTTCCCAGAATGATTGCTGTTTCCGGACTCGTCTTCATTCTCTTTTTCAGCCAGGATGCTGTTTCTTGAATTTTTTCGTACATAATCAATGATTTTTTTGTTGAATTTATTTTGTTGGTCTAATATGAATTTCACTTCCACTGGAAGAGAATATATGTTGTGCCTTACATCGTCACTCAGTCCTTCCATGCCATACAGTCGCGTCGCGTCTTTTTCTGTCGTGATGATTATTTTCGGCCCCTGCATTGCGGCGAATTTTTCATTCAGGCTTTGAATGTCTTTCTGCGTGAACTGGTGATGGTCGCCGAATGTCATCGGGGAAATGTTCTGCGTGTATGGACTCAGGTCCAATATCATTTGTTTTGGTGAGGCTATACCGGTGAGCAGCAATATGTTATGCTGGCTTGTTATTTCCCCGAGACTCATATCGTCGCCGCAATACAGCGGTTTCAGATTTCCATATTCCAGTGTGGTGAAATACAGTTTCTGGTATGGCCTAAGGCTCATTGCCTTTATAAGCACTCTGAAATCCATCGGCTTCATGTCCTTGGGGCATTTCGAGATTATAACGATGTCGGCTCTCTCTTTTCCTTCCTGAGGTTCGCGCAGCCGTCCCGCCGGCAGCAGTTTGTCGTATATTATCAGCCTGTGGTAGTCCACGAGCAATATGTTGATGCCCGGTTTTACATACCTGTGCTGGAAGGCGTCATCCAGTATTACCACATCTGTGTCTGCCGTCGCCTTGTTGCCCAAAATCTGGTCAATGCCATGGCATCTGTCCTTGTCAACAGCCACATGCACAAATTCGTACTTTTTCTTTATCTGATACGGCTCGTCCCCGATGTCGCTGACGCTTGAATTCTTAGTTGCAAGCACGAACCCGCTGCTTTTCCTCTTGTAGCCACGGCTAAGGACGGCCACTTTGGCCTTGTCTTTCAGCAGCCTTACAAGATACTCCACGTGCGGTGTCTTGCCTGATCCGCCAACGGTGATGTTTCCCACCGATATGACGGGAATGTCAAACGCGCGGCTTTTCAGCATACCGATGTCGAAAAGTTTGTTTCTTGTCTTTATGCCAATGCCGTAAAGCCAGCTAAGTGGCAGCAGCCATTTGTTTATCTTGATAAAGTCTCCTTCCATTAATCCACTTTGAGATAAAACTCCGTTCGCGCCTGAATCGCGCTCTGCTTGTCCATTGTCTTCAGCAGCATGAACGGCTCGTAGTATTCCCCGAGCGTCATGCGCAGTTGCTCCTGGATATAGTTGTTCTGGTTTGTCGCTCCGAACAGTTGTTCCTGCCAGCCCCCAAGGTCTGGGTATTTCACGGCGTAATATTCTGTCAATCCAGCGAGTTGCGCCGCCTTTGCCAGCGCATCATCCAGTCCGCCGAGGGCATCAACGAGTTTTATCCTCAGTGCGTCTTGCCCGAGCCACACATGTCCCTGCGCAATTTTCTCAACTTCCTCTACAGGCATCTTTCTGCCCTCTGCCACACGCGAGCGGAATAGGCTGTACCCCCTGTCGATATATCGGTTCAGTATAGCCATCTCTTCATCGTTTATCGGCCGTGCCGGTGTGCCGAAAGTGCTGAATTTGTTTGTCTTCACATCATCAAACTTCACCCCGAGTTTCTCCGTTAGCAACTGGCTCGCGTCGGGGAACATGCCGAAAATGCCTATAGAGCCGGTCAGTGTCGTCGGTTCTGCATATATATAGTTTGCTATGCAACTGATATAATAGCCTCCCGATGCGGCCATTCCGCCCATTGACACCACCACTGGTTTCTTCGCCCTGAGTTGTTTCATGGCGTGCCATATCTGCTCCGAGGCGTATGCCGAGCCGCCGCCGGTGTTTATGCGCAGCACAACAGCCTTAACGTCGTCGTCGTCCATTAGTTCCCCGAGATCCTTGCACACCTTCTGCGCGTCTATGCAGCTTCCGTTGCTCATAGGCGCCGCGCGGTCGACAACATCTCCGTAGGCATAATAAACGGCAATCTCGTCCCCCTTGTCGCGCTTGTCCTTCACGCTTGCCATGTCGCTTATCGCAACCTTGTTGAGGTCGTCCTCCTCCCCGGCTTTCATCATCTGCTTAACCACGTCCTTAACCTCGTCCGTGTATGCGAGCTTGTCAACCATCTTGTATTTCAGATAGTTCTGCGGATCGTCGAACATTATCAGTTTGTCGGCATACAGGTTAAGTTGTTCCTTGCTTATATTCCGGCTTTCCGAAACTTCTTTCAGTATGTTCTGCCACACCCCTGTTATGTATGCCGTCACCTGCTCTCGGTTTGGATCGCTCATCTTGTCGGCGGTGAACATCTCCGGCGCGCTCTTGTATGCGCCCACCTTTGCAAGTTGCATCCTCACGCCGAACTTTGCCATCATGTCCTTAAGGTAGAATTGCTGCGATGCTATGCCGTGCCAGTCAATAACTCCCTGAGGGTTTAGCATTACCTTGTCCGCCACCGACGCGATATAGTATGTCGCCTGTGTGTATGAGTCACCGTATGCCACTATCCATTTCCCGCTCTTCCTGAAGTCGAGGAGCGATTTGCGTATGGCCTGCAGCGAAGCGTATGAGTCGGCTTGGAATGCGCCAGCCTCTATGTAAATTCCCTTTATTTTTTCGTTATCCTTTGCTTTCCTTATGCCGTCGAGTATTTCGTCCAGCCCAACCTCAGCGCCTGTCTGCCCTGCGATTCTCGACAATATATTGTCTTCAGCTCGCTCTTGCAGTGAACCTGTCAGCGGGATCACGAGCACGGAATTGTCTTCCACGGGACCAGACGACTCGCTGGAAGCTATCATTCCAACTATGCTCATCATTCCGATGGCTGCTATAATAACTGTGAAAGCGAGAAGGCCTGTAACCGTGGCCGCTGTGTACTTCAGGAAATCTTTCATTTTTGTATAACTGATTAAATTGGACTTCTATACCCTGCAAAAATAAGAATATTTTTTCAAATGAGCAAATTTAGGCTTTATTATTGCATTTATTTCTTTTTTTTTGTAATTTTGCATGTATATGAAAAGGGCTGTTGTTATCGGGGCATCGTCTGGCATAGGGCGCGAGGCGGCACGGCTGCTGCTTGCCGACGGCTGGCATGTGGGTGTTGCGGCGCGCCGCATCGAGTTGCTTTCCGGGTTGGAGGATGAGTTTCCCGGACGGGTCGTCGTGTCGCGCATAGATGTGACGGCAGACGATGCGCCGAAGCAAATGCTCCGGCTTTTTGACAGGCTCGGCGGAGTGGGGCTGTTTTTCTACGTTTCCGGCGTGGGTTGGCAGAACCCGATGCTCGACGAGCGCACCGAGAGAGCCACCGTGGCAACAAATGTCAGTGGATTCACGCAGATGATTGATGCAGCGTTCAATTTCATGGCGGCGCGCCAGGGCGGTCAAATAGCGGTTATTTCTTCCATTGCCGGCACCAAGGGACTCGGCGCCGCTCCTTCCTACAGTGCATCGAAAGCGTTCCAGGCAAAGTATATAGAGGCTCTCGAGCAACTGTCGCGTATGCGCCGCCTTAACATCCGTTTCACCGACCTTCGCCCCGGCTTTGTCGATACGGCATTGCTTGGTGACGGCAGAAAATATCCGATGCTGATGTCGGCTGCCGACGTGGCACGCCATGCTGTCGATGCAATATATGCCCGCAAGGGTGTCCGCGTGATAGACTGGCGATACCGCGTGATGACGTTTTTCTGGCGGCTCATTCCGCGATGGCTGTGGGTGCGGATGAGAGTGGTTTAACAAAAACGCCCGGAAATTTTAACACGGAAAACGGCTGCATTCTAAATAAAATTTTCTTCGCGCCGGAATATGCTGTTTTTGGCATGCTTCGCAAGTGGCTGACGGTGAGATGTTTGAAATGTATTGACAAAAATCGCCATGCGTTTTGTGCCTAATCGCCGTGCGTTTTGTGCCTAACTGGCGGCTCGTTTGGTGCAAACGGCATCGTCATAAGGCACAAATCGCACGGCGATTAGGTACAAAACGTGTGGATTGGATGCGGAAAGTGCGCCTCCGTTTCTCTGAAATTCGCAAATGATTACAAATTGCGCTTCTGTATTGTCCGTGAATCCTGCAATGCGACAGGCCTGAAAATTAACATTATTAACGTTTTTTACCCTCGCATGTGGAAACCCCTCCAGGCTATGATGGTATTGGCAAGAATTAACAGGAAACAATGAGGGAAAATTATCCACACATTGGTGATTACACATGAAGGTAATTACGCTCTGCAAGTATGTCATCTTATATGCGTGGTTTTCTCTGCAAAGCTATGTTGTTTGTTTGATGGCCACGGACTTGCGGGGCGTGAGTCCATACATGGGAACAAGTCCCTATAGTATTTGCACTTGCTGGTTGACTATGCAAATTTAGAAAAAAAGTTTGTTTGACGCAACAAAAAACACATAAAATATTTGCAGGTATAAAAATAAAGCACTACCTTTGCACCCGCAATTGAGAGTTCGATTGTTTTCGGCAACAGGGCTGCCCGAGGAAGGATGGGTGAGTGGCTGAAACCAACAGTTTGCTAAACTGTCGTACGGGTTTACCGTACCGGGGGTTCGAATCCCCCTCCTTCCGCAAGGGATTTGAATGCTGGAGAAAGATGGTGGATTCATCTAACGGTTAGGATACAAGATTCTCAATCTTGGCATAGGGGTTCGATTCCCCTATCCACTACAAGAGGCGGGGGTGCATCGAAACAGATGCACCCCGTTTTTGGTATATTGGATTATAAATGAATATACGCAATGCAGAATGAATGTGCCGCAAATATGAAAAGCAATAATTGAACAAATCTAATGCAACTAACTGTATATAAAGCGAGTGCTGGCAGTGGAAAGACATTCCGCCTTGCCGTGGAGTATATCAAACTGCTCATAAAAAATCCGGAGAACGGACACAGGAACATCCTTGCAGTTACGTTCACAAACAAGGCGACGGAGGAAATGAAGGAGCGCATAATGTCGCAACTTTATGGTATATGGAAAAGTCTGCCCACGTCAAAGACATACCTCGAAAAGGTGTCGGGGGAACTCGGTATGGACGAAGCGGAAACGAGCCGTAGGGCAGGGGTCGCACTGAGCCATCTCATACACGACTTCGACCATTTCAGGGTGCAGACTATAGACAAGTTCTTCCAAAGCATACTGCGCAACCTCGCACACGAACTGGGACTGGCTTCCAACCTGCGGGTCGGGCTGAACGACTATCAAGTGGAGGAACTGGCCGTTGACCAACTAATCGAGGGACTGTCAGACAATGACCGGGAACTTGGATGGATAATAGAATATATCAAGAGGAACATTTCGGAGGACAAGGGGTGGAACGTTACATCGCAGATAAAGAGTTTCGGCAAGACAATATTCAGCGATACATACAAGGCAAAGCGTGGCGAGATAAACGATGTCGCCGCATGCGAGGAGAACTTCAAACGGTTCTATGCGGGCATGATGAAAATCATCAACAAGTTCGAGGAGGAAATGGCAGGGTATGAGCCGAGATTCTCAACCATGCTTGATGAAAACGGCGTGGACATTGACGAACTGAAGAAGACACCGTGCGGATATTTCAGGAAACTCAAGGAAAGGAAGTTTTCCGAGGACGAACTGGGAAAGGTTACTTATGTCAGGGCGATGGAGTCGGCGGACGAATGGGTCACGAAAGCAATGGCGAAGAAACGCCCGGGACTGACCGGCTTTGCCGAACAGCATTTCATGCCATTGCTGCGGGAGGCGCACGGCAGGGTGGAGGACGGAATAAAAAGGTACAACACCGCAAGAATGTCTATGACATACTTAAACCAACTGCGCCTGCTCAGCGCGATAGAGAAGAAGGTGGGGGAACTCAATGCCGATGCCAACCGCTTCCTGCTGAGCGATACGCAGCAACTGCTGTCGGAGTTTGTCAAGGGGAGTGACTCGCCGTTCATATACGAGAAAATAGGCACGCAGATAAGCCATGTGATGATAGATGAGTTTCAGGACACGAGCACGGTGCAGTGGCAGAACTTCCTCGTACTGCTGAAAGACTGCATGAGCAGGGCAAACCCAAGCGTGACGGACGTGGCACAGAACCTTATCGTTGGCGATGTGAAACAGAGCATATACAGGTGGAGGTCGGGCGACTGGCAGTTGCTGAACAACATAGAGAATCTGTTTGCCAGCGGTGAACTTAAGTTAGAGCCGATGATATATAACTTCCGCTCTGCAAAGAACATAATACGGTTCAACAATGCATTCTTCGAGACTGCAATAGGCATAGAGACTGTGAACGAGAGGGAGACGAGCGGCGACAATGCCAAGGAACTGGAGAAGGCATACGGCGATTTGGTGCAGAAAATACCAGAAGGAAATCCTGACGGCGGAATGGTGAAAATAACGTTGCTGCCATCGGACAGCATCAAGGAGCGCACGCTCGACAAAATAGTGGAGACAATAGACGGACTGACCGAAAGGGGAGTGCCGCAGAAAAAAATCGCTGTGTTGCTGAGGAGAAACAGCGACATAACGCTCATAGCGGAGAAACTTATGCAAGAACGCCCGGAGATTCATCTCGTGAGCGATGAGGCTTTCCGCCTTGAGGCTTCGCTGGCGGTGAACATGATAATAGAGGCAATGCGCCTGCTTGCGCACCCGGAGGATCTGCTCACAAGGGCAACGCTGGCAAAGCAATACCAAAGGAATGTGAAGCGAAGCGACGCAAGCGAGGGCGACATGATGTGGCACGCCGACGAGGAAAAGATAAATGCCTTGCTGCCTGAAGATTTCACGGCATGTTTCGACAAAATGACGGAGATGCCGCTGACGGACTTGATTGAATATATATATGACGTTCTGGAACTTGGCGTAATGAGCGGCCAGAGCGCGTATATCTGTGCATTCCACGATGCGGTATGTGAGTTCGCAAAAGACTATTCGCCTGGAATAGACGCGCTGCTGAGGGAATGGGATGACGATATGTGCTCGAAAAACATACAGGCAGACGACATCGACGGCATACGCATAATGACAATACACAAGAGCAAGGGGCTGGAATATGACAACGTGATACTGCCATTTGCCAACTGGAAGATCGGAGGCAGCGACATACTGTGGTGCGCAACAGACGAGGAGCCGTTCTGCCAGATGCCGCTTATTCCGGTCAGATATAGCAAGGAAATGGATAACAGCCTGTTCTCCGGAGATTACCGGCACGAGCACCTGCAGACAACCGTTGACAACATGAACCTGCTGTATGTGGCCTTCACGCGTGCGGCGAGCAATCTTTTCGTGATAGGGCAGAGCGACGGCAAGGCAAACAGGTCAAGCATCATACGCGAGTCGCTCAATGAAGTGACGAAAAAACTCGACGGCGCGACGCTCTCTGGCATCAACGATAATGGCGTGGAAGGTGGTGGGGAGAAAAAGCCGGAGGCCGTGGAGTTCCTTTACGGATCATTCCGGGAATATGTCGGAGAGAAGAAACAGGACAAGGGAAATGTCTTCTTGCAGGAATCGAGGAAGGTGAATGTTGAGGTTAGGACGTTCCCCGTACCCCTGAATTTCCGGCAGAGCAACGAGAGCGATGAGTTCACACACATGGAAGGCGGGGATACCTTTGACAACTCATTCATCAAACGGGGGTGTATCCTGCACAAGGTGTTCTCCCAGATAGAGACAACGGATGACGTGCCGAGGATTATAAGGGAAATGGAGCAGGAAGGGATAATATATGACGAAAAGACACGTAATGACATTATTGTAAGCGTTGGCAAATGTCTCGGAAATCCAACTGCCGCAGACTGGTTCTCGGGAAGATGGAAGACATTCAGGGAATGTCCTGTGCTGAAAATGGAGGACGGAAAGATGACGGCGCACCGCCCTGACCGGGTTATGACAGATGGCGAACGCACGATAGTGGTCGACTACAAGTTCGGGACGCCACGCACGGATCATGTAAAACAGATAGGCGAATACATGCGGCTGCTCGACGACATGGGATACATGAAAATAAAGGGCTGCCTGTGGTATGTTGACAGGAATATCATTAAGGAATACGACAATTAAGCACACCATGAAATCATTTTTGGAATATATAGCAGAAGACATAATAGCGAAGCACGGCACAGACTTCTCTGATGTGACGATTGTTTTCCCGAACAAACGCGCATCGCTGTTCATGAGCGAAATACTGGCGATGAAGGCGGGAAGACCAATCTGGAGTCCTGCGTACATCACCATAAGCGACTTGTTCAGGTCGCAGACCAAGACCGTTGTCGCAGACCCGGTGAAACTGGTGTGCGAACTGTACAAGGTGTATTCGGAATATCACGGTTCCGCAGAACTGACACTCGACAAATTCTATGGGTGGGGACAACTGATGATTGCCGACTTTGACGACATAGACAAGAACATGGCGGATGCGGATGCCGTGTTCTCAAACATAACGGCTTTTCACGAACTGGAAGGCAAAATCGAATTCACGCCGGGACAGCGCGAGGCTATAGAGCGTTTCTTCAACGTGATGCTTGACGACGACAACTCGAAGATAAAAGGCAATTTCCTAAAGGTGTGGAACAGCCTTGCCGCCATTTACCACAGGTTCAACGAACGGCTCGCCGGCGAGGGACTGGCATACGAGGGGGCGCTCTACCGAAAGGTTGTCGAGGGAGGACAACTCAACCTTGGGTCAGGGAAATATATCTTCGTGGGATTCAACGTAGTGCAGGAAGTGGAGAGCAGACTGTTCTCAATGTTGAAAGACGAGGGACGCGCATTGTTCTACTGGGACTACGACAATTTTTTCATGCCGGAGGCGAATTCCGTCGCAAACGAGGCAGGAAGACATATATCGCAGTTGAAGGAAAAGTTTGCAAATGAACTCACGCCCGACCGGACTGATATTTTCGATGCCATGAGGGAGGAGAAGAACGTCAAGTTTGTCAGCGCACCGACAGAGAACATACAGGCACGGTATGTGCATCAATGGCTGAAAGAGGACAAGCGAATGGAACAGGGCAGGAGCACGGCGATAGTGATGTGCGACGAGACGCTGCTGCAAACCATAATCCACTGCCTTCCCGAAGACATCCCTGCGGTGAATGTCACCACAGGCTACCCATTGTCGCAGGCACCTGTAACGGCGCTTGTCGCCAGTTTCCTCGCACTCCATTCAGAGGGATATGTGGCTGACGGAAAGGTGTTCAGGCTGCGTTTCATAAATGCCGTGCTGTCACATCCATACTCAAAATATATTTCGCCCGGGGCAAGGGAACTGCGCTCAACACTAAACAGCAACCACAGGTATTTCCCGGGGGTAAAGGAACTTGTACTTGATGATGGGCTGTCGCTCATTTTCAGTCCAATGGAAGAACATGAGGTAAGTCACAACGCTCAAACAGTCAGGCGCATGGCGGAAATCGTGAAACTGGTTGCAAGGAATTTTCCTACGGACGGGGAGCATAAAAACGGCTTCGCGGCGGAGTCCCTCTTCCGGACTTACACTCTGCTTATGCGCATTGTGTGCCTGATAGAGGACGGCGACCTAATCGTGACTTTCGACACCCTGCGCCGGCTGATTATGCAGATAATCGGCAGCACGACAATACCGTTCCACGGCGAACCTGCGGAGGGAGTGCAGGTGATGGGAGTCCTCGAAACGCGCAACCTCGACTTTGAGCATGTCCTCATACTGTCTTGCAACGAGGGGAACATGCCGAAGGGAATCAACGACGCGTCGTTCATACCGCACGCAATACGATATGGACACGGACTGACCACCATCGATAACAAGGTGTCTGTATATGCTTACTATTTCAACAGCATGATACAGAGGTGCAAGGACGTTACGATAGTGTATAACAACTCGACCGAGGGCGGCAAAACAGGAGAGATGTCCCGCTTCATGTTGCAGATGATGGTTGAGAAACCGGAAGCGTGGAAGTTGTCTAAAACAAGTCTGTCGGCAGGGCAGAATGCACTCGTGTCAAGGCCTGACGGGATAGCAAAGGACGGAAAGGTCGCAGAGGCGATTGACGGGATTGACTCGTTCTCGCCAACGGCAATAAACAATTATCTTTATTGCCAGTTGCGCTTTTTCTACAATTATGTTGCAAAACTGAAGGAGAATGACGAGACCGACGATGACAGCATCGACAACCGTATATTCGGACTTGTATTCCATGAGGCTTCGGAGGCTATATATAACAAGGTGAAGGATGGGGTGATAACAAGGGATATAATAGATGGACTTCTGAAAGACGAGGCCGGAATATCCAGAGCCATCGACGAGGCATTCAAGAAAGAACTGTTCAAAGTGGGTGGCAAATCGGATTTCAAACCGAAATACAACGGGATGCAACTTATAAACAAGGAGGTGATAAGGCAATATATCGAGGAACTCTTGCGTCTTGACAGGGAACTCACGCCATTCACGATAATGGGACTGGAGAGTGACGTTTGTGAGGACATAACGATAAACACCGCGCACGGAGAGAGAAAGATAAAGGTGGGGGGACGCATAGACCGCATCGACAAGGTGAAATACAAGGAGAAAGACAATGGGAACTGGAAAGAGACAATACGTGTTGTTGACTACAAAACCGGCGCGAAGGGCATAACAGTCCCGCTGTCCGGCGTGGATGATGTCTTTGACGCGACGGCAAAGCGTGATAGTCACCGCGATTACTATCTTCAGGCAATGCTTTACTCGTTGCTCGTCAGCAGGAAACATACCTATGGGAACACACCCGTGTCGCCCGCGTTATTGTTTATTCAACATTCGCGTGCAGATGACACCAACCCCACGATTTATTTCAAGGACAAAAGGACGAAGGAATATATAAGCGACATTGCAGAGTTTGACGGCGCTTTCATGGAAAACCTGAAAAGGGTGATGGGGGAAATACTCGACACGTCAACCATGTTCATGCCTACGGAGGATAGGACACGATGCACGTTTTGCCCTTACTGTAAACTTTGTTGGTAAACGCATTTGGCTGTCACATGGGGGTGGGTAATTTCAGATGCTTATGTCAGTGTGGAAAGTTTACTTGGGCATTCCCTTTTGACTTTCATCGTCTCCGTGCGCGGCAGTTCGCTTACAACTATGAAATGGCGTGGTTTCCAGTACTTTGGCAACACGGTTTCACATGCGTGCCGTGCCTTGTCTGCAATGCTTTCGTCGCATCCCTCGATGACCATAACCACAACCTCGCCGAACTTTTCATCGCCGCGCTTAGTTATAAGGAAAGGCGCGCTGAAGTGCCTGGCAATGATGCGTTCCACCTCTTCCGCCTGTATCTTAACCCCTCCGGAGCATATCACGTTGTCCTTGCGCCCGAGAATGCGGAATTTCCTGCCGTCGGTGGCAAATTCCGCTATGTCGTTCGTCTTCAGTCCTGATACACCTGTGGCGTCATCGCTCACTGTCAGGCAACCGTCGCCTGCAAGCGACAGGCTGACATTGGCGAGTGGGGCATACCACTGTCCGCCGCCAATCCGCCTCAGCGCGATATGCGACAGTGTTTCTGTCATGCCGTATGAACTCCATGCCAGGCACTTGCACGATGATAAATCCTCCTCCAATTCACTGCTTATCGCACCTCCGCCGATGAGCAGGTTGGCAACATCATCAAGTCGTTTCCGGGATGTCTCATCGCGCAGCGTGTTCCAAACCTGCATCGGAACCATAGCAACAAAGTCATAGCCACCGTTGGTCTCTGCCAGCGGATTGCCGCAGGGTTTCACAATGTCGAGTCGCAGACCTCGTTCAATAGCCCTGACCGCCATCATCTTGCCGGCAATATAGTCGAGGCTCATGCATAGCAATGCCCTGTCACCACGCCGCAGACCGAAGAAATCGTTGGTGCGGCGGGCAGATGCCAGCATGTGTTTCTTCTTCACCATCATCTTCTTAGGAACGCCTGTTGAACCGCTCGTCTGCACTTCCATCCAGTCGCCGCCATTGTTCCACTCGTCGTAAAACTGCTTTATATCCATCATATTACTTCGTTGCAAATGCAAAAATACTAATTAAAAACATAAAGCAACAAGTTTCATTCTGTTTTTTCGTATCTTTGCAACAAATATTACACGACAAGCAATACTTATGAGGAAAGAAGACCTAAGAATAGTTTTCATGGGAACGCCGGAGTTTGCGGTGGCAACGCTGCAGGCATTGGTTGACGGGGGGTATAATGTAGTGTGCGTGGTGACGCAGCCTGACAAACCGGTTGGCAAGCACCACCACACGTTGCAACCGCCTGCGGTCAAGGTATGCGCCAGGCAACATGGCATACCGGTGCTGCAGCCGGAAAGGATGAAGGATGAGAACTTCCTGAAAGAACTTGGGGAATATTCTCCGGACGTGCAGGTTGTGGTGGCTTTCCGCATGCTGCCCGAGGTGGTGTGGGCCCTTCCGCGCTTCGGCACTTTCAACGTACATGCAGCACTGCTGCCGCAATACCGTGGCGCGGCACCTATAAACTGGGCGATAATAAACGGCGAGGAACGCACAGGGGTAACAACGTTCTTCATCGACCACGACATCGACACGGGGCGCATCATCATGCAGCGCGAAATGCCCATAGGACCCGAGGACAATGTTGAGACTGTGTATGACGGACTGATGAAGTTGGGCGCTGAAATCGCCATAGAGACGATAGACAGGTTGATTGAGGGCAACGGAGTGGTTGGCAGTATACCGCAGGAGCAAATGACCGATGCGGCAGGGAATCTTCACGACGCCCCGAAACTGTTCAAGGAAAACTGCATGATAAACTGGGAAATGAGCGCCGGGCGCGTTCATGACTTAATACGTGGATTGTCGCCGGTGCCCGGGGCATGGTCGCCGTTCGGCAGTGACGCGAGACATACAATCAAAATATACGGGTCGCGTGTCACAGGTGTGAAAACAGACATGTCTCCCGGAACTTTCTTCTCGCACCAAGGGCGGCTCATGGCATCGGCAGGAGGGGAAATGCTCGAACTCACAGAGGTGCAACTGAGTGGGAAACGGCGAATGGCAGCGAGGGATTTCCTTAACGGGATGAAGGCGAGTATTGAGGAGGTATGACTATTCAGCCGACAGGTCGGCAACCATCTGCCTGTACTGGCTGTAGAGATGGGCGCGCGCGACATAACCCTTCAGTTTCCCGAAAGAATCAACGACAGGCAGCATAGACGCATCGGTGGCGTCGAATTTTTTCATAACATCATACATGGTGTCGTTTTCGCCAAGCACTGCCGGCGGTTCCGTCATAAGCTGCGATACGTTGAAATGACTGTATAACTCTGTGCGGAACACGATATGCCTTATCTTAGTGACGTCAATCTCGCCTATCAGTGACCCTGCGTCGTCAACAACAGGGACGATGTTCATGCGGCTGCGGCTGATGAAATGGGTAAGCTTGCCGAGCGCCATGTCCGGAGGAACGGTGGTCACGTCACGCTCTATAACGCTGTCAAGGCTCATCATGGTGAGCGCGGCATGATCCGTGTGGTGTGTTATCAACTTGCCCTGACGCGCAAGCCGCATACCGTAGATGCTGTGTGTCTCAAATATGTTTATTGTCAGGAAGGCACATATACACACAATCATCAGCGGGATGAAAAGGGCATAGCCTCCCGTCAGTTCGGCGATGAGGAAAATACCTGTCAGCGGAGAGTGCATCACACCTGTCATTACGCCTGCCATGCCGAGGAGCGTGAAATTCTTTTCCGGAACATAAACTCCGATTTGGTACATGTTCCAAAGGCGGGAGAAGAAGAAACCGCCGAACGCTCCAACGAAGAGTGAGGGCGCGAATGTTCCTCCGCAGCCGCCACCGCCGTTTGTCGCTGCTGTGGCAAAAACTTTTGTCATCATAACAAGACCGATATACAGAACGAGCATTTCGCCGTGACCATAGAATATCGAGTTGTTCATAACCGTCTGCCAGTCGGCTTCGGTCTTGCCACCGAGCAGGATATTTATGCTGCTGTACCCTTCACCGAAGAGAGACGGGAAGAAAAATATGAGCAGCGACAGCACGATGCCGCCAAGTGCAAGGCGCGTCAAATAGTTCTTACCGAGACGTTCGAACACGCTCTCAAACATGCTTGAGGCGCGTATGAACCACAGGCTTAACAAACCACAGCAGACACCGAGGAGGATTGTGGCGGGGACACGATCGAGTGTCCAGCTGCCATCGAGGCTGAAATTGAACAGCGAGGCGGAGCCAGTGAATATATAGGTGAAGCATGTCGCCGTCACGGTGGAAATCAATATCGGGAGCAGTGACGCCATAGTCAGGTCAACCATAAGCACCTCAAGCGTGAACACAAGACCGGCGATGGGAGCTTTGAAAATACCGGCTATTGCCGCCGCAGCACCGCAGCCTACAAGCAGCATCATCGTCTTGTTGTCCATGCGGAACAATTTGCCAAGGTTGCTACCTATGGCGGAGCCGGTCAGGACGATCGGAGCCTCTGCGCCGACGCTGCCTCCGAAACCGATGGTTATGGCGGATGCGACGACCGAACTCCAGCAGTTGTGGCCTTTTATGCGGCTTTTCTTTGAACTTATTGCATACAGCACACGCGTGATGCCGTGGCCAATGTCGTCGCGGACTATATATCTGACGAAAAGCGACGTGAGGTATATACCGACAACCGGCAGGATGAGGTACATCCAGTTGGACGAGGTTATGTCGAACCCTGCGGTGAGCAGCAGCTGTATTTTGGATATAATCCAGTGAAGGGTATAGCCTGCGACCGCAGCGAGGAATCCCACCACGAAACTTAATATCAGCGTAAACTGTCGGTCGCTGATATGACGGCCGCGCCATTCAGTAAACTTCAGCAATATGCCACTGCCCATGCGTCAATATCCGTTATTTTCTTATTATGGTAACCTCTCCGTCTTCCTTTATCTTTATTATTGACGACGGGGTGTGCGGCTTATGCTCCTGTCGTCTTGAAAAGCACACATAGTCTGCCGCCTCGATAAGTTCCGGGGCTATGTCGCGGAAATTCTGTGCGGCAGGCTCACCGCTTATGTTGACACTCGTTGACACTATGGGCTTCTGGAATCTGTAGCAAAGTTCCTTCGAGAACGCCTCGTGCGTCACGCGCATTGCTATGCTGCCGTCGTCAGCAACAAGGTTGGGGGCAAGGTTCACTGCATTGTCAAGGATTACTGTGGTGGGCTTAACGGCATACTCCATTACCTGCCATGCCACCTCCGGCACGTTCCTGACATAACGCTGAAGCCTGGCCTCAGAGTCAACAAGACAAATGAGTGCCTTCGAATCATCGCGTTTCTTAATATTGAAAACCTTTGCCACAGCCTCGGAATTGGTGGCGTCGCAGCCAATGCCCCACACCGTGTCGGTGGGATAGAGTATCACACCTCCGTCCTTCATAACGTTTACAGCGTTCTGAATATCTTCTTTCTGTGTCATCCGAATGATATTGTTTTATACATCAAGTCAAAATATAAATTATTTGAACGGCAAAGTTATACGAAAAAAATGGTATTGCAAAGAAAAAAACTGACTTTTATATCACAACTTGAAAATGGACGGATCCCGATCTGAAGCATTACCACTTCTGATTTAAAACAATACCACTCTACTCTGGACTTATAAAACGCAATAGTTTTACCCTGTCACCTGATATATTATACAGGGTCTATAACGTTTCATGTGGGTAATCGAGTTTTAATCCACCTGTTACGAAGTA
>OLQM01000168.1_pt1 | contig 68559 bp, 66 predicted proteins | sample 1673161 | NCBI WGS metagenome assembly OLQM01 (sample SAMEA3136761, study PRJEB25190) | human gut metagenome | reverse complement strand
TACATGCCTGTCACGCATGGGGTCACGGGTTCGAGTCCCGTACGCACCGCTTCTTAAGAAAGTAAAAAAGTCTTTGATTACATTGATAATCAAAGACTTTTTTTTATGCATTACACGAAACCCAGATCGCTAACAGCTACAGTCTACGACTAAGACTGACGGATATCTTAAACATTCTGTTACCCGCCATCGGACATCAGACCTATAAAGTCATATATAAAAAAGATAATAATTCACTGCATCATCTGGGTTATTCAATTTTAAATAGCACCTTTGCATACATAAAGAAAATAGAATGATATATGAAAGAAGTAATTTTTGTATTATTAAATGAGTTCGCCGACTGGGAAGGCGCATTTATAGCTGCCTGCCTGAATCAGGGTGTTATGCCCGGAAGTCCTGTTCCTTATAAAGTGAAAACCTTGTCTATAACCAAAGAGCCTGTCTCTTCAATAGGGGGATTCAGAGTATTGCCTGATTATGATTTGAAAGATATGCCGGAAGATTATGCAGGTCTGATATTAATTGGCGGCATGAGCTGGTTTTCACCAGAAGCTGAATTAATAGTCCCGCTGATAGAAAAAGCTATCAAAGATAAGAAAGTGGTTGGCGGAATATGCAATGCTTCCGTTTTCCTTGCTATGCATGGATTTCTCAATAACGTAAAGCATACGAGTAATACAATCGATTATCTGAAACAACATGTCGGAGAGAGATATACAGGTGATTCGAACTACGTTGATCAGCAAGCTGTAAGAGATGGAAAGATCATAACCGCTAACGGAACCGGACAACTGGAATTTTGCAGGGAAATACTATATGCATTAGAAGCTGATACAGCCGAAGCAATAGAAAAAAGTTATCTGTTTTATAAAAACGGATTCTGTCCGGAGTAATAAAAGCAAGGTTAAGTTTAACAATTACCGGATAACTAACATTAGATATAAAAATAGCCTCATACCCAAATAGACAAAACATACGGAGAACATCGGGATAATAAAGTTCCATTTTTCGCTACGTTCCAATATTCCGAATCGTCAGAAGAGATTAATCTTTCCTGACGATTCTTTTCTAAACATCTTCCGTCTACATATTCCCTCTATTATAAATTAATCAGAAAGTTAACCATTTCAGGGTCATAATGGGAGAAGAACAGACTTTCTCTTTTATCGAGTCCGGCAATCTCTTCCATATCCTTTGCAGACAAGGTGAAGTCAAATACATCGAAGTTTTCTATCATGCGTTCCTTGCGAGTCGATTTCGGGATAACGATGATATCACGCTGAATAAGAAAGCGCAGAGCTACCTGTGCAACCGATTTTCCATACCGTTCTCCAATTGCTTTCAATACTTCATTAGAGAAAAAATTATTGCGTCCTTCCGCAAATGGTCCCCATGACATGACCTTCGTACCGTATTTCTTCATAATCTCCTGCGGTTTCACTTGCTGGTTGAAGACGTGTGTTTCAACTTGATTCACCGCCGGTTTAATCTCACAAAATTCCGCCAGGTCGATAAAACGATCCGGATAGAAATTGCTGACGCCAATGGCACGAGCTTTTCCGTCCTTGTAAGCCTCTTCCATGGCACGGTATGTACCATAGTAATCATTGAAAGGCTGATGAATAAGCAGCAAATCAACATAATCACTTTGGAGCTTACGCAAGGATTCGTCAATAGAAACTTTTGCTTTTTCGTATCCACCGTTCGAAATCCATACTTTCGTGGTGATAAACAGTTCTTCACGTGGTACCCCGCATTTCCTGACTGCATTCCCCACTCCTTCTTCATTATAATATGCCTGTGCTGTATCAATAGAACGATAACCGACACTAATAGCATCCAACACACAGCGCTCACACTCTTCAGGAGTCACCTGATATACACCATAGCCTAAAATCGGCATTTCAACACCGTTGTTCAATCTTATTGTTTCCATAAATGTACTTTTAATTATTATATTCAATACCTATATACCTATCAATAACAAGATCGATAGTCGAATTGATCTTATTGCAGTACAAAATTAAGGAAGAAACATACATCTGACAGTAGATAAATTACGGGTTGTTCAACCATTATTACTGATTCTATTCAACAGTGAAACTTTCCGACTTAAAGTTACTGTAAAACCTTCCGGAAATCGCTGTAAATTTTAAAACACAATAATCGGGGTCTGTCACTCCTTCGGGATAATACATCGTATCCCCTTCCTGCCATATCATCTCCTTACTGGCAGGATCGGTCAGCACTTCCATAGTACCGCGCAGCATCACCCCTCTAAAGAACCGCGTATCACAAAAGTAAATACAGGCATGATTGTTCTCACGATATTGGGCCACACGCATTGACGAAGTATTTGTAGTCAGATAAATCGTCTTTATCCCTTCCCTCTTTCGGGGTTGTAACATAGCTTTCATATTAGGAAATCCTTCACTGTCTATGGAACCGATAAAGGCCGTTTTCAGCTTATCAATCATGTTCCCTACTGTTTTTTCCGTATCTCTCATCGTTCAATAATTTTAATTGGTTATTATCTGATGCGAAAGTAGGGATATAGAAGACAATCAGTGCAACAGAAAGAAAGGGAGAAATATCACTTTTTACGGTTTATGCGTTCTTCGATAAAGTAATGGCGTTGTTCCAGTATATTGCCGGAAGCTACGGATAAAATAAGAGACAGTTGAGAAATGAAGTTCAAACGCAATATCCGATATAGGGAAATCTGTATAAGTAAGCAGTCTCTTAGCCTCATCCATTACTTTATTCCGGATATATTGCTTCGCACTAATCCCTTTTGTAGAGGTTACAATCTCATTCAGATAATTCGGGGTAATACAAAGTTTATCCGCATAATATTGAACAGAATGTTGCTCTTTCAGATGGCTCTCAACCAACTTCATAAATTTGTCAATATGGATATTACCAACCTCTTTGGATGTAGTTTCTTCTTCCATATTCACTTTCTTATATTCCCGGTCCAACAACATCAGGACTTCATAAAGTAATGCCCTTAATACATACACATCATTCTGTCTGTACGAATCAATCTCCGTTTTAATATTGTGCAATATCTGAAGGATACGCATATAAAGTTCATCCGGCAACTGTAATTTGGATGATGTCTTTCCCGACTGGAAGAATGAAAGATGCTGCACAAAGAGAGAATCCTTAAAAAGAGAAGATAAAAACTCATCTTCAAAGATCAAAGCATAACCATTGACTATGTGGCGGGTATCCCAGTTCCGAATCTCTCCCGGTTTAGAGAAAAACACATCACGGGAAGCCGCCTCGTTAGTCTGATTATCTATCGAAAACTTGCCCTCCCCTTCTGTGACAAACGTGATATCATAGTAAGTCAGCGTGTGGACAGAACTCTGAGAGAGGAACTTCTTTACGTATTTCAGTTCGACGACATCTATCAAAAGTTCACTTCCATACTTATTCTTATAGAAAGTATATCGGGGAATCAGATTTTTCATTTCAATTACAAAAATAATATTCCTTATCAAATAATCCAAAGACTTTCCGGTTTTGAGAAGCACCGGGGTAAGAATAGACTATTCAACAAGGAATATCTTCAAATATAGAGAATGAGACATTTCTTATTTACAGCTTCCGGCCAGATATCCCAGACTTGTCACATCAGCCCCTAAATAATAAGTAATGTACTTCAAAGGGACTCTGTACAGAATATCGGGAATTTCTGATAATAAAGAAAGGTATCTTTCCCTGATCGTCAGTTTACGTGCATTCACACTCATTTCCTCTTTAAGGTAAAACTGATATTCCATCATCTGACGAACCAGATTGGAAAACGTGATGGACGTTGCACACAATTCCTCGATCTCATCTTCGCTGATGTAATAGGCCACACACCTTGTCAGTGTTTTGACAGAATGCTTACTTGTATTATAGCACAATATAGCATCACCTTCGGACAGGAATCTGACGGTTTTTTCTTCTCCCTGCCGGGTAGTAAATGTATGCAGGATACCGGAAACGATAATGTACAAGCTCTGCTCGGGCATTGTAGCAGAAGCAATCGTTTCTCCTTTATCCAGATACACTCTTTCCATACGAGCCAACAGCTCTTTCACTTCCTTTTCTTCAACCTGATACTCAAAACAGAGTTTCTTCAAATAAGCTTCCATACAAATTGATTTTAGTTAATATATGTCACTTAGAAAACACTTAATTCGATATAGCAGGCATCGCAGTGCCTTTCGAGTACATTCTCTTTTGGTTATATCGCAAATACCAAATACAAATCAACAACGAAGCCACCGTCGACAAGGGTGGAGCAAAGCCCATGAGGAACAGCGAGGAACTGTCTATCTGACTGAACCAGTACGACAACGGAATACGGAACAGGAAGGTCGCTATCAGACTGTGAATCATCGGGAACAATGAATTCCCCTGTCCGCTGAAGTAAGAATTGATGCAAAACACAAAACTTACAATGATACAGTCGATACTATACCCCCGCAGATACTCCGCCGCCATTGCCACCACCGCCACATCTTTGGAAAAGAATGCGGTAAGCGTCTCCGGCAGGAATTGGGAATACACACAAACCGATACACCGAAAACAAGGGCAATCCCAATGCCCGAAGCCAGGCATTTGTTCATCCGCTGTATCAGTCCCGCACCGTAATTCTGTGCCGTCATGGTTGCCACTGCCGACGATATCGCCATTGGCGGCAGCATCGCAAAGACGATGATTTTCTCCACAACACCCAAAGACGCCGATGCGATGACTCCCATTTGGTTGACAATGACCGTTATAATCAAGAATGAAATATTGATTAACGCGTCCTGCAATGCAATGGGTGCTCCCAGCACCATAATCTTTTTGGATAAGTTCTTGTTAAGCCGGATATCTTTCCGAGTAAACTCGAAATGGAATCCATGCCCGTGCAAGAACCAAAGCGAAATAACAAAACTGCCCCCCTGTGCTGTTATTGTAGCCAATGCGGCTCCCGTAGCCCCCAAATGGAAATAGCCGACCAAGATAAAGTCGAGGACAATATTAATCACGCACGCCAATCCTACAAAATAAAGCGGTGTTTTGGAGTCGCCCAGTCCACGCAGGATACCACACACTACGTTGTACCCAATAATGAATAAAATACCTGTCGAGCATACCAGAATATAACTTTTCGTATCAGCCATTGCTTCCGCAGGCGTATGCATCAGTTCGGCTATCTGCCCGTGAAACACGACCATGACTAAAGTCAGCAAAACACCTACGATTGAAAACAGCCATACGGAAGAACCGATTGTAGATGCCACTTTCCTATTATCCTTTGCTCCGGTGGCAATAGCAATCAGTACGGTTGTCCCTGTCGTAATGCCAAGGATGATACCTGTAATCGTCTGCATCACCTGGCTGCCGATAGCCACAGCCGCCACACTGGCAGAATCATCGTATTGCCCTACAACAAACAAGTCCGCCCCACCATAAAGTGCCTGAAGCACATTGGCAATAAGGAAAGGTACTGCAAATTGCAGCAATACTTTCGGAACGCTCCCCTGTGTCAAATTCAACTCTTTCATAGTTTCTTCGATACTTTACTTCTTATCTTAAATTGTTACAATAAAAAAATAGTGCCGGACAAGCGAATGATTTGCACCATTCATCTTATCCGGCACTATAATTATCTATTATAGCACCCTCCGATGAGGATTTTTATGCCTGCCCCTGTTTTCGGGCTGCAAATATGGGCTTTGTTTTCATAACTACCAAATTATAGCTGCACTTTATTTTTCAGGATACAATCGGGTATCAATGTGATACCAATTTCAACCCGATAATGGAGCAAATCAGTGTGAAGATAAAGAACAACCGTCCCACACTTGCAGGTTCTTTAAAGAAGAAAATACCGATTAATACCGTGCCCGCCGCACCGATGCCTGTCCATATCGCATAAGCCGTACCAACCGGCAATGTCTTGGTCACCTTTATCAGAAGCAGCATACTCACACATAAGGATACCAAGAGTACGAATGACCACACATATTTTTCCATTCCGAATACCCTGTTTATCTTTCCCAGGCAGAAAGTAAACACCAGCTCAAGGCAACCTGCCAAAATCAAAAGAATCCAATTCATAACATTTTTTTATTTGCAAAGGTCATGAATTTCCGGCAGCCTCTATTTTACATTTGTAAAAAAGGGATTTTACATTTGATAAAAAATCATCTTATCTTCGCCCTTATTCTGCTCAGACTAACTTGGGAGATTCCCAGATAGGAAGCGATAATACCTAATGGTACACGTTGAAGTATATCGGGGTAATCAGCAATCAAATCCTGATAGCGTTCCAATGAAGTCTTGAACTGCCGTGATATAAATAGCTGTTCTGATTTGATACACTCCCTTTCGGCAAACTTCCGCCCCCAGTTGGCTATATGTATATCCGCCAGATAAAGGTCGTGCAGTTTGTCGACACTCAATTCATACAGCACACTGTCTTCCAATAATTCTATATTCTCATATCCCGCCTGATTATTGTAAAGGGTCTGCAAAGGGAAAATAGCGTCGCCCTCCTTTCCGAACCAGAATGTCACTTTCTTGTCCGATTTATAGGTATATGCATGCAACATTCCTTTCTTCATCAGATAGAATTTGGAACTTTTACGGTTTGCCAGAAACAGGTGGAAACCTTTAGGATAGGTTACTTCCGGTGTTTCATTCAATAGGGCTTCCTTGGATGCAAGCGGCAGTTTGTAAATATTATCAATGATGTCATAGATGTCCATATCCATAGATTCTTTATTTCATTTGTTTGGCAACTCTGTTCAGAATGGAACGCATGATCGTTTTATGGAAAGGACGAATAAAGAAGAAGTAGAATCGTCAATACTTCGGGAGTAACCACTTTATCACTCACTATTGTTTTTGAAAAAGAATCACAGTAATCCGCCGGAAGGTAATTGGTGATGAGACTTCCCTCACATATGTTGTTTTGTACTTTCATAACTTGATGCGTTTTTAGATAACGTAGGCTGCGAAAATAATCACTTTAAATTGATATACAATAACTTTATCTGCTTTTCTATTCGCGGAAACGGAAGAAAGCAGGCAGGCGGTCGGGATTCAACGTGTAGCGGGCATGTTCTGTCAAAAACGGTTCGGAGTTCATCACTGCACAAGAATGGGGTACTGCCGACATCATTTCCCAATCCTTCTGCGAGTTGCCGACAATCAATACTTGCTCCAGAGGGAAAGCTAAAACTTTACATATATGGAGTACTCCTTTCTTTTTGCCGGCTTCCTTATGTACAACTGTGATAAGGGGTGGCTTATAAAATACCTGATAAGGTTTTGCTTTCAATCGGGAAAGAATGTTCTCCCTCTGTTCTTTCTCATAAACCAGCATGCTATACTTATAGACTTGGCCTTCATAGCTATGCGCCGTTATCTTTGCGGATTCCCCGTTTACATCCGGTAGTAATTCAACCGATAAACATCGGTTCCGCCCGTCATACAACAATAATCCACCGTCTGCAAATGCCCCACCTTTGAACAAACTGAAAAGAGTCTTACCTAATTTTCTCCGCGCCTGTTCCACTGATAAAGAAGTAGCCAGATATAATGGGACAGATTGCGCCATATAGTGTAAGACATTGGCATAGTTTTCCGGAACTTTTCCTTGTGCATCGGTCAATGTTCCGTCCACATCGAAAAAAACGGCAGTAATCAAGGGCTTCTCCGGTATCCGCCAAAATGTACCTTTGCCCATTATAGAATGCAAAGGATGATTAGTCAGATTACTGAAAGCAATGTAACAATCACAAACTTTCCGCTGACAAGAAAGCGAAGTGTCTAGCTTTTGACTCCGATAAAGATTGCCTATCTTCACCTTACTTCTAGGACAGGCAAAGATATCCCCTTTCCAGTCAATGAAGCAAGCACTTCTTCCGCCTGAGCAATTCTCCCATTGAGCCGGAGCGTTTTGCAAATCATACTCGAAAAGATTATCCAGTTGAGTAAAAAAACGAACATCTTCGTTGCTCAATGGAGACTTTAACCCCTGCATGGCATTAATAAACAGATAAATATCCGGTGAAAGAGTATTTCGCAAATCAACAAGTATATTTTTTGCCAACGGGTTACCGACAGCTCCGGCACAAACCTGTATTCCTGCATTATGGAGCGTATGAAGTTGCCGGACAAATTTCTCTACTGAAGTCATTTCCGGATGAAAGCTAGCCCAAACTTTTATCTTATTTATCAATGCCGGAGCAGTCCGGAGTTCGTTCAGCCATTCATCGGCAGGAAAAGAAAGATTAGTCTGACAGGAAATTCCGGTAACTTGCGGCAATGACGCAAGCTGTATGATTCCTTCCCTATAATAGCGATGTATGAGTGCTTCACCATAGGGAATGACAAATAGTTGCAAAGACTCTCCTTTCCATTGCTCAATAGCAGTAATAAAACGACTCCATGCCTGTTTGTCCTGCATCGTAGATGTAGGATGAGACTTCTTGCCGAAAGGACAATAAGAACAAGTGTAGTTACAACTATTCAATTTACCCCGATAGTATATACGTCGGACGGAAAGTAAAGAACCCTCGTTTGTCATTTCATTCAAATATCATTTAAACTTCACTCAATTTTCATTCAATAGGAATAAGTCTCCATTAATTGCCTGATTCCCGGAGTGATAAATAGCTGACCGATATAATCGGAATAACCAAGTCCTTCGGGAGTCAGCCGGATACGTTCAGGAGTTTCCTCTATCCAGTACTGTTCCGCCAATTGGCGGAACAACGGAGTCCTATCAAGCGGCTCTCCAAAACGCCGAGTATATTCAGCCTTGTCAATCCCCATATAGTACATCAGATTCTTGATGATAAAACGTTGTTGTTGTTCCTTTGCGGAAAGGATAAATCCGTTACGGGCTACGGTGAAATCAGTGGTTGCCATATATTCGTCTATCTCGCGGGCTGACAGACTGTATACCGGGTAGCATAGTGTAAATCACCCAAATAGCTGCGTCCACCCGACCCACACGAAAGCATTACTTCATCGCCACATGAGACTTCCGCGTCAGTGGACGGATGATGAATGAAACGCCGCATGGATGTTTGCAGAAAGCCTTTTGCCTGCAATAACTTGCAAGCGGCACGATACATTCGAAAACAGACATCATCTGGTTCCCGTTCGGTAATACCTGTACCCTGACGTACATATAGCGGATAAATAAACAGTTCGTTCGGCTGGAACCGGAGCGCTTCTTCCAGTGAATAGAGGAAACTTTCTACCGTCTGTCCCTTAATACCATAAATCAAGTCGATATTGAAATAGGGAAAATCCATTTGGCGGATATCGTCTAATGCTTGATAAATAGTGTTTTGCCGGGGACGCCTTTTGATAGCTTTCAGTTCTTCATCTTGAAAACTCTGTATGCCGATACTTACGCGAGATACTCCCGCCTTTTTCAAGACATTGAGACGCGGACGATCTGCATATTCCGGTGAAGTCTCTACGGAAGTAAAGGCATGGGACGGATGCACGCCGAACAAAGCGGCGGTAGCCATTAGTTGTTCCAGTTGCGGAACAGTCAGCAGCAACGGAGTACCGCCGCCGATGGCAAAGCTATCAAACGTCAGTCCGGCAGTGAGCGGTGAGAGTTGTTGCGCCTGTCTGTGAAGGGTGTCCAGATAAGTGGCGATATATTCTGTACGGTTCGTTTGCAAAGAGAATAAGTTGCAGTATCCGCATTTATGGCTACAAAAAGGGATATGAAAGTAGAGTGACGCCTTTCTGCCTTGCAGTTGCTCCAAATATGGGAGCAACGAAACCGGAGCAGGAAAAGGACGGTACGCCGTTTTATGCGGATAACTATACATATAGTCTACATATCGGGATAGAGGTTGATTCATTGTTTCGTCAGGATAAAGTGTTTGTAAGGAACCGTGTAGACTGTTTCGTGGGATATGCAGTGATATTCGTAGCCGTCTTCACCATAGCAGGTGCCGTGGTCGGAAAGGGCAATCACCAGTGTGTCGGCACGCTTCTGAAAAACTTCAAACAAACGGGGCAACTGACTGTCGATATATCTCAATGCCGCCGCGTGCGATTCCTTATCGTCTTTCGTTTTACCTTTCACATAGTGACAGTTCGGGTAATGGATAGCGGAAAAGTTGATATACATGAATATACGTTTGTCCGCAGAGTAATTCTCCAGTTTCTTCAAGGCAAAATCAATCTGCTTCTCCGTACTGTCAGGAGCCGTACAGCCAAAGATCGGCAGCCAGTAACTTTTCGTAAAATAACCGGGAAACACACGTCCCAGTTCATTGCGTTTGCTGAAGAAATTCACGCCGCCTATGCAGATTGTCTCATATCCCTTATTGGCAAGGCTCTGCACGAAAGTAGCTTCCGTAAACGGATAACTGCCTTTGGGCGGGATACGCCCCGTCCCTGCCTGCACAGGGAAAAACAGCCATTTACGGCTACGCAAGGAATGAGGCTCTGCCGGCGAAGGAAGAAAGCCTGCAAAAATGGCAAAATGAGAGGGATAAGTAAAATTTCCCGGCGCATGCCTTTTCTCCCACAAACCACCGTGACTGTTCAGAACCGGTGTCCCTCCGGCAGCTTCTTCCGCTTTACTCACATCGTAGCGCAACGTATCAAAGCAAAGCATAAGTATGTCATGTGTTCCTACCACCCGGTTCATATCCATATCGGGATACTGGTTTTGTTCTCCGGCGGGCAGTTCATCTATCTGCATGGTCATATTTCTTTTTTATTGTTCTTATCTGTCGGGTATAAATAGAATTGTGAGCGTACATATCCTGGTAAATGTGGTCGCCTTGTCCGTTGACCTCAATAATATAAGGAGTATCCGTTCCTCTTTCTATCAGTACATCTACTCCGCCATATCGCAAACCCAGTGTGCGGACGGCTTTCCTGCATAAGAGGTAAATCCGTTGACGGACATCTTCTGACAAGGGAAGTTCGCTCCACAGGCGTGCGTTGTTGTTCAGGTGCAGATTGGTTATACCCCCCTTGCTACATCTGACTACCACATAGTCAATCTCTTCCTCTCCAGATACTACCCGAAGGTCATAATTCTCTCCCTGCAACTGCTCCTTAGGTATCCATTCTTCCAAAATAGCCCCGGTATGCATGACCGCTTCCGCCAATGGAAGAATATCTTGCTCCTTAGTCAGACGATGAATACGTTTTGTATTATGAATGACTCTGTCCACTTTCTGCAAGGTAGTATAAACCACCCATTTCTTCTGACGCGGCTGATAGCGGATTGCCATAATGCCACCTGCTCCCGAACCATAACGTGGTTTCAGAAAACACCCCCTGCTACAACCGGAAAGAGCTTGCGCCAGTTCATCGAAAGAATGTGGAGTATCCAACATCGGAGTTACATTCAGATCATTGGCTGATAAAATCCGTTTGGCTTCCTTTTTATCAAGAGCCTGCAATAATGCATGAGGCGGATTCAAGAAATGCACATCGTCAGGCAGTGCCGTCTCGTCCAACCGCTGTAATATCGTTTTGTATTCGTCATTAAACAGGGTATATTTCAGAAAATCCGTTTCGCAGCTTACCCACGGTTCCAGTTTGACAACTGCCTGCCGCAATGATGGCAGGCAATTGAACAATTCTTCGTAAGTCATAAAGCGGACTCCCGTCTGCAAGCTCCTGCCGGCTTCAACAAAGTATTCGATGCGTTTGGACGGAGAGTTGCTGACAACGATTATCTGCATTTCCCCTACTCCGTAATCATCGGGTAATACCACATTTCACCGTCGTCCTCATCAGCTTCTTCCGATTCTGCAATGTCAATCTTCATCGGAAGTTCCTGCAACTTCTTCTTCATACCCTTGCTCAAATAATTGTAGCGCATATTAATAAACTTCAAATGGGCAATCTTGTCCATATTGTCCAGCAAGAGTTGGGCACCTTCATCTTTGAGGACACCTGCCGAAATATCCATTGTCTCCAATTGAGGAAGGATATCCGACTCCAGGAACATTTTTACAATCTCATCCTGTTCTTCCGAGTTCACGATGCCAAGATAAGTCAATTTCGGGAAACGCGTCTTAGAGAAAAGCGGACGGAATATCTCAATATCAGCTTCAAAACCGTAGTCTTCCACGCCGACATACAGAACCAGTTTTTCCAGATTCGGAAAATCGGACGCCAGAATATCCTCTACGACTTCCGTAGGAAGACCGCCACTGATAATCTCCAGTGAACGCAATTCCGGACGTGAGGTTTGTCCCAGGCGCAGGCAATTCGTACCTTTTATTTTCAAGTCTTTCAATTTGGGCATAGCGTCGAGCAACGGGCTGAGGTCTGCCTGTTCAATCCAGGAGATCTCCTGTTCTTCCTGATCGATATCTCCCCAAAACAAGCCTTCAATGTGTGCAAATTTATCTTTATTTTCGAGTATTCCTTTCAGTAAATCGGAGCAATCTTCACCTTCATAGTCCCAACAACCGATAGTGATTTGTTTATATTCGGGCAGATGCTTGTCTTTCAGAATCTTATCCAATAGCCGGACATCGTTTTCGTATTCATCATAACTCAAAGTGTATTTCTTGGCTTCCACTTTCATCTCGCGTGCCGTTTCCTCTGCTGTTTCCACATAGCCTTTCTTTGTTTTCTCCGCAATAAGTTTATTGGCAGCTTTTTCGGCTTCTTCAGCAGTTGAGTAGTTTTTGACTTGTGTCTGACCGTCTGTTCCCAATTTGCCATAGTTAACGGTTACGTCTGTTCCAACTACATCTATACTCCAGAATTTCTGTGACTTAAAGTCTTGAAATACGAATACTCTTTTCATAATACTTTTTTTAATGGTTGATATTTGCCCATTCAAAGCGCAAGAACGCATGAACAACGTCTGCAAAAATAATTATTTTTCGCCACGTACAAAGCAATCGTACACTAAACTTTCAAAACTAGAAGATACAAACAAGAAGGGCTGCCCCCGTTTTCCGGAGCAGCCCTTACTATTCAGTTTCTATACTTCTGTATTAATCTTCAATAGTACATATACTTACGCGGTTCCAATCCGGTTCGGTAAACATGTCACCTACGCCCTGACCTTCGGCAGTGATACGAGAAGCATTGATTTTGTATTTATTGACCAAGATAGTCTTTACGGCTTCCGCACGCGCAGCAGCAATTCTTGCATTGACTTCGACGCTGCCTTCCGGAGAAGCATACCCCTTGATCACTACTTTTGCATCAGCATATTTCTTCAGATAAGAAGCTACGCGTTCCACATTCGGCAACTGTGAAGCGTCAACCGATGATTTACCCTGTCTGAAAGTAATGATAGATTCAGGAACACGGGCAGTTTTCACTACAGTCTCCACCGGAACGACCTTGGTACGGCATTCTTCCAGTTCTTGCTGCAATCCGCTGATTCTCTGATTAGCACTGTTGAGTTCACCGTCCTTATTGTTCACCTGTCCGCGGAGGGCATTGATAGAAGCATTCAGATCGTCGATTTCTCCCTGGTTGTAAACTCTTACTTTAGTGAAGTAACGGTTTCCTGTACTACTCTTGAAGTGGTAAGTCAGTCCGGCAGTCAGTTCAAATGCTGCATTATTAGCATTGAAACGGCTTTTTGCCTGGTTGAAATCCCCTTGCATATCATATACGATGGCAGGTTTCAGTCCCAATGTCCAGGCCTTGCTTTCGCCTAGATTAAAGTTCAGATTCAATCCGAAACGAGTGGACCATGAGTTTTGGTCGCCATCACCATTCACATAATAATGTAGCCAGCCCGCTCCAGCTACAGCCTCTACCTCAAACAAACGAGGAGTGCCATTATAACCTGCAAATAAGTTCATCAAGTTTACTTTACCCAACAGACTAATGTCTGAAGCATCAAAAGCCGTTTTACTTGAAGTAGTATTAATATATCCCATTCCCTGCAATCCTAAACCAAAAATAGGAGTCAATTGTTTTGAAACCCCAATTCCAAATCCGGGGCGTGCATTCTTAAAGAAAGCGCTGTGAGTAAGAGGAGTGATTGCACCGGCATTTACCTCTACAGACCAATTATCTGTAAGTTTTGTACCTTCTACAACGGATTGAGCATTTGCTGTAAATGCACCCAATACCATAGCTAATAAAATAATAGATTTCTTCATAATCATACGTTTTAAATTGTAATGTTCCATTTGCTAAATCATTAGAAATGTTTTATCTGCTCATGCCTAATTTTTTAGTTTATAATTTATTTTGTTATTCACTTTAAACAACATACTATATCAAATATTAGTTCACGACCATCTATCTGAATTAACAACTATTTGATATTTAAAAGTCTCATAGAACCTATGATCAACAACAGCATCTCCATTCGAACAAATAATTAAATCCATTCGTTAAGACAATAAAAACAAGAAAAATGAATACCTTATCTACAAGTAAACAAAAACTATCCTTAGCCTTTAAAATAATAAAAGATACGGTTCAAGGATTTGTTGATGACAATGTAATGAGACTGAGTGCATCTTTGGCATACGCTACCCTATTTTCTATCATTCCATTATTTTCTCTATTAATTACTATTGGAGTCTTTCTTCAGATTGATCTAACTGATCAATTATATACCCAGATAGAACCAGTCGTAGGTCCAAAAGTTGTCGAGGCGCTCCGATCCATCATCGAGAACGCGACAGAAGCAGACGTATCTTCTTTTGCAACAATTATTAGCGTTGGAGTTACTATATTTAGTGCAACTACTGTCTTTGCAGAAATTCAGAGTTCACTGAATACTATTTGGGGCATAAAGGCAGTCCCCCGGAAAAGTTGGCTTAAATATATTAAAAACCGATTACTCTCTTTTTCTGTTATCCTCGTATTTGCTTTCATTTTATTGATCACATTTACCATTACTAACCTTATCACAGATTTGAGTAACAGATATATTGCCAACAATCCGGATGTAGCCGAATCATTAGTAAAAGTTATAGGCATATTTGTTAACATAGTAGTAACAACTATCATATTCACACTAATCTTTAAAATACTACCCGATGCAAAGATTAAAAGTAAAGACGTATTTATCGGAGCACTCGTAACTACTGTACTATTATTGGCAGGTCAGTGGGGAATATCGTTCTATATAGCTATTGCAAACATTGAAACAGTTTACGGAGCTGCGGCATTCATGGCTATTTTCATCATATGGATTTACTACTCTGCCATTATCATATATACAGGTGCAGAATTTACCAAGGCTTGGGCAAATGAGCTGGGAGGAAAGATTTTCCCTGACGAATATGCGGTGGCAACTAAAATAATAGAGATACACGAAGAAAAGCAATCGCTTACATAGGGTGGGTAGTGTCACTAAGTTCCGGCAACCGAATACAGCCGGACTTAGTGACAAACGATTAATCAGCTACTTACCTCCGGGCATCGGCAGAAAGTGTATAGATTTCACTTTTTACATCATTTTCTCTTCTATGCTGTTTAGCACGCACCATTTTCCGTAATTTCTTTGTTTTAGATTCTGGCGAGAGATGATAAATAAGCGCTCCTATTGCTGAACCTAGTATCAGCCTGATCCATAAATTAAAACTACCGGTTTTCATAATTAATTGTGTTAACGGTTAAACATATAAAATAATGTCGTTTCCACTCTCTCTGATTGTTTATGACAAAAAGGGGAGAACAGCTATCATTTACACCGTCCTCCCACTTTTGAACAACAAACACCTAGCTATTTTTTTGCTTTATCCGAGAAAGTATGAACTTTGTTTCTTACATCATCTGCTTTTTCTGCTATATGAAAGGTTCCGTCCGCTACCTTATCGGCCACTTCAACCCCAGCATCCAATACTTTATCATTCACCGTATCAATCATGTTTATGCCTTCACCAGTTACTTTCTGAAAGGCATGATTTACTTTTTCTTTCATCTTCTTGCCCTTAGGAGAACACCAAAAATGATAAACAAGCGCTCCAACTACCGAGCCTACTCCCAGCCCAATAATTAAATTAGATTTTCCTCTTTCCATAATCAAGTTTTAGTTTAAATTATTAATAAATCAAAGTTCTTCACCCTTCGTTCGGATGCCTTCTGAATAAAGATACAATCCATAAAAGCAATACTGCACCTACAACCGAAGTAATAAGACTACCCAAAATGCCACCAGTAGCAATACCCAGCAGTCCGAATACCCAGCCTCCCAAGAGACCACCAATGATACCTACAAGAAGGTTAATCAGGAGACCGAAACCTCCTCCTCTCATAATCTTCCCGGCTATAAAACCGGAAACGATTCCAATAATAATGTACCAAATTACACTCATAATGTTTAAAATTTAGGTTTATATTTACATTTCAAAAAAGGTTCATATTTTTCTCAAACCAAAACAGCATTTTCTATTTAGTTTATAAACCAAAGAATAAGCTATCCAAACATCTCGCTAATTTAGATCCTGTTTTTCATTCAACTATTAATAATGTCATTCATTTAAAAATAAACACCATTCAGTATCATTTAGTTCTATTTTAGCACTTGCGTTTAACACATATTTCGTTTTATATCACACTTTCATAACTTTCAGAATATGATCCAACTAAATTATTACGATTTTAAGAATGATTATATTCTTCTGACAAACTTCTATTACAAGCAAGATGTTTTACTAAATATAAGACTTTTAAAATATATAAATATGGAAAATAATGACAATCTATTTCTTCTTAATCATCCTGACTATGATGATATACACAGAATGTGTTCGGATGCATATACTAAAGGGCGTATGGTAGAAAGGTCACTCGCTATTGAAGCATACAGATTACGTTGTAGTAATCTGTTTGGCAACAGATGTATGAGTCGGACAATCTTCGGAGCCCTTTCCAAAAAAACATGTGATGGGAATTGCTGGTATTTAAACCAATTCAAGTTGGAGCTATACAAACTGGAAACCTAAATAAAAAGAGTTCTCTCTGTATCTTTTTTCACATTCTCGATACGGATGTTAACCTTGTCTTGAGTATTTTTATCCCCGCAAGATGTCATTACCAAGGTAATAGCACATGCCATCACCCATGCTATAAATAATAATTATCTTATATATTCCCGATTAAATTGTTATATTTAGGTAAGAACTTAAATTCCCGGTAAAAGATATCTTCGAATTCTTCGACCGGGAATAATATAAAAGATTCATTTAAGAAATGGTAATCTTATTTCTTATCCGACTTTTTACCAAAAGATGTAGATTTCTGGTAGTCACACCATGTCAAATCCTTATCAGGAGTTGCCGACAGAACCTGGCTGCTACGTTCTTTCGCTAGCTTTTGGTCCATTGCACGTACTTGCTTTTCGGTACGCTCGGTACCTTCCGGCTTTCTGTCCACCAATCCATTCGTATTTCTTACTTCTTGCAATGGATCATCAATATATTGCCATTCTTCTTTCAGTCTCGTGCTCTCACCTTCGTTCCAAGGACCACGGGAATCTCCACCCTTTGACAAGTTAAAATAAAGATTACTATATTTAGGTGAAGTTTGTAAAGTACCGGGAGGGAAGTTGGGCTGGATAGTTGACAGTGCAGCTTCAAACTGTTGAAAATGAGTAATCTCACGAGTCATAAGGAAAGTAAGGGTTTCTTTGACAAATGGATCCTCTGTAAACGAAAGTAGATTTTCATATCCTATTTTGGCACGACACTCATTAGCCATATTAGACTGAAGGTCCACCGTCAATTCCGCATTGGCAGATACATATGTAGCACACCAAGGATTCCCGTTACTATCTGTCAGCATAGGACTGCCGGGAGCAACAACTACACATTGGGGATTGGTAAATGCCTGATGGATATATTCCTCTTTTGCAGATTTACCTTCCATTAATTTGCTAATCTCCATCGTTTCAACAGCATCCTTCATTTTACCGTTTACCGGACCGAGAAGCATTTGTATGGTAGCTCCTACTATTTCGAGATGCGTCAATTCTTCCGTAGCGATATCCATAAGCATATCATACTTATCAGGAAACGGATTATGACAACTAAAAGCCTGTACAAAATACTGCATGGCTGAGGTTAATTCACCGTTAGCACCGCCGAATGCTTCGAGCAATATACGGGCAAAACGCGGGTCCGGTTTGGATACGCGGGCATTGAATTGCAAATCTTTTACATGATAAAACATAATTGATTCATTTTAAAGTTAATAATTCAGGTTGGTTGAGATGTACATCTATATTTTAATAGGCCGGACAGCACCAAAAAGCTGTCCGGCACACATCAAGAATCAAAATTTATAACCATAACCCAACATGATGACGACATTATCATCGTTGGCAAACATGAATTTCGCCTCTGCATTTAAATAACTACGTTCTGATAAAGGTAACGTAATACCGCCTCCGAGATTGAAAGCAAACTTTGTAGTATTGCTTCTATCTAATTCGGTAGTCACACCGTCAACTTCCACTTTCTGTTTTCCATAGAAATTATTCTGCATGCCTATTCCCGCCAGCGGATAGACAGAGAATCCTTGCCCGTCTTTACTGAAATTGAAGACATAATGAAAGTTTACATTTACATCCAATCCCGTCACTTTATCTTTCGGAAAGAAAAATGTGAGATCAGGCGCAATCCGAAGATTGTCAGCTATCACATAACGTCCCTGTGCCTGCAAACCGAACCTTTCATAATTGGTTTGATATCCAAGACTTCCCATCAACGAACCTTCTCCCTTTTTTGTCTGGGCATTCATTCCTAAAGCTGCAAGTGCAACCATTACTGATAATAATAACTTTTTCATAATTCAGGTATTAAGTTAATAATCTATTTAATTGAAAAGAGAACTTCTAAGTCATTAATCTTCGATAGTACAGATACTTACACGATTCCAATCCGGTTCAGTGAACATATCGCCTACTCCTTGGCCTTCGGCCGTTATGCGGTCTATATTAATCTTATATTTCTTGACTAAAATATTCTTCACAGCCTCGGCACGCGCTTTTGCTATTCTATCATTTACTTCTATACTACCTTCTGGAGAAGCATATCCTTTGATAACGACTCTTGTATCAGGATGTTTCTTCATATAAGAAGCTACACGTTCCACATTCGGAAGTTGCGAAGCATCTACCACCGAGCGGCCTTGTCTAAAGGTAATGATAGATTCCGGAACCCTGCTTGTCTTTACCACAGCAGCGGGAACAGTCTTTGTGCGGCAATCTTCCAGATCACGCTGCAATCCACTGATTCTTTGGACAGCATTATTCAGTTCACTGTTTTTATTATTCACTTCACCGCGTAGGGCATTGATAGAAGAATTCAGATCATCAATTTCTGCCTGATTATAAACTTTCACTTTGGTGAAGTAATGGTTTCCGTTACTTGTTTTGAAATGATAAGTCAGCCCGGCTGTTATTTCAAAAGCCGCACTATTGACATTAAAACGGCTTTTTGCTCTATTAAAATCACCTTGCATATCGTACACGATAGCTGGTTGAAGTCCAAGGGTCCAGGCCTTACTTTCTCCAAGGTTAAAATTAAAATTCATTCCAAAACGGGTGGACCAGGAATTCTGGTCTCCATCGCCGCTTGCATAATAATGTAACCAACCCATTCCGGCCACAGCTTCTATTTCAAAGACACGCGGAGTACCCAAATAGCTTCCAAACAAATTCATCAGATTGACCTTTCCCAATAAACTTACATCAGAAACATCAAAAGCTGTCTTACTCCGGGTAGTATTAACATACCCCATACCTTGAAATCCCAAACCGAAATTAGGTGTTAACTGTTTAGAGAACCCTACTCCAAAAGCAGGGCGCATACTCTTGAAAAAAGCACTGTGAGTGAGAGGTGTAATCGCACCAGCATTGATTCCTACAGACCAGTTATCTGTAAATTTAGTACTTTCTACCACCGATTGAGCATTTGCAGTAAATATACCTAATGCACAAGCTAATAAAATAATAGTTCTTTTCATAATTAAAAATATTTATGTGAAGTTTTGTTTGCTATTCACTCAAAAAAAACATATCCTATAAAAAAATAGTTCGTAGTTTTAGTTTTGCATTAACATCTATTTTACAGTCTTAAAATCTAAAAAACAGCACATATATGAAATAACGACCATCTAACTTGTTTCTTATGCAAAATATGCAAGAAAGCCTAATGATAGATACAGAAAACGGCAGGATTTTTATTTTAGAAGTATTCAAAGAATAGTTATATTAAGCTTTATCCTTCAATAGGAAACAATTTTAGTTCAAATTCATTTAGAATGGTTACAAAAAGGAATATAATCTATTCAAATTAACAGTTCCTTTCCTTTCATAAAATAAAGTAAACCAGGGAATCTATACAGACAAAATAGAAATTCATTCACTCCTTTTAAAGGTTTAGTAGCTTCCTCACCGACCAACATTCCGTTTCTTTTAAAGGAACGAAGTGTTCCTTTAAAAGAAACAGACACAAACACTGCTAGTTATTATGCATAAATAATCAATTTCTTTGCACTAGCAGAGCTTTAAACTAGATATTTATTCATAATTTTATGCAGTACTCTCTCTATCTGACTTTAAAAGATATCTGATTCGCCCAATAAAAATCTTAAAAACAGAACATAGTTAATATATATAAATCCCCCCATCCAACAGTTCGGTCAGTATATATATCACGCATGTATTTCCTTATTTTAAATTCATTTATCTTCCGGAATCACTTCATTCAAACAAGCTATGGCATTGAGAGTGCGCGGATAGCCGATGTAAGGCAAGAGCTGCGTCACGACAGCCAGCAAGGTATCTTTACTATTACCTACATTGACATTTCCCTGTATGTGCCCTTTCACCTGTGATTCACAGCCTCCCAAGGAAACAAGGATGGAGAACGTCAGCAGTTCCCGTGTCTTCACGTCCAGTCCACCGCGTGTCTGGTAGTCTCCGAAGCAGTTGGCGGAGAGATAACGCTGGATATGCTTTTGGTTTTCGGGAGCATTTTTATGCATTTGGTCTATCCGTTCGCCGAAAATGGATTTCTGCAACGCCAGTCCTTTGTCGAAACGGGTTTCGGCAGAAACGACCGCTTGTCCCTCTAAAGGAAGACGTACACCGTGGGCAAGCAGCACCTCATTAGTGATGCCGACAAAGTCCATCACTTTAGCCATGCCTGCATAGGCTACTGCCTGGTAAAGGATTTCCTTTATTTCTATCGGAGTGATACCTGCATTGAGAGCGCTTTCAAGCATCATCCGGTATTCGGTCTGTGCCTGTGAAGCAATATTGGATGCCAATGTTATCATAAGGCGGGTTTTAGTATCCAGGTTGCCGTATTGCTGCACCTCCTTTGTGAAATTGCCGAATATTGCATCCAGTTCGGGGTCGGTGGCGCTTAATCCGGTTCCTCCGTTATCTTTCGTAGCTTCGGCATACTGCCGGTCGTCTACCCGTTCCAGCCAAATATTCTTGTTGGTCTGCGGATTGCAGCCGATAGCCAGATGCGAAAACCAACTATCGGGGGCAGCACCATGCCAATGTTCTATGTCCGGTGCTATTTCAACCACATCACCGGGGAGCAGTCGACGTGCCGCTTTGCCACGTTCCTGATAATATCCCACACCTCCGACAGCAATGAGGATTTGTCCGCCCGTATGGCTGTGCCAGTTATTTCGGCAACCGGGTTCAAAAGTAACGTTGGACATGGGTACATTCAAGTCTTTGTTACCGGTCAGCGGTGCCAGCCAGGATTCTCCTGTAAAATATTGCTTGAATCCCGTATTTTCCTTTCCTAACGGAAATGCGCTGATGTTCTGAGGTACTTCTTCTTTTTTCATACTCTGTGCATTTATAGATTGCATCGGGATTTGCAGAAATCCGATGACTGTTACAAAAATAAAATATAATTCTCTCATACTGTGACGTCTATGGTTTACTATTTAAGAACTCTCCGATAATGTAAAGTTAGCTGTTCTGATCCAACTCTTTATAATACAAATTACGGATATAAAAACCAAAATTACGGATTTATAGTACTGCCTGTCATTTACTTCATCTTTAGTTCGGGAATGAGTGGCGTAGCATCAATCATGATTGTCGTTCGAATTTCACTGCCACATTGCCCGGAACGTTCAATGCATCTATTCCGTCACCGTCAATGCGGCCAATCTTTATCAAGTCATTGCTTTGTGACCCGCTTTTACAGAAGATCGCCACATTATTCCACGGCACATAGATTGTAATATCACCGGGCACAGGCGCACAGCCACGGGTCACCCCTGTCGTAGTCAGTGCAGGCGACGGATAGAAAATTTTCTCTGTGATATTATTATAATCATTCAGCGGCACTTCAAGCGGCAGACGCGAAAGAAAGTCCTGCGCTGCGGCATTGTCTTCCATCGTAGCAGTAATGGTACGGTTACCGACTGTAATCTTCACATGCATAGAAGTGGACGGATGATTGTTTTCTCGACTCGCACCGAGTGTTTCGAGCCATGTCCGTATCCGGTTTCCCATCTGCGAAAGTGTCGAAGAAGTCAGAAGCAATGTTTCGGTGAAAGTGGCACCGGAGCAAAGTGTCCGCGCCTCGTCAACTGATGCAGAGATGCCGCTGCTGCCACTGCTGGCAAAAAGAGCGATACACTTACCTGCAAGTTTCGAGGCATGATTATGCAGGAATGTCTGCATCGGTGTGCCCATGCTACCGTACCAAATCGGATAGCCGACAGACACGATATCATAGTTGCCGAAATCTTCAACCGAAGTTTTAATCGCCGGATAATTCCCCTGACGGATAGCAGCCAGTTCTTCCTGTGCACGGTTGAGCATCCCATTATAATCGCTTTCATAAGGTGTTTGCGGTTCCACTTCCAGGATATCGCAATCGAGTGTTTGCTGAATCTGTTGCGCCATACGCTCCGTGCTGCCGGTGCGCGAACAGTAAAGTACCAGATATCGCCCGTTACCGCCCGGAATGGGGTTTGTCGGGTCTGTAGAATCATCCTCGTCTCCACCATCGGAATTTCCCGGTTGTCCCGGCTGTTCCGGAAGAATCGGATCAGCGTTTGAGCCGTCGCAAGCCGCCATCGGCATCATCGTCAGCATCATCAATGGAATTAATAGAATCTTTTTCATATTACTATCTCTTTTCAATGTTAAATTACCGGTTACAAAGTTACGGGGAATGGACCAGCCCGGATGTAGACGATTTACGGATATTTATACCCCAATCATGGATTTTGATGGGAGAGTAAAAATTTTAAAGAGAAAAGAATTATATTTGTAACGCATTAAAAAACAGATTGTGATATGGAAGAGAATACTAAAGAAATGATTGTAATAGACAACGTTGACCGTTACAACAAAATCTTCGGGCTTGAAACCAGACATCCGTTAGTCAGCATCATCGATCTGGCCAAATCCACTACGTGGCCCACACGTGCGTGGTTTCGTTACGAAGTGTATGCACTATACTTGAAAAATGTAAAATGTGGTGATATTAAATACGGACGACAATATTACGACTACCAAGACGGAACCATCGTCTGTTTTGCTCCCGGACAAATCACCGACCTGGAAATGCTGCCAAATATCCAGCCCAACGCGCATGGTATTCTTTTTCATCCCGACCTTATACGTGGCACTGCGCTCGGACAAGAAATAAAAAAATACTCCTTCTTCTCCTACGAAACCAACGAAGCACTCCACATTTCCGAAGAAGAACGGCAAACTGTGATGGACTGCCTGCAAAAAATCACCATCGAACTGGAACATTCCATCGACAAGCACAGCCGCCGACTGATCTGCGCCAACATAGGATTACTGCTCGACTATTGTATGCGCTTTTACGAATGCCAGTTCGACACACGAAACGGAGTAAACAAAGACATCATTGTCCGCTTCGAACATCTGCTCAACGAATATTTCGAAGGAGATGCCCCGCAAAATCAAGGGTTGCCATCGGTCAAGTACTTCGCTGATAAAGTATTCCTTTCCGCTAACTACTTCAGTGACATGGTACGTAAACAGACCGGTAAAACCGTCTCTGAATATATTCAGGATAAAATGATCGGATTAGTGAAGGAGCAGCTGTTGTCTACGGACAAGACTACCAGCCAGATTGCTTACGAAATCGGATTCCAATATCCACAGCACCTTAGCCGGATGTTCAAACGGGTTGTCGGGATGACTCCCAATAAATTTCGTCTGCAATCCTAAAACGCTATCTTGGTTAGGTGAATGAGGTAATAGGCGATGATAACGCCCGCCTCATTCTGTTCAGTCCTTCTATCAGCCGTTGCCGCGGACAAGCGATATTGATGCGGACGAATCCTTCACCAGCTTCTCCATACAGATTGCCTTCGTTCACCCAAAGTTTTTCCTTCTCCAGCAGAGTTTTCACTATATTCTCCGACGATTGTTTCAAAGCCGAGCAATCTACCCATACCAAGTAGGTGCCTTCTAATGGCATCACCGGAAATTCGGGAAGATATTTATCAAAGTAAGCCCTTAAACAATGGTAGTTGGCAAACAGGTATTGGTTAAGTTCTTCCAGCCATTCCGCACCGTCATTGTAGGCAGCTATCAAGGCTTCTACACCAAACGGGTTTACATCACAGACTTCATTTATATTGATTGCTTTGTTTATTTTCATACGGATATCAGCGTCGGCAGAAACAATATTGGCAATCTGAAGCCCCGCCAGATTAAAGGCTTTACTAGGCGAGGTGCAAGTAACGGAATGCATCAGAAACTCTTCTGAGACAGATGCAAAAGGGATATAAGTATGTCCCGGAAAGACAAGTTCGCAATGAATCTCGTCTGCTACTACCCATACATTATTCCGAAGGCAGATTTCCCCCAAGCGAGTCAGTTCCTGCTTTGTCCAGACTCTTCCGGCAGGATTGTGCGGATTGCATAATAGCAGGACTTTTACACTCGGGTCAGCCGCCTTTCGTTCCAAATCAATAAAGTCTATCTGATACGTTCCGTTCATGTAAATCAATGGATTTGCAACAACCTCACATCCGTTATTGCGGATGGAGGAGAAAAAGCAGTTATAGACAGGTGTCTGCACGATTACTTTATCACCGGGAGTTGTCAGCGCCTTGATGACAGCTGACAGGGCCGGTACTACTCCAGTCGTATAAATAATCCATTCTTTTTCAATCTGCCAGCCATGACGTCCGGCAAACCATCCTGTTATCGCCTCATAGTAAGCATCGGGCACACGCACATATCCGAAGATACCATGTTCCACCCGCCTTTTCAACGCTTCCACCACAGAGGGAGCTGTACGGAAATCCATATCAGCTACCCACATTGGTAATACATCCGCATCTCCGGCAGAATCCCATTTATAGGAATTTGTACCTCTGCGTGGAACAATTTCATCGAAGTTGTACTTCATATATTTCAATCAAAACAAGTCAGTCCGTCCCAAAGTTTCAATTCGCAGTTTCCCGGAGCTTTGAGGTTCTCGTCCAGGATGATTGTCCCGAAACTTTCGGCAACAATGTTTCCCGTACGGGGATTCTTCACGCTGTGAACCGGGCCTTTAATCGTTGCCTTCACACTACTGTGTTCGAAAGCAAGGTCTGCATCATCCGCCATCGTGCAATTTTCCATTATCAGGTCGTGTGCGTAGCAAAGCGGTTGTGTACCCGAAATTTTGCAGTTCACCAAACGTAAGTTTTTAGAATGCCATCCCAGATATTCTCCGTCCAGCACAGAATCGTAGACTGTCACATTCTCCGTATTCCAAAATGCATCCTTCGAATGGATTTCAGCATGACGGATTTCTACGTTCTTGCAATATTGGAAGGAGTAATTGCCATTCAATACAAAATTCTTGATGCGGATGTCTTCTCCGTGTATAAAGAGATAGTCTCCTTTATCTATCTTCACATTGTTCAGTTCCACATTCCGGCAATACCAGAGTGTTTCCAAAGCATTGGGCAACTGTACATTTTCGAGTTCGACTCCGTCCATTTCGCGAAACATCTTCGGTGCTTCCACTAATGTATCCTTCATCTTCAGATTTCTGGAGTACCAGAGTGCGGCACGTGCTCCTTCGGTAAAAAGGCAATTTTTAACTACAAAACCATCATTGTGCCAAAACGGATATTTTCCCTCGAAACGACAGTTTACCGCTTCTATATCACTGCACTCTTTCAATGCCGATTCGCCGGCATGAATGGTTACTTCTTCCAGATAAAGCCCGTGGGATGCGAACAAAGGACGTTCGCCTTCGTAATGTGTATTTTTAATTTGTTTCATGATTCGATTGTCTTTTATTTAAATAGTTATCTGTTTTTCCTGTTCATGCTTATTTTTTCAGATATTCCTTAAAAAAGGATTCCAATTTATCGAATGGTATAAGACCCACACGGTCGTAAAGGTCTACATGACCTGCACCGGGTACAATGTACAGTTCTTTGGGTTCGGCAGCCAGTCGGTAGGCATCTTCACTAAATTCGCGTGAGTGGGCATTTTCTCCGGTTATGAAAAGCATAGGACGGGGCGAAATAGTCTCAATATCTTCGAAAGGATAGAAATTCATGAATTTCACGTTGCTTGAAAGTGTAGGGTGTGTGGTAGTTATCGGGGTTGCTCCTTCGGGAGTAAACTCTCCCCTCTGAGTGCGGTAGAACTCATAAAATTCGCGTTCTATCGGACCGGAGTTTTCTGTCACTTCGTGTACAGTGCCACCGGTATATTTAGTTTCTCCGCCCAAAAACTCTGCATAGCGCTGTTCTGCTGCCTCAGCCATGATTTGTTTCCGTTGTTCCAGAGTCAGCGCATGTTTCAGTCCGTTACGACTGGCTGTCCCCATATTGTACATGCTGATGGTTGCAATCGCTTTCAGACGAGGGTCTATCTTGACCGCACTGATAGCGAAACTTCCGCTGCCACAAATTCCGATTACACCAATATTATTCCGGTCAACGAACGGACGTGTACCCAGAAAATCTACTGCGGCACTGAAATCCTCCGCATATACCTCCGGCAAAACAGCATTGCGCGGCTCACCTTCACTTGCACCCCAAAAAGACAAGTCGATGGACAGCGTTACAAAACCACGCTCCGCCATTTTGGTAGCGTACAGGTTCGCACTCTGTTCCTTGACCGCTCCCATCGGATGTCCGACAATAATGGCAGGATATTTCTCTCCCTCTTTCATGGTCTTCGGCAAAAACAGGTTGCCGGCTACTTTCATTTTATACTGGTTAGAAAAAGAAACCTTTTCTACCTTTACCCAATCACTTTTATAAAAATTATCCGCATCAGCCTGTGCGAAAGAAAAACTGGTTCCAAGCATCATAATAAATACAACGGTTAATAATAATATTCGTTTCATATCTCTTACATTTAATTATTAATGAATTGATTGTCTACTTTCTACATGGCAAAAATACGGTAAAATAAAGAGAGTGTTTGTAGATGAATTACTGACATTATTACCCCAATTACGGATTATCGGTTTTATCTTTTTGCCGCACATAAGAGTATATACTATTATATATAATGATTACACGTGCGTGATACCTTATCCAAAATATATTCAGGAGAAAAGAATCAAGCTTGTAAAAGAGCATATGGTTGATATAGAGGAAGTCGTATTTTATGTTTTATCAAGCCCATTTTTAGCAGAACTGTAATATAGGTAAAAGAATCCGTAATTCATATACAAACAGATTTCAAACCCGGCAGTATCTTTGCAGTGAAATAAAAATATAGGTATAAACATAAAAAAACAAATTGATATGTATTTAGAAAATATTTACTCTCCCGAAGACGTAAAGAAGTTATCGTTTCAGGAACTGAATGATTTAAGTCATGAAATCCGTGCATCCCTCTTACAAAAACTGAGTGCACACGGCGGGCACTTCGGCCCTAACTTCGGAATGGTAGAAGCGACCATTGCCCTGCACTATGTTTTCAATTCGCCGAAAGATAAAATTGTATATGATGTGTCACATCAGAGTTACGTACATAAGATGCTGACCGGACGCAAAGATGCTTTTCTCCATCCTGCTGAATATGATCATGTATCCGGCTACTCAGAACCACAGGAAAGTGAACATGATTTCTTTGTGATCGGTCATACTTCTACTTCTGTCAGCTTGGCAAGCGGACTGGCAAAAGGACGTGACCTGACAGGTGGCAACGAAAATATCATCGCTGTAATAGGCGACGGTTCACTTAGCGGAGGCGAAGCCTTCGAGGGACTGGACTACGTAGCAGAACTCGGAACTAACATGATTATTATTGTCAATGACAATCAGATGTCCATTGCCGAAAATCACGGAGGTTTATACAAGAATCTGAAAGATTTGCGCGACAGTAACGGTCAATGTGAATGCAACTTCTTCAAAGCGATGGGGCTGGACTATATGTACGTGAATGACGGCAACCATGTGGAAGCACTGATCGAGGCTTTCTCCAAAGTTAAAGATACACAGCATCCGATACTAGTCCACATCAATACATTAAAAGGCAAAGGTTACGAGCCTGCAGAACAGGACAAGGAGACCTATCACTGGCGTACTCCGTTTGATCTAGAAACCGGAGAATCAAAAATGAACGACGACGCAGAAGATTATAGTGAAGTAACCGCTCAATATCTGCTGAAAAAGATGAAAGAAGACAAGCGTGTAGTTACTATTACTTCGGGCACCCCCGCTGTTCTGGGCTTCACTCCCGACCGTCGTCAGGAAGCAGGCAAGCAGTTTGTAGATGTCGGTATTGCCGAAGAGCATGCAGTGGCACTTGCTTCCGGTATCGCAGCCAATGGCGGAAAACCGGTTTACGGAGTGTACAGCACCTTTATACAACGCTCTTACGACCAGCTATCGCAAGATCTCTGCATCAATAATAATCCGGCAGTTCTGTTAGTATTCTGGGGGACGTTATCCGGTATGAATGATGTAACCCACCTCTGTTTCTTCGATATTCCACTTATCAGCAATATCCCCAATATGGTCTATCTGGCACCTACCTGTAAAGAGGAATATCTAGCCATGCTGGAATGGAGCATCCGCCAAAATGAGCATCCGGTGGCTATCCGTGTACCTGCCACAGATGTAATCAGTTGCGGTGAACCGGTGGAATCCGACTATAGCAATCTCAATCGTTATAAAGTCGCCCACCGCGGCTCCAAAGTAGCAATTCTTGCATTAGGCTCCTTCTTCGGATTAGGGCAATCGGTTCTGTCACTGCTGAAAGATAAAGCCAACATTGATGCCACCCTTATCAATCCCCGCTACATCACAGGTGTAGACAGCGAACTGATGGACGAACTGAAAGCCGACCACGAATTAGTGATTACACTGGAAGACGGAGTTCTGGATGGTGGTTTCGGTGAAAAGATTGCCCGTTACTATGGCGCTACAGATATGAAAGTGCTCAACTATGGAGCTAAAAAAGAATTTGTAGACCGTTATGATATACAGGAACTGCTTCGTGCCAACCATCTGACGGATGAACAGATCGTAGAAGATATCCTATCACTCATTGGCTGATAAGTCAAAACCAGTTCATTATATATTTCATGTAGGTTGATGTATCCGTTCGTTATGGGATCACATCAACCTGCATTCATTTTCACTTAAATCCATAATCCCTTCCGATAATTGAGAGGAGTCTGCCCCATATTTCTCTTGAAAAACTTACAGAAACCGGCAGCATCGCTAAAGCCCAACTGAGAAGCAATATCCCCTACCGTAGATTTAGTGGAACTCAGCAAGGTTCGGGCTTCCATGATCAATAACTCATTAATAATCGTATTCACACTTTTTCCCGTTCCGGCACGAACGATACGCGCAAGGTACTGCTCACTGATGGCCAGCTTATCCGCATAGAAACTAACGAAATGCTCTTCTCTGAAGTTTCGGGTAACAAGCGCATGAAATTCCTGTAAAACATGGTCTTTACGACTGACCTCCTTTTTTATGATGGTCTTTCGGGAAAGAAAATCGGCTATATCCAAAAATAAGGCATTGCAAGCCGCCTGTATTCGCCGGAAAAGAAACTGATGTTTTATATTCAGCAAATGCATCAACACTTCCAGTTCATTACGAATGATTTGAGCTTCGTATGCTGTCAGCTGTATGGTATATTGCTTATTCTGCCTCATCGTTGCCAACAGAATAGCCGTTATCTGGGTAAGATAAGAGTCATCTGTCCGCATGGATTCGGAAATGGAGAGGGTGATAAACTTAATATCCGGACTCGAATAAAGATGGTCGGTGAGATAATTCGCTCCATGAACAAGCAACATATCAGGCTCTATCACAAGAAATTCCCCATTCAACAAAATCTCGGAACGACCTTCAAGAACGAGTATCATATAAAGTTCACGATTAAAGTAACGTTCGTTTTCCGGATAGCTCCTGTCCTTATATTCACTCATAAAGCAGACTACCTCCTCTTTATAATGAGGAATTTCCGGATGTTCCTTTAATAACTGCTTATTATCAAAAATACGAGATTTTACCATTTATACCTCCTTCTTTTCGACGTAAAAGTACAATTTGTTTCGGATATGACAAAAACTGTGTGGAATCGGATAACTTATATCAGACAAAAAAACGGGACCTTTGCATATTCTTCTTTATAGAATGAAGAACAATACGATTATATAAGATAGATAAGATATGGGAATGAAAGACGTTTTTAAAAGGTATTTGGTATTTGTTATCGGATTGTATTTTTTGGCTGCCGGAATAGTGTTGATTGTACGTTCCGCATTAGGAACCACACCTATATCCAGCATCAATTATGTGTTAAGCCTGAACAGCCCTTTATCATTAGGAACTTGTACGTTTCTAATCAATATGCTGCTTATTCTAGGACAGTTCTGGATCATCAGAAAAAATAAGACCCGACAGGACACCATTGAAATACTCCTTCAATTGCCGTTCTCTTTTATCTTTTCAGCATTCATTGATTTTAATATGGCACTCACCAGTAATCTGCATCCCGACAATTACGGGATATCAATAGCCTTATTACTCACAGGATGCATGATACAATCCATAGGAGTCGTACTCGAACTCAAACCCAAAGTAGCAATGATGAGCGCAGAGGCTTTCGTAAAATACGCCTCCCGCCGTTATAACAAAGAGTTCGGAAAGTTCAAAGTCTGTTTTGATGTTACGCTGGTCACTCTGGCAGTCATACTCTCTCTCCTGCTTTCGCAATGCATCGAAGGTGTTCGCGAGGGGTCTCTTATCGCCGCCTGCATCACCGGATATATCGTCAGTTTCCTGAATCAGAAAATAATGACAAGGAAGACTCTCTACAAATTATTACCTGTATTGAAATAAGTTTTCTCCAGCTCACTACCAGCAACGTTTCCATCTGCCTGACTATATAGTAATGCTTAAAAATAAGTTGGTACTTCGAGGGATGTTTGGATACATCACAGTGAGTACATTAGATGTAGTTCGCTATATCTGTTTAAAGCCATCTGTTGTTTGTATGTTAAGTCACTGTATCCCATACGTTATCCTATATACATCATTGCGTTATCTCACCGACATCTTCATCGTTCCACCCGGGTAGACTGATCATTGCACCGGAGTGAACTGAACCGTTCACCCGGGTAATAAGTACTGTTCACCCGAGTGGAACAATGAAGATGCCGGTGAAATAAAACACGAACACCTATTGTTAAACACACTAAGTCAGAGTATGTGACAGGCAAAGAAGCGGTAAATCGCATCTCATGGAAGGTACTTTGTCACGAGAAGGACGGGCATTGAGGAAAAAAGTGAGAGACAACTCAAAAAACAATGTAAGTATGTCAAAAGTCAAAAGTAACTAAACTCTCCTCCTTCGGGAAGGAGGAGAGTTTAGTTACTTTTGACACACCTTCATTCGGTATGCCACTGATTGCAAGAAGTTTAAATAGAGCAGAGTGAGACTAAAATTATTTTTTCTAAAGGAGGAAAGGATGTCTATTTCTTCCGGCTATCTATTTCTTTAAGCAATTCATCCACAGCCATTTTGAGTTGCGTGTCCTCTCCTTTCACTACAGTTTCCGGGCTGTTGGCAACCTTGACATCAGGTTCCAACTGAGTATTTTCCAGATAACTGCCATCCGGTAGACGATAACCGATGATAGGAATCCCAAATACCAATGAAGGGTCCTGCAAAGTTTCCCAAGACACACTTGTCATAGTTCCCGGAACAGGCATACCTACCAGTTTTCCAATATTCTGATGCTTGTACACCCACGGGGTGCCATGCGCATTCGAATAATTGGCTTCACACTGCAACATAATAGAAGGCTTGTTCCAACGACGACTTGGCATATCACAGGCTTCACGTCCGCGTACCACCTGAGTGAAATATTTCTGACCGCTGAAAAGTATTTCAATATCTTCATGCAGACGACCGCCTCCGTTAAAACGGGTATCGATCACAATTCCGTCACAGTTATTGTATTTTCCCAGAATATCCGAGTAAACAGTACGGAAACTTCCATCTCCCATAGATTGAATATGAACGTATCCCAAACGACCGCCGGACCATTTCTCCACATCCTCAGCACGTTGTTTCACCCAACGTTTATATAATAAGCCATTAAGTTGTCCGCTTGTGACAGGTTTTACCACTTCTTCCCAACGTTCCTTATTCTGCGGGTTGTACAGCGAAACCAGTGTTTTCTTCCCTGCCTTATTATTCAAAAGATCAGTGATGTCCTTATCCGGAGTTATTTCTTCCCCGTTGATTTTTTCTATAATACACCCTGCCTTTACTTTGGTACGGGAATGATCGAACGGGCCTTTCTCTACAATTTCAGCAATCTGCATACCCTTTCCCTGATAATTCCAGTCAAACAATAAGCCCAGATTAGAGGTTACATCTCCATTGCCCCTCGGAGAATAGCGTCCTCCGGTATGCGAAACATTCAGTTCACCTAACCATTCGCTCAGTAATTCTGCAAAGTCATAGTTATTATCAATATGCGGCAGGAATTTACGATAGGCGGCTGTCATGGCATTCCAGTCCACTCCGTGCATATTAAGATTATAGAAGCGCTTTTGATGCTGTTTATATACATGATCGAACATCGCCTCACATTCGGCTGCCAAATCCATTTTCATTTCAGCCTGATAACTGATAGGTTTCAGAGCATCCGACTTCGCGTCCATTTTCTGCATATTTCTGCTTCCCAGCAAGAAGATATCTCCTTTTTTATCCAGCATCAGTGATGACCAGCCGGAATTAAGTTTATGGAGACGCTTCGTGCCTTTTTCACGAAGATTCATTTTCCAAAGGTCATACCCCTCTTCGAAAGCTGAAAAGTAATACAGATTTTCTCCATCTTTGGAAAGAATAGCACTACCTAAATCAGAAGAGTTAGGAGTCAGGCGTACAATACGGTCCTCAATACCGCTGAGTTCCACAACAATATCTTTCTTGTCTGCCTTGTCCTTTTCGGTATCCTCCTTATCTCCTTCTTTGTCTGCCTTATCTTTTTCTTTGTCTGCCTTATCTTTTTTAGACTGACTTCCGTCCTTTTTCTTATCACCGTCTTTCTCCTTTGCTTTCTTCTGCTCCTTTTCAAATTCTTTGAGCAGTTCGAAGTCCTCTTTACTCAAACGGTAACGGTCGTAAGCATCCTGATTCAAGAATACCAGCATCACATCCTGTTGTGATCCCCAGGAAGCATGGGCACGCATACCATAACGCTCGGTCTGGAACAGAATGGCATTTCCATCCAGTACCCAACGTGGAGAGCCGCTAATATAACCGCTGTTAGTCAGATTAGTGATAGTACCTCCCTGTGCACTGACAATACCGATATCCGAATAGGGATCATGACGATTGCCGATAAACTCAAGCGTAAACCACTTGCCATCGGGCGACCATTCGTAATCGAATCCGCCTCCTGTATTGTACCATGTAGAACCGTCTGTCACCTGACGTACTTTTTTGGTTTTCAGGTCGAGTACCATCAACCGGTTACGGTCTTCGATAAAAGCCAGTTCCTTACCATCCGGAGAGTATTGCGGGTAAGCACGTTCTACGGTTTTGGAGGGGAGCAATACTTCCTCTTCAATAAGAGTGGCGTTAGGGAAATTCGCCTCTTCTTTACGAGCTATCTTAGCGGTATAAAGTTGCCAGTTGCCGGTCCGCTCGCTGGCATAAACCAGTGTACGGTTGTCGGGAGCAAAAGATACACCGGATTCCTTTGCCGGAGTATTTGTTATTTGCTTGGTTGTAGCATAATCGGTTGAAGTTACAAAAACATCACCTCGCACAATAAAAGCCACCTGCTTACCATCCGGAGACACAGAAGCAGAAGTCGCACCCTGAGAAAATCTAAGAGTAGCAATCTCTTTTTCATCATCACGCACAAGATCAACATTTACTTTCTTCGGGCGGGCATTGGGCTCTTGTGTATAAAGTTCTCCGTCATACGTATAGCACAAAGTTCCTTTATCGCTGATTGACAAGAAACGTACCGGATGCGTGCGGAAAGTGGTGATGGCTTTCACTTCCTGCGGAGTGTTCAGGGTAAAGTTATATACATTAAATGAACCGCCATTGCGCTCACTTAGAAAATAGACCGAATTACCATCCGGTGCATATACCGGATTACGGTCTTCTCCTTCCCGATTGGTCAGATTGGCATGTTTCCCGGTCGAAACATCGTATAGCCAAATGTCTCTTGTTATAGATGAGGTATGGTGTTTTCTCCATTCATCTTCAAAACCTTTACGGTCCTGATAAAGGAAGTTTTTTCCCGATTTATCAAAGCAAACCCATTCGGCAGGAGTAGCCAGCACTTGTTCGGTACGTCCTCCGGTAACCGGAACTTTATATAATTCCGTCATGGCTCCGGTAGGAAAAAGGGCACTTTCCGCAGGGTCCTGAATGGAGGCGGAGAAAAGTACAAATTTACCATCCGGAGTGAAAGCCGAAGGAATCTCCGAGGCAGAATGATAAGTCAACCGACGTGCAGTTCCTCCATCGGCAGACATGATAAAGAGATCGAAGTTCCCATTCCGGTCGCTGGCAAACGCGATTTGTTTACCATCTGGCGACCAAACAGGATTAGCCTCATAAGAAGCTTGTGTTGTTAATTGGGTAGCGGTTCCCCCTTGAACGGGGACTTTGTAAATGTCGCCTTTATAACAAAAGACGATTTCCTTTCCATCCGGTGAGATACGTGCATCACGCATCCACAAAGGGGTAATAGCATAGCTGGATAATGCAGTCAGTACCAGCGCTAAAGAAGTTATAAGTTTCTTCATATCAAATTATTATATATTTTGTTCTTAAATACTTGTCTCTATTTGTTTTCCTGTATAGTTATAGAATATCCTGTCGCCAAAATCTTTATAAAAAGAAGCATATTTATCTACTCCCGTACAATGGCAGACACCTATCTTTTGAGGTAAATATTCGTGCAAATAATCAGCAATAACCTGATATTTGGATTCTTCTGCATTATGAATATGAAATCCACCTAAAAGCAAATTACAGGGGAGTTCCGGAAATGCCGTTCGTACTGTCCGCAATATATTTGTAATGCCCCGGTGAGAACAGGCACTTAAAATGGAAAGTCCTTCAGGCTCAACCAGTACCATAGCTAACTCGTCCGGAAAGGTATCGGGGACTCTAGAACCATCTTCCTTTTGAATCCAAAATCGTTCAAAATGTGTATCCTTCCGGTCTATAATATCCACAGAGGGAAAAAGAAATACTCCGGGAACCAGTTCAGTCAACTCATCAATAAAACGAAAACGAGAAAGATCAAGCGAGCGTGTATATTTCATTCCATTCTCACGTTCATCCTTGAATTTAGGAAAAAACACTTCGCGTTTGCAGACAACCGTTGCTTCGGCATTTAGTTCAAGAAAATGGCGTAGTCCACCCGTATGGTCACTGTGACCATGAGATAATACTAAATAATCTACTTTTTGCAAGTCAATATTCAATAACCGGGCATTACGGATAAATAAATCGGAAGCTCCCGTATCAAAAAGTAATCTGTTTTCCGGTGTCTCAATATAGAGGGAAAGACCATGTTCCGCCTGCAATTTACGTCCATAGACACAATTTTCTACAAGAGTCGTTATTTTATAGTTCATGTGGTTTGGTTCTTAATCAAATAATACGAAATAAAAAGTTCTGCTACAAAATTATAATAATTCTACGGCAGAACAAGTAATCAATCAATTTAAATCGACTGTAAGGGTAAAAGATTTTGTTTCAGGCTTCTATTGCCGAATTATTCATTTTGTAGTTTGAATACAAATAATTACTTTTACATCCATATCAAACCCTTTAAATAAAGAATCAAAATGGAGAAAGAAGCAAAAGGTAAAGTAAATACAGTTCAGATACAGTACTATCAATCTCCATGCGGGAAATTGATACTCGGTTCTTTCGAGAACAAGCTCTGTATGTGTGACTGGGTGGTGAGTGAAGAACGCAGAACAACAATCGATAAACGAATACAAAAAGCGCTAAATGCTCAGTACGCAATAGAAAATTCTGAAGTGATAACGCAAACGATCAGTCAGCTAGATGAGTATTTTTCCCGTCAAAGGACTACGTTTGATATTCCTCTGCTTCTTATCGGGACAGAGTTTCAAAAAAGTGTATGGAATGAATTATTAAACATTCCCTACGGAACAACGATATCTTATGCTCAATTATCACAGAGACTGGATAATCCTAAAGCTATCCGCGCGGTAGCCTCTTCGAATGGAGCAAATTCGATTTCAATACTTATTCCTTGTCACAGGGTGATTGGCAGCGATCATAAACTAACCGGATATGCCGGTGGTCTTGTAGCTAAAAAGACTTTATTGGAGCTGGAATCGAACGAAAGAAGATTATTGTAACAGAATCGTCTCATTAAATCCAGACAAAAAGATAGTGTCACTATATACTTAGCATAGTGACACCATCCTGAAAAGCTATTATATGATGCGGGAAATATTTACCCAAAGCGAACGTTTACACCATTTTTCCCATCTCATAGGCTTCCTGCATATAGGGAGTATCTTTTATTTCTCCTACCTTCCAGGCACCTATTCCATAAATCACTCCTTTTTCCTGCGGATTTTCCAGACAATCAAGGAAGCCACGGAAACCATCAATCGTACGTTCCATCATCCCCTTATCATTCTCCGCCGCTGCAATAATGAAATAAAATTCCTTATTCGTTATTTCCGTATAACGTGCACAACAACGGTCAATCATAATCTTCATCTGTCCGCACATCGTATAGAAATAAACAGGTGTTGCCATTACGATGACATCAGCCGCAATCATTTTCTCTACAATTTCTGCTGCATCATCTTTCTGCGGGCAGGGTTTGCCATACATGCTGCAAACACTACATCCCGTACAAGGATGAATTGCTTTCTCTTTCAGAAAAATCTTTTCTACTTCATTGCCTGTTTCGAGGGCACCTTTCACAAATTCGTCACAAAGCATATCAGAATTACCGCCCTTTCGCGGACTGGACGAAATAATCAGAACTTTTTTAGCCATAACTTTATTACTTTTATTTTTTGAATTTCATGAATCAGCTTTTTCACTCTGCAAAAATAGACAATTTATCATATAGCAAATGTAGATAAATTACAGAGATGTGTACCCTAATTACTGATTCAAACATTTTCTGCCATTTTTACTTTTTATCAATATCCTTTTCATCTCATCCATAATCGGTCTTTCGGCAACACAAACATAAAAAAAGATTTTCTCTGCCCATATATAATTCATATCTTTGCCTATGATACGAACAACATAATGCAATGAAAAAAATACAACTGACCAACGCACATAAAGAAAAATTATTTCAAATCCCTTTATTTCGGGATTTACCTCTGAACATCAAGGAATCTCTGTTGGACAAACTGGATTTCGTTATCTATGCAGCGGATAAAAAAGAAATAGTTGTTACGCAAGGTACACCTTGCAACAAACTATATGTGTTATTGGAAGGAAAACTACGCACGGATATCATTGACGGATTGGGGAACGAAGTGATGATTGAGTATATCATCGCACCACGTACCTTTGCCACCCCTCACCTTTTCAATTCAAACAATACGTTGCCAGCTACTTTTACTGCTTTGGAAGACAGCGTGGTACTCATGGCAACCAAAGATTCCACTTTTAAAGTCATCAGTCAGGACCCGCAGGTATTGCACAATTTTCTTTGCATCGCCGGAAATTGCAATATATGTACCGTATCACGTTTGAAACCTCTGTCGCGCAAGACTGTACGCGAAAGGTTTATTGTTTACTTATTCGAACATAAGAAAAAAGATTCTCTGACAGTAGAGATCATGCATACCCAGTCCCAGCTTGCCGAGTACCTGAATGTATCACGGCCTGCTTTATCCAAAGAAATCAATAAGATAATCAAGGAAGGACTGATCACAATGGAAGGAAAAAAGATCGAGATTCTGAATAAAATGGCGCTGGAGAAATACTTATAATAAAAAGAGAAGGTGTGTCAAAAGTAACTAAACTCCCCTCATTCCTGAAGGAGGAGAGTTTAGTTACTTTTGACACACCTTCTTATATATTCTATCAACGGTTTAATCTGAATCCTAGCTAGGTTTCAATTACCATTTTGTAAAAAACACTTTCGGGTTGATATTGACAGATACCCATCCCCAGTCTTGCCAACTCTTATGATTTCCGCCTTTCACAGCATCCATCGTCTTCGTTCCAAGCATAAAAGAATAACCGGCAGAGAGTTTCACATCTTTCATTACGGACCAATTGATCTGATAGTCAACTTCCGAACCGAGTGACTTCTTCAAATCTTCTTTAAAATCTACTTCAGTAGCAGTAGCAAAATAATGATAATTGAGTTCCATATCTACCTTGGCAGATGCACGAAAACGAGCCCCAAGACGACCATCTATTAATCCGGGAGCAAATCCTTTGTTGAATGCAGAAGCGTAGAAATAATCCATGCTGCCATAGAATTTATGATGCGTCCCATAAAGAGGGTCAAAAGCCTTAAATTTACTACTACCTTCTTCATTTCCGCTCAAATAATCAAAGCTTACAACCATTCCCCATGTTTTATTGAACGCATAAGCTGCCGTAGCACTTGCCATGAAAGCAGAAACACTCTCGGCATCCTTGTTCTTACCTGTTTGGTAGTAGAAAGCGCCATCCAAGTTCCATCCGCTATTTTTATATGTAAGATAAGTTCCCATCGTTTGCAAGTAGCGGGTATGAGAATCTTGAGTGAGCTGATTCCCTGTCTCTAACCCTAAATTCATAAACAGTAAAGAAGCCCCGAACGGAATCTTATCTGCTTTATAGTGATACCACACAGTCTGCATATTCTTGTAAGGCTGACCAATAGAAGAATTGTAATAAGTACCACCTGCCGTTTTTTCATCATTCTGGTTGAAAGCCAGAATAGCATGTATTTCATTATTCTTATTGGCATATCCCAGTTTCAACGCATCATGATAACGGCCTGCCACATTCCAGTCCAGTCCGCCCAAAATACGTTCATCATCATAAACTAACGTCTGACGACCTAACTGTGCAAAGAAGCCTTTTCCAAAATCCAGCTTTGCCCATGCCTCATTCAAGATAAAGCGACCATTCTTGTCAATCTGCGGATCTTGCCCCCATACTCCGACATGCTGTGCCGACATCTTGATTTCAAGGTCCGAACGCTTGTAGTCCAGTGACAAACGGGCACGGTTATTAATGAATGATGCAGCCTTCTGCCCTTCATTGCGAGGGACTAAAGCACCGTTTCGATACTCCGCACGAGGTCTGATTTGCATAGACATCGAAAATTCATTTTCCTTCTCCGTAGTTTGTGTGTATGCCATGCTTGGCAATAGCATAAGAACGAATGACCAATAAAATGTTTTCATTGATATTTCAATTTAAGTTATAAGTATGTACACTAACTCCTTGTGCCGATGGAAGGTAATTGATTCCATACCAACACATTTGTAATAAGACAAATGATACTAACAGAATGACTAATGCCGGACGACTCTTCAACGGTCTGCCCAGCCTGAAATGGATATATACCAGATAGGAGAACCAAGTAGCTGCCGCCCATGTCTCTTTCGGGTCCCAAGCCCAGTAGTGCCCCCACGCTTCTTTCGCCCAGATAGCTCCCGTCAGCATTCCCAATGTCATAAATGCCAAGCCCACATAAGTCAGGTTATCGCATAAGTCCATCTCTTTCCGTTCAATATCCTTCTTTTTGAACCAAAGCAGATAGACAGCCATGACCACCGCAGCTCCCAACATCGCATAAGCAAACATATACACTATGACATGAGGGGCAAACCACGGACTTTGCAAAGCAGGCATCAGCGTTTTATTGTGAATCTCCGGTTTAAAGATATTGATACAGATAAATACCAGTGAGAGAATGCAACTGAAACTAAGAATCCATTTATATTTCCAACGCACGTACGTTATCAAACCAGCCAATGGAAGGAAGAAAGAATACCACAGACGTGTCTCTCCCATCGTCCGCATCGGAGGACGTTCCAGAGAAATCCACATACCGAGGATAAAACTGAAAAAGATAGCCAGCCCCAACAAGGTAAACCCATAAGCCCATACCGGCTTCTTTCCTTCCCAGGCAGCAAACGCGCCCAAGCCCCAGCAAATCAATGCGGCTATCGCAAACCATATAAAATGTTCCCAACTCATTCCGTATCCTCCTCTTTCCTCTTTTGTGCATTGACAAACAGACAAATTGCTCCGAGCATCATCATGATGATCCCTGCATATACTACAGGCAACCACGGGTCGCGAACCAGCTCAAAGACACTGATATCGCTCCAGCGACCTTTCGACTCATCATAACTAAGCTGATAAATTTTCCATCCTGCTATCTCCATCGGACGATTTACTTCAATCGTACTTTCCATTATCGTTCCTTCCTGTGTGTAGACTTTTACTTCCGAAGCAAAACGTTGCGGTTCCCGTTCCGGCATCACCAGACTCGTCAGAGAGTCGAGACGCAATGCCTTATAAGGAAAAAGAAAACTACCACAGCTCACCCACCCTTCTTTCGTCTGTTGGTTCTTTCGGTTGACGGCCTTCAGATACACTGCATATGTCGCTCCCATCGAATGGAAATCTGTAAATTTCAGTGTGTCCTCTGTAGCTACGGAGGCAGCCATCGGAATAGACTGTTCGACAAACAAGTCCCAATCCAGCAGACTGCCCTCGGAAACTCCGTTTTCAAGCAGTAAATGCACAGGAGACTTTTCGGGGAGTACTCCCCCCGTTTCATTGTCAATCAGCATCAGTTTCGGAGGATATTCATCAATCGTAAAATCCTTCAGTTCGATAGCCAACGGAAGTTCTATCAATTTTCCTTTATCATCGGTAGCCCTCCATTCTGCGTTTCCCATTCGGGTAGTCATCTTCAAGCGTTGCATATCGGCATTTCCCAAAGTAGCCGTAATCAATGCCACGAGCAATCCTACGTGATTGAGAAGAAAGGATAGTCTGCCAATCCTGAATGGAAAGCTGGCACGGAATATGGTCAGTCCCAATACAGTGACCATCCAAAAGTAAAGCAGGACGAAAGGCCAGGACGAAATCATCTGCGAAAATCCCAGTATATCATTGGAAGCATGACCGGAAGGAGCCTGCCGGATAAGTCCCATGATCACCGTCATGCCGGCTACCCATACCAGGGAAGAAACGGCAGCGGAATAATGGCTCAACCATCCAAACAGATACACACGTTTACGAAGAAGGTGCATGGCTACCAGCGCTATGATATAAACCACTAACACAATCGCATTGACCGGACAGGCAAACAGGCCCCAGTTGATGGCTCCCACTGCCATTTGCAGCAAAATACCTATCACCAGTAATCCCGCACCAATCACCAGCCCTTCTTTATAACTCCACGGTTTGCTCCACATATATCCCTATTTTACTTTTGTGCCAGACGCCCGTTTGCCTTTGCCTTCTCCAGCCATGCCGGAACGGTCGTTTTCAGGAATTTCTCCTTAGCAGCTCTTTCAGCATCCATATCAAGACCGATATATTCCTGTGCTTTGGCCTTCGTTGAAATGTCCGGCATCGGAACGTCTTCCGTATACCCATGCTTCGCTAAAACTTTGGATACAGCCAGACGAGCCTGCATAGCACGGTCCAGACCATGAGAAAGAATTCTCTGAATCTCCTGCGGTGCATGGAAAGAACCTCCATGTGATGCCACACCGAAGTCCCAACGCCATTGTGCCTGACGAATCAATGCAAGCACATCTTTCATCTGATCTTCTGTAGCACCCTTATCCCAGGCAAATTTTGCTTCGATATGCGCCTTTGCCAGTTCCTGTTCCAGACGGTTACGGATTTCATTTGCCTTGCGCTGACGCTCGTACACATTGTTACGTAATGTTTCTTCACTCTCACGATGACAAGTCTGACAGGTGCGGTCAATCATTGCCAATGGGCTCTGAATATGATGGTCACTGAATTTCACGCCCCCTTCACTCTTATAAGGCATATGACAATCGGCACAAGAAACGCCCCTTTGCCCGTGAATACCCATCTGAGCTATTTCATAGTCGGGATGCTGGGCTTTCAAGATCGGAGTACGGCTTAACTTATGAATGTAATCATAGAAACCTGCCTCATCATAATATGCTTCCATGTCTTCTACAGTGAAACCTTTATCCCACGGGAAAGTCAAATATTTACCGTCACCCTTAAAGTAATATTCTACGTGGCACTGCGCACAGACCAATGAACGCATTTCCTGTGGAGTAGCTTTTGTGATATCTTTTCCCTGACGCTGGAAAGCTTCAATCAATGCCGGACGGCTGATATGAAGATTCATTGTTTCCGGATCGTGGCAGTCGGAACAGCCGATCGGATTCACGATTTCATCACCAAAGGCAGCCCATTTGTTATTATAGAAAGAATCGACTCCCAATGCTTCCATCATGCGGGGAACATCCGGACTCTTACAAGTCCAGCAAGTAGAAGGCTGAGGGCCATCGTGCGGACCTGCAGGAGAACCGGTACGAAGTGACGCCGTAATATCCTCGATAGCATGCATATGTCCGCGCGGAGTGGAATAGTCTTTTGAAAATGCATATCCTGCCCACAGAATAACCATTTCCGGACGTTTTTCCAAAGCATCAACAGCGACATTGCCATTAAACTCGCTTTCAAAATCAGTCTTTGCCGTTTCCGTCCAAGTCTGATATTCGCGGGGAAAATCATCTTTAAACAGTTCGTTGCGTGCTTCAATACCTTTAATGACAGTTTTGCGGTTATTAAAGATACTGGCGACTTCCGCCCTCCTCTCCATCAACGCAGAAACACATAATCCTAAAACAAAAACAACGACCATTGAACCTCCGAACAACAGCCATCCTTGCCATGATTTTAATTTCTTTTCCATTGTATATCGGTTTTATTATTTTATTACGTAGTTATGTATATGCTTATTCCTTATTATTAACCATCTTCCGGAGCCATTCCGGTACAGGCGATTCGGGAAGAGGGACGATAGCTGCCGGAGTAGCGGACAACGAATTCTTACCACCATGAGGTACATCCCGATGACAGTCCCAGCAAGCCTTTCCTTCTCCTACCATAGACATCATATAATCTATCTTTCCTGTTTTTACAAACTCCGTATTCAGTTGTGTATGGCAACGAATACAATTGTTCATAATCACCTGCGAACTGGCCTCGTGGGCCTGTATCACTTGTGGCTCACTTTTGGTAAGGAAAGCTGCGACGTGCTTCATACCATCCATTCCTTTGAATGTCCATTTCTTTACAATGTTCTCGTGAGGAACATGACAATCGTTACAGGTGGCATCCCGTGCATGTGAACTGTGAAACCATGTGGCATAATAAGGAGACATGATGTGACAATTCACACACGCTGCCGGATCATCGCCCAGATACGTATGTGCCCGAAGCATGTACATAAATAAAGCTCCTCCGCCTACAATAATACCGCCAATGATAATGGCTATTATCTTCGATCTGTACGAAGGAAAAATTCGGTTTATAAATGGTAACTTCATCATAGTGAAAAAGTATTTTTCACAAAAGTAAAGCTTTGGAAACACAAAAGGTGTAATAACTATTACACCTTTTAAAGAAAATTATACGAACACTGATTAATAAGAGAAAAAAGATACTCCATCCCGCCCCCGTTTTGCATGGCAGGCTGGCTATTTTATTTATTCATCGTGATGATGATCGTCCCCTTCGGCGGTAGTGCTCAGTACAATATTGCGCGCAATGTAGGTTTCGTTTCCTGCGGCATCCGTGCAATAAACCATCAGATGATAATCGCCCGGAGTAGCATTGGCCGGAATTACAATATCGTGGTGATGGATATGCGCCGTTTTCTTTCCGGAGATATCATAAGACCTGTTGAAACTGAAATCGACAGTGGCTTCGCCCGTAGCAGCAGCCCTGCTCTTTCCATGCGAATGGTGGTCGAAATTACTATGTATTTCAATCATATATGACTTTAACATGACGTCGTCCGACAGATCCATTTCAAAATGTACTCCGTGCTCGTCGCCAATTTTCAGTTCTTGCCCTTCTTCCGGTTCACTTAGTTCAATCACCGGTTTGGTGGTATCGCTATCCGAATCGTCACAAGAAATAAATGCAAATACAGACATTGCCAGAAGGCTGATGATCGGGAGGTAAAGTTTTGTTTTCATTACAGTAATTTTTTAAATGGAATTTTGATTAATAATTGGAAGTTTCGTCCCGGTTCCGGAATTTCTACTTTCCTGTAAAAACTAAGATGATTGTAATATCTGGTATTGAAGATATTACGGGCGGTCAGGGTTATTTCTATCTCGTTAGTCCTACCAACCGGAATATTCAGCGAGCCACCCAAATGAAACAGGTTAGCCCCCGGTGTACGGTCCTCATTACGGTCTACACGGTTCTGACGGGCAATAAGTTGCCACTCCGCATAAAGCATATAGTGTTTTCTTTGCCATGTCAACGTATTCCGCATACCGAACGGCGGAGAAAAACTTAACGGAATATGCTCGTCACAGTTGTAGGTGTAGACGTATTCTCCGGAGATACGGTAATTGAAGTGACGCAGAAAGTTAATGTCTATCGTAGCCTCCGTTCCGGCAAACAGTGCTTCGGCTCCCGTGTAGCGGTAAATCTGTCCGGCATGCGGCAGAACTGACCATTCGCCTGTGGGACGCAGAAAGATGTAGTTACTGAACCAACTGACAAAAGGAGACACGAAAACGGAAAATCCGTGATATCGCAGGTTGTAGGAAGCATCCATCTGCCATCCTTGCTCGGATTTCAGAGAAGCATCTCCCTGCTCGTGACGGAAAGTGCCGTGATGTACACCGTTAGCAGCCAGTTCATTGGCTCCGGGGAGGCGGAAGCTACGTCCGATGTTCACTTTCACCATGTGCTGAACGGAGGGTGTCCATACCAGTCCCAAAGAAAAGGAATAGTCACCGAAATGCTTTCGGACGGCATGACTGTTCCATTTATAGGACTCTACTTGTTCATCATCATATCCTTGCCTCCGAAGGTAATCCGCCAGATAAACGTCCTCGTGCGGAGAGATGCCAATATAACCATAATCATATCGCACGCCTCCACTGACAGAGAGAATGTTATTAGGCTTATACGTCGTAAGCCAGAGCAATCCGGTAGTAGAACGATGGTATTCCGGCAACAAGAATGAATAGCCGGAAATGTCGTTCTGCTGATGTTGCCCATCCCACCCCAACGTATGCTCCCATGAAGAAGAGCCAATAAAGCGGGCTTTTACCGAAGCACTGTATGTGTTCAGATCGAAAGCCAGTTCTTTATCCGGGTCCTTCTCCGGCGCAGGCTGGGAGCCGTAATGAGTATGAAAAGCACTCCATTCCTCCCGATGGTTATTCTGAAATCCCAAATCACCGGACAGGATCAGTTTCTCCCAAGCATATTGCTGATGTGTGGTTACTTTCAGATGATTTACCTTGCTGTAAGGCAGTTCGATATTCCGGCTGTCTCCGTCATCTTCTACGCGCGATGCGTCGGGGACACCGTGTGCGCCCGGAAAGAACCCCGTCTTCTGATAGACATTACTGATGGAATAGTCTGCTTTATAGCCTTTTCGCTGATATTGGGTGAAAAGGCCGATATTGCGTTCCACTCCTGCCGTATTTTTCAGTTTACGCCCATAGACGGGCATTTTCTGAGTCAGGTAGACAATGGTATCCGTAGGGATGCGGTAATCACCGAAGTGCTGTTCGGAATAACGGATTTGCGCATACCAGGCATTCTTTTTAAGTCCCAGCATCAGCGAACCTGCCAGTGTTCCGTTGACGGATTTGCCCAATAGGGTGACATCGCCGAAGAGCATATTCGCAGAAGGTATGGGAGGAGAGGCTATATCAATCACTCCGCCCATGGCATCACTGCCGTAAAGCAGTGAGGAAGGACCTTTCAATACATTGACTGTCTCGATATTAAAGGCATCCAGTTCCAGTCCGTGGTCGGCTCCCCATTGCTGGCCTTCCTGCTTGATTCCGTTTTCCAATACGGCTATCCGGTTGAATCCCATCCCCCGAATCATCGGTTTGGAGAAGCCGGAGCCTATGTCCATAGCTTGTACTCCGGGAATGTTCTCCATTGCCTGCATGAAGTTTCCCGTAAAATGTTTGCGCAGAAAATCCTGTTCTATCACTTCAACCGTAAGTGCAGACTTCTTGGCTTGACGCTGTTGGTACGACTCGGTCACAACAACATCAGGCAAAAGCATACTCTTGATTGAATCGGACTTCTGTGCGTGGACGGGTAAGGTTACAAACAACCCTATTACGCCCGAAATAATTCCGATACGCATCAATTACAATCTTTTATATAATGTGTAAAATGAATGTGAGGACAAGTTACAATGAACCTGTCTTCCTAGAAAATATGAATATGTAATTATGCGGCAGGAGGCGCGCGTAGGTGATGCGAATAAGTCCGTTTGCAGACAACCTTATCCTGATAAGTAATCGGCTCGTAAGGAACGAGCGTCAATATACAGTGAAATTCTACCGACTGAGGTTCTGTAAAGAGAGAAAGGGAGTATTTACATATCGCACAATCCTCGGCATGACTCCGGGAATGGTCGGCATGAGAGCATGACGTTTCATCTTCACTTCCATGATAGTGAAAGGTTTTCACTACAAAGAAGGGAATGAATGTCATGAATAACATCCATGCTATGTATGCTCTTATTTTTCTCTTGTGATACATTCTCCCCTATCGTTTTAACAGAATAGTGAGGCAAAGATACTCGTATGAAACAGACGGCGCAAATTATCTGACTTAATATGTGTTATTAAAAGAATAGTAATAACCGATTCTAATCCAATATATTTTCAGGTATATCGTTTGAGCCTGCCACAAAATACTGAATTATATTTGTTTCTGTATCTACCGCATTCATTGTCACAGGAGATGCTGACCTTGTTGATCTATTAATTAAATCAGCTTTCATATTCCAGTCAATACCTAACAATATTTCTATAAGAGTAAACATACGTTCTGATGTATTAGATATATTGTATTCATAGGTTCTTTTATCGTTCAGCTCCTTATCAAAATTCAATATCATATAACAAGTACTGTTTTTAATAAGAAACTGGTAATTTCCCGTACATTCTTTCTTTTCCATTTTTTCATCGAAAAGATAAAAATCCCTATCTGAATTATTTATAAAAAATAGATTTTCACCTCCGGTGTAGGGTACTTGTGCAGGATGTGCAACTTTCAGGTTCAAATAACTATCGACTATTTTTATTTTTAAATCAACCGTTTCGTTAGTTACATTATCCTTGACAGTAATGGTGGTTTCTCCTTTTTGTTTGGGTTTCACAACTAAATTACCCATATCTATCGGACTTGATAAATCAATATCTATGCTTAAAACATCTGTATTTTGAACGGTTACGGTATAGTCTCTATTACCACCTCTGACGGGGATATTTTTTGCTCCCAACAAAGGACGCTCATAATATCCTTTCTCAAATGACAGAGAATATATTTCTTGCTTTTCATCGTCTCCACAACTTACAAGGGTAATTGTGCAAAGGAATAGAAAAAATATTCCTAATAATTTCTTTGTTTTCATATTTGTATTTTAAGTGACTGCAATAGTTCATTACGTATTATTTCATTAGGAGAAGTATAGGAGTATTATAATCCTCTAATTTAGGAATATAATCTGTTTTATCCACATAATAAAAACCTCGTTCACGCAAATCTATGAAATCAGCTACTGCATAAGGTATTGTTATTCTTGCCATAATCTTACTATTTTCTCTATATACACACAAAGATACAAAATTGTTAGCAAAAAGAAAGATGGTTTTCTGTTATAATATCATTCTTCCTGTTTCCACACATAAAAGACAGTTCTTCCTGCTCCCCTCTTGCGAAGAGTTCCCTCCTTGATGAAAGTATTCAAATCATCAATTGCTTTCAATCGGGGGAGTCCGGTCAGTCTGCTATATTCTATACGCGTGATTCCTCCGTTCTTCTTCAGAAATTCCTGCAACATTTGGAGACGGTCTTCAATGGATATTTTAGTATCGTGAGTTTTTACTTTGGAGTTCTCAACTCGTTCAAGTTCTATCTCCCGCTTTATTTTCTTTTTAAACTCTTTGGAAGTACGTAAATGAACATTGTCAAAACGGATAGACTCGGCACGAATTTCTTTCTTAGTCATCACTTTATGGGTACACTTCAACGAAATGCTGAAATGTCCAAGTTCGCCCAGTTCCACGATGTATCCATCCGCCAAGGCTTCGGCCAGTTCATCAACTACAGCGCCAAGTACTCCTTCAATTATATTGTGCGGAAAAGGTTGGTGACGGGATACCCGTTCTATAAAATCTTTTTTCGAATAAGTTCCACTCGGAACAATGCGGGCATGAAGAGGTTGTTTCTCCCCTGTATCATTAGGGTCCGGCGTCTCATACAAATCATAAAATGCACTCATTAGTATATTTTTTATTAGTTGTTTATGTGTCTATCAGTTTATTCGCTAACATTTCAGTCCTCTTATACTAAACCTTAACTTTAGTTTAGCATAAAAATAATCGTCTGACAACTGTTTCTTTTTCGTCTGACAGTTGTTAGACGAAAAGATAACAGTTGTGGTATGTTTTTTGATACAATTTTGAAGATAAGTTATTGATTATCAATATGTGTGTTCCGTTGATCCCTCCAAATCCTACATACAGCCCTACATGGATAGGGTTAATACTGATTTCTTTCTGAATGCAAATATAGACAATAAAATTTAATGTAAAAGGCTTATAATGAAGTTTTTTCAGGGGGTAGCATATTTATACGATACCTACTGCTCCATGTAGGGTACATTGGAGACTACAAAAAACATCCATGTACCCCATTTTGGCGATACATGGATGTAGTCTACTAACTGGTTTTCAATAATATATAAAGTGGGGTGAAGTGTATCCAAGTAGTGTTATGTAGGTTCGGCCGATGACGATCTTTTTCGGAGGCCTTCGCCTTTCAGTTCTATAAGACGCTAAGAATTATCTTCTGGATACTCCCGCCGGATATAAGGAGCCGGATTAAACTTGATAACTCTCCTGTCAGATATGTCATACATCACTCTGTCGCCTTTTACTCCTTTGATCGGACCTTTACCGTCTTTCGGCAGATATTTCTTCACATTACTTCTTTTCTTAACTTGAAAAGTGCCCAGTCCGGCTATGGCAACGTCAATATCATTTTCAAAAGCTTCTACCAATGTCTCAATAACGGCATTCAAACCATTTCTGACTTCCTTTTGAGTCATACCGCCTTTGCGGGCGGCTTTAGCTATCAATTGCTCTTTATTCATAGAAATGATTTAGAGATGTTCCACACTTATCTTTTTCAAGCTGTGTATGCTGTTGTTACCTATCAGAAGGTATATAAGCAAAGGCGGCATCGCACTGAGGATTACTATCAGAGCCATTACAGCTATAAAAATATAGAGTAACACTTTTTCCAGCAGGTTCAAGCAGAAACGCCTTAACCTGTTCCACAGGGTATTTTTCTTATTGCTTATCATAATCACCAACTGTTATTAAATATACATTAGGAATAAACGTACTGCGGACCAATTACCATCCGGGTGATTAGGGAACGTTGTATCCAGCTTCTAACACTATGCCTTTTACCTTTTGCCCGCTTGTATTCCGATATCACGCCAAATGGTATGTACACAAAAATCGTTTTTTTCATAGAGATAAATGGGATTTACCCATAACACAAACAAAACAAACAATTTATTTATGCCTATCAAAGTACGCAGGCAGTCATTAATCCGCATCAACCGGAGTGCCACCTTCTTTGGACTTCTCCGTAACAGGAGCGGCACTCAATGTAGTTATTTGTTTACTCACAGCCTTAAGTAACGCCATGTTCTCCTCAACGGTAAGTTGCAGGGCGCTTTTGGTTGAAGTGATGGCTTTGGTAGCAGAGATAGCCTTTAATCCCACCGGAATAGCTTTCACGGCAGCTTCCGCCATCTCCGGGAGTTTAGTGAAAGTTTTCTCCTGGGCTTTGATACGGTCCAGTAACGCTTCATATTCCGCTTTCTTCGCCTTGATAACCTCAGCGTCATTTCCGGCGATAGCCATGACTTCACCTACATTCAGTCTCAGCGTATCTATGCCGGCGTACTGTTTACGGATATCCATCGCTTCCTGATAAGCGTCCGCGCATGCATCGATATAAGCGTCCACCTTTTCAATCTTAGTAGGGGCCGGTTTCTTCCATTTCCCGAGTTTGGTGGGTTGTAAACCGTCGTCATCGGTTGATTGGGCCGAAAGAGTTCCAAGAAAAGAGATAGAAATCAAAAACAGGAATAATACATTTTTCATTGTCATAATTTTAATTGTTTTAATAGATTCATATTTATCAGATTCATACTTAAAGCTTGCCGCAAGCCCCGTCGTCTTCATCTTTTTTTATTTATTATATAGCAGATTCTTTCTTTTTTTATTTAATTTCCAAAGCTTTACCAGGTTTGAATTTAACAACCTTCTTTGCGGGAATCAGCATTTTCTGACCGGATGACGGATTATACCCCTGACGTGCCGCATGCTCCTGTATCCGGAAAGTTCCGAATCCCACAAGTGTAACGGGTTCTTCTTTACGCAAACTCTCTCTGACGGTGTCCAGGATATGGTTTAAGGCCTTTTCCACATCCGCCTGTGACATGCCGCTACGAATAGCGACCTCTTGAATCAATTCTTTCTTGTTCATTTTTTTAGTTTTTAATATTATTCATAGTAAATCATATTCACCCGTTTCATTACTTTTTAATTCCAGTCATCCTCCTCAAAAAGCTTGTACTTCTTCACTAATGCGGATAATTCAGGATCGAGATTGGCACGCGACTTCATCTGCCCGTTCATCTCCACAGCGCCCAGTAATAGCAGAACAGCCTGCTGTTCATTGCCCAACCGGGCATTTAATATAGCTTGCATATATTTAGTCTCGGCAGTCGGTCCCGATTTCTCCAATATCCGTAAGGCCGCCTTGTCATATCCCAAAGACATATAAGCGATTGCCGTGTTCGTATCATCATACGGGCGTAATATTTTCAAAGCTTCCTCATACTTACGTTTTTCCAGGCACTCTACCCCGCGGGCATATAGCGTATCCGGTTCATTGGTATAAATCGTGTCTTTTTGCATCCCCCTGCGTGAGAGGCTGAAGCGAAAGTCCACCGCGCGTACTATAGGATAAAGTCTATCGAACATATAAGCATATTCGGTTTTATACCGTTTTTTAATCAGCTATTCACGCCGGTCAGGTTCTTTTTCCTTGTCGATAATCCGCAACACGGCGCCTCTATCCCCTTTAAAGTTCTTATCCTCTATAATCAGGCGGCGCAGTTTTTCCCATCCCTCAGGAATAGTGTGTATCTTTATCAGTTCCGGCAAGTTCGGAATTTCCTCTTTCACCTCCCGGTGAATGGCGTTGCCCGCTTCATCTATCTCAACGGCAGCTCCGACGGCCAAAGAGTCATACAGTTGCTTAAAGTCCCGTACCAGCACCCTACGGATAGATTCAGCGCGTTTCTCCGCTATTTTTCCATTAATGTTCCAGCTCCCCTCGGGAGACGAGGTGGCAAACAGACTCAGGCTGTCTATTATATACACCGGGTCAGTCATCAGTTGCAAAGTGATGTCACGCAGTTCCTTCACCCCTTTCCGGTTTATTTCAATGGATTCATCCAGTTGGGAACCATTTTTAGGAAAGTAGAAATTCACACTGGTATTCGCCACCGCGTCCCGCGTGACAATTTTCCTCACATAGCGCGGAGCCATATCGATAAACTTAGTCATCGAGCTCACGAAGTAAGTCAGCGTATCCGATTTCGGCAGCGGATACTTGCTTCCGTTGCTGCTCAGCACATCACCCACTACGAACACCTTCATACGTGCTGAATTTTCATCAGCGGGTACTTTCTGTGAATAAAGAAAGTGTACCTGGTCCGCGGCATAAATCACCGTATCGAGCTGCGCCTCAGGGTTAAACGGATACTGTACAATATCGCGAAACTTTTCGTCCTTAATAGCTTTACGGGCCTCGTTGCGTGCTATTTTTTGAGTTTTATAGAACATTTTCACCAGGGTTGTCGAGTCGAGCGAATTTATACGCGCTATTCTCGTCGCATAGCCCGCTTGCCGCTCAGCATGCCGCAGGGCGGGCGGATCTATATTTACAAGTTCACGCGTCAGGTTATATTGCGGATAAGTCGAACGCAGACGTTCGTAACGGCGCAGGTAGCGGTCCGCCATAGCCATAGAATCAACCCGGCTGAGTTCGAGGTTCCTGAAGGTTTTGCGTCCGGGAGCGCGTAATTGCACCGAGTCAGGCATTTCGCGGGAATAGGTATACAAAGGCACGAATCCACGGAAAAACCGGCTTGTCCCTTTATCAGATACTTCCCGTTGCAGGGCGTAATATTGGTATATATCCTCCTTCGAAAATTGTGCAGCCAGGCGCTTACGCGATTGCATGGTATCCGATTCAGCTTCTCTCACCCACAGGGGAGACAAGTCAATGTCCGGACGTCGGAAGTGAAACATGGGGAAAAAATCCCTCACCTTTTCATAGCGCCGTATATATTTCTCTTTCAACTGGTCACGGTTCAGGTATGACGAAGTCGTGTCACGTCCGGCCATTACGGCACGAATAAATTTCACCCCTTCCTTATTTTCGGCCCTTGCACCTTTGGCACGATAATGCCGGTACAGCATGGCGTCCATATGTTCCATCTTATTGTTGAAATAGTCAAAACGGGAAGAATACAACCGCGTGTCTACCCCTCCCGCATAATAGAGCGTACGCTCTGTCAGCTCTTGAGAACCGGACATTCCTTTGTCATGGAAATAGCTTTTACGCGCAATCAGCCCTTCCGATTGAGCCTTAGCATAATTTGCCCATTTATCGTTGAAGAACCGGAAACGTTCCAGCAGATATTTACTCTGATACCGTAACGTATCGTTCGCTCTTTCAGAGGCCCGCTCATATTGCCACCATTTCCTCGCTATCATCCGCCGCGAGTTATCCAGCATGCGGCTTTTCAGAATACTGTCACGTCTGGCCGCCTGCCTGTTGAACATTTCAAAGCGCAGCAGCAACGGGTCCGGCCGGCGTTTCTTCGCCTCCTGTATGGCCCAGCGTTTCTCCAATCCTCGTTTGAACCACTTCAAGCGCTCTAAATAACGTTCAAAAGAGTGGTAGTTAACATAAGTCCGGTAAAAATTGACGGAGTCCGGTATAATTTTCTCTACAAACCGGTCATAAAGCCGATAGTCACGTTCCTGCATTTCACGAAACCGCTGCCCCGTAAAACGTAATTCCTTCAAAGAATCCGGCACATCGCCCCGTAAAAGTACCGGACGGACATTCACCATCCAATTATCCTTTTGCAGTGCCTGGGGCACCGTCACTACAAATTCCACGTTAATCAGTCCGTTTCGTTCCGCCGTATTGCGTGTAGTGCTTGCCGACACCACTATTTCATCCAGTGTCATAGAAGTCACGCTCTCTTTACGTACACTATCCCATTCAACGGACATTCCTACGGGAATACTATCGCCATTACCACTGACAAATGTGAAGTTTGATACCGGAGGCTGTGCCGCGGAATCGCGGGCGGCCGCCTTCACGGATGTTGCCTGCCGGCTGACCGGTAAGGCCAGTGTCACCCTTGGCTGCTCTTTATAGAGCTTGCCGAATGGCGTACACGCGGTGATTACCATTATCAGAAACAGAATATGGAAACTCTTAGAACTCTTCATACATTCATGCGTTGGCTAAGCGCCACTCTCAGAATAAATAAATAAGATTCACCGCCAGTTTAGGTGCCGGAACGTAATAGGTGCCGGATTTCACCTTATCACCGCAACGCTCGCAACGATATTTCGTATACGGAGCCACAAGCAAGCCCAGACCGGCCTCCACTTCCATATTCCAGCGTTTGCTGAGTAGCCAGGAGCGCCCATAGGTCATTCCCAAACCGTAGCCCCATCCTTGATAACGGTAGCCCCCGCCCAGCAAATTATCCCACGCCACGTTATAGCGTGCTCCCATGGCGTACATGCTGATAAAGTTTCCGGCGTAGGGTTGCCAGAACCAGTAGCGCACTCCGGGTTCAATCAGAAAATGCTTTATTTTCCGTGTGTCGCTGAAGTTCCATGGATTATAAGAAACACTCATATTCAATGTCCAGTGTTTATCCAGAAGCATGCTGCCCTCCACGTTGAACGTGGTGGTAGCCAATTTCAGCACATTGGACTGCAATGAATAAAACTGAGCATGCAGATTGGCGGTAAGGCTGCCTGCAAACAGCAGAAAAAAGGAGAATAAACAATATCGTACGATTCGTCTCATGGATGTTTCAGTAAATGAAGTTTATATTAGGTTACAATCAGTGTCTCACACCATTTATCATATGCCTTTCGATGGCAGTACGCTGTTGGCGGAGCGCTAATCTGTATATGTTTGTCTGAAACCAATGTATTATAGCAATCAGAAAGTTTTACCAGATAGTGGTCAGGCACATGGATACAAGGCATTCCCTCTTCAGAGTCCGTAAACAACCCTTCCATGGCTTCCAGTTCCGGATAAATAATACTCATGTAATAGGCGGAATAACCGAAAGCCCACCACTTATCTTCTACATAGAACAGGTAGATGTGATACATGTTTGTGCTTTCTTTATCAATTGCTAATTTCGGAATTTCCATATTTCTCTTTACTATAGTTAATAATCACTCACACATCTCACATTCGCTACGGTCGTTTTGGGTTGCCAGGAACAGGCGGGAACCCCTTGCTTGAAGTCGAAAAACCAGGCATTGCCGGCATCCTTTTCAGTGGAAGCCCAGTAGTTTTTTGTTAACTTGTTTTCCATCGGTGCATTCGGATAGATTATACCGACAGGTTCGCGGAACATCCACATCAGTTGCAGCTCGCGCTGAGTGGGAAGACGCCAAGTACGCCCTGCACCCGGTTGGTCCGCAGCCCCATAGTGTCCGCACCCACTTTGGTCTTCTCCAGCAAAATCAGTATTCAGATTCCCGTCACCACCTGTTACCCCTCCGGCCTGCATCCAATTGACATCAGCTACATCTGTGGGAGCCACAATGAAGCGGAAAGGAACCCTGTCATTAACGCTCAGATTACCGCCGTTTCCTCTGGAAACCTGGTGGCGTATAGTGGCTCTTTTTTTGTTACTGCCACTCACCGCACTCATCATATTAAAACCCGGTTGCCATTGGGCAGCTCCGGCCAATCCTTCAGCATAAATAACAGCGTATGTTTTGTTGCCTATTGTCTCCTTCCTGATCAGTTGCCCATAAACGCCGGCAGGAAAACAGAGACTTACCAGAAGAACCGACAAGGCAAAATAATATTTGTATTTCATAATCTTTTTTTTTAACAACTTATACTCTTCTATTTGGCATTATCCACATCCGGGTCTCGGGCACCTCTTATAAAATGACGTTCTGAATCATTGCTGACAGCTCCGGTCCTCACTTCTCCCTCATTAGTGATCAGGAAAGCTTTGGGAGTATTATTAAGTGCAGTGGACGACCAGTAACTTGTATTCAGCGTGCTTGCCACGCTTGAAGCGGAAATCCATGTTCCTATCAGTTCGGTTATGGAGGGGAGATACCATTTGAAGCCCGACTGTGCTCCCTGATTCAGACCGTTCAGTCCCCCATAGCAGGCAAGAGCTGCCGGATACCGATAGAAAGTGGAAGAATTCGACACTAACAGACGTGTATTATTATATCCGTTTGTTAAGGAAGTGGCGCCCATGTTATTGTAAGCTGACCCTACATACCATCTCAAATCATACCTTCCAAGCTGTTCTATTTCTTGCCCCGCCGGATTATAAGAATAAGGAGCATCGGCAAAGTAAGTCTCTATCCTTTTTTCATATTTCCATTCAACGGCCTGTGCAGGGGTAGTCGTAGTGGTGCCGTCTTCTGTGTATGCCTTTAGTGCTCCTGAGAAACGTCCGGGAATAAACCTCACCACATTTGTATCCTTTTCATCCCTACCCTTCAGTGTGATGTTGTAAGTAAGATTATTATTGGGATAAACACTGTAATCGGTAGATAAATTCTTTCCCAAGAATATCTGATATATAACGAAATCTTGCACTACAGGTAGTGTGGTAGTGCCGGATTTTGCCATCTTTCTACCCATTATCTGAACATAAGTACCTCCTATCGGTGCATTGTCGCGGCGGGTAGCCTGTGTGGAAGTGATTACCGTTTGTTGGAGGTTGACAGGCAAATAAGAAGATTTTCCCATAGGAAGAGTCTCGCCTATCGGCTCTGTAAGTACTTTACTCCAATATGCGGAAGCTCTGTTCATTTGGTCTATACCGGGAAAAACAGCACTTCTTCCTAATATATTCAAGTAACTTTTAGTTGGAATGTTTACTAATGCCACATCCCAATTCTTGAAATCAGCAAATGCGGGATTGTCTGTTTCGATGTTAAAAGTAACTTTCGCCACTGTACGTTGCAATGCAACAGAGATCTGCTTTCCCGGAGCATCGATACTGGCAGTGGCCATACCACACATAATCATGGCTTGCTTAGCAACGCCACTCACCCTTATGTCATGCAGCGGAAAAAGCTGGTCTATTGATGTAGCACGCGTAATAAACAGCTTTTGTAAGTCTGAATATGTTGAAGCTCCCTCAGCCAAACCGGCTAAGGCTTCCGAATTACCATTTGCTATCACCACAAATCGATGTTTTTCCACTTCTCCATTGGGACCGGTATTTGTTGTTTTAAGTTCGACATTTTGTGTGTTGATAACCCCGTCCGAACAGTCATATGTCTTTTTATAATACAATGCCGCTGCATCTGTTACTCCCTTAAACTGCAAGATGGTGTAAGTGTATATGGCGTCCTCTACACCTGGAGCTACGGCTCTTGTAGCAGGTGTTTCAACCAATTCAATATCCATCTCAGGATAAGAAGCCGAAAAGACATGATTGGTTTCTCCGTTACGAGTTTTCCCGGAAAGTGGAGTGTTATATACCTCTGTAGTGAGAAGAAGCTTTACGGGCACAACCTGTCCGGACGGCTCAGTTTGGGATGCGGGTATCATGTTATCGTCCGTACACCCCCCCAACGCCAAACATACCATACACATTGAATAATATATCAATTTTCTAATCATAGGAATATTATTACAGTTTAATTTCGTTATTTGTCATACACTTCGCGAATACAACGCACGTAGGCTTTAGAGCGTTTATCGAGCGGAGATATCACCGGCCCCCTTTTCCTAAGATTTTCAAGACCAGAACCAGAGACTTCATAATAGTACATGCTCCACGCATTGTCCTCACTTTCTTCAGTCCCAGTCCAGTAAATGGAATAGAGCGCATTACCCTTAAAATTCAATTTAGCCAATTGAGTATTGGCACCGGCATTATTCATCAATAAAGTAAATACTCCTCTAAGCTCGGAGGCTCTCGGAAGTCGCCAATTCGTATGACTACCTCCCCTGTATCTCCGACAAAGCTCCTTTGCTGTCAAATTTCCGTTTTCATCTTGCCAGGGCACAGGTTCTAAGCTAATATTTTCCGTAGTCATTTCAATTAGCGGATAAACATGTTCCATAGTGGCTACATTTTCGTCATCGCTAACTTTTGCAGCATTCTGATTAGATGGCTGGCTTATAGGTTTGGCAGGTACATACTCACCGTTGCCACCGTAGCTTACTGTAGTAATGTAACTCTCAAAGTCATGATTTGTAGGATCCAACGTTTGAAATTTCTGCGGATAATAAATTGTAGTGGTACCATCAAAATATGATGCCCAGGAATAGCTTTTTCCTGGCTCAGGTTTAATCATATCCAGCTTTACATAATTTGAAGGCGAAGTTACATCTCCGCCAAAGTCACCGCTGATCTGAGTCGATGTCCAATCCGTAAGAAATAGCTGTAAGGACGAGTTGTTGAATACTAATTTATAGGTGTTGTGATAGCCCTGTCTGAAACCATAAGCATCTCCATCATTATTCAAGTGTTCTTTCTTCATTAAAAAAACTTCTTTATGCCCCTCAATGTTCATAGTGATGGCAATATCATTACTCTTAACGGAAGGATCCATGAATGACGGTACAAAAAAATCGAACTTTATGGGAGTACCGACAGACAGAGGTTTGGGCACTATATCTTCACCTATCGGACCTGCAATTGCTCCATCCATTGGATATCCGGTCTCCGGATTGATTCTCCCGGAGTTTTTAATCCATTTTCCCGATAGATTGTCTATATTCAGGCTGCTTAAATTAAAGGTACCTTTATCTACATATTTGGTTACCTCAATTGTTATCCATGTATAGGCATGTCGGAATTTCAAAGAAATCACCGGATTCTGAGCCCCACCGGAGGGATCTATCATATACTGAGTATTGATATTATAAAGTAATTCTTCCTGAACGGGATTGTTTACCTCAGTAAAATCAAAAGGAATACCGTTGAACAATATATCATCTCCATCTGTGTATGGATAATAAGCAATTATTTTCAGCGGTTTCCCTTCAGGAGCCACAGGAGTTACCTTTTCATTATCCGATTTTCTTATAAATGACCAGTCCCACCCCCCCGGTGCTTTCTCGGCCATGGTTGCCTTCAAGTTAGCGGAGCCTTCAAAAACTTCGGATTTTGTTCCGTTATCTTTGGTGATGGACATGCCAAAATCATGTGTACCACCAAAGAATCCCACTATTTGATTGACACCTCTTGTTTCCGCAACTGCTGTATTCATTATGGATGCATCGAAATTCAGAGGCACATTTTTGGTCTGGGATTCCATCTCAATCCGGTCATTGTTTTCACAAGCACCCGCCAACAATGATAAGCACGACACGAGTATGATAACCTGAAACAGGCTCTGTTTCTTTTTTCTGTCCATATTCATAATTATATATAGTATCATTTCGTTTAGTTCACTTGACGTACACAACGGATATGCAATTTTGTTGCCTTTTCGTTATGTGACGCATTGTTAGGATTAGTAGTATCAAAATTTATAGCCCAGGCATATTCAGAATGCTTCCGGTCCGCCTCCGAAGTACTTACCAAATATTCGGAAGCGCACCAGTAAGTTCCACTGAACGGAGTGAAGCCTCTCATTGCTTCCAACTTTTCTTTGTTCAAATAGATCAGTGCCAGCTCTGATAATCTCGGAAGCCTCCAGTCACTATATCCATATCCTTGATAAGCACGGCAAATGTCAAAGCCCTTAAGAGTATTATCTTCTTTCCATGCGATACTTATACTGCCATCGATATCAATAATGTCATCACCGGAGACCATCAACGCGGGATAGACTCCTTCCTGCTTGAAAGCATCCGATACCGTATGATATAACATACCATTTCGGGGACCCGGTGATCCCATAAGTGCATAGAAATTGTTAGACTCGCCATAAAATTCATTATAATCATACTCTCTGCCTACAGAAGAGCTTTGGTACCAAAGCTCTTTCCTCAGAGGAACACTAAGTTTGGGATTGGCATTGTCATCCCAAAGCAACTCCTCACCATTCAATCTTCCGTGTGATATGGTGTAGCCAATCAGAGGGGGTACTGAATTAGTTACGTCTCCTGTTTGCCATGCTTCAAGGGTGAGCTTAAAGCCAATGTTTACCGGAGCACTCTTGTAAGCCAGCTCCGCAGTGGCATAGCCATCGTCCGTCACGCTCTTTATGGTAAACTGGTAAACATGATTACGGAGTATATCCATTTTGTCGTTGCTCAGGTCGTTTATGAAATCGACCCGGTAAAATGTTTCTGTACCTGATTCGTTATAATATCCTCCCACAATGATAGCCAGACGATTTGTATGATCGCCATCATATACACTCCCCCATAGCAGATCCGCTTCGGGCAGATAGATTTTTTCCGAACAATAGGTGCCGTCTTTAATGGTTGATGCATCATATACCTTAGTTTCATTGCTTCCCACAGGCGAGGGCCTACTTATCGTCAATTCTCCACCCGTAGATGTAAAGTTGTTTGCTATCGGCAGGTAGGCATATTGCTTTCCCGCTTTCCATATCTGAATCTGGTTCATGGTGAACTTCACATTGCCTTTCTTCCATGTATTATCAGGCTGTTTGGTTCCTATGCCGATGTCCACACGTGCCACGGCACGCACCAGTGACACATTGCCCAGAGCGGTACCTTCTTCAATTATTATAGGTGTGCCATCACCGGGTATTCCGAACATGGGAAAAGGATTAGCATCATCAAAAGTAGGCACTACGCTTTCACCGTCATATATTTGGCTCAGGCAGGCTTGTTGTACTTCCGCGTAGCTCTTGCTGTATAGTCCGTATAGAAAGCCATAGTCAGGGAGGTTGGCGAGGATAACAAGTTTGTAGTTATCATTGGCACCCATACTTTGCAGCAGGGTGGCAGTATAGTTTCCGCCGGTATTCTTTTTTCCTTCCGCCACGTAACGCAGGGTTCCGTAATTCTCACCCTCGGCATTGAACTGAAGAATATAAATTGAAGTGATCCGCGCATCTGTTCCCGTACCGTTTGAAGCCGTACCGCTATCGGCAGCGGATACGGAGAGCTTGACAAGGACGGGGGCGTCCTGCTGCACACTGTAACCGTCATCGTTCTGGCAAGCTCCCAGCAGAAGGATTATCCAAAGGAATTTTGCCAGTCCGTTCACTCTTAATATGTACTTATTCTTTATCTTCATATTATATTCTTAACCTTTATATCTATTCAGGGGTAAAAGAATCAATTGTATTCTTTCCAGACCACACTTTCCCCCCAACCTGTTATTTCAATCTCTACACCCACAGAACCTTTAAAATTCAATAAAAGGTTAGTGGTTTTGCCAATTATAGGGACAATCGGGTTGCCGCCGCCGTCCGTCGTTATGCTCCTGAGCAAAGAACGGTTGTGGTAGATGTCTATCGTTAGTCCGCCGCCATTCGTAGCTGGGAAAAGCCGGAACATGGAAACTTCAAAGTCTTTGTTCGCGGCAAGGGCCATTTCGGGGGAATAGGAGGCGGGGGCGCCTCCGTATTTTCCTCTAAAATCCATCCGGCTGCTTGTCTCACGGATAACGAGAGAGTAATCCGTGTCTTCCGAACCGGTAAGTTTTTGTAATCCCCGCAGGGTTATATTCATTGACGCCGTCATGCGGGAGACACCTATAATTTGTTCTGCCGGATAATTGGACGTTGTATTATTTTCTATTTCAAGCTCTCCGTAAAATAAATCGCTTGGAGAGGTAAATATGCTCTGTTCCGCCCTTGTGGGCACAAAAGGCTTCAGGGAGATGAAGCCATCGGAGCATGAATCGCCCTTTTTCAGAGGGCTGACGAGCATCGCGCCATCCTGCGTATTGCACAAGACCACGCAACGGAGGGTGGGAACGCCCGGATATTTGAGATGAACAGGTTCCGTTATGTTCATAGGGAGGATGTCGAGCAATAAGTCCTTGTCATCAAAAACATAAACGAGTATATCTTTTATTGTTTCCTGTGGAATGTCCGCAGACAGGTTCACCTTCAGGGGGAATCCCTTGAAACAATCATCGGTATTCTCGGCTATGCACCCCGACAACAACAGCAGTGTGAGCATAAAGTATTGTATCCCCGGTATGGACCGGAGTTTGTAGTCACCTGTCATAATGGATGTTCTTTCTTATATTATTTCTTTGTCAATTTTAAGCCTCTGCCACAGACACTGCCGCGGCAGAGGCTCAGGGTTGGTTGGAATGTCCCGAAGGGGACAAATTATATCAATAAAATTAGGTCCATTCTTTGTTGATGATTACCGGTGTCCAGCTTGCCGTGGTAACGGTAACCTCTACGGAACTTTCAACGGTCGGTTTGTCCGGCTGGTCGGTACCACCACCACCGCTACCACCTTGATTGGTGGGTTTAAAGTTACCATTTAATGCCAATTTTATGTTATATGCCTTACCCGCTTCAAGTTCAGCCCTGTCGCCGCCTCCGAAATAAACGGTGAAATACTTAGTCGAGATCTTTTCATCAGTAACAGGGTTCGTTGTTGCATCAGCTTTCACTTCTCTCCATAGTACTTCAACAACAAGTGCAGTCGGATGATTGACAAGATCCGCAACACCGGTATTTGCGAAAGTATACCAATGTGCTACCTTTTCAATTTTCTTATTTGCAGCTTCGAATCTGTTACCACCGGACTCCATAACATATTCATTATTGGGTTTGAATTCATTAGGTGCTTGACCCGTCCATGGATCAGTCCATGCTACACCACCGGTAAATTTCTTCTCGCCTTGTTCGATATAACTACCACCATCGGTCTTAGGTAGAAAACGTGTCACTCTCTGCGCATTCATCAGGTAAACGCGTTTGATGGTAAAGTTCGCATTGGGATTCGTAGCTAAATTTTCCTCCTTGACATATACATTGTCTGTAACAGCACCACCATTAAATGAAATCTCCGTGAGACTTATTCTGGCTGATAAGAAATTCAACTGTACTGTTACATCAGCTTTCATGGCATCATCCGCTTGTTTAACAAATGCACCCACATCATTTATCCCCGACATATAGAGATTGTTATCCACCTGGGTTACCGCGCCAGTTTGGCTGTCTGGAGCTACAAGCATATCCGATAATACAGCCCTCAAGGCGCTCTCACTTGCAACAGAAGCAAATGCACCGCCTTGACCCGTCAGATCTCCGGTATTGGCTATAACTGCCACTTTCTTAGCATCCGTCGTGGTTGTTATCGAATTGGCACCTGCTGCTACAGGAGTACCGATATACTCCTTTGTAAGAAGGAGTCCGCTCTGGTTGAAGATGAACACCGTAAGATTACTCACCGTAACATTCTGCTGTTCCAAATCATCGGGTATTCCCGCAGCACGGCTGGTTACCGGATCGCCGCTTCCCGCCAGTTTAAGGATTACTTTCGCTTCCGGAGCATCGCTCACGTTTCCACCGGGAATTTCATCGTCGTTCTGTGAACAACTTGCCAATGCCGCTATCGCACACATAGACAAAAATAAACTTCTTAATTTCATTCGTTAGTGTTTAATTAATAAATAATGTTATTTGTCATTTTTATAACTCGGGTAATTTACAATCATTGAATCTCTATTATGTAATAGAGATTAATAAAGGGGAAAAACGGATTTAGATGATTCATTATGAATAGAATAGCATGGCAATGTTATTCTATTCATACCCTATAGGAAGTCATCAAAAATGATATGGCGGATTTATCAATCACTATATCAGAGAGATACGGATAGAAGCTAATTCTGATGCTGAAACATTGCTGAAATGAACCGGAAAAGTTACACTAAAAAACATTATATGGAAAATAAATTTTCACTTAACAAATTGCTCTATATTCAAGAGCACCGTTCGTGCAGGAATTATCTTGAAACGGTAGAGAATGGATTCAAATATATTGAATTCGAACGTGACGAGACGATACTGGAGAAAGAGAGTTTGTGGAACTATCTTATTTTTGTACTTGAAGGGGAATGCGTTATTAGTTGTAACCAGTTCAGAAACCGCATTTTTCAGACCGGAACGATTGTTTTATTGCCAAAAAAGGCAATGGTTTCAATAAAAGCGGCTGCCGGAACGCAGTTACTGTCTTTATCATTTGACGTACCCCTGAACAAGTGTGATAAGTTCATATTGCAGTCATTAACAAATCTATGCGAGAATATGGAGTATGAATTTCTCCCGATTGATATCCGATATCCTCTTCCGCCGTACCTGGAAGTGGTCACCTATTGCCTGAGAAACAGGATGGATTGCGGACATTTTCATGCTTTGCTACAGCAAGAGCTGTTTTTTTTACTTCGCGGGTTTTACCCTAAAGAGGATCTGGCACTTTTGTTCCACCCGATTATTTCCACAGAATTGTCATTTAAGGATTTTGTCATCAACAACTATCTTAAAGTGAATAATGTAAATGAATTGATTTCGCTATCCAATATGGGTAAAAGCAGTTTCTACAGCAAGTTTAAAGAAGTGTTCGGGATGTCGGCCAAACAATGGTTGCTGAAGCAGCAGGACATGCATATTATAAATAAAATAATAGCAACGGATACTACAGTAGGAGAGCTGATGGAGGAGTTCAGATTTGAGTCGCAAGCCCATTTCACGCACTATTGCAGGCAGCGATTCAGTTGTACCCCGAGAGAGTTAATATTGAAATATCAAACTGTGGATCAGTAGTTTTTGGCAGTTTTTTTGCCTAATCGTACAAAATATGAAAATAATTGCACCTTTTGGCAATAGCGGCAAACTGGTAATGCCGTATTTTTGCAGCATGAAAAATACACTGACAACATTTTTCCTGTGTCTGTCTCTATTACATAATAGAGACAATTTTTTATAGATTATATATCACTATAAAAGATTGTTTATCACCCTATTAATCTGATGAAGATACGTCAGGTCAAGTTCTTTAAGATAAACAAGCGTCATTTCTTCTTTGGTATGTCCCAACCCCTTACTGATTGCCGACACAGAAGCGCCATATTCCCGTGCCAGGGTAGCCCACGTATGGCGCGCGGTGTAAGTTGTTATGCAAGGGTCTACATTCAGTATTCTTGAAATTGCTCTCAGATGCCTGTTGGTACGGGCCAAGGCAGTACGGTATTGCCTGTAATCATCCATACCATTTTTTATAATCGGAAATACATATCCGTCCGCGTGTTCACTCCCGCTTCCGTGTTCGTTTATGATACACCTTATTTGCGGAGTGATGTCAATCTGTATCAATTGTTTTGATTTATGTCTGCGGTAAACAATCAGGTTTCCGCTGATATTCTTCCACTTTAAATAGGCAATATCTACAAAAGCCATACCCTGCGCATAGAAGCCGAATAAGAAATAATCGAGCGAGCGTCTCAGTTCCGTATCGGGCTCTAATGACAGATGGGTCAATCTCAGCATCTGCTCCCGATCTAAAGCGCGTTTTACCGTTTTACAGGGTCTGGTACTTATTTTCCTGAACGGATAGTCACAAGATGGAACAAAGCCATCCTTTATTGCCAGGTTATAAAGCGCCCTGAAGTTACGTATATAATACCCTATCGTATTTTCAGATACACCGTTCTCTGACAGGTAATCCTTATAGCGGTTCACAAAACCATAATTCACTTGTGATAGCGTAACCTCTTTTTCCCCCATATACCTTGCAAGTGAAGAGCGCGTACTTTTGTATGCGGCGGCAATCCCGCTCTTCTTCTTCAGTTTCTTCCATTCTATCTGCGTATCGATGTATTGTAACAACAAGGCTTTTTTATCTTCTTTAGGAAGAACCGTTTTAACAATATCATCCACCGTGTATTCATTGCCACGGTTCTCCAATCGGCGAATATGAAGCTGAAGTCGTTTATACGTCCTCCGTAAATCACGGCTGATATCGCAACTCGCCTCCACATCCGACTCGATCCGGGCGGCAAGGGTCGTAAAATCTTTCTTATTCATACGATGTTTTGTATAAATCAGTTTCTTTCGTCTTTGATGAATTAATTGGAATACTACAGGATAACTTCCGTCTCTTAATGCACGGGCTTGGTTCAATTTTAATTTTACTGATGCCATAAATTTGAAATTAGTTTAATAAAATCATTTTTTAAACTGCAAATTAAAGCTTCCTCCAGCAACCGCACAAGATATAGACATTAATCCTTTATAAATCGTTCCCAGAAGTGATTTTGTTTGTTAACCATGTTTATGTTGAAACCGGCTATATGTAATAAAAAAAACGGTTTACTCACAAATGCCCGGCCAGATATAAGTAGCTTTTTAGCCACTTATTCCGGCAATATTCTTCTTTTAGTAACATCATCATCATATCTATAATATTCTATTAAATTCACAAATGCAAAAATAGACTATTACAAGAAATCAGTTGTTACCAATTTACGCATTAAATCTACCAATTTAGTTACACCGTTTATTTTTCCTCGTCAGCGCCCATATCAGCCTTATAGCCGTTTCTTATCTGAGTGGGAGTAGCGCCTAAATGCCGTTTACAGTAGTAATTGAAGTGTGAAGGAGTCATAAATTTAAAATCATACATGATTTGTTTCAGAGAAACACCCGGGTTCATTAGCTTCTGATGTATTTTCAAAGCCTTACGTTTCTGCATCCACTGATAGGGCGGAGAATCAAAATTCTCTTTGAAGAGTTTTTCAAAGGTTTTAATCCCGTATCCCAGCAGGTTAGCCAGTTCCTTAACCGTTTTTACCTTCAGATAGTTATCTATCACAAGATCACAAAAAAATGGATCATTCTTTAATGACAGATAAAATATTTGTACTATTTCTTCAAGTGTATAGCAGTTCTTGAATATCAGGTATAGCTCTTTTGTTTTTATTATATACATATGGTGGCAATTGATACCTAATTCAAGATAATGCTTCATTTGGTCAACTACTAATCTGGTTTCATCTTTCATAGGCACCCCCCGGCAGTCGTATTGTAATTTAGCCTTCACATTGTAAAGCATCCCTGTCCTGGCAGCCGTACAGGGAAAAGCAGTTTTGTTATACGCCGATAAGATCAGTACGGTATCAACTCTGGCCTTCCATTTGAAAAGGTTATTTTTCGAACAAAAGAACATTTCATTTTCCGATATGGGACGGTTTTTGTATTGGTTAAAACTAATAGAAATACCCCCTGAGAGAACAAAAATAAAATGGTTGGAGGTTTTATTAATTAACTTCATCACTTCCCCTGCCTTCATAGTAATATATTGAGGTATCACACTAAATTCCGGAGAGTAAAAGGGACACATTTCAGGGTTAGAGTTTCGTTTATGCATGATTGTTTTTAGTTAATTAAATAATAAAGTTAATAAAACGATCTGGAACCACAAATTAATGACACTAATTTTATTAATTCAAAGTATAAATTCCATTTCCTTTTCTTCTCAGGGGGGAGCATTCCTTACAGTTTATTTTCATTATGTACATTATGCTTCGTTACACGCAAAATACTTGCGAAAGGGTTATTTACAAGCATCCCGCGAGTATTTTTCATGCCTCCCTTACGTTTGGCATATTTATCTTTACAAAAAAAACTTTAGTCATCATAATTCTAAGAAACAAATAAAAAAATAGCCTGGTCCGGCAAAGCGGACGGGGCTATTCAGATATATAAGACACCTTCGATGCGTAAAAAAGACAGGGCTTTCTTACTTCCGGACAGCATGGACATGAATCTCCACCCGCTTGTCACCGAGGATGCGTTTCATAGCTTTCCATACGGGCATCTCTTCGATACCCGCAATCTTTAAAGCTTCTATAATCATAGTGTTCTCTACAAACCGGAGATATTCGTTTTCAGGAATCAGGATACGCTTGTCTTCCTGTGTTTTAAGTCTTGCCATAAGGGAATAATTTATTTTTAGGTTTTAAAAAAAAAGGAAGGGTTGCCTGTTCTCGCAAATAAGCAGCCCAAGGAATGATTAACAAACAAATTAAAAAATCTTCTGCCTTCTTTCGGTCTTCCTGATTTCGGCATCTTACTTTCGACCGAAATCCGCGGGTATCTCTCCCCATTCATCATTCTTCCAGTGAATAATCTGCACAGTATCCACCTGTGCGGACATAACTTTGAGGAAACATTCAGCCCGCAGCAGGTCCGTTACATGCTTTTTAGACGCTGTCTTCTTGTCACGAAACCAGACGATAGCGGTTAAGCTGTCAGTATAAACTGTTCGTGGGTGATATTTTTTTTCCAGAATGTACTTTACCGCCGCCACTATGCCGAGGAACTCGCCGATATTCACGGTTTTGTAGCCAAGGGAGCGGTAGAACAGTTCTTCACCGGTTTTCAGATCTACGGCACGGTATTCGGTCAGGCCGTTCTTGTGGGAATGCGCACAGTCGGTGGCGATGCCCTCAGCGGGTCGGCTACCGGACGTCATAGCCGTCTTCACGCATCTGCCGGATAACCTCTTCCGCACGGTCGAGGAAGTCGGAAATAACACC
>OLQM01000161.1_pt1 | contig 69320 bp, 63 predicted proteins | sample 1673161 | NCBI WGS metagenome assembly OLQM01 (sample SAMEA3136761, study PRJEB25190) | human gut metagenome | reverse complement strand
TGCCGAAAGTGACGGGAAGCATCGGAGACGCAGCATTCAACAGCTGCACAGCCTTAAAAAGCATTGACCTGCCGAAAGTGACGGGAAGCATCGGAGACGCAGCATTCAACAGCTGCACAGCCTTAAAAAGCATTGACCTGCCGAAAGTGACGGGAAGCATCGGAGACGCAGCATTCAACAGCTGCACAGCCTTGCAAAGCGTTAGCCTGCCGAAAGTGACAAGCATCGGAAGCGTCGCATTCGCCAGCTGCACCTCCCTCGAAAGCATCGTCCTCAGCGGATACGACCTCAACCAGAACCAAGTCTCTCTGCCTACAGTAGATTATGCTTTCATAGATTGCCCCGTCAGCATCCTCTTCCTGAGAGATGTGCCAAAGGAAGTAGACGCCAACACCGTCGCCGCTGCCTGCCAGTCATGGGCCGGCGTCAGTTGGAAAGCCATTCATTACGACTATGACGACCTGAATGATGATACCGATGTCGGGAGCTACTCAGGCCACTGGCTGAGACCGTAAATCAGCTACGAGATACAAGCTACAAGCTACGAGTAGCTGCGCTATGATTCCGAAAGGCACTCGCAGCTTGTAGCTCGTAGCTAACTAATTATATTAATTATTTAAATTAAGAAAACAATGTCAACGACAAGTTTTACCAAACTGATCAGCCTCATGGCCTACGACGCCGCGCTGACCGAACGCACGGACGACTACTACCTCCGCGTCAAAACCATGCCCCAAACCATCGATCTGCACGCCGTGGCCCGTGAAACAGCCCTCCGCCTGGGAAAGAACGAAGACGAAGTCTACACCCTCCTCAACGCCGCCGAAGAAGTGAAGTGCGACGCACTGAGCAGCGGCTACATCGTATCCACCCCCACCGCACTGATGCAACCCGGAGCCAGCGGCACCGTGCTCCGTGCCGACCTCTCCCAAGCGCCCGACCGTGACAAAGTGAAAGTCTACGCCAGCCTCAGCATGGGCCCGCGCCTGCGCCAGTCCATGAACGAGTGCCAACTCGAAATATTCACCCAGCCCGCCGTGGTAGGCCCGCTGCTGAACGGCGCCCAGGCTCAGACCCGCTCCGCCAACGGCACCACCACCACCCGCGCCCCGCAACCCGGCAAGAACATCGGACTCACCGGAAAAAACATCAAACTGGCAGGCACCGACCCCACCGTCGGCGTCACCTTCACCTCCGTGGATACACCCTCCAAGAAAGTATTCGTGCCCATGGAGGACGTCACCGTAAACGAACCCAAGCGCCTCATCTTCGTCCTCCCCGCCGAAGTGACCGACGGACTGTGGAACGTAAGCGTCACCACCCAATACAGCAGCGGAGGCGGCACCGTAAAAGCACCCCGTACCTACCAGATGGATACACCCCTCGGCGTAGGGTCAGCCTACCAGCAACCCGAAGGTGAAGGTGGTGGAGGCAGTCAGGGAGGCGGCCAGGGAGGCGGCGGAGGTCTGGACGAGAACCCGCTGGGATAAAAGCGGCAAGCAAGAACAATAGAACGAAGGACGAAAACAGCCCTTCGGAAGCCCCCTCCTCGTGCCGGACCAAGTATACCCATACTTTAACCGCAAAGTATACCCCTACTTTAACCGCAAAGTATGACCCTACTTAGCCTAACCCCGAGGACCCTCTGTGAAAATGTGTGAATTAGCTACGAGTTACAAGCTACAAGCACCGTTCAATCGGATTTGTAATCCGATTGTCCCGAGTATCAGGATTTATAATCCGCAAGACCCGGATCGTACAACCACAACCCGTAGCTCGTAACTATGATCCCGAAAGGCACTCGTAGCTTGTAACTTGTAACTCGTAACTATTTAATACTTATATTTATGACTCCTTACTCCTCCCTCCGATCCTTCCTCTGCGCCGTCGCGCTCAGTATGTGCGTCGCGTCGTGCGCGGGCTTCACCGACGAGCTTCCCCTACCCGAAGCCCCCGACACCCCCGCCGCAACGGAAGACCTGACCGGACAACCGATACAGATAGGCAACATCGCAATAACCGCCAACAGTGCCACCACCGGCACCGACGCCGATACCCGCACCCTCACCGACGACACCGGAAACTTCCTCGTGGAAGGGCGAACCATGACCGTATTCATGTTCAGCCCCACGGGCACGGACGGAGCCACAGTATGCCACCACACAAACTACGTCTACACCTCCGCCGCCACCCCGGGCGCTCCCTCCACCACCACCACCTCCTGGCAACTCCAACCGGGCAGCGAGCCGCTATGCTGGCAATCTTCCGGCGATGAGCACCGCTTCTACGCCGTCAGCCCCGCCACCGGTACGCCCAATGCGAACATCCTGACAGACGCCACAGATGCCGATAAAATCATCGGCTTCACCCCCGCCATCTGCCTGCCCACCGCTTGGACAGCGGACAGTTACGAAGAATGGGGACAACTGCGCATCACGCCAATCGCAACTGCGCAAACGCCCCGACGTGACGTCCCCATCAGTTTGAGCCTCGGATGCCCCCTGGTGCATGTACAGATAGTGAGCGATGCAAGCCGGATAACGCTGCGACAGGTAAACGCCCTCAGCCCCACGACAGAGAACGGAGAAGCCGGGAAATCCGTGATGGAGATGTACAAGGAAGCGGGACTGATGTACAACGCATACATATTGCCCGGCGCAACGGAAATCAGCTACCTGACAGACAGCAAGGCTAAGAAGTCGAATGTCAGCAGTGATGGTCTGAAAGCGGGAGAACAGGTGCAGATAGTGGATGTGGATAACAGCAATGTGGACGTAGCTGTGGTGGAGGCGACGGCAGGAAATATGAGTGAAGAATGGCTGACAAACAGTGTAGGAGCAAAGAAGAAGATCGTAATCACGGGAAAGATGAATAATACGGACATGGAAAATCTGGCAGCATTTGCAAAAAGTAACTGGATTACGGATTTATGTATTCTGGCAACGGGGGTGACAAGCATAGAAGAAAATGCATTCTTCCACAGTTACTACCTGGAAAACATCAGTCTGCCACAAGGACTGAAAAGCATAGGAGTAGCAGCATTCAACGAATGCACATCCCTCATAAGCATCGGCCTGCCGCAAGGACTGGAAAGCATAGGAACAGGTGCATTCAACAGTTGCCAAGCCCTGTCAAACATCAACCTGCCGCAAGGACTGAAAAGCATAGGAAGCCGTGCATTCACCAACTGCACCTCCCTGTCAAACATCAACCTGCCGCAAGGACTGGAAAGCATAGGAGAAGAAACATTCTACCTTTGCGAATCCCTTACAAGCATCAGCCTGCCGCAAGGAGTGACAAGTATAGGAGAAATGGCATTCACCGACTGCACATCCCTCATAAGCATCGGCCTGCCGCAAGGACTGATAAGTATAGGACAAAGCGCATTTACCGGCACACCGCTGGCAAGTATCAGCTTGCCGCAAAGCCTGGCAAATATAGGAGATGAAGCATTCTATTACTGCACATCCTTGACAAGCATCAGTCTGCCGCAAGGGGTGACGAGCATAGGAGCAAGAACATTCGCTGGCTGCAACCAACTTGAAAGCGTCATCCTCAGCGGCTATGACCCCAACGTCAGCCCTGACGCTCCCATGCTTCCAAGCGTTGACAGCTCTGCCTTCGAAGATGCCGCCGTTCTCACCAACCTCTTCCTGCGTGATGTCAGCGAAACCCTGTTCAAAGCCAACCAAGCCACCTACATCGCCTGGGCTCAGAACGCCGGCATCACCTGGAAGAACATCTACTACGGCCTCAAAGAAGGTATCGACTGGAACGACCCTTACGAAACGGATGAGCCCGGGAACTACGAATATCATTACCCCATGCCATGACACCGTTCGCTGTTCAGTCGTTCAATCGGATTTGTAATCCGATTGTCCCGAGTATCAGGATTTATAATCCGCAAGATCCCGGCTTATCCCCATGACAGCTCGGATTTAAAATCCTGATACTCCTGCACCGGCGGATAACATATCCGCCGGAACCGGAGAACGGGAAGAACGGAATCCGGGAACGGGAAGAACCGGGAACCGGAGGAAGAATCTCCGTCACCGCCCCCTCGATCTTTGACATACTGGAACAACGGGAAACCGGAAACTTTCACTCTATTTCTTCCTTCTGCCCTTGTGCATTAGGAAGGAATAGAGTACTTTTGTCCGTAATCAAAAACATGCACCGATATGGAAGATATCAAACGAATACCCTACGGCATCTCCAGCTTCACCGAAGTAGTGGAGCAGAACCAATATTATGTAGACAAGACCATGTACCTGCCCTTGCTGGAGCAGCAACCCAGCAACCTGTTCCTCGTCCGCCCCCGCCGCTTCGGTAAGAGCATCTTCCTGAGCATGCTGAAAGCCTATTACGACCTCTCGCAGAAGGACAAGTTCCGGGCACGCTTCGGCAACCTCTGGATAGGCAGCCGCCCCACACCCCTGCAAGGCGTGTATCAGGTGCTGCACATGGACTTCTCCCGTGTAGGCGGCGGAGTGGGCGAAGAACTCGCCCGCAACTTCAACGACTATTGCTGCGGAAGCTTGGACAACTTCGCCTCCATCTACCAGTCGTGCTACTATCCCGGATTCGCCCAAGAGATGAAAGAGCAAACCACCTCCACCCAAAAGCTGAACTTCCTGAACTGGAAAGCCCAGAACAGCGGAGCCCGCCTCTACCTCATCATCGACGAGTACGACAACTTCACCAACAACGTGCTCAACGAGCAAGGCCACGAGATATACCACGCTATCACCCACGCCACCGGCTTCTACCGCGAAGTGTTCAAGAAGTTCAAGGGCATGTTCGAGCGCATCTTCATGATCGGCGTCAGCCCCGTCACCCTCGACGACCTCAGCAGCGGCTTCAACATCGGCTGGAACATCTCCATCAAGTCCCAGTTCAACCAGATGCTCGGCTTCAGCGAGACCGACGTCCGGGGCATCCTGCAATACTACAAGGATGCCGGCTGGCACAACGGAGACATCGACCAGATGATTGCCGAAATGAAACCCTGGTACGACAACTACTGCTTCGCCGAAGCCAGTCTGGACCGTGACCCCAAGATGTTCAACTGCGACATGGTGTTCTACTATCTGCGGAACTATATAGATGAAGGCTGCTCTCCCAAACAGATGATAGACCCCAACACCCGCACCGACTATACCAAGATGAAGAAGCTCATCCAGCTCGATCATTTGGACGGCGACCGCCGGGGCGTGATGCACCGCATCGCCGAGGAAGGACGGATCACCTCCGAACTCTTCACCACCTTCCCCGCCGAGCGAATCACTGACGCCAAGGTGTTCCCCAGCCTGCTCTTCTACTACGGCATGCTCACCCTCACCGGTACGGACGGCGACCAGCTGGTGCTGGGCATCCCCAACAACAACGTACGCAAGCAGTACTACGAATACTTGCTGGAAGAGTTCCAGAAAGCCGCCACCGACAGCCTCGACCTGAGCAATCTGCGAAGCATCTACAAATACATGGCCTACGACGGCCAGTGGCGTCCCGCCCTCGAATTCATCGCCCAAGCCTACAAGGACAACTCCTCCGTGCGCAGCCAGATAGAGGGTGAACGAAACATCCAGGGCTTCCTGCAAGCCTACCTCAGCATCAACTCCTACTACCTCACCGCACCCGAGATGGAAATGAACCACGGCTTCTGCGACCTCTTCCTGATGCCCGACCTCATGAGGTATCCCGAAGTGAAGCACAGCTACATTCTGGAGTTGAAATACCTCTCCGCCAAGGACTACGAAGCCCACGCCGAAGACCAGTGGCAGGACGCCGTAAGGCAACTCCGCCTCTACACCGAAGCCCCCCGCGTCAGGCAGATGATACAGGACACCCGGCTGCACTGCATCGTAATGCAATTCAGCGGTTGGGAGCTGGCAAGGATGGAAGAAATATAACCCCACGCGTTTCCCGTTGTTCCTTACATAACCATAGTATATAACTCTAATTATAGAACAGATATGTATAGAACAATTTTATCCACAGTGCTCTTGGCACTGACCTTCCTCTGCACCCAACCCGTGCGAGGACAAGAAAACCAAGAAGCGCAAGACAGTCCCACCCCGCATCCCCGCTGGGCGCTGAGCACCAATCTGCTCTCCTGGGCCACCCTCGCCCCCAACCTGGGAGCCGAACTCTACCTCGCAAACCGCTGGAGCCTCGCCGCCGACGCCTCCTACGGTATGTGGAACTACAGCCACCGCACCCACGCCACCCCCACTTGGAGCGTCGGCGGCGAGCTGCGATACTGGCTGCAAACCCCTCGATGGGGCTTCCGCCGCACCCACATCGGCCTCGCAGTCCGCGGCGGAGAGTTCGACGACACCTTCTTCAGCCGTGGCTCCCAAGGCGAAGCCCTCCTCGCCGGAATTACAGCCGGATACCGCTTCTGCCTCCGCGGACACTGGTACGTGGATGCCGGCCTCGGCCTGGGATACATCCACACCCGATACGACCGCTACCTCTGGAACTCACGCTTCGGCAAATACGAACAGAACGGAACCCGCACCCGAAACCTCATGGGACTGACAGACCTGCACGTGAGTATCATCTACAATTTATGATTTATAATTTATGATTTATAATTACGCTATGAAGTATTTATATAGCTGCCTGCTTCTGCTCATGGTCCTTGGCCTATGCAGTTGCGAACGCAAGGAGCTCTTCAGCCACGAAGAACTATACACCGCCCCTACGCACATCAGCGCCGACTGGCAAGGACAGTCGGCCACCGCCTCCGCCCTGCAAATACGCATCAGCGGCACGCATCAGGACATTCATCTCGATACCCTCTTCACCCTGGAGTCCGACGCTACCGCCACTCTGGCACTGCTGGAAGCCGAATATCACATCATCGCCTGGCACGACGCCGCGAACGTAAGCTTCGACGGCTCCCTCTTCCACCTCTCCATCGGTGAGGACGGGCTGCTACGCGAACCCTCACACTTCTGTGCCGCCGAGAGCACCGTGCCCGTAAATCCGGAACAGGAAAACCGCCTCTCCCTCAAGATGTATCCGCAAACAAGGATGCTGAAACTCTCACTGAACGTGGATAAAGGAAGCCCGGAATTGATAACCGGCATCGAAGCAACCCTGTCCGGAGTGGCCGCAGAACGAAGCGTCTCCGGAACCACACCCCGGAACAGCACCACCGGAAATATCCGCCTGAACTTTACACAAGACGGCAACACCCTATCCGCCGGCCACCGCCTGCTGGGCATAGCCTCCGGAGTCCCCCAGGAACTGACCCTCACCCTGCACTACTCCGAAGGTGAACCGCAAACCGAAACCTACAATCTGAGTCCACTGCTGACTACCTTCAACCGGTTCGACGTCAGCGGCAGTACGGATATGTTCACCCTCACCGGAAAACTCTCGCTATACCAAAGCGTGGAAGAAGCCGGCATCAGCGGAAGCATAGAAGACTGGACGCCGGGAACGGAAACCGACATGGATGCGAATGGATATGCGGACGACGCGGATAAAGCGGACGAACACGAACCTATTACACATTAATAATTAATACCAAAAAGATATGAAACCCCAACTTCTTCTCCTCGCAGCCCTCGCCCTGCTGGCAAGCTGCACCAACAATGAAAATACCCCCGAAACAGGGAATGATACCCTCGTCCCCGTCACCCTGAACGCCGGAATCGTACAGACCCGCGCCACCAACAACCAGTGGACCGCCGGCGACGCCATCGGCCTCTGCCTCTTCGCTACCGGCACTAACGAAACCGCCGAGCAAGTATTCAATTACCGCTACAACGCCACCACCGGCGGGGCAAACACCGCCTTCTCTCCCGCCACCACGGCACATACCGCCTACTACCCCACTACCGGCGCCCAAGTAGACCTGCTCGCCTACTACCCCTACAGCACCCTCTCCACCGACGGCAGTCTGTCCCTCGACGTCAGCAACCAGAAGAACCTTCCCGCCATCGACCTGATGAGCGCCACCACCACCGCCAACAAGAACCACCCCAACGCCACCCTATCCTTCACCCACCGCCTGACGCGCCTCGTCTTCGCCCTCAGCGGAAAAGGAAACGTCAGCACGGCACAACTCGCCGGAGCCACACTCACCATCAGCGGCATGAAGACCCAAGCCCGATACAATCTGTACACCAACACCCTGGACGAAGCAACCGACCCGGCAACCACAACCCCGAAGACAGCCACCCCGGAAGCCTCCACTCCGCAGGACATCACCGTCCCCCTGAACGCCGCCGGTACCCAAGGCACCGCCATCGTCCTGCCCCGAGACGCAGCTCCGGGCGTCAACTACATCATCACCCTGAAGGACGGAAGCCGCTTCACCGCCCAGCTCAGCGACACCCAGGAACTGAAAGCAGGAACCAGCAACCTGTTCCGCATCTCCCTCACCCCCCAGAATGTAACCATCACAGCCACCATCACCGACTGGACGGAAATGCCCGAAACAGACCTCGACACCTCATCCGTAGAAATAACAACCGCTGCCGATGCCACCACGGATTTCCCGGCAGGTAGCCACATCACCCTCTGGCCCGGAGAACCCACCGGTGACGGCATACCCTTCACCCTGAACGCCAACGGGCAATGGGATACGGAAACCCCTCTCTATTGGGAACAATACCCGGCCACCACCACCACCTTCCACGCCCTGTATACGCCCGAAACCACCCCGGCAGGCAACCGCGCCCCCGATGTGATGGCCGCCACCACACCCACCGAGCGTTTTGCCCCGGTAAGCCTCGCCTTCTCGCACCTCATGGGCCAACTGAACATAGTGCTGAAAGCCGGAAAAGGGATGACACAAACCGAAGTTGAAACCGCCTCCGTCGTACTGCCACAAGCCATCGCCACCTACACCCTGGAAGGTATCACCCTCACCCCGGGCACCGACCGCAAAGACATCACCCTCACCGGAAGCGCCGCCGACAGGCATACCTTGCTCGTACCGCAAACCATCGACGCAGGCACCCCACTGCTCGCCCTCACCATCGGCCGAAAGTCCTACTCCCTGAACGCCACCGACCGGAACGGCCTGTTCGAAAGCGGCAAGAGCTACACCATCAACGTAACCGTCAATCAAACAGAAATCAACGCCACCGTCAGTATCAATCCCTGGCAGGAAGGTACGAACAGCGAAGGAGACGCAGGGATGGAAATTTGATTAGGAATATGCTTGCAGGATCCGCCAAAAGCCATATCTTTGCAGCACAAACTAATTAAAAACACCGTACAGAAGTTTATGAGCCATACTATTTTTATTTATGCAAGCATTGTCTTAGTAGTGCTTATCATTTTAGGCGTCGTATTTACGATTATTACTATGCGCCGTTTGCACAGTACACAAAAACAGTTGCAAAAACAGGATAAAGCAAGTACCAAGGAGAAAAAATACGACTGGTATGGGCACTAATCATTTCATATTCATACAAGAATTACCTCCTGAGCAAAATATTGAAACTCAGGGGGCATTCGATTATTCCAGATTAAAACCTGTATAAAAATACTGTTGTAAAACACCTATTCCCGAAGTACACCGAAACACGGAAATCGCTACATTGCGACATGTTTAACCCCCAATTAAAATTGCAAGGTTATGATTATCGGAGTACCTAAGGAAATCAAAAACAACGAGAACCGTGTAGGAATGACCCCTGCCGGAGTAGCCGAGTTGGTGAAAAGAGGTCATACAGTGTATGTACAGGCATCTGCCGGTGCAAACAGCGGTTTTCCTGATGAAGAGTACATTGCAGTGGGTGCGAAAATGCTGCCAACCATCGAAGCTACGTATGCCGCAGCTGAAATGATTGTGAAGGTGAAAGAACCTATCGCCCCCGAGTACAAACTGATTAAAAAGGGTCAAGTGGTATTTACCTATTTCCACTTCGCCGCCGATAAAATACTTACCGAAGCCATGATAGAAAGCGGTGGTATCTGCATCGCTTACGAAACCGTAGAGAAAGAAGACCACTCCCTCCCATTGCTCACCCCCATGAGTGAAGTGGCCGGACGCATGGCTACACAGGAAGGTGCCCGTTTCCTGGAAAAGCCGCAAGGCGGAAAAGGGAAATTACTGGGTGGCGTACCCGGTGTCCGTCCTGCACGTGTATTAATTCTGGGTGGTGGTGTAGTAGGAACCAATGCTGCACAGATGGCCGCCGGAATGGGTGCGGAAGTATTAATCACCGATATTAATCTGACGCGCCTGCGCTACCTCAGTGAAGTGTTACCAAAAAATGTAAAAACTCTCTATTCTTCTATGCATAACATCAGGATGGAATTGCCCAACATAGACCTCGTGATTGGTTCCGTACTGATTCCGGGAGATAAAGCGCCACATCTGATTACCAAAGATATGCTGAAGATGATGAAACCGGGAACCGTTCTCGTAGATGTTGCCATAGATCAGGGCGGATGCTTTGAAACCTCTCATCCTACCACCCACAGCGAACCGACGTATGTAGTGGATGACATCGTGCACTATGCGGTAGCCAATATTCCGGGAGCAGTACCATTCACTTCAACTATGGCACTGACGAACTCCACACTACCTTATACCGTGGCATTGGCAGACAAAGGCTGGCAAAAAGCATGTAAAGACGATCCCGCTCTGGCACTGGGACTGAACGTAGTGGAAGGTAAAGTTACTTATAAAGCTGTAGCGGATGTATTCGGACTGGAATATGAACCGATAGAACTATAACAAGTAGCTATAAATACAAATAAAAGGAGTTCCGTTTTTATGGAACTCCTTTTATTTGTATAAGGCAGTTATATACGACCTGACACCTTTTAGGTCGGTGATAACAAAAAGTAATGGCTCGTAGAAATGCGGGCTTTTTTTATTAACAATTTAATATTAAAGATTATGAAAACAAGAATTGAAAATTTTATCGCAAAGTGTGTATGTAAAGGTATTGAAATGTATATGCGGAAATATCGCATATACACTTCTAATGATGAATTAATTCCTATGTCTGATGATGATTTTAAAAAAGAATTAATAGCTAATAACAAAAAAGAGTTTTGTGATTACTATTTTAAGAGGTTTGACAGATATAGAATTTAACGTTACCTTCATATTCTGTTGAAATATTACAAGTACCAAGAGGGGTTCCGCACTTAGAACAACATATTATCCGAACATCTTCATAATCATCATGGGATAGCTCTTCTACTCTTAACGATACTTTCCTAATGATAAAATCTTGTTCTGTCTTACATCTTTGGCAATACAATTTGTCGCTCATATTTTAAATGTTTTAAGTTAGTATTTCTGCAAATGTACAGTTTATAATTGATAAACGGTAAATAGATGTGTATGTTCTGTAAGGATGTTCTTTAGCACCCTTACAGAACTTTCTCTTAAAAATATGTTGCAATTTACTTGCATACATAACTGAAAATGACTATATTTAAGCGATTTAAAAGATTGACATTATGAAAGGGAAAAGTTTATATACAATACTCTCTGAGGCTCTTTCAAGTGAAGAAAAAGCCATTCAATACTTTGAAAAAATGAGATGGGACGGGAAAGTAATTTCACCGTATGACCCTACTTCTAAGGTGTATAAATGTTCCAATGGTAAGTATAAGTGCAAGAATACCGGACGATACTTCGATGTAAAAACTGGTACTCCACTTGCAGGCACTAAAATTCCAATGACTAAATGGTTATTAGCGATGTTTATGTTTCAAGCTGATAAAGGAGGTATTTCTTCTTGCCAATTAAGCCGTATATTAGAGATTACTCAGAAAACAGCGTGGCACATGCTTATGAAGATAAGAGAATTTGCTGCACGGGTTAATGAAAAAGATACCAGTTTGTCCGGTGAAGTAGAAATAGATGAAACGTTCGTAGGTGGAAAGAACATCAACCGACACAAGGATAAGAAGATAAAGAAGTGTCAAGGACGTAGTTATAAGGACAAAGTGAAAGTGTTTGGAATACTTGAAAGAAATGGGAAAATCATAGCTCAGGTCGTTCCTAATACACAAGCCAGAACATTAGTTCCGATTGTGAAGAAGAACGTTGAAGCCGGAAGTACGGTTTATACTGATGGGTGGAGTTATAAAGGATTGGAAAAGAAGTACGAACAAAGGTCAGTAGACCACAGCAAAAAGTTCTATGGAATAACTTATGTTACTGATGATGGAGAAATAATAGAAGTAACTACAAATAGGATTGAAAATGCTTGGTCAACACTTAAACGGACAATTAAAGGAACATACATTCATGTAAGCAAGAAGCACATGCAGAAGTACGTTGATGAATTTGTATTTCGGTTTAATACCCGAAATTTTAGCGATTCTCAAAGATTTAATTTACTTTTGCGCAATATAGCTTAATTATGGGAAAAGGAAAAAAGAAGAAGAAAAATAAAGAAATGGAGTTAAGGCTTCAATTGTTTATGGCAGAGAATAAAATAAGCGTAAGCGAGGAAGACTTTGAAGAGATTACTAAAAAGTTGAATGAAATGCTTGAAGGTTATCCTTATCCTGAAAAAGCAGAGCAAGTTCTATCATTAGAAGAAATTGAAAATACGAAAAAGGATAAAGATTAAGGTTGAAAATAATGAAGTTATTCTTATATTTGCAGCGTATCATTGAATAATGGTGCGCTTTTTACATACTATAGCCTAATCGCCATCGAACTACCACACTGAAAGCAATAAGGCTATTTTAAACCTACTAATGGGTAAATTGCGTTTTTACGCCAGTATTGGCGTAGAGCATTGTCTATTAGTAGGTGAGGTGTGGTAGCCTCCGATGGCGTTAGGCAATAGCTCTACGCTTTTTTTGTGCTCTGGTGTATGGTTATTGCTAACAGAATGAGTTTTAGTATTAACCAATAAATTCACAGTTATGAAAAGAAAGTATTTGTTTTTGATTCTCTTATCAACAGTTTGTGTTTCTTGTTCTAATGTAAAAGAGAAAGACCCTAAAATAACATTGTTAGATTCTATTAGAGAAGCCGATTCAATTGCAGCAGTGCAAGAAGCGGCAGAAGCGGCTTTAGAGGCAGCAAGTGAAGAATATCAATACCATACCTTAGATGGTAAAGGTAAGCAAAAAGAATATCAAGGTAGCCTAGAACAGCAAGAACATCTTGATATGATAGACAGAAAAATGGAAGAAGACCCTAACTTTTAGCGTATATATCTAAATTATGGAAAATCAAAATGCAAACAATCAAGTGTATTGTCCTTTTTGTGGAGGGACTAATCTTATTACAAATCAAAAAGGATTCGGAGCAGGAAAAGCATTAACAGGTGCGGTTTTAGCAGGTGGAATTGGCTTATTAGCCGGATTTATAGGAAGTAAGGATATAAAGGTTACTTGTTTAAGATGCAAAGAAACATTTAGCATAGGACAAGTAAGTACAATACCCCCATCTGAGGCTGAAAAAGAAAGGTATCAGGCTTCAAAACACCCTGAACTATACAACCCACAACCAGAAAAAAATAGACCGATACCGAACTGGATTGGATACACCATATTTGTGATAGGAATAATTGTAGTGTTAATTCTTGCTTATTATAGTAACCATTAAAGAAAAAATTGCTATCTTAGCGGTCGAATTAAAAGAACATGCTCCCAACAAATTTAGCCTTGTTGGGAGCATTTTTTATAACCAAAAGTTATAGCGACAGGGCTAAGTGTTAAGTCGTATATAAGTGCCTTGTATAAATGATCAATCACAGTTTATCCCTGAACAGAAAATCCGTCTTCCTCCTATACGCCCATATCAATGCAAGTATCGTAATGCAAAGGTTAAAGATAAATGGGAACTCCTGCGAACGTACATGAAACAATGATTGGAAGAAATCTACGATAAACGGACAAAGCAGCACAGCCAAGTAGTTCATTGCCATCACAAAAGCCAGTGCCAGCGTGGTTTTCTGGGGAACAGCCGTATCCACCGTTTTATCATAGATCAACGGTTGGATAACACCATAGCCCAATCCTACCAGTATGCAGCCCGGTATGATCAGCCATTCTTTGGGAGAAATCCATATCAGTGCCAACCCCAGTGCAATACACAGCAGGCTGTAAAACTTCGTCTTTTCCTTCAGATACTTTACAACATGCCCCAGAAAGAAACCGGGTGCCATGATAGCAAGGAAGAAGAGGGAAATCATCATTCCCGAGTTCCCACTGGAAAAGCGATGTTCCTCCATCAGGAACGGAAGGTTGAACGTCACGATCAATACAATATAAGTGGTAAGCCCATAGAAAAGCATCAGTTGCAGCAGATGACGGACATGAATACCATACTTGCCGGGGATAGCGGGAGCAGCCGTTTCTGCCGATGAAGAAGTATCGGCAGGAGATTTATCCGATGAAGTGACTTGTGCTTCACCATCCGCATTTTCGTCTTTCAGATGGATGGTGAGTATGATGGCTACCAAAGGTAGTAAATAGACCAGGAAAGGCAGATGCCAGTTCACTTCTGCCAGATAGCCGGTAACAGCAGTTGCCACCACCAGCGTAACATTTGTAATGGCGGAACTGTATCCAAATTGCTTCACCCGGTAGGTTCCCGTGAAATAACGGGAAATCAATCCGGTAGAAAGCGGAATAATCAGTCCCGCACCAATTCCCAGCAGGGCGCTGACAGCTATTAATTGCCACATTTTTGTGGAAAACAGGTACAGCACCCCGCTCGCGGCGAACATCCAGAGCCCCGCGCGTAACAGACGGACAAAGTCGCGTTTCTCAGCCAACTTGCCCGCCAACAAAATAAAAGGTATAATCAATAACGACGGTAAAGAACTAAGCATCTGAATATCCAGTTCCGAAGCATCCGGAAAAGTAGTGGAAAGCTGCCCCAAAATAGGAGAAACAGCCAATCCCGGCAAAGAGGTCAATGCAGAAATAGACCAGATGCCGATCAATGTAATAAGAGGAATGGTTCCCCGGCCGGTATTGATTTTCATATACACATATATATTTATAGGGTTTGAAATAGTGCAAGAGAAACAATTATAGTTATAGAAAGTTCAAAAAAGGAGGAAAGGATAAATAATCATTTAACGGAGAGAGAATGTCAGTCGGGAGTATCTTAAACTCTCCTCCTCGGAGGAGGAGGGGAATTGAGATAGTCAGAATATCAATAACTACACTCCTAAATTATCATTTACCTTCCCTTTAATAAACGCCAAAAGATGTAAAACGTCGGAACTTTCCTCTGCAAACGCCGTTGTTCTGGGAAATTCGACGGGGAAAATCCTCGCCGCCTAAACCTAAACTAAAATATTAGTAAAATGGAAGATGTAAATTTCAGAAAAGGTGATGCCAAAACAGAAGTGTTTGGATCAAACAGAATGTTGCAACCCTCTCCGGTAGAGAAGATCCCTGATGGACCTACTACTCCCGAGATTGCTTATCAGATGGTAAAAGACGAAACTTTCGCTCAAACTCAACCCCGTCTGAACCTGGCCACTTTCGTTACCACTTATATGGACGATTACGCCACCAAGCTGATGAACGAGGCGATCAACATTAACTACATTGACGAAACGGAATATCCCCGTATCGCCGTGATGAACGGAAAATGTATCAACATCGTAGCAAACCTGTGGAACTCTCCGGAAAAGGATACTTGGAAAACAGGTGCGCTGGCCATTGGTTCAAGTGAAGCATGTATGTTGGGCGGTGTGGCAGCTTGGCTGCGTTGGCGTAAAAAACGCCAGGCTCAAGGCAAACCTTTCGATAAACCTAATTTCGTTATCTCAACAGGTTTCCAGGTAGTGTGGGAAAAGTTCGCACAGTTGTGGCAGATTGAAATGCGTGAAGTACCTTTGACCCTTGACAAGACTACTCTTGATCCGGAAGAAGCCTTAAAGATGTGTGATGAAAACACCATTTGTATCGTACCTATTCAGGGTGTAACATGGACCGGACTGAACGATGACGTAGAAGCACTGGACAAAGCTCTTGATGCTTACAACGCCAAGACCGGTTACGATATTCCTATCCATGTAGATGCTGCCAGTGGTGGATTCATCCTGCCGTTCCTCTATCCTGAAACGAAATGGGACTTCCGTTTGAAGTGGGTTCTTTCTATCAGTGTCAGCGGACATAAATTCGGTCTCGTTTATCCGGGTCTGGGTTGGGTTTGCTGGAAAGGTAAAGAATATCTGCCCGAAGAAATGTCATTCAGCGTAAACTATCTGGGTGCAAACATTACTCAGGTGGGATTGAACTTCTCCCGTCCTGCTGCTCAAATCCTGGGTCAGTACTACCAATTCATTCGCTTAGGATTCCAGGGATACAAAGAGGTACAGTATAACTCACTGACCATCGCGAAGTATATCCATGATGAAATCGCTAAGATGGAACCGTTCGTCAACTATTCAGAAGAAGTGGTGAACCCGTTGTTCATCTGGTACATGAAACCGGAATACGCCAAGAATGCTAAATGGACGTTGTACGATCTTCAGGATAAACTGTCGCAACATGGTTGGATGGTACCGGCTTATACCCTACCTTCTAAACTGGACGACTACGTCGTAATGCGTGTGGTAGTACGCCAGGGCTTCAGCCGCGACATGGCAGACATGTTGCTGGGCGACATCAAGAATGCCATCACTGAACTGGAAAAATTGGATTATCCTACTCCTACCCGCATGGCTCAGGAAAAGAACTTGCCAGTAGAAGCTAAAGTGTTCAATCACGGTTGTAAAGCTCACAAAGCAGCGAAATAATTAAGGGAACCAATCAACAAGGGGACAAGCCAACTCGTCCCCTTGTCAATTCTAAAAAGAAAACTTATGGATAAAAAGATTTCAATCTCTCAACTAAAAGAGGTTGCCCAGGAAGCCTATGAACAGGTGAAGGGTAACACCGGGGGAAAAAATGCCGATTACATCCCCTACCTTGCCAACATCGACAAGAATCTGTTCGGCATCAGCATCTGTCTGATGAACGGACAAACCATTAATATAGGTGACACTGACTACCGTTTCGGTATAGAATCTGTTTCCAAAGTACATACAGCCATCCTCATCCTCCGTCAATACGGAGCACAGAAGGTGCTGGATATGATTGGTGCAGATGCTACAGGACTACCTTTCAACTCAATCATCGCCATTTTGCTGGAGAATGATCACCCTTCTACCCCATTGGTAAATGCAGGTGCCATCTCAGCATGTTCCATGGTTGAGCCTGTGGGCAATTCAGATAAGAAATGGGAAGCTATCGTTCAGAATATTACTGATTTGTGCGGTTCAGCTCCACAATTGATTGATGAGCTGTATAAATCGGAAACGGCTACGAACTTCAACAACCGCTCTATTGCATGGTTACTGAAGAACTACAACCGTATCTACGATAATCCGGATATGGCACTCGACCTGTACACTCGTCAATGCTCATTAGGTATCACTGCCGGACAACTGGCGATTGCTGCCGGAACCATCGCTAACAGTGGTGTAAACCCTGTCACCAAGAAAGAAGTGTTTGAAGCTTCATTAGCTCCGAAGATTACTTCCATGATTTCTACCGTAGGTTTCTACGAACATTCAGGTGACTGGATGTACACTGCCGGTATACCTGCCAAGAGTGGTGTAGGTGGTGGAGTTATGTCTGTACTGCCCGGTGTATTCGGCGCAGCTGCATTTGCACCTCCTTTGGACGAAGCAGGAAATTCTGTTAAATCACAGCTCGCCATCAAGTATATCATGAACAAATTAGGTTTGGGCGTGTTCAATGGTGACCGTGTGACTATTATAGAATAAGACAATCTCTCTTTTTCATAAATAAAAGGCGTCGTCAGTCCGGAGAGGATAGGCGGCGCCTGTACTTATATATACTCAATATACGGCTTGTAAACTATAGAAGCTATCAGCTAAATTAATTCATTTCTTTTCGGTTATGAATTCATTCACCACAGATTACACAGATTGACACAGATTCTATTTTACTGATTATTAGATTAATAAATCTGTGTGAATCTGTGTAATCTGTGGTGAGTCTTATTCATTCCTATACCGATATGCATTATATAGGAGTGAACTGAAGAATATAACTTCTTGTGTGATAGTCTACTTGGTGTTCCACTAAGATCAGTCGTAGTGGAACACTAGTTCAGTCGTAGTGGGAAGTGGCTTCAGTCGTAGTGGGAAGTACGTTCAGTCCTAATGGGAATATAGCTCATTACCGCACCAATATAAATTAATACCTCCAGCACATAACCATCGCCATAGTGCAGCCCTCCGGCATAGGCGCAGGTGCGTAAGCGTAGGCACTGTCAGGCGCAGGTAAGGGGCGGTCTGTCTGAGCGAAGCGAGTTCGAGCCCCGTCTGCGCCTGACAGTGTCGGAGTAGCACCGGAGACGTAGCCGGGGTCCCTTTCTTTTTGGTATCTTTTTCTTTCGGGACAAGCCGAAAGAAAAAGTACACACACACAACATTACTTTATATCCCCTCCCTGCAACTCCTTATAATACTCTTGTTTCTCCTGATTCCTCTTTTGCACCAGACTCGTCACATACACCGTAAATATCGGAAACATCATCATCCCCAATGCTGCTAGCAGAACTGACAGTACACGCCCCGTCACCGTCACAGCAATAATATTGGAACCAACCGTCGTTACATCCATAAACGCCCACCACAAAGCATCCCCATAGCCTGTAACTAATGTATTCACCCCATGCTCCATAACATAGAAAGCCAGACTGGAGAAATAAACCGTAGCAAGCAAAGTCGTCAGGTAAGTAACAAACAGACCGGATGCCTTATTATACGTCAACCAACCTACCACAATGGCCAACGCATAACCACCGCGCACTAAAGGAATAAAACGCAATAAATAAGTGATTTCCTCTGAAAACGTCCATCCGGCCCAGGAAATAATGCTCTGGTAAGGGATGGCTACCAGAAGAAAAACGAAGTGAGTAGCAAAATAACGTCCTTTATGCTTTGCTAAAAACCACTCCAAAATAAAGTCCAGCAAAAACAGGATGCACACGGCAAACTGAACCTTCATAAATACCGTCTGAGTATAGAAAGGAATACCCTTGAATGTATCTACTGAAATACTAACCACTAAAAATAACGAAAGTAACAGAATCACAATGTGTAAGACACCATAAATTCCCTTCTCTCGTAATGCAAATTCTGAAAGAGCCATTTTCATAATAATACCTATTATTTATTCTGATTTAATATATTATTGATTTCTGCCCGATTGCCCTAAAACGTCTTACACAAGACATTTGTTTAAGTGTTAATTTACCAACTTTCACTTTATCCCTGAAAACAACTCCACCGGGTCGTTGTTATAGAGACTGATTTTAAAACATATTTTTCACCTAAAACCTTAACTTATGGCAAATATTAAACAAACAGTGAAGCTGGGTGTGTTCACCCTCGCAATCATGAATGTAACGGCAGTAGTATCCCTACGTGGACTACCTGCCGAGGCCGTGTACGGAATGAGTTCGGCCTTTTACTATTTATTTGCAGCTATCGTATTCCTTATACCGACGTCACTTGTCGCTGCGGAATTGGCTGCGATGTTCCAGGACAAACAAGGTGGTGTGTTCCGCTGGGTAGGAGAAGCCTACGGTAAGCGGCTCGGTTTCCTTGCTATCTGGGTACAATGGATTGAGAGTACTATCTGGTACCCTACCGTATTGACATTCGGTGCTGTATCCATCGCCTTCATCGGAATGAACGACGCACACGATATGTCGTTGGCAAGTAACAAGTACTACACACTCGCCGTAGTGCTCATCATCTACTGGCTCGCCACTTTCATCTCATTGAAAGGTATGGGATGGGTAGGTAAGGTAGCCAAAGTCGGCGGTATGGTTGGTACCATTATCCCGGCAGCCTTGCTGATTATCCTGGGGATCATTTATCTGGCTACAGGCGGACACTCCAATCTGGACTTCCACAGCAGCTTCTTCCCCGATCTGACGAACTTCGACAACGTCGTACTCGCCGCAAGTATCTTCCTCTTTTATGCCGGTATGGAAATGGGCGGTATCCACGTTAAGGATATAGAAAACCCCTCCAAGAATTATCCGAAAGCAGTATTTATCGGTGCAGCTATCACAGTTATCATTTTCGTACTGGGTACTTTCGCACTGGGTGTTATCATTCCGGCCAAAGACATCAGTCTGACACAAAGCTTGCTGGTTGGTTTCGACAATTACTTCAAGTACATCCATGCTTCCTGGTTATCACCGATCATCGCTATTGCTCTTGCATTCGGTGTGCTGGCAGGTGTATTGACTTGGGTTGCCGGTCCGTCTAAAGGTATTTTTGCCGTAGGTAAGGCAGGTTACATGCCTCCGTTCTTCCAGAAGACAAATAAACTGGGTGTACAGAAGAACATCCTGTTCGTACAAGGTGGTGCTGTAACAGTATTGAGCCTCTTGTTCGTAGTAATGCCTTCCGTACAGAGCTTCTATCAGATCCTGTCACAGTTGACAGTAGTTCTTTACCTTATCATGTATATGTTGATGTTTACAGGAGCTATCGTATTGCGTTACAAGATGAAGAAGTTGAACCGTCCGTTCCGTATCGGTAAGGGTGGTAATGGATTGATGTGGTTCATCGGCGGACTCGGTTTCTGTGGTTCTCTGTTGGCATTCATCCTGAGCTTTATCCCGCCCAGCCAAATTTCAACGGGTAGCAATACAGTTTGGTTCTCCGTATTGATTATCGGTGCCATCGTTGTTGTGGCAGCTCCGTTCATCATTTACGCTTGCAAGAAACCGACTTGGGTTGATCCGAATACTAACTTCGAACCCTTCCATTGGGAAGAACAACCAAAAGTTGCAGCAAACGCAGCAACAGCCACTGCAACAGCAGCAGGCACAACAAGCACAGCTACGGCAACACCAACTGCAAATCCTACCGTAAATCCAACTAGTACAACAAATAATTCCGGCACACCTAAATCATAGGGATACAACCGGAAAACATAAAAATGGGACTGTACAGATTGACGTACAGCCCCATTTTTTATTTTGGACGGTAAGAAAGTGAAATGACTCCATTTCATTCCCCCTATTCAAAAAAATTCGTCCTATGAGATGAATCTTTTTGACCCACGAGACATTTATTTTTGCCTCATGATACAAATTTTTTCATCTCATGGGACGAATTTCATCGTCTCATATAGCTAAATTCTTATTCCTTTAGCGCATCCCACGCTCTTCTATACCCTTCTGTCAGTTCCTGCATCACCTCAGCAACCGTCTCTATCTGTTTACCATAAAGTAATGCAGAAGCCTGACCAATCTCCAGTTCTCCTTCTTCCAGATCTCCATAGAAAATCCCTTTCTTGGCACGTCCATGAGCCAGAAGAATACGAAGTTCATCTTGTGTAGCCCCCACGGCTTCGGCTGCCTCTACAGCGTCACGGAAATTATTCCGCACCAAACGTACCGGAGCAAGCTTCTTCAACAATAACCGGGTATCCCCCTCCTGCAAACGCAAACAATATTCCTTGAAATATTCATGAGCTGAACTTTCCTGAGTCAATGCAAAACGCGTACCTATTTGTACTCCTTCTGCTCCCAACACCCGTGCAGCAAGCATAGCCTCACCCGTAGCAATTCCTCCAGCAGCAATCAATGGTAAGGTAGTAGCAGCACGCACGGCAGGCATCAGGCACAAAGTGGTAGTTTCTTCCCTTCCGTTATGCCCACCGGCCTCGAAGCCCTCAGCAACAACAGCATCCACACCCGCCTCTTCGGCTTTCATCGCAAAGCGGGAAGAACTGACCACATGCACCACTGTCACTCCCCGCTCTTTCAGCCATCCCGTCCATTTGGCAGGGCTTCCGGCGGAAGTGAAAACTATATTGACTCCTTCCTCTACCACTATCTGCATGATTTCTTCAATCTGCGGATACATCAATGGAATATTGACTCCAAAAGGATTATGTGTAGCAGCATGGCATTTACGGATATGCTCACGTAACGTTTCAGGATGCATGGAACCTGCCCCAAGCAAGCCCAGTCCACCCGCATTACTTACTGCCGACGCCAAGCGCCAGCCACTGCACCAAACCATACCACCTTGGATTATTGGATATCGAATTCCGAAAAGGGAAGTAATTCTGTTCATAGTTTTTCCGTTTAGGGATTATTAGGAAGAAACAAGAAAAAAGGATGAAAGGTTCGGAAGAAAAGGCGAATTGTAATAAAAAACACACCCGGAAATACGAATTTACAACATACATATCACCGGATGTTCAAATTATACAAATCCTTAATTCTTAATCGTCTTGACAGGTTCTTTACCCCGTACCGTTATCGAGTCTCCATATGCACGTAACACTTCCAGCGTACGGGCACGGCGCTTACGTCCCTTGACGTTCCAGAATTCTTTGGTAAAAGGTGCCATAAAATCACCGGAAAATCCTAAACCGCCACTAGCACCCTGCCAGCTACCTACAGCCATATTATTAGCCCGTTCTGTCATTCGGTAGCGCATTCCGGTTGCCTCTATTTCATCCATACTTTTACGGACACCCTTTTCGAAAGGCGTCTTTGCCCAATCGGAATAAATGCGAAGTATTTTAAGTTCATAGAAAGGATCCCCTCGCCACGTGTCCTTATCTATTTTAATCTTCTTCTGATACACCGGGTCCCAATTGTACTTCGTAGTTGCAGTATACGGGCGCAAGGTAAGAACAACTTTCTTCTTCGGTGTATTTGGTATTTCGGGAAGTGTTGTGTTGAAATCCAGCCATTGTTTCTCCATTGATATCTGCTGTTTACCCAGAGGTTCCTGTACTCCCATCTCTTTCAAAACTTCCGGATTCAGCTTAATCTCTCCTTCTCCATCCAGCAGACGGCGCAATCGCAGAGAGTCCTGAGGTGTCCAGTTCTGAGCGCAAACGGGAAGGACTACTACTAAAAGCAGTCCGATTATAGTGCAATATTTTCTCATTTATTTATTTTCTTACCACCACATATATCCGCTTCCACAAAGCGGTTCATCATAACAAGGGTCTATGGTCCACATCGTACGGGGGTATTTGCGGTTTTCCCACCAGCGGCGATAACGGGCGGAAGCATCCAGAACTTCATCATCCGATAAGAAGTAAATGCCTTCATAATTCTCTGCATCCACATGTACCATTTTGCACCCCATCGAAGCATTCTGCCCTAAACGGATTGTTTCTACTGTCCACAAAATACACTCACCTAAACGAAGCTTGCCACCTGCGGAATAAGAAACCGGAGCCAATGGGAAAGAAGGAATTACCGTCAAATCTTCGGCATACTTCAACAAGTCCCCTATGTCATCAACAGTAAACCGGGGAATAGTGTTCAGACCTTCCGGACTTTCGACAGAGTATTTTCCAGCTTTTAGTTGCTTGACGAATAAATCCACGTCAGGATTATTGTAGTCCAACGTTTCTTCCGTACATGATACAAAAGAAAGAGAAAAGAAGAATATCAAAATGGCCATTACGGCACGTATATTAGAAATTGCTTTCATTGTTGCATTGTATTAAGGTTAATATGTCATACGAACACCGCAAAGTAGATTAAGGTTCGTTGGACGTTCCGTTCGCAGCGTTTTTGTTTGCGAATCCGTATCAAAATGATGAGATACCGTAGGCTCTGCAAACAGAGCAATCCGGTCGTTCAACTTATAACGGACTCCCAGACCTGCCGCAATGGAAAGTTGTATAGGCTCTGCTCCAAAACCATTATCTTCAGCTCCGGCTATGCATTTCTCGGCAGCACCACCCAATGTAGCGTAAAAGTCTACTTTAGAATTGCTTGCCAGCACCGCATTCAGTTTTACCGGAACAGCCAGTGTGTGTATCGCATGCTCTCCGTCAAGACGGTTGTATTGCAAACCTGCCTCCAGAGAAAAATGTTTGTTCAAATGACGCTCAGCAGAAACCCCTGCGGTGAACGGTATCCCGAAGTCCCCCTTTGGCAACGCTGTACCTATACCTGCTTTGAAAGCCCATTTTTTAGCACAACCATCCGCATTGGTAATGGGGAGCGCCTTATCGGAATCTGAGCCAAGCTCTGAATGTGTGACAGCGGAATCAGTAGCCGTGGCACGATGATTATTTTCATTCCTTGATGAAGCTGTTTGACCATACATTCCGTTACCTTGGTGGTGATTGCCATATACGCGTTGGGAAATTGTAATGGAGACAGTGACTGATACAGTCTCTTCATCATCACCATTCGCAGCAAGTATGCCTCCGGATGATACTGGTACAGGATTCTTATGACCAGGATTTTGCGCTGTAGGTTTAGTCTCATGAATAGAGGGGAACTTTTCCTGCACCACATCTCCATTCAAGTTACCTTCCGGTGTCAGTGTAGCCACCTTGGTGAATGCTTCCTGAATCTCATCTTTCGGAGAGAAGTACCAGAATGCAGCGGAAGCAGCTCCAAGCACTAATACTACAGAAGCCGCCGCAGCCACCCGGTAGAAGCGTGGAGTGAGGACAGAACGTTTAGTAGCTGCAGAAGTATTGGTTGCATCGGTTTCAACTCTTGACAGGTCGCCTTTCAGCTCCTCCCAAAAGCCATCCCGCACCGTCATCTCTGCACCAGAGAGGCGACTGCGGAACAAACCGGTTATTTCATCATTTCCTTTCATACTCTGTATATTCTTTAATTCTTTTTGCTAACAAATTCTTGGCGCGATGCAGTTGCGAGGTGGATGAATGTACCTTAATCCCAAGCATTTCCGCTATCTCCTTGTGTGATTTCTCTTCAAACACATACAAGTTGAAAACGGTTCGGCATCCATCGGGTAATTCTGCCACAAATGCCATCAACTGCTGTTCGGAGAGGCGGCTACCGCTATCGGCTATGCTTGCTTCGTCGGGTATGTCAGGCAATTGTTCTTCGTTCACCACCAGTTGGGTGATGCGTTTCTGCTTTCGCAGATAATCTATTGCCTGTGTCACCATTACTCTTGTCACCCACGTTGCCAATGCACATTCGCCCCGGAAAGTGAAATGGGTAAAGATTTTGATGAACCCATCGTGCAGTACGTCATGCGCGGCATCTTCATCGCCCGTATAGCGGTAGCATACCGCAAGCATCTGCTTGGAATAAAGGGTATACAATTCCTTACGTGCGGAATCCTTTCCTGCCCGGCAGCCCTCTATCAGTTCTATTTCATTTTCCAATGTCAGTGCTATTTTTTACGGACGCCTCTTCGCGTCGTTTGTTAGTTAGACGCAGCTTTCCGTAGAATGCTGCAATGTTATATCTAAAAAGAAGTTAAAGATTGGAGATTATTTATACTTGGCTTTCAAAGTCTGTATCTGCTTGTCAAGCATTTCATCCAGTTCATCAAATTCTTCCCAGTATAAGAAACCGGGTACCATTATGACAAAATTGACAAATTGATCATTACTTATAAGAAATGAGATTTGATCCAGCAAGTTATTGTTAGTTTTCAAAGCAAACTTAAAATTCCTGGACATGGCAAGTTTCATAATTACATCCGTTTTTGCTGCATAGTAATCACTGACATCTTTCTTCCGCCTTCCCAACTCAAAATAGGTTTGCAATACATCCTGCAACAAACGCTTGTCAGAAATATACTGCATCAACGAAGAACCTTTCAAGACATCCAATGCATCGGTTTTATAAGAGAGTTCACTCATATTATTGAAAAGCTTGTCATACTTACTTAAAGTATCCGCCGGTATTCCCGATATATCCATTTTATGCTCTATTAGTAAAGAACTCATGTTCCTGTCTATATCCAACAAGTGCTTTATATTACGCAGTTCCTTTCTGTTATACTCCAATTCTTCCGCCACCAGTTGCATCGCGGCCCGCACCTCTTTTTGACGACTATGCTCCGTAACCTTATCGCTTCCCCAAAAGGTAACGATAATACCTGCCGCCACAATACTGAACTGACGGAAATAGTCTCCCAATCTCCAGCCTTTAATCGCGGACTTTATCTTATCTATATTTCCCATAAGTATTTATCTTGAACCATATTTCTGTTCAATGGTTTGAATCATCTTATCAATCTTTTGCTCTATACGTTCTTGATAGCCAGGAATAAAATATCCCTGTGGAATTTTCAAAAAGTTTCGCAACTTCCTATCTGAAAGATATATTTCCCATGCTTCCCATTTTCCCTCATTAACCGTATTTGTCTGTTCATCAGTCAAAGTCAAATAAAAGGGAATAGCCGCATCTTCCTTCATATCATAATACCCATTCATTGATAGTTTAAATCCTTCTAATGCTTCATAAACATCAATCAATGAAAGCAAAAACTCTTTATCGGATATTTTCTGCATCAGCATAGAGTTCTTAAGTATGTCCAGCGCATTCCGGGTATAATAGAAACTACGAATCTGCCCTATAGAATAACGAAATTGCTTCAGCGAATCTTCCGGTATCAGCCGAACATTCATATCATGTTCCACCAACAAAGCAGAAAGGCGCTCATCTGTGCTGAATTCAGACACAATACCTTCAAAGTTCTTCCGATTACTTTTCAGTTCATCCTTAATCAGCAACATAGTAGATTTAATATCCGCTTGTTCCGAACATCTGGTGACCAGTTCACTGCCAACGAAGGTTATCAGCACACCGATCACAACAATAGAAGTTTGCCGTATATACTCGCCAGGCTTCCAATTTCTGATAGTAGCTTTTACCCTATTCCAATCTATCTTTTCCATACTTTCCAAGTATCTATGAAAAAAGCCTCTCATTAAGATTGCAATATGATGGCAAACTTATGAGAGGCTTCTTGCTATTTTCTAAATACAGCCTTTCGCCTTTGTCAACATGCTTTAAAACTCATATCTAATCCTTTTACAGAATGGGTCAGAGCACCTACAGAGATAAAGTCTACGCCACATTCGGCATAATCGCGCAGCGTATCGAAAGTGATACCACCCGAAGACTCGGTTTCATAACGACCGCCTACCATATCCACAGCCTTCTTTGTCATTTCAGGCGTGAAGTTATCAAACATGATACGGTCTATGCCACCAAGATCAAGCACTTGTTGCAATTCATCGAAGTTACGTACTTCAATCTCTATCTTGAGGTCTTTATCTTTTTCCTTGCAATATTCTTTAGCACGATTGATAGCCTTGTCGATGCCTCCGGCAAAATCCACATGATTGTCTTTCAACAAAATCATGTCGAACAGTCCGATACGATGATTTACACCACCGCCAATCTTTACAGCCATCTTCTCAAGGATACGCATACCGGGAGTAGTCTTACGGGTATCGAGCACACGCGTATTCGTACCTTTCAGTTTCTCGGCATATTTATGCGTCATGGTAGCAATGCCACTCATGCGTTGCATAATGTTCAGCATCAGACGTTCTGTCTGCAACAGAGACTGCACCTTGCCTTCCACTACCATTGCTATATCGCCCGGCTTCACCTCAGCTCCATCATTGATGAAGACTTCTACCTTCATAGTAGGGTCGAAACGACGGAACACTTCTTTGGCAACTTCTATACCAGCCAGAATACCCGGCTCTTTAATCAAAAGTTTGGATTTACCCATTGCCGTAGCGGGAATACACGAAAGGGTGGTATGATCTCCGTCACCTATATCTTCTGCAAAGGCGAGATCTATCAGCCTGTCAATCAGTTCTTCTTCCTTATTCATTCGTTTTATCTATTCTTATTTGATGTATAACATATTTGTTCTGTACTTTTCTGAAGAAACAATTCACTCGAAAGTTTCCATTTGCGGTTCCCAAAGTGCCGATGATGAAACTTGATTCATCCCGCTTTCCTTCGTGATTCACATTGAAGCTACTGACTTTGTTCTCGGCAAAAAAATTAGCCATAGTTCCTTCTGCCGTTTGCTTGTCAGCATTGGTCGTGCGATTATGGATAATCAGATCCACCTTATCACCCAGATACCTGTTTAGTTCCTGAGAGTTTCCCTTCTTGAAGGCCACAACCACCCCCACAGGTACGTCCTGAGCAAAGATCGAGGACACCCATAAGAAAAGGCAGGTCAACAATAAAACTACTCGTTTTTTCATAATCACAAGTATTAATGATACGCAAAGGTAAGCATTTATTGTAAAATACAATAAAAAAGCGCTAATTTTGTGCACAAATCAGAATGTAAGCAGCATGAAAACAACATTACTCGTCGTAGGAAGAACTGTAGAACAGCACTTTATAACTGCCATTAACGACTATGTACAGCGTACTAAACGCTACTTATCCTTCGAAATGGAAGTTATCCCGGAATTGAAGAATACGAAAAGTCTTTCAATGGAAGTTCAGAAAGAAAAAGAAGGGGAATTGATATGCAAGGCATTCCAGCCTGGCGACGTGATTGTATTGCTGGACGAAGGGGGAAAAGAAATGCGCTCCATAGAGTTCGCGGACTATATGAAGCGCAAGATGAACACCGTAAATAAACGGCTTGTATTTGTTATCGGTGGACCGTATGGTTTCTCACCCAAAGTATATCAGGCAGCACATGAGAAAATGTCCCTTTCTAAAATGACTTTCTCGCATCAGATGGTGCGGCTGATTTTTGTAGAGCAGTTATACCGGGCCATGAATATACTCAATGGCGGTCCTTACCATCACGAATAACGATCTTAATTAAGATCTTGACACCTGGAATCCTGTTCCCGACAACGCCATTTCTACAAATCGTGCTCGAGGGTTCGGTACATCCTGCGTCAGTATCTCACGGATGCGCAATGCAGCCTGCGGATCTTTCGCCACCATATACAAATAACCTCCCCCACCTGCACCCGGCAATTTATATCCCAGTGTGTAGTCCTTAATCTTATTGATAATTTCTTCTACTGCCGGAGGATTAGTACCGCAATCCAGAGCTTGGTTCTGCATCCACGTTTTACCAATCAATGCGCCATAGGTTTCAAAGTCGTTCCTTTGAATGGTTTCTGCCATATCCAATGCATGCGCTTTCATATTTTCCAATATAGCCAAATGCGCAGATGAGTTTAGGAACATGGAACGCACAATCTCTGCCAGGATACCTTTAGCAGTACGTGTAATTCCCGTATAATATAATAGGTGGCAGTCACGATATTCAGGATGCGTAAAGAGATGTTCAGGCAACCAGTGTATTAACGGATTCTGTACAAATCCGGTTTCTGTTTGCAACAGTTTGATGCCTTGTAACACTCCGCCATACTGATCTTGCCAACCACCGCCCGTTGTTAGTAACTGTTCCAAAGCAAGTGTACGACGGCATATTTCATTCTTATCCCACATCAAGCCACAGAAATCGCTCAAAGAGCCTAAAACCGTAGAAGCTAATATAGAACTGGTTCCCAAGCCCGAGCCTGCAGGAATAGCAGACAATAAAGTAATCTCTATACCTGTGCCGAATGCCTGCAACTGTTTCTCCAACGAAGGATAAACCACTTCTGAAAACGCCGGACCAAAACCAGCCAATGTCAACGCTGCTTTCGGAATAGAGAAAGGAGAACCTATCTTACAGTAATCCTGCAATTCCTCGAAAGTATTCACTACTTCCATCGCTCCCATATCAATAGAACGCAACACAACGCGATACTCTTTGCAAGGTTTCACATAAACCTGCAAAGGAGGTTGTCCATTCAGTTCAATCGCCAGATTCACTACATTCCCACCAGCAAAAAGAGAATATGGCGGAGTATCCGTCCAACCACCTGCGACATCAATACGTACGGGACTGCGCCCCCAAACAATCTGATCGCTGTATACATTCAGATATGGGCTGCTTTTCTTTTCATATAAATCAGAAAGTAATCCTTCGCGCAGTAATCCGAAAGCCTCTTTTTCATCATTCTGAAAGTCTTTTCCGTTCAGTTTATCTATCTGAGCCCGAAGCATCCGATTATGAATACGCTGCATCTGAGGTGCATCAGCCGGCAACACATCCGGTTTATCTATCTTCAAACAATGGAAATCCTCGGCAACATCAGCCAAATCCAACTGATAGAAGACACTCTTCTCATAATTGCGTGCCAGCAACTCCCAATTACCTTTCCGGAAACTCTCGCGTTGGGCATATAATTGACGTAAATCAGCTTTCGCTGAAATTTCATCGGCAGAAAGACGTTGACTGTTCAGCCAGATTTCCTTACCTTCTGTCAATTCCGGCTCCGAAGTCATCCAGCGAAGTACTGCGCCCATCTGCTCAACACCTTCTACCACAGGGAAGATTCCGGCAGCCTGTAAGTCATCTTTTCTTCCAGTTACATCATCCGGAGTCAGTCCACGCTCCGCTAACCAATCAGGGAAGGAAATCCCCAGATACAAAGTTTTTTCATCCCGGATATCTCCTTTAGATACATCATCGAAACCATACGGACGAACTGCCCAATGCTTCTCTGCAAGAGGCACAATATCTATACAAACTCCATCCGGTAATTCTAACGTCCAGTCATTTTCCGGTACTCCCGTAATGATTTGCCGGGAACCTATCTTCCATGATGTACCAACAAAGCTATTTTCAATCCAAAGGTTATCATTATTGGAAGAAAGAGAGATACCTACTTCTGCATTCTGTACAAATATTGCAGGATTGGGCTTTACTTTCCGGTGCATGATCTGACGCTGATCGTACACCCTATTTTGTAAAGTAACAGTTGAGGAAAGTAGTTCACGACTCGTGCCGTAGTGGTAGAATTCTCCACCAGGTAATGGCAATATAGCTACAGACAACCTATTCAACTCATCATCAGTAATGCGTGGATGATTACCAAGGGATAAACCGAAATCTGAATACAAGTCATAGTACTTTAAATCAGAACCCGAGCCATCTTTCAGCGAACGCTTCATCAATAACTCTACAGCCCGATCACTCAGTAACCAGATTCCTATATCCATCAGGAAGAGATGAGTCTTGGAAAGATTCTCCAGTTCCTGCAATGACGGTTTCTGCAACATAAAATCCAATGTTTCCGGTTGTTTCCGGTCAGAAACAAACACTCCATGATGTGTCGCTAATACCGGATCTACCCAAAGTCCGTAACATACCACATCTGCATCCGGTATTTCCTGCAAAGGTTTCTCAGCACGAATATACACATCTCCACTCGCAATCAAAGTACGCAGTTTTTCCGGTGCCCGTTCCATGATTTTCTCATAAAGTGGAACTTGCAAAGACAATAAATTCTGTCCCAACTTCTGTCCACGTGCCCAGCGAAATACAGGTATCGGAGTTAATATTTTCCCGGAGGGAGCGTATCCAGGGAGGCGGCGGCTTTGTCCACCGGCATGCAACAGAATACGTTTCTCTGTTGAGTGTTCTGTTTGTTGGTTTCTATACCATTCCCGCAGAAGCCAAGTGGTTCCACCACCCGACCCCAGTTTCATCCCTATAGGGTCAGATGTACAAAACCATTCCGTACGGTCTACATTTTCCAATTCATAGAATGCCGACACAAGATTAGGCGGCAAGGATAATAATTTTTGCATATTCAATTGCTATAATGCTTAATATATTAGCTGCAAATTAAAGCAATCTTAAGCAAAATCCACGAAAAATTTTAATATTTTTGAAGATGGAGATAAAATTATCTCCATCTTCTATTTTTCCAGCAAACCCACTATTTGTTGTAAGAGTTCAGGCATCTCATGAGTAGTACTTTTGATCGCAGTGATTTGTTCTTTTCCTTCTGCAGTCAATGAAAAATGCATTTGGCGCTTATCCACTTTACCAATAATACGGGCTATTAACTTCTTTTCTTCGACAGAACGTATCAACTTGGAAGTATTAGAACAAGTTAATCCCAAGGCTTCTGCTATTTCCCCGGAAGTAAGCCGGGGAGTATTCAGAAGTGTACAGAGCAACATTCCTTCATTCAGCGAAAGATTGTATTGCTGCATAAATTGGGTTTCAAACTCAGCTATCGCCCGGTAAACATCACGTATTTTACATAAGTCTTCCATATATTTTTCTTCTTTATTTGTTAAATAACAAATAACTATATGAAAAGGTTGACATTGGCTTTATCTGCGCGCTCCATGTAAGTTGCAACACCACCGATAGTTACCTCATCCAACAACTCTTCACGACAGATTCCCATCATGTCCATAGACATCTGACAGGCTATAAATTCCACTCCTTGAGCAAGCGCCTGCGAACGAAGTGATTCCAAAGAATCTACCCCTTTACGCTTCATTAAAAAGCGCATCATGCGACTTCCCATACCGAACATATTCATCTGAGACAATTTCAGTTTCAAAGAACTGGAAGGAAGCATCATACCGAACATCCTGCCGAAAATATCTTTCTTTACTTTCGGTTTCTGCACTTTTTTCAAAACATTTAATCCCCAGAAAGTGAAGAATACCGTAACTTTTTGCCCGGTTGCCGCAGCCCCGTTTGCCAATACAAAAGTAGCTAAAGCTTTATCCAAATCATCACTAAAAAGGATCAATGTTTTTCCCCTACCCGCTGCTACAGTTCCGGTGGAAGAAGGGCAGACCATATTCGAATTACCTTTTTCTATAACTACCGTATAGCGTCCTTTATCCTCATGGCTCCCCACCAAACGATTACCCGTCGTATCACACCAGGCAGAAGCATCACGTGCAAATCCGGCATCAGTTGCCACAATCTCCACCTGTTCTCCCGGTTCAAGAGTATCCATTGCCTTCTTCACTTGCATGATAGGTCCCGGACATTGTAAACCACAGGCATTGATTTTCAATGGTTCTTTAGATGAACCTCCAGCTGATAATATAGAATCGGATTGCACAACAGTTCCCGAAGTTTCAGTAGAGCCAAAAGTTACGCGAGCATCAACTGAAGCAGCCGCTATAGAAGGTACCGGTACCGGAGCAACCGCAGCAGAATACAGTTTGTATCCTCCCGAAAGATTACGCACATTCTTATATCCATTTCCCATCAGGATACGCTGTGCCAGATATCCACGCAAACCTACAGCACAAAACAATACAATGGGCTTGTCAGTAGGAACTTCGAGCATACGCTCTCTTAAATCATCCAACGGAATATTAATTGCTCCCGGAATAGTTCCAAAAGAGAATTCTTCAGCCGTACGGGTATCTATTAACATTACTTCATTCTTATGCTGTACCAGTTCTCGCCAAGTTACGACAGGCATTGCACCACTGATAATATTAGAAGCAACATATCCGGCAATAGCAATAGGATCTTTTGCAGAAGAAAACGGAGGAGCGTAAGTATGCTCCGTTTCCATCAAGTCATATACCGTTCCACCACGCTTGATCAAGCCGGCAATCTGGTCAATATGTTTGTCCACACCCTCATAACCAATACCCTGCGCGCCATATAATTTTCCCGTAACAGGATGAAATGTTAATTTTAAAGTCAAGGGTAATGCATCCGGATAGTACCCTGCATGAGAAGACGAATGAGTAACAGAACTTTGATATTCCATCTCCCATTGCTTCAGACGCTTAGCAGCAAGTCCCGTAGAAGCAACCGTCATATCAAATACTTTTGCAATGGAAGTACCGATAGCACCTTCGTAAGCAACCTTATTACCAAATACCATATTATCAGCCACAATACGTCCCTGACGATTAGCCGGATTTGCCAGATAATTCAACCACGGTTTCCCGGTCAATGGATGCGGATATTCAATAGCATCCCCTACAGCATAAATATCTTTTGCAGAAGTTTCCAGATATTCATTTACCCAGATACCACCTGCTTCACCTATCTTCAGTCCGGCTTGTTTAGCCAAAGCCGTTGCAGGGCGCACTCCGATAGAAAGCAATACCATATCTGCCGGAATCGTTTTTCCACTTTTCAAAAAGACGGTAATACCTTGTTCTGTACGCTGGAAATGAGTTACTCCTTCTTCCAGATAGAGCGACACACCTTTCTGTATCAAATGTTGATGAACAGGCGCAGCCATCGAAAAATCAATAGGCGCCATTACTTGATTACCCATTTCCACAACAGATACAGCAACTCCGGCATGATGCAAATTTTCTGCCATCTCCAGTCCAATAAAGCCCGCACCTACTACAACCGCTCGCTTTACGGAGTTTTCCGTAAGATAAGACTTTATATGATCGGTATCTTCAACATTACGGAGAGTGAAAATTCCTTCAGAATCGATACCTTCCAGTGGTGGTCGAACAGGTGTAGCACCCGGAGACAACAAAAGTTTATCATAGGTTTCTTCATATTCGCGACCGTCTGCAGTGCGAACAGTAATCGTTTTATCTTTAGGATGAATAGCGATAACTTCATTCTCCACACGTACATCTACACGAAAGCGTTGGCCGAAAGAAGTCGGCGTTTGCACCAGCAATTTCTCACGCTCTGCGATGACACCACCTATATAATAAGGCAAGCCGCAATTTGCATACGAAATGTATTTCCCTTTCTCAAATAAAAGAATATCAGATTTCTCATCAACTCTTCTTAAACGTGCCGCCGCCGTAGCTCCCCCGGCAACACCTCCAATAATTATATACTTCATACTTCTTTATTTTAGTTTTGATAGTGCAAAGAAAAGAATATTTTCTAAAACAAAATAATTTCCAATGAAAAATAATGTTAAATCACAATACAACAACAAAATAGCGCACATTAAGTCCATTAGAAACATACTACATATTCAAAGAGAGAAAGTTCATATACCCTTAATTTAGGCGCATAAGAAGAGACACAGACATCTGGTTTGAGGCTAATTTACAGGCTCAAACACCACACTTATATATTAAAAAGAAAATATTACCAGCCTAATGCGGCAAAGCCGGCGGATGTATACCACTCAGTAGAGCGATATGCTTTATCAGTAACTGTATTAGATACTGAAGGAATATAGCAGGACACTCCATTAGTGCCTTCCATAGAAAACATTTTCTGGATAACACCAGAAAAGTTCATAGAAGTAGTCGCCCAATATACTACAGCGGCATCAAAAGCCTGCCTCCACGTTAGATAACCACCATTAACAGTGATTTTTTTCATCATATTTGCCATATCATAATAACCTACATGACCATCCTGAAATCCATCAGAACCACGACGTTTATCATAATCAAAAATCAAACTGCGCAATTGCGCATTATCAACTGATCCAGACAAAACCTGTTTCGTTATTCTTGCCAGATCAACCAATTTATCTGTTCTCAGCGCACACACAGAGGCACCCGCTGTCCAATTACTATTTGACAAGCCTTTACCTTCATCATATTTAGCCGCATAAGGTTCATAATAAGCCTTAGCAATATTCACTGCCGCATTCTCAGCAGAAAACATAGCGGGAACAACTGCATCATACGAAGCACCAGGACCTGGAATTTCAGTCGGAGAACCTATACAATAATCCGTATAATCACGCAACTCATAGGCAACCTCCACTGCTTGCATGAAACAAGCATCGAACAATATAAAATCAAAATGAGGAGCAGACTTTAATATCTCAACAAATTCAGAGATATTCATTCTGTTATCACCATTACCTTTATCCTGGCCTACCCAACGAGTACCAGCACGCAACGGATAAGGTAGCCACCCATCACCATGTGACCAATAAACCAATCCATAACTGTCAGCCTGATATTTGGAATTCGAAAAGACTTTTGCAAAAACTTCCTGCGTTTCAGATACACCTACAGAGTTACGACTTCCATAAGTTTCCACTACCGTTTCCACTACTGCCCCCTTTTCATTCTTCAGCTCAAGTAGACGAGGAGATTTACCATCATCTATATAAACCAGAAAATGCACATTAGAATCTTGAACTTTCGCCATACCCGCTTTCATCTCCGCTAAATCCAAAGAAGCAAATGAAGCAAGGGTATTATCCGCCGCAATATATGCAAGAATCGTACGAGTTCCTTTGAGAAGCGCAGCCGGCTCAACAGTCACTTTACAGGAAGCAGTCATCGCACCATCCTCTGTTACAGCTACAATGGTAGTACTTCCGGCCTTTAAAGCCGTAACCTTACCATTTACATCAACCATCGCTACACTTTCGTCATTCGAAACCCAGGCGACTTTTTTGTTTGTAGCATCGTCCGGCGTAATGATGACTTGCAAGCTTTCACTTTGCCCTTCTATTAGTGAAAGAGTGCTTTTATTCAATGCAACATCGGTTACAGGTATCTCAGGTTCCACAGCCCCATCACCACAAGTAACAGTACATGTTGCAACCTCCGCACCATCTTCCGTAATCACCACTACAACTACAGTTCCAGTTGCCTGGGCTGTCACTTTTCCACTTGCATTCACCGTAGCCACACTAGTATCGCTAGATTTCCAGGTAACCTTTTTGTTTGTAGCATTATCCGGAATAACAGTAGCTATCAAACTCTCACTTTCCCCTTCATCTAACGCAAGGGCAGTCTTATTCAATGACACACCTGTTACAGGAACAACATCCGGTTCTATATCATCGTCAACACATGCAATCAGCAATGTAGAAAGACAAACCCACAAAAAGAAGTAAAGTTTCGTTTTCATGACTACGGTCTATTATTTAAGTAAATTCCTTAAGTTCTTAAGGAAATAAAGCAAATTACTCTTCCGGCTTCTTGAATCGGAAAGCTTCAGGAGCAATAGGCATCAATACTATCGTTTTATTCTTCTTATACTTGCTCTTCACTTTTGCAGCCTCCTTTTCTAACTTCTTCTTGTTTTCAGAAAAGTAGATCATACACGTATAATCAAGAGATTTCAAATCATATTCCAAATAATTCTTCAACTGATACGTATAAAGATCACGCTTAGGCAAGAAGCCACCCTTATCCAGCTTCACACTGTCCAACACCTGAATATCAGTAAAATACACTACTGTGTCGTTGAAAGAGGCAGCAACACCAAATGCATACACAGCTTTTTCTCCTTTACCCTTCTTGAATGAGAATGCTGAACATACCATAAAAACTAAAGCTACAGCAAAAAGTATACGAACGTATTTCATAATCTGTTTTTTATTATATATTGTTGGCGACAAAGATAATGCAAACCGAGAGCAAAATAAAAAGAATTCATTCATTTTTTATGCTGAGATACAGCTTATCTTCACTTTTATAATAATGATAACAAAAAAACCGGTGATCAGATCATGACCTACCGGTTTTTAATTCCTTCTATTTGTCGGAAATTGATATTTCTTACTTATCCTAAATAAGACTTGAGCAATTTACTACGATTACTTTGTCTTAATCTTCTAATTGCTTTTTCCTTAATCTGGCGTACACGTTCACGGGTTAAACCGAATTTGTCGCCGATTTCTTCTAATGTCATTTCTTGTTGTCCGATACCGAAAAACATCTGTATGATTTCTTTTTCCCTATCGGTTAACGTAGAAAGTGCTCTATCAATTTCCCTCGCAAGAGACTCGTTCACCAAAGAGCGATCCGCCATAGGAGAGTCGTCGTTCACCAACACATCCAGCAAGCTGTTGTCTTCTCCTTCTACAAAAGGTGCGTCCACCGAAATGTGGCGTCCGGATACCTTCAGCGTATCGGAGATTTTATCAACAGGGATTTCCAGTTCATCTGCCAACTCCTCGGGAGACGGGCGACGTTCATTTTCCTGTTCGAACTTGGAGAATGCTTTGCTGATTTTATTCAGCGAGCCTACCTGATTCAACGGAAGACGCACGATACGCGACTGCTCTGCCAAAGCCTGCAAAATGGACTGACGTATCCACCATACTGCATAACTGATGAACTTAAAACCACGTGTCTCATCGAACTTTTCGGCAGCCTTAATCAGTCCTAAATTGCCCTCGTTAATCAAGTCGGGCAGACTCAAACCCTGGTTCTGGTACTGTTTGGCTACAGATACAACGAAACGCAGATTGGCACGTGTTAATTTCTCCAGTGCAACACGGTCACCCTTGCGGATGCGCTGAGCGAGCTCTACCTCTTCTTCGACTGTAATGAGGTCTTCGCGACCGATTTCCTGCAAATACTTGTCGAGAGAAGCGCTCTCTCTGTTAGTGATACTTTTGGTAATTTTTAGTTGTCTCATTCTTATAATACAGATTTGGGTTGCAAAGTTACGACAAATTATTTATTACAAACAAACTTGCCTGAACTTTTTCACCTTATTTATACCTTGACTACATAACAAAGAGGGTATTGACAAGTATTTGCCAACACCCTCTTTTTCGTCTTTCTTTGCTAATATTACAATCTTCTTACCTATTTGCCTGTTTCTGTTATTCCTGAGTTAAATCCACCGCATAGCTTGCACGCTTACCCGATGGGAACATACCGGTGATGAACAATACCTGATCGGGAGACTGAGTGGCAGCTTTCAGCACTTTCTCCAAGTCCTCCACCGACTTCATCTGCACATTGTTCGCCTTGAGGATTATGAATCCCTTGCGAATACCGGCATCTGCCATTTTACCGTTGGACACTCCGGTCACTTCCAAACCATAACCCAGGTTAAGTTGTCTCTTCAGTTCAGAAGATACAGGCTTGAAGGCTGCGCCCAGAAGTTCCATTCCGGCATCTTTCACAACTTTCGTATTGCCTTGAGAGTTTTTCAAGGTCAGCTCAAATTCCTTCTCCTTCTTGTCACGAACCACTTTGACTTTCACCTTGTCACCCGGACGATGTTTAGCCAAAGCCTCCTGCAGGTCGCTGAACTTATGCACCTTCTTACCGCCAAGACCAATGATAACGTCATCCGACTTCAATATTCCGGCAGCAGAACCACCTTCCACAACCTCGGCAACCAATACGCCTTCTTTCACTCCAAGTTCATCGGCCTTCTTCTTCATTTCCTCTGCCAGTCTTTCGTCCATTTGCAGGTCCGTGCCCAGTGTAGTACCGGTGATGCCCAGCAAAGCGCGTTGCACTGTACCAAACTGTTTCAGGTCAGCCACAACTTTTGTCATGATGCTGGTGGGAATTGCGAAACCGTAACCGGAATAGGCCCCTGTCGGTGAATAGAGCATAGCATTGATACCTACCAGTTCACCTCTCGCATTAACCAATGCACCACCACTGTTACCCTGATTGATGGCAGCATCCGTCTGAATGAAAGACTGGATATTTGCAGCCTGTCCATTGGATGCAGTAGTGCCAATGGCACGAGCTTTCGCGCTCACAATACCGGCTGTAACGGTGGAGTTCAGGTTGAACGGATTACCTACCGCCAATACCCATTCGCCAATTTTCAATTCGTCGGAATTGCCTACCGGTACTGTGGGGAAATCATCACCTTCTATTTTAATCAGGGCAAGGTCCGTACTGGGGTCGGTACCGATGATCCGTCCTTTCAGTTCGCGGTCGTCATTCAGCTTTACGGTAATCTCATCGGCGCCTTCAACCACGTGATTGTTGGTCACGATATAACCGTCTTTAGAAATAATAACACCGGAGCCAAAGCCTACACGCGGTTGGGTCTGTATCTGACGCTGCTGTCCGCGGCCATCACCGAAGAAGAAATCAAAAATATCAGGCATGCCTTGTACGGTTTGAGTCTTGCTCAACTGCTTAGCGCGTATATGTACCACAGCATGAACCGAATTCTCTGCCGCCTGTGTCAAATCGACAGGCTGCGCATCCGTTGCATTATAAGCAGCCAACTGTAAATTATTAGGGTTCTGTTCGAACAACTCGCTAAATGTAGCAGGTTTTTCCTTATTCAGCATCTTATAAGTGGTAACACCGGCCACTCCTGAACTAAGAATTACAACGGCTGCAACTCCAAGGATGTTTTTTGTTGTCTGTTTCATACTACTCTTATTCTCTTTTAATTGTTAATATTCAAATCTCATTTAACATTCTGACGTTAAAATAACGACAAAAATCGTTCAGTTATTCCGCTTGTCACTCTTTTTTGTTCTCTTTTAACAGTGAATATTTGGGACTTAACAGCGGTTAACGACAGAGACTGACAAATTAGCATTTATGCACGATTGCAGTTTGTTAAAAGACTGACAGATAGACAAAACAAAAACGCATCACACTCCCTAATAGTTGAGATAATCAATCTCCATGTGGTAGCTCCATTGCGGAAAGTAAAGATTCCCTCCTTCCCACTCTACCTCTCCACGCTGGAAATCCACAGTTTCACTGCGCGGATACTTCTTTTCGGGAACCAACGGCATGCCGTAATCAGTATTCACAATCATACGCCAGGAGTCAATGCCACCCAAGAAGAAAAACTTCTCATCAGCATTACGGGCGAAAGCCGGCATGCCGAATGACTGATCGACGGGCACCCACCCCACCCCTTCAAAGTACACTTCCGCCCAGTCGTGCAGGTTCCAGGCACGAGGATGCATCATAAACCCACTCTGGAAATGCGCAGGAATACCACTGATACGACACAAGGTGATGAATAAAAGACTGACCTGTCCGCAGTCTCCATGACGGTTGTCCAATACGTACTCCGGGATATTCTCAATCGTGGAATACTCGCGTGCAGACGCCCAGGGAAAATTATCGTTAATCCAACAGAAGATGCGTTTTGCCTTTAAATACGGATTCGTTTCACCTGCTGTCAGTCTGGCAGCCAACTCACGCAGACGCGGCGAGAAAACGATATGTTTCTCCCGTTCGGCGGTATATTCTTTATAAAGGGGAGCAGTCTTGTCATAAGGACGGACATCTTCGGGCCGCAGATTGTGCCACTCTCCACAAGAGGTGTATTCGAATGTTTCGGAAAATACCGTAGGCTCGCCCTTTACGGCGCGTTTCTCCATGTAGAGCGTACTGTGCCGGCAGTCTTGCGGAGAGAAAACATATTCCGGCTCACTGGCAGAAACAAACTTCACATCCCGCTGGCGTGCCTGATCTTTGCGGGGATAGGGCAACCAGCAGCGGATGAGTTTTCCGGCAGGAACAGCATTAGTATCCACCGTCAATGTATAAGTAACGCGCATCCGTTTAGGAACGGCAATCGCCTTGCCATCCTTCTGCACAGCAGTAATGATTTCCGGCAGATTCTCTTTATTCACCTTCTCGCTCCCACTCAGCGCAGTGCCTTCCTTAGCTATTTTCACATCATAACAGGCTGAATCCACACGAAACAAATTGGGACCGGCATTGCGGAAATAGCGCTTCTCACCGTCCAGCATCATATACTCCAAAGCATTGGATGCTTCCCATTGCCTCATTTGCTCATCGGTGACATCGGGAAGGTACTTCCTGATATAGTCCTTCACCTGTGATTCCGTCAGGCAAAAGTCCGTAAGCAGACGCTGGTGCAAATCATCGTCCCAACTATATGGTTTGTTTTCCGGCTTCGTGCCGCAAGCAGAAACAAAAACAAACAAGAAGACAGTGTATAGCAGATTCTTCATGAATTACGAGTTTGAATTATAAATTATGAATTACGAATATTCTCTGTGTTTTCTATATCTTCACTACTCCGATACCCGGCAGATCCGGCAATGTAATCTTCCCCTTCACGACTTCCATACCCTTGAAACGGTCATTGGCTATCAGCAGGCTGCCATCCAAATCGGCAAAGTCCACCGCCGGAGAAAGTTGCGAAGCGGCAGAAATGGCGCAGGAAGTTTCAGTCATGCAGCCCACCATCACTTTCATCCCCAAAGCACGCGCCAACGTCACCATTTTCCATGCCTCACGCATGCCGGTGCACTTCATCAACTTGATATTGATGCCGGTAAAAGCATCTTTCAGTCCCACGATGTCTTTTAAACGCTGAATGGACTCATCTGCAAATATCGGTAACGGACTTTGCCCGGTCACCCATGCAATATCGTCCAATTGTTCTTTGGGCATAGGCTGCTCTACCATAACAATGCCCTTTTCCTTCAGCCAATAAATCATGTCGAGTGCATGGCGCTTATCTTTCCAACCCTGATTGGCATCAACGGCAATAGGAAGATCCGTAACCGAACGGATCGTCTCAATCATCTCCTTATCGTTGTCGCGCCCCAGCTTCACTTTCAGTATATTGAATTGTCCGGCACATTCTTTTGTCTTTTCACGCACTACATCGGCTGTGTCAATGCCAATGGTAAATGTGGTAGAAGGTGTTTTCTCCCTGTCCAGTCCCCATATTTTATACCAAGGAGCCTGCAATAATTTACCCACCAAATCATGCAAAGCGATATCCACCGCTGTTTTTGCCGCCGCATCCCCTGCCGAAAGCGTGTCTATATAACCCAGAATATCTTCCAGCCGGAAAGGATCGGTAAACTGTCCGATAACATCCTGCACCTTTTTCAGAAAAGCCAGCACACTGTCCATTGTGCCCAACTCATGCTGCAAGTAAGGAGGCATGGAGGCTTCTCCATAACCGATGATTCCGTCATACTCTATTTCAACCTGCACATCAGGAGTAGTGGTGCGCGAATAGGCAGCCACCGTAAAGACATGGCGCAGTTTCAGCTCATAAGGAAAGAAACGCAGCTTCATTCTGGGCACAACGCCGCTTTTATTGATGCTGAACAATGCAGGCGCTACCCTTTCACTTGCCAATACGCCATTGATAGCCATGCCCGAGCCTAATGCGGCAAAGGCAGCGGTCTTTAAAAACTCTCTTCTGTTTTGCATGTTATTGATTTTTTATCAGTTCATTCATAATACTCATTTGTTGCTGTCGTATTCAGTCCCGTCTTCTTATTTATATAAGGTAACACGCGCGTGGCAAACAACAAACGCCCGAGGTTGTACTCATCAAACAGTTCGTCCAACGGATCAAAACTGCTGATATGCACATCCCCCTGTGAGTGAATGAAACGCTTGCCGCCGATATACATCCCTACGTGTACCACCCGTTCCTTACGTTCCGCAGTTGCTTTACGGCCGAAGAATATCAGATCGCCCGGCTGCAAATTGGAAAAGTCGGACGCAATGTCAATATGTTCACCTACGTAAGCCTGCTGGGAAGCGTCACGCGGGATAATGATGTCGTGCATAAAAAGTATAGTACGCACGAATCCGCTGCAATCCACCCCTTTCGATGAAGTCCCCGCCCAAAGATAAGGTATTCCTATCATTGTGCGTGCAGTGCGGATAATATCGGCTGCATCCTGTTTCAAGCCGGAGCGCCATTTCTTTTCGGGCATGGCTATGGATTTGGAGATATATCCTTGGCGGCCATCGGGATAAATCACTTTATAGAAAGCCCCTTTGCTTCCGTCCCATTTAAAACGGTTGCCTGCCACCACGTCCGAGATTGTCTGTGAAGTCCGGTCCGGCTTGGAATAGACAAAGCCGTAATGAGCCGTTACCACAATTTTTTCGGCATTGTTCCATGCAGCCATTTCCGCTTCATTCACAAGATGCACACTCACACGATGTACCCATGCAATGTAATTATCGGGAGTCTGAATGTGAATCCAGCCGTCGCGCTGCAACACATGTACGGGCATCCCCATTAATCCCTGCGTCATCATTTCCGAAGAGAAATCGGGAGCCGCACGCAGGTTGGCCACAGACACATTGATAATACCGTACGTCTTTCCTTCCAATCCTTTCACGTCAGGAAGCACCTGGATACAATCCATTACTTTATAATCTGCTTTTGCCAATCCCTGCAACAATGCAGCTTTCGCTTCAGCTGAAGTTGTAACACCACGCAGCATTACGTTTTTACCGGCAAAAGAATAATCTACATCGAACAAGGTCACACGCTTGTCCGGAGCATACATACGTTTCAAACTGTCAGAAAGTTGTGCCACTTCTACAGGAATAGTACGGTCACCGACTAGCGAAGCAAACGTAAAAAAGGGTATAAAGAGAAATAAAACCAAAACAGAGGATAACTTTTTCATAGGCTACATTGATTATGGGGGTTGTTAGTGTTAGCAAAGCTACGAAACATTTCCAAAATAGACACACATTTTTCATTTATTTTCCCTATCTTTGCCGTCCTAAAGCAGTTGGTCGGTTTGTCGCTTGCGCCTTGCGCGTATGAGGAAAGTCCGGGCAACACAGAGCATCCTACTTCCTAACAGAAAGCTGTCCGCGAGGGTAGAGTAACGCAGAAGAAAACAACCGCCATAGCCCTTCAGGTCGTGGTAAGGGTGAGAAGGTGGGGTAAGAGCCTACCAGTTTTGTGGTGACACAAAAGCTGTGCGTCTTAGGAGTTGTAAGGTCATGTAAACCGACGTTATGAGAGTTGCTCGCTCCATGTCGGAGGGTAGACCGCTAAAGCATGTATGGTGACATACGGCTCAGATAAATGACAGACACCTTTATTTATTGACAATGAAGGAACAGAACCCGGCTTACAGACTGACTGCTTTTTTTTAATTATCAATTATGAACAAGCGTATTGCCACTCTCTGGAAGTTTCTGACATACGACATTTGGCGTATCACAGAAGATGAAGTCACCAAAACGACTTTCTCCTTATATAATATCATCAAAACCATTTACCTCTGCATCAACCGTTTCACCAAAGACAGGCTTGTGAACAAAGCATCTGCTTTGACATACAGCACTTTGCTTGCCATTGTCCCCATTCTGGCGATTGTATTCGCCATTGCACGCGGGTTCGGCTTTGATAATCTGATGGAGAGCCAAATTGTCAAGGGCTTCGGCGGTCCGTCGGAAACAACAGAAGTGATCTTTCAGTTTGTCAACTCCTATCTGTCGCAAACCAAAAGCGGCATATTTATCGGGATAGGTCTGATCATGTTGTTGTGGACCGTACTCAACCTGATCAATAACATGGAAATCACCTTCAACCGCATCTGGCAAGTGAAGAAAGCAAGAAGCATGTACCGCAAAATCACCGATTACTTCTCCATGCTTCTGCTGATACCACTCCTATTGGTGGTTTCGGGCGGCCTCTCCATATTCATGAGTACCATGCTGAAGAATGTGGCGGACTTCACCCTACTCGCCCCCATCGGAAAGTTCCTAATCCGCCTCATACCGTTTGTCCTCACGTGGTTTATGTTCACAGGACTGTACGTCTTTATGCCTAACACAAAGGTGAAACTCAAGCATGCGCTGATTTCCGGAGTTCTGACGGGTACGGCGCATCAGGCTTTCCAATTCCTCTACATCAGCAGCCAGTTATGGGTGTCACGTTATAATGCCATTTACGGTAGTTTCGCGGCACTCCCCATGTTTCTGTTATGGCTGCAAATATCTTGGACAATCTGCCTTTTCGGAGCGGAGCTGACATATGCGGGGCAGAATATACGCAATTTCAGTTTCGACAAGGACGCACGTAACATCAGCCGACGCTACCGCGACTTTATTTCCATCCTTATCATGTCTCTCATAGCCAAACGTTTCGAAAAAAACGAACCTCCCTACACCGCCGAGGATATATCCGAAGAGTGTCAGATTCCCATACGTCTCACCAATCAGACCCTCTATGAATTACAGGAAATCAACCTTTTACACGAAGTAGTGACCGATGCCAAAAGTCAGGACATTGCCTACCAGCCCTCCATGGACATCAACAAGCTCAACGTCGCCCTTCTGCTGGACAAGCTGGACACCCATGGCTCCGAAGACTTCAAGATAGACAAGGACAAAGAATTCCATGGACAATGGGAAACACTGATGAAAGCGCGGGAGGAATATTTCAGAAGCGCAAGCAGAGTGCTCTTGAAAGACCTGTAAAGGAGCGCTAATAATGATTATAGGAAACGATCTTCTCTTTGGACTTTCTGGATTTATTCCGTTTCTCTTTCACCGGATATCCTATCGTTATATCAAGCAGCAGCCGTTTATTGGCCGGAATACCAACGAGTTTCTTAATCTCCTTTTCATCGAACCATCCCAAAATACACGATCCCAACCCCTCACTCTCGGCAGCAAGCGTGATGTGGGCAGCAGCAATACCGATATCTATTAAAGGAAAATATTTATCCTTTATCTTAGCTCCTAAAAAGGAAGTGATATTCATTGATTCTTCCACAATCAGAATATGTACCGGCGCATCTTTAGCAAACTTATTCATCCCCAGTCCGGCAGTAGCCTTGCCTACTTTTACAGCAAGCTCCGGATCGGTAACCACCACAAAACGCCAGGGCTGGGCATTACAAGCCGAAGGAGACAGCCGGGCAGCTTCCAAAATACGTTCCAATTTATCATGCTCTACGGCGCGAGACATATCATAGGCCCGGTCACTTTGACGCGAGGCTACCAATTGCAAGAAATCATCCATAACTCACTTGTACTGTATCATTCTGCTAATATACTTACCGATAATATCGAACTCCAGATTCACCACACTACCTTTCTTGAAAGCATGGAAATTGGTATGTTCAAAAGTATAGGGAATAATGGCCACCTGGAAAGTGTCATCCGTAGGATTGCACACAGTCAGACTGACACCGTTTACGGTTACGGAGCCTTTATCTACAGTGATATAGCCGCGCTTCGCCATTTCCTTATCAAACTTATATTGGAACGTAAAATAATAACTGCCTTCGGCATCCTCTATGCCAATGCAAGTTGCAGTCTGGTCTACATGTCCCTGAACAATATGTCCATCCAAACGGCCGTTCATCATCATGCTGCGCTCCACATTCACTTCATCGCCCACCTCCAACAAACCGAGGTTGGAACGGTCCAAGGTCTCTTTCATCGCTGTCACCGTATAGGTATCATCCGTCATACTGACCACTGTAAGACACACACCATTATGAGAAATGCTCTGATCTATCTTCAATTCGCTCACGAAAGAACACTTGAAAGTAAAGTGCACATTTTCTTGGTCTCTAACCATAGCCACCAGCGTGGCACATTCTTCTACTATTCCGGAAAACATATTGGTATTTACAATTTTACGGGTTACTATTTTCAGAAGACAAAGATAGAAAAAGGTTCTTATTATGCCATGCGGTTTTAAAAAAAATGAGCGGGTGTCTGTCTCTCCACGAATAGAGAAGTACTAAAAGTGGTGCTAAATATGGTGCTAAAACGGTATTCCACTAATATGCTCCCATTTCAATAAAACGTTAACACACTGATTTACAAATATGAAATAAAAGACAAAAAACGCCCACATACGTGTATAAAAAAAGGAAGCTTTTCACAAAGCCTCCTTTTTCAGTTTTCAATAGGTATTAGTTTTTTTTAAGGTAAAAAGATTGTTTTCAGGATAACGTTGCAAATATAGGCGCTTTTCGTGATACCAACCAAATTAAAAAACATGTCTTATAACATCTTTTCCGTAATTCTTTTGATTTTATTATCATTTCAAAGGACTTTTCTACATCTGCAATCGTTTTCAATGGACAAATATAGGGTTATTTTCTATTAAACACTGAAAATTTCCTAAAAAAGTGCTTATTTCTTATCATTCGGGTACTGTTCGTCCGTACGCCCGCTATGTTTTAGCACTTTTGCATCGATAAAGAACACTATTTCTTCAGCTATATTCGTGATGTGGTCACCGGAACGCTCCAGCTTACGGAATACACTAACCAAATTCAGGCAAGAAAGTGCGCTTTCGGGATGTTTGCCGATATAGTCTGCAAGAACAGCAGTGCCATTCGCATTGATTTCATCCAACAGATTATCTTTGGCAAACACAGCGGTTGCCATTTCCTGACTCTCTTCCTGAAGCGCTTTTTTGGCAAGTTCAAGCATGGACAATACCTGACTGATCATTTCTTCCAAACGCAGTTTCTGTAACAATTCACCATCCAAGACAGGCTCTTTGCAATTTATGGCAAAGCGGGCTATGCCTTCAGCAAAGTCACCCAAACGTTCCAGGTTCGAATTGATTTTGAGCATGGCGAGCACAAAACGTAAGTCGATAGCCACAGGATTATAGAGAGCGATGATATCTTCTATATCACTGTCTATTTTAAGCTCAAAAGCATTGACACGACGTTCGCGCACCAATACTTGCTGTGCCAGTTCTTTGTCCAGGGTCAGTACGGCTTCTCCTGCGCGGTCAAGCTGGTTATACACCAAAGTCCACATTTCGTCTACTTCCTTTTTCAGCAAGACGAGCTCTGATTCGATAAACTTTACCATAATGTTTCTTCTATTTCAAAATTATCAATTCCATAATCATATCACTTGTTCCAACGCATGAAACAACCTGTTATCCGAAGCGCCCTGTAATATAGTTCTGTGTCTCCACCTTATCAGGATTGGTGAATATCTTCTTCGTATCACCGAACTCTACCATTTCGCCCATATAGAAAAAAGCGGTACTATCGCTTACGCGGGCAGCCTGCTGCATGTTATGGGTGACGATTACAATGGTGTACTGCTTCTTCAGCTCATGGATAAGTTCCTCCACCTTAGCCGTCGAAATAGGATCGAGAGCAGATGCCGGTTCATCCATCAGCAAGACAGACGGAGATACCGCCATGGCGCGGGCTATGCACAGACGTTGCTGCTGTCCGCCGGAAAGGGCGTAGGCAGATACCTTGAGTTTATCTTTCACTTCATCCCAAAGGGCAGCTCCTCTCAAAGCCTCCTCCACCCGACGTCGGATAAACGCACTGTCTGTAACGCCATTGACGCGCAATCCGTAAGCAACATTTTCAAAGATGCTTTTCGGAAAAGGATTGGGACGCTGAAACACCATGCCGACATTCTTACGCAGCTCGTCCACTTGCACACCTTTCTTATATATATCCTGACCGTCAATAAGAACCTCACCGGTCAGACGGGTATCGGGTATCAAATCGTTCATACGGTTCAACAAGCGGAGAAAAGTAGACTTACCGCAACCGGAAGGGCCGATAAACGCCACAACCGATTTCTCCGCAATATCCATGCTGATTCCTTTCAGCGCGTGGAAGTTACCATACCAGAAATTTACATCGCGTGTTTCTATTTTATTCATCACGTCATTCATGATTTTATCGGTTTAGTTCATTTTTATTTTCTTCTCGAAATATTTCCGCAAAGCATTTGCCAGCAGATTCACCAAAAGAATAATTATTATCAGTACCAAAGCTGTTCCATAGGCAATGGGCAACTGGGCTTCCATATCCGTACCACTGGTGGAGATGACATACAAATGATAGGGCAACGCCATACACTGGTCGAAAATACTGCCGGGCAGTTGCGGCAGGAAATAGGCTGCACAGGTAAAGAGAATAGGCGCCGTTTCTCCGGACACACGCCCTAAGGCCAGAATCAGTCCGGTAATGATGTTGGGCATCCCCATCGGCAGAATTACGTGCCAGATTGTTTGCAGTTTGGTGGCTCCCAATGCGCGGCTGCCCTCACGCAGACTGTCGGGAATCGCCTTCAAGGCTTCCTCGGTGGTACGGATCACTAAAGGCAGACTCAACAATCCTAGTGTAAGCGACCCCGCCAAAATGCTGTCACCAAAGTCCATATAGTTAACAAACAATGCCATACCAAAAAGACCGAATACAATAGAAGGTATGCCACTCAAGTTGTTCGTCATTATGCGGATGAAGCGCACAACCCAACCTTTAGGTGCATATTCATTCATATAGATGCCACTCATCACCCCTACCGGAAAAGCAAATAACGCACTGCCCGCCATCAGACAAAAAGTGCCGACAATAGCCGGCAGAATACCGCCCGAGGTCATACCGTCTGTCGGCGCACTCGTCAGGAACTCCCAGTCTATAACTCCTACACCTTTATATATGATGAAGCCGAGAATAGCAAAAAGTATTCCTACCACACTTAAACTCAGCAAGCGGAACAATCCGAATGCAATGTTTTGCGAAAGATGTTTTCTATTTATCATATTCTTTTTATTTTCTTTTGCCCGAAGATACAGCTTCTACTGTGAAGTTTATCAATAAGCTGATGAAAAACAATACAACTCCCAAAAGGAACAACGCTTCGTAATGCGCCCCTCCTGCCGGCGCTTCACCCAGTTCCGCTGCAATGGTAGCGGGAATTGTGCGCAAAGGTTCCAGAATCGTATGGGGAATCACAGCAGCATTTCCCGTCACCATCAGCACTGCCATCGTTTCACCAACCGCACGACCGATGCCCAAGACAACACCGGACGTAATACCGGAAATGGAATAAGGTATCACCACCTTATATATAGTCTGCCACTGTGAAGCGCCGAGCGCCAGACTGGCTTCCCGCATGGCACGCGGACAATTACGCATGGCATCCTCCGTCACCGTAATGATAGTGGGGAGCGCCATAATGGCAAGCACAATACTTCCCGCCAGCCCGCTTTCCCCCACAGGCAGATCAAAGACTTTCTGCAAAAAAGGAACTATCACAATCAACCCGAAGAAACCGTAGACAACGGAAGGAATGCCACTCAACAGTTCAATAATAGGCTTCATCAGGTTCCGTATCTTATGGTTTGCCACCTCAGACATATAAACAGCCACTGCCAAGCCGAACGGCAAGGCTATGAGAATAGCGAAAAGGCTCACCCACAACGTACCCGTTATCAGCGGCAGAAAGCCGAATTGCGGAGCAGGCGTCGCTGTCGGAAACCATTCAGCTCCGGCAAAGACATCTTTCAGTGAAATGGTGTTGTCTGGCAGCAAACGGACAGCGCCGGAACTGCCAATGAACTGCTGCGGCACAAAAGCCACGATTCCCGGTGTACGTTCCACCAGATCCGTAATGCATGCCCCCACATTCTCATAAGACGCTCCCAACTGCTCTTCCGTATAGTAGCGTGTAACATCTTCCAAACGAAAAAGCCGGATAGGGAGATTCTCCCCACCGACTTCCTGCCAATTGGTTATCTCTTCATCGAAAATATCCTTTATCTGAACCGGAGTTAGTTCGCTTACCTTATTATCTTTATTCAAAGCCAGCACATATCCCTCTTCTATCACCCGGCTGTTGAACAGTCCCACCGCTTCAGAAAAGAGGAATAAGACGATTAGCACAATCGTAAGACTCGTTACAAAGCCGCTACAAGCCAATATGCCCTCCACAATCTTCTCGAAAACTTTTTTCATACTACCTATCAAATTTCTGTGCACAAAGAAACAGGGTAGATGTTAAGACAATGTGACTATCATTTGAAAGAAATGTTTCAAACATATTACAAAGCTGTTACAACAGTCAAAAAACCACCGCATGTAACTGAATTGTAATATGCATTGTTTTTCTTTGCAGCAAGAAAGGACAACAGGAACATACCCACCGTTGTTTAAATATCATTCAAAAACGATCAGAATATGATGAAACATGCAGTTCTAATTATCCTTGCACTGGTATTTGCCACTACCCGCATTCAGGCCCAGCGCATCAAAGGCAGCGACACTGTCCTTCCCATTGCGCAACAAACTGCCGAACGTTTTATGAAATTAAATCCCAACGCGCGCGTCACCGTCACCGGCGGTGGAACCGGTGTAGGCATTTCCGCCCTACTGGATGAAACCACTGATATTGCAATGGCTTCCAGAGGTATCAAGTTCAGCGAAAAGATGAAAGCGAAAGCAGCCGGAGAGGAACTGGCAGAGATAACGATAGCCTATGACGCACTGGCCGTTGTGGTGCATCCCTCCAATCCGGTGAAGCAACTGACCCGCCGGCAACTGGAAGATATTTTCCGCGGTAAAATCACCAATTGGAAACAAGTGGGCGGAGACGACCGTAAAATAGTGGTCTACTCACGCGAAACATCTTCCGGTACATACGAGTTTTTCAAAGAGAGCGTGCTGAAAAACAAGAATTATATGAGCAGCAGCCTTTCCATGCCTGCCACAGGAGCAATCATACAATCGGTCAGCCAGACACGCGGAGCTATCGGTTACGTGGGACTTGCCTATGTATCGCCCCGCATCAAGACTCTTGCCATATCCTACGATGACAAACATTTTGCTACTCCCACTCTGGAGAATGCAATCAACAAGACCTACCCCATCGTGCGTCCGCTCTACTACTATTATAATAAGAAAAAATCGGACCAGACAGCCCCTCTCTTGCAGTTCATATTGTCACCCGCAGGTCAAGAAATCATTAAAAAGAGTGGATATATTCCTGTAAATGAATAATAAATAATGAAGAACGAGGAATGAAGGACAAGAAATTCTTCATTCTTCATTATTCATTCTTCATTATTTTGCGCTATCTTTGTACCACTATATGAATAACAATAGCATTATGGCAGAAATAAAAAGCGAAGAAACAAGCGAAAAGAAGAGCCTGAACTTCATAGAACAAATAGTAGAGAACGATTTAAAAGAAGGTAAAAATGACGGAAAAGTACAGACACGTTTCCCGCCGGAACCCAACGGCTACCTTCATATCGGACATGCCAAGGCCATATGTCTGGACTTTGGTATTGCAGCCGCACATGGCGGCATCTGTAACTTGCGTTTTGATGACACCAACCCCACCAAAGAGGATGTGGAGTATGTAGAGGCTATCAAGGAAGATATTCAATGGCTGGGCTACCAGTGGGGCAACGAGTATTACGCTTCCGACTATTTCCAGCAGTTATGGGACTTCGCCATCCGCCTCATCAAAGAGGGCAAAGCATACATTGACGAACAGACATCCGAACAGATTGCCGCTCAAAAAGGCACCCCTACCCAACCCGGCGTAGAGAGTCCTTACCGCAACCGCCCCATTGAAGAGACCCTCGAACTGTTTCAGAAGATGAACACCGGCGAGATTGAGGAAGGGGCCATGGTGCTTCGTGCCAAGATTGACATGGCAAGCCCCAACATGCACTTCCGCGACCCGATTATCTATCGTGTGGTGAAACATCCTCACCACCGTACGGGCACTACCTGGAAGGCATATCCGATGTATGACTTCGCTCATGGACAAAGCGACTACTTTGAAGGGGTGACCCATTCTTTGTGCACACTGGAATTTGTACCCCACCGCCCTTTATACGATCTCTTTGTGGACTGGGTGAAAGAAGGAAAAGATTTGAATGACCACCGTCCTCACCAGTACGAATTCAACAAGCTTAACCTGAGCTATACACTCATGAGCAAGCGCAACCTGCTGACTTTGGTAAAAGAGGGTCTTGTCAATGGTTGGGATGATCCCCGTATGCCGACTATTTGCGGCTTCCGCCGTCGCGGTTACTCACCGGAGTCTATCCATAAATTCATTGATAAAATCGGCTACACCACTTATGATGCACTTAACGAATTCGCCTTGCTGGAAAGTGCCGTACGTGAAGATTTAAATGCCCGGGCCACTCGTATATCTGCTGTGCTGAATCCGGTGAAACTTATCATCACCAACTATCCGGAAGGACAGGTTGAGGAAATGGAAGCTATCAATAACCCGGAACGCCCGGAAGAAGGCAGCCACAACATCGAGTTCAGTCGTGAACTATGGATAGAGCGCGATGACTTCATGGAAGATGCACCGAAAAAATACTTCCGCATGACACCCGGACAAGAAGTCCGTTTGAAGAGTGCATATATTGTGAAGTGTACCGGCTGCAAGAAGAACGATGCCGGAGAAATCACAGAAGTATACTGCGAATACGACCCCGACAGCAAAAGTGGCATGCCCGGCGCCAACCGTAAAGTAAAAGGAACGATCCACTGGGTAAGCTGCGCACACTGTCTACAAGCCGAAGTACGCCTCTATGACCGCTTGTGGAAAGTTGAAAATCCGCGTGATGAACTGGCAGCCATTCGCGAAGCAAAGAATTGTGATGCGCTGACAGCCATGAAAGAAATGATAAATCCGGACTCCCTGAATGTATTGCCATGCTGCTACATTGAGAAATATGCTGCCGGAATGAAACCCCTCTCCTACCTGCAGTTCCAACGCATCGGCTACTTTAATGTAGACCGCGACTCCACAACGGAGAAAATGGTATTTAACCGTACCGTAGGTTTAAAAGACACTTGGGGTAAAATCAATAAATAATATAAGGAGTAAGAAGAGTTAATGAGTAAAAAGAACCTGCTGTCCGGAAGAGACAAGGAATTACAAGAACTTGCAGAACAATATGAAGCTGCAAAAGCCGAAAACAAACCGATCTATCTGGACGCAGACGACTTAGCCGACCTTGCCGACTGGTATGCCATGCATGGAAAGAGTGAACAAGCTACCGAAGTCGTAGAATATGGTTTGCGCTTACATCCCAACAGCACTCCTCTATTGGTGGAGCAAGCCTATCTCTTCATGGACGCCCAAAAAAGAGATAAAGCCAAACAGATTATAGGCCAAATCCCCGAAAGTTATTCTTCGGAAGTGAAAGTCCTTAAAGCGAACATCCTTTTGGGTGAAGGAAAAACGGACGAAGCCGAACAGCTTCTTGACAGCATAGAAGACAAAGATGAATTAGCCAATATCGTGGATATAGCCTATATGTATATCGACATGGGCTACCCGGATAAAGCTCTGTCATGGCTAAACAAAGGATTGAACAGTTACTCCGAGGAAGAAGCATTTCTTGCAGCCACAGCCGACTGCTTCCATGCGCAAGGATTGAATCAGAAAGCTGAGACATTCTATAACAAACTGATAGACAAGAATCCATATTCGGCTCCCTATTGGTTCGGATTGGCACGCTGCTATTTCGAGCAACAGCTGTTTGACAAAGCCATTGAGGCATGTGATTATGCAATCGTGGCAGATGAAGAGTTTGCCGAAGCCTATATAATGAAAGGACATGCTTTCTATCAGTTGGGAAATGAGGAAAGTGCATTGGAAAACTACACTTTAGCAGAGAAGTACAAAGCCATCAATCCCGATTTCCTCAAGATGTTCATGGGACTGAATGAAATAGCCAAAGGACACTGGGAAGAAGGATACCAGTATATTGAGCAGATTATACAAAGCGGGGATATCGACTTTACGATGTTGCCGTCCTTATATGCACATGCAGGGCTTTGCCTTTACAAATTAGGGAAAAAACGTAAAGCCAATCAGTATTTCAAGAAATCCCATGAAATAGACCCGGAGGATGTAGACCCATACCTGATTGAGGGCCGCATGTATATGGAAGACGATAACTTTAACAAAGCGATAGAAAAATGGGCAACAGCTTTAGATTATGCACCCTATGCCGATACTTGGAATGAGATTGGCATATACTGCATGGAACTTGGCCAGTTGAGCTATGCTCGACTGGCGTTTGAACATGTCCTAGATTTAGACCCACACTTTGAAAATATCAATGAAAAACTGGCCTCTCTCTCTATGTTGCTTAAAGACAAAGAGAATTTCCTGAAATACAACCAGCTTTGCAAACATCCGTTCCAACAGGAAGACCTGGAGAAATTAAAGGAACTGCTGGAAAGCGAAGATAAAGAGGAATTGGTAAAAGCCATGAGGAATATTCTGAATGCGTTACAATAAGAATCCAAACCAAGCATTAATACAAATATGGAATCATCAGCAGAGCTCATTAAATGGGTATTAGAAAATTTGAATTATTGGGTAGTCACAATCTTTATGACTATTGAAAGCTCATTTATCCCGTTCCCCTCGGAAGTCATAGTGCCACCGGCTGCGTGGAAAGCGATGACTGACGACAGTATGAACATCTTTTTGGTTGTCATTTTCGCAACCATTGGTGCTGACCTCGGTGCGCTCATAAATTATTATCTTGCGCGTTGGCTGGGTCGCCCCATCGTCTATAAATTCGCCAATAGCCGTTTCGGACATATGTGCCTTATTGATGAAGCAAAAGTACATCATGCTGAGGATTACTTCAGAAAACATGGTGCTGCTTCCACTTTCTTCGGACGCCTTATTCCTGCGGTACGGCAACTCATCAGTATCCCGGCAGGGCTGGCAGGCATGAAGTTAGGACCATTCCTGCTTTATACAACTCTTGGCGCCGGAATATGGAACACAATACTGGCGTTGCTCGGTTATTTCATATACCGGTTCACCGATATCAAAACAACCAATGACGTCTATGTATTAGCCACGAAATATAGCCACGAAATCGGTTATGTCATTATAGCGGTAGCAGTATTGATTGTAGGCTTCCTTATCTATAAAGGCGCAAAACAGAAAAAATAATCAACGAAAAAAGCGGTGAATGAAAACAATCTTCATTCACCGCTTTTCTTATAATAAATAGTTAAGTCCAAAGAGCTCACTTCTTGACCGCCGCAATCGCTTTATCATAATCCGGTTCCTGCGTGATTTCCGGAACAAGTTCCGTATAGGCAATCTTTCCATCCTTACCCACAACAACCACCGCACGAGCCAGCAAGCCACTCAATGGCCCGTCTGCCATACGTACACCATAGTTTTCATCAAAATCCGAGAAACGGAAGTCAGACAACGGAACTACGTTCTCAATACCTTCTGTGGTGCAGAAACGGGCATGTGCAAAAGGCAGGTCTTTTGAAATAGCCAGTACTACCGTATCCGGCAAACCGGCAGCCAGTTTATTAAACTTACGTACAGAAGTAGCGCATACTCCGGTATCCAAGCTCGGAAAAATATTAAGAATTACATTCTTGCCATTCAGTTCTTTCAATGAGAAAGAAGACAAATCGGTTTTTACCAATTCAAAATCAGGGGCAACTGCTCCCACTTTTATAAACTCACCGATCACTTTCACCGGTTGTCCTTTAAATTTTGTTGTAGCCATAGTTTTATCAAATTATATGGTATAGTAACAAACTAAGTGGAGAAAAAGTTCGATAGAAACTTTTCACTCTGCAGATTGTTATCTCCCCAACGAACTTATAATAATCATTTTTAAATTAAGAATCACATGAAGACAATTTTTGATGAACTAAAGCAAGAAGTAAAAAACTGGTGGATTTCACTTATCCTTGGTATCTTGTATGTTGTGGTAGCATTAAGTTTAATGTTCTTTCCTCTTAACGGATATGCAGCATTAAGCATCTTATTCAGCATTTCCATGCTGGTCAGTGGTCTGTTGGAAATATCCTTTGCCGTCAGTAACCGCCGAAGGGTATCCAGTTGGGGCTGGTATCTGGCAGGAGGCATTATTGATATGATTTTAGGATTCTATCTGATAGCCTATCCACTATTGAGCATGGAAGTCATTCCATTTATCATCGCCTTCTGGCTGATGTTCAGGGGGTTCTCATCGGCAGGCTATGCAATGGACTTGAAAAGATACGGAACAAAAGATTGGGGATGGTACATCGCATTTGGCATTCTTGCCATTATATGCTCACTCATCATCCTGTGGCAACCGGCGGTGGGTGCTATCTATGCAGTTTACATGATTTCGTTTGCATTCCTCATCATAGGATTCTTCCGCATTATGCTGTCCTTTGAGCTGAAGAGCCTGCACAAACGAGGGCTTCAAAACTCGTAAGCCACAGCAAATTACACAGATACATACAGAGATAGAATATCCCGCAGTCATCGGCTGTTTTCTCAATCCACCTGCTATGTTCTGTGTAATCTGTGTTATAATCCATTCCGACCGGAAACAGCCGGCTTATCTTTTATGGTGCAAAAAGCGGAACATCGTTGTTCTGGACACCCCCATTTGTCGGGCGAGTTCAGAACACGATGTTCCTTTTCTACGTTTCTTCATCAGTTCTTTCTTATTTTCGGCAAGTATTCTCATCTTAGGCGTATACCCCTTTTTCCGCCCTAAACGTTTTCCTTCTTGCTTCCTGCGGGCCAGCGCTTCTTTAGTCCGCATCGAAATCAGGTTACGTTCAATCTCAGCCATTAATCCGAATGCGAACCCCAGCACTTTACTGTTAATATCATTCTGAAAGACATACCCTTCTTTAGTGCTATACAATATCACCTCCTTTTTTATGCACGAATTAAGGATAGTCATAATCTCAAGCAATGTACGACTAAGCCGGGAAATTTCCGTAACAATCAGAGAATCACCGGGGCGCATCTTATCCAAAAGCCCTGATAACTTACGTTCCTTACTACTGATGCTCCCACTCACAGTCTCTGTGTACCACTTGTCGATACTCATTCCATTCTTCTCTGCGAAACGCGTAATTTCCTCTCGTTGGTTTTCCAAAAATTGTTTTTCTGTACTTACTCTTAAATAAGCTACTACTGCCATAAATTTTGTTGTTTTTTTATTGGTTTAACGTCACCAAAGAACGGCTATTCCAATAAAATTGCCAACGTATCAATACGTATCCTTTACAAAAGGATTGCAAAATGAACAATAAGGTTAAAAAAACTCCCGGCTGTATTCAGCAACCGGGAGTCCCTTTCAATTCTAAATAAATCAAATGTCCAATTTTCAACCAATCAACGCAGAATCCTCCAAAATGTCAAAAAGATTATCTTGAAATATTCTTTCAGAGAACGATTATTGATATATTTCATATTATACCTGATTTTATCAGGCATGATCAACGTCACGTAGGCTTCATCCGCATCATCCGCTTGCCCCAATATCGTATTCTCATCAACATATTCTATCGAAGCATAGTCTGTTATTCCCGGTCTCACAGACAGAACTTTACGCTGTTCTTCCGTATAAAGCTCAACATACTTCCTTACCTCAGGACGCGGTCCTACCAGACTCATATCCCCCTTCAGGACATTAAATAATTGAGGCAGTTCGTCTAATTTATATTTCCGTATAAAGTAACCGACACAGGTTATTCTCGGGTCTCGTCCTCCTACTGTAATTAGTCCCTGTTTATCAGCTCCTACACGCATCGAACGAAACTTGTAAAGATAAAAATCTCTACCGTAACGCCCTACACGCAATTGACAATAGAATCCTCCCCCTTTACTTTCCAGACAAATCAATACGTAAAGAATAAGAAAGATTGGAGATAGCAGCAGAATTCCCAAAAAGGAAAAAAGAATATCAAAGAAGCGAATCATAATTTTACAACCGTATCACTCAGCAATTTTATCACCCGCCACCTTATGATACGCCGCTTTCACTACATCAACAATAAAAGCCAGCTTTTCTTCATCCAGTTGCGGATATATGGGCAAAGAGATTTCTCCCTTAAAGTTGTCATAAGCCTGGGGATAGTTCTTTATATCATATCCCAAGGAATTAAAGAATGACAACATTGGCATCGGAATAAAATGTACATTTACAGCCACTTCACTTTTGGCTATCTCGTCAATCATCCGGTCGCGTTGTTCTTCTGTAAACCCTTTGATACGTAGAGCGTAAATGTGATAAGAGCTCTCTTTATCCCCGTCTATTGAAGGTGGTACAATTGCCCAGCCACAGTGTTCAAAGGCTCTCGTATAAGTATTGAATACTCTTTTTCTTTCTTGCAGCAGTTTCGGATATTCCCGTATCTGTGCAAGACCGATAGCGGCATTTACATCGGCCATATTGATTTTCATCCCCAAACCTACAATGTCATAGCGCCAACCGCCGGCTTTAGACTTGGAAAAAGCATCCTTAGTCTGGCAATTCAGACTCATCATACGAAGCTCTTTATACAACTCTGCATTGTCAAAAGGCATAGGCAGATTCAAACAAATCGCTCCTCCTTCGGCTGTTGTCACATTCTTTACGGCATGAAGAGAGAAAATTGCAATGTCCGTTTCACAACCGGTACGCTGGTTTTTGCTATAATATGCCCCCAATGAATGAGCAGCATCGTTCATCACAAGGATACGTCCCAGTTTTTCTTGCGCCGCACTCTCCGCTTTAAACATCTCGCGTATTTCAGGTGCATTTACCAACTGCATAATACTATCGTAATCACAAGGAAAACCTGCGATATCCACAGGAATAACAGCTTTGGTTTTTGAAGTAATCGCATTGCGAATGGCATCTACCGAGATATTGAAATCCGTACCGGAGTCCACCATCACAGGTTTAGCACCTGCATGCAACACAGCCAATGCTGTTGCACTATATGTATAAGCCGGTACAATAATCTCATCATCTGCCTTCACCCCCAACCAACGAAGCATCATAATAGCCCCCGAAGTCCAGGAATTTACGCAAAGCACTTCTTTGGCACCGGAGAAAGACTTTATTTCTTCTTCCAATGCTTTTACTTTAGGTCCGGAGGTTATCCAACCGGAGCGCAAAGAATCAACTACTTCATTGATGACAGTATCATCAATGTAAGGAGGAGAAAATGGTATTTTCATGAGTTAAAAAATATGTATTGATTAGGGCTATCCCGGGAAGGGATAGCCTATAAAAGGAAAATCAAGAGGAATGAATTATTCTTAAAGAAATATATGTATGTCGGTAGTTGCCATTCTCGTATCTTCCAAAGACAAGATTAGCACTGTTTTTTCATCAATTATCGTATAATATAAAATATTATGAGAAGTAACAACACATTCATGTACCTCTGTTAGTTCTAAATTTAAACGAAACGCCAACGGATTCTGTTCAATAATCCTCATACATCGCTCCAATTCATTTAAAAAATTCACATTAGCTTTTGTTCCCCACTTCCCTAATATATAATCAGAAACCTGAGCTATACGCTCCTTTGCTCGTAAGGAAACAATTAGAGAATACATTAATGGTGCAATGAATTTACAAAATCCCACGCATCAAGATATTCTCCCCTTGAAAATTGTTCAAATCCGAGAGAAATATCCTCGCGCACATAAGTCGGAACAGAATGTTGTTCCAAAGAAATAGAACCGTATTCAGCTATCGGTTCTCCGGCAACTTGCTGAACTTCTTTCTGTTCTTTATAGGGTTTTATCTTGTCCATAAACTAATCGTTTATTACTATCTACAAAGATACTACTTTTATCCAAATAACAAGGTAGCGAGATATTTATTATTGTAAGCACTCACTGTAAAATTCACTCATATTCATCTTTGTCAATTTTTTAATTCGAAGCAAAAGTATAAGAGAGAGAAGAATATATCAAGAGCCATACAATGAATGCTTACCTCTATAACAGCTTACCGTACTTTTCTATATATAAAATCTAATATTTTAATTGGCATCAATTTAGCTATTGCATACATTAAAGCATAACCATCTTCTTTCAAACCAAATCCCAACATTTCATTTATCTGTCTACGAAGAGTAAATATTGATTTTGCATGTTTCCATCCTCTTCTACGTTGAAAAAAATCAGAATCTAATCTGAATTTTAAAAGATATTCTGGTAAGTTTGCAAATTTACACTCTGCTTTAAACCCTTTAGCCCACATCTTTGTATCTTCCCCGAAGTAAGTATCTTCCGGATATAATCCAGCCTTTTCAAAATAAGAACGACGAAACATCACTGTAGGGTGTATCATGCAATCACGTACCCTAAAAAAGTCCAAGCACTCCTCGTGCATCACCGGCATTTGTTTTCTAAAGTACTCGTTGCCATCATCATTTATTTCAATAGCCCAAGTCCCCAAACAATCGACATTTGGATGGGATTCCATATAAATTATCTGTTTTTCAAATCGCTCAGGCATAGAGATGTCGTCAGCATCCATACGGGCAATATATTGATATCCTTTAGGCAGGACTATTTTCAGAAGGTCATTAAGAGAACAAGCTAAACCTTTATTCTGTGTCCTCTCAAAAATAAATATATCTTTTTTAGGGAGATTAGATAAATATTCCCTGACTTTGTTATCTATACACCCATCTAATTGAATAAATATATCAGTTGAAGAAAATGTTTGAGTAAACAAACTGTCCAAAGCTTCCTTCACACAAAACAAATTATCTTTCCGATATATAGAAAGAATGACTGCTATTTGATTCATTATGCTACGCTAATGTTTTTATTTTCATTACCAAACTACTGATAGTATATGTATAGTTCCAAAACTGATTTACAATCCATTCTCTTTCATCAAATTGAAGACTTACCTCATCCCGTATTACAGTAAGTAACTCCTCAAAAGTATGCACTCTTTTGCCAGGAGTATACTTGTCGAAATCAAAAGCCAAATCCCTACCTGCTGTTATATATTCTGCATAGTCAAAAGGAAACAAGAGTACTTCCTTCCCGGGCATCAATAAATAATCATAATAAATGGAAGAGTAATCGGTAACGAGAACGTCCGTAAATGGAAGTACCGGATAAATATCAATCTTTTTATCCAGTACTAAAATATTACTATATCGGCTCATTTCTTCCATTGAAAGATTGCTTTCCGGATGCAACTTCAGTAGAAATAAATTATCCCTTTGTCTTAATACCTCATTCAGTAGTACAAAATCAAACCCTGCACTCACAATGAAATTCTCTCTCGTTTCACGCCATGTAGGCATATATAAATATGATTTCCTACATTTTTTTAATTTCTCTATTAAAGCCAAACTCTCTGCAGGCTCATATCGATATATAAACTGTTTCAGTTTCTCTGAATGCCACCTAAAAATATCGCAACGAGGATAAATGCCCTCTATACATTCCTTATCCGTTACCCTAAAACATTGTTTAAAATGCTCTGTCATGAGTGGCGAAGTGGACAGAAACAAATGGGGACGTTTGAACAAATATGGAAGATAGACTCTTGAAAAAAAGTTTTTCTCATCATATATTTTTCCAGCGGAACCTTTAGTAGACTTAAACTCGATATTCTTTATACCGACTCCATGCCAAAGATTTACCCGCTTTACCCTACCGGATGTCCAGAAATTTACATCAATCAAATGAAAACCATATATGTACGTACCCGCCGTAATACTATGAAAAACTCCTTTTATACTCCATCTATAATAAGCAGGAAATCCCAATTCTCTTATTTTCTTTTCTTCGGCACGCGTAGCTGAAATCCAATAACATGTTTTCATCTTACACTCGGCAACCACATAGATAAAAAAATATTTGGGATTTCCACTAAAGCCAATGTGACTGCCTACCAGCCATTTCTTTTTGTTTCGCGGTGTAATAAAGGACAATACATATAATGGGTATCCCCCAATAATCTCAATATTCTTTTTCACTATTTCTTTGACACTTCTCCGCTTAAACATCAAAGAAATAAGAGAAAATTTAGCTTTTAAATTCATGAACGCTTTATTTTCACATCAATTACTTCACCTGTCATTGAAGAGAACAGACTATTAACCGAAACAGCAGCCACAACATTGGACTTCAGCAAACTGTCATCAGGTTCCATACCAAAGTTTCTTGTCCTCATAGGTGTCTTTGTACGCTCCGGATTAATACAATTTACACGTACTCCACAATCGTACCATTCCTCACTTAATGCTTGTACAAAATTAACAATCGCAGCCTTAGAAGATGAGTACAGACTATACAACGAGCGTCCCCGGGTATAAGAGCTGGAAGTAAATAGCAATAATGCGCCTTTACTGTCCTGTAAATACGAATAAGACTCCTTAGCGACAATTACAGCACCTAAATAATTAATATTAATGCTTTTATAAACATCTTCATAGGACATATTCATCAAAGGTTCTTTATCAAGTATTCCGGCAGTGTTCACTACGGCATCTATCCGCCCTTCCTTTTCATACACCTCTTTTAGAGCTTTGGCCACCAATAACTTATTCGAAATGTCAACGCCATTTTCCGAGCGGCTGAAAGAATATATATGCGCTCCGTGACAGTTACAAATATTAACGATGTCAAGTCCTATACCATAACTACCGCCAAAAACCACTATGACAGAGTTTACCAATCCAGATTGTGCTTTAGGAGTTATCGTTTCGTTCTGTTGAGCTATGGATTTTAATTGAAATAGCTTATCCAAAAGAAACAAATCTTCTTTATAAGTAAGCTTCATATTAAACTGCTCACCCTTTACAATATAGACAGGTTCATCCGGCAGATATCTATAAACCACACCGCAGTCATCCGTTGTCTTAAAATCTTCATCTTGTAAAGCCAATTCATATGCTTTTTTAATTGTAGATAACTTAAAAGCCTGCGGTGTTTGTCCATTGCGCAAGTTCTCACGAACAGGAATACCTGTTATATATTCCTTTTCGTTTACTTGAATTATAGTATCAGTAGTTTTAATAGCAACATCTACTGCATTATACTTTTCTAAAGCTTGTATACAGTCTGATATAATCCGATCATTCACTAAAGGACGTACGGCATCATGAAAAATGAGATTAAACTCTTCATCACCATCATAAGCATTAATAGCTGCTAAACTAGAGTGATATCGTTCTTTACCTCCTTGAAGTATCCTCTTCAATTTAGTATAACTATTCTTTATTACAATGTTCTCTACATCATTTACAAAAGCCGGATTGGAAACAACCGCAATCTCGTCAATTTGTGGATGATTTTGAAACACATCCAATGTGTGTTCTATGACTTTTTTTCCAGCAACTTTCAAGAATTGTTTAGGAATGGCATCTCCTAAACGTTGACCAGTTCCCCCAGCCAATATAATAGCGATATTTCTCATTTAAAGATTCTTTTTAGATTAAAATAGCTATATATGAAAAGTATAAATAATGGATAACAATTTAATGATAACCATGCAGATAGTTTCCATTTAAATTCTACATTCTTGGAATAAGCAAAATAACGAACATACTTGTTGTAGCGTTTATCTCTTATTATGTCCTGTACTATTTTATTTGCATTTTTATTGCATGGCTGTTTTTGTGGATATTTAAAACAGACCGCATTAGCAACCCAGCTATATATCAATACTTTGAAATAATATTCATTTATAAGTTTTGGAGCAATCAACGTTGCATTATCTTCTATAAGTACAACAGTTCTAAGTACATCTTTATCACGTTCTTTGATAGTGTTAACAATACTATCATTTCTATTTTGCCTATAAAAGTAAAAAGGCTGTTCTAACATCGCTATATGTTCAGCATGCAATAAACATTTAAATGTAAAATATAAGTCTTCATATAATATACCTCTTTCAAAATAAACATTGTGTTGCTCAAGCAAGGTTGTTCGAACTATCTTATTACATGCAGATGCAGTAAAAACACCATGTGATACTGCTCCCAACAAATACTTCTCACCAAACTTTATTTCATCTACTCCCCACGATATTTTATCGTACTCTTTATAGTCTTTTCCAAAGCGAAAACGCCCTACAATCAATAAGTCATAGTTGTTTTGCTTCAGTTTCTCTACTATCTTTTCACAAGCATCAATGGTTATATAATCATCACTATCTACAAACCAAATATATTCACCTGAAACTTTTTTTATACCGGCATTCCTCGCCGCACTTAAACCTTGATTTTCTTGATTAATAATCTTAATTCGTTCATCTTGTAACTGATACTGCTGAATTATAGAGAACGAACTATCCGTAGAACCATCATTCACTATAATAATTTCAATATCTCGATAAGTCTGATTTACAACACTATTTAAGCACTCAACCAAATAGCCTTCAACATTATAGACGGGGATAATTATTGATATTTTCATAATTTATTTATGGAAAAGAGAATATATCGTTGTTTTACAAAAAATAATAATTGTATAAAAAACAACAGAAATAAAGGTCTAAACAAGACTGAAACTATATTCAATGGAGCAGAACGAGGAGAAATAAAAAATGCCGGTAATATAAAAAATAACAGAAATATTCCCGTATATGATTTTTTATATTTTTCCACAAAAAATATGACACAAAAAACCAGCAAATAGCCAACAGTCATCACTCCAAACATACCACCCAAAATGTAAGATTCTGCAATTGTACTACTCCCCATACCATGCCCTGACAAATAGAATTTTGGGTCTACTATATAAGAAAGTTTATCAGCCCAAGAATGCCCTTTTTTTACAGTTTCTGCAACTTGCCCTTGAGGAATTCCAAGGTCAAGCATCTCCATAATGGGATTTTCCCTTAAATTATCAGTAATGGGACCACAAAAATAAAGCCATCCATTTGTAATATCATCTGCATGTTCTATTGTACGTCCAATAGTCTGTATAGAAGTACCTTGCTGCCAAAAAAAAGTCTGCATCAACTGTACAGCTGAAATATTACTTTCACTATTACTATCTAAGCCCTCAAACCCTTTATCACGAAAATCATTTACAATTTGAGCGGCATATATCAATCCACAAACAGCCAAACTAAAATATATGATACGCCTCTTATCTATCTGCAAACCTCGTAATCCCAAATATACAATAAATGCAAATATTTGCGTAAACGTGGCAGTCCTCCCCCCCGTTCCCAACATTATTAGTAAAGTAAAAATATAAAAGATTATTGCAAACTTATATTTCTTTCCGGATGGGAACGTGCTTAAATATAAAAACAAACCAGCTATACAAAAGTCATCGCTTATCCTCAAAAAAGGATTAGTAACAGAAGTAGCAGACTCGTTCAGATATACAGCCAAATACCCATTCTCCATAACATATCTTACAGCTTGGTATAAATATATCAAATAAGGTATAGTAAAAACTATAAAAAGAGCAAAACCTAAACGTCGTACTGTCAACATGATAGGAGTTGTTTCCTTTATGCTTCCATTTTCATACAATCCGCTAGAAAGATAAAATACAGATAAAGCACCTAAAGAAGCAAATAATAAAAAGAAGATTAAAGCATTCAACATTTCAAACTGTATCGGTTGCGAAAAAAAAGACCAATCGTTAGCCCATGTTGCCACATCAAAAAAAGCATTCTCCACCCCAAAGATATCTAAGAAAACTCGTGACATCATAAAAACGCCAAAAGCTAAAAGATAAAGAATATATGGGTGGACAATATTTATCCCAAGTAATAACGGTATTATAATTCCTACAATATATATAGCACATGCATAATATTTCAAAAATGAAATAGCATCTTCATCAGGACACTGTATCCAAATTACAAACTGTACAAAAATCAATATCAAATAAAAGAGTAAAAATATTTTCATTCTATATTTCTTACTGCTTCTCGAACTCATCTCAACAAAAATACACTGTAAATATGATTACCTATTACCGAATAACAATTTCATTCTTGCCATAGACAATCGAAAAGATTTGTCAAAACAGGTAAATAATACCAAACTTAATATAATATAGATGGAAAGATATTTAAAAGCAATCCAGCAGAACGTTTTATATGAAGTAATTATATCTAAAGAAGACAAATCTAAAAAAAGAGAAATGGCTAACCAAGATATTAGAATTAATATCACATATTTGGCATAACGCCAAATATATTCATTGAGACTTGCTTTAAATCCTTTTTTAAATAAGAAAATAGGTTTCCAACAGCAAACCATCAAGAGAAGGCTTATTAAAACACCAAATAAAATACCTGTTAACCCGTAATAATATCCCAAAAGGATTGAAAGTCCCAAATTGAGTATGGCTTCTGTCAGCGGAGCCCAAATATCTTGAAATAGCCCGAAAGCAGACAAAAATACTTGACTTGTCCGCGTAAGATTTATAAAAGCAATAAGCACTAAAAATTGAAATGCAGTTTCTTCCAATATAAATTCCTTACCAACCCAAAGACTGATAAAAGAATGTCCCAATGTATAAATTCCGAAACATATAATTGAAGCAAACCACATTTTTATAGACGTAAATTCCCAAAAGACCGCTTTAATACGCTCCATATCTCCTTCGGCCACCAAATTGCCAACAGAGGCATTGATCCCGTTAAATAAAGAATTCATAAGAGAAATTACTCCCAAAATAATAAGCATATAGTTACCATAAATAGCTACCAAAGTCAATGACGCATAAGCATAAATTATTAAGGGACTTGTTTGAGTCAATACGACACCAGCTATTTGATGAAAAAACACCTGTTTCGTTTTCTGAATGATTTCCGGATATTTTTTCCGGAGTTTTCCGCCTTTTGAAGGTATTGATTTCAGCCAAGGATATGTCCGCTTCAACAATTTATCCAATGCAACAGCCATAGCGACTGATACGACCAATTCTAAAATCATCCAATAGACATATCCATCGTCCAAATAATAAATAGCAAGAATCTGCAAAAAAACTTTTACAGCTCTACCACCTTGCAAGTTCCAAGTTATCATATACTCTTTTTGATCGGCAGTAAGAACTATTTGGCGGTAATTAATAAAATAGCCGAGTAATGCGCTTGTTAATAATACAATAAAAGAGCCATAAGTATACCACAAAGGAACGTTTGCCTTTTCAAAGATTAACGGGAAAAAAAACATTAATATGCATGCACCGATAATCACGCAATAGGCTACCCTACGATAGAGCCATCCTTGTACGGAAACAACTTCATTCACAATCTGGGTATTTTTTTCATAAAGAGGCTTGTAGAGCGTAAAAGCAATAGCCCCACCTATCCCCAATTCTGCCAAATTCAAGAAACCTATCAGGTTCTGTGCTGTGGTATTCAATCCTAAAAGTTCCGCTCCCAAACGCTCCAAAAAAACTTTACGGGAAAAGAATTGTAAGACCAAATTAATAAAATAAAAAGCAAGGCCTATCTTGGCATTTTTTAAACTTTTGGCAGTTCGAGAAACTTCAGACACTTATCAAAAATAAGTTAAAAGAGAAAGCAAATAGAGTTTATCTATTTATGCTATCAACATATTAATTTATAATACCATACTAAGTTAACTTTAACACTTTGATTAAGTTAACTTCTCACCATCAATGAAGTTAATATCGTAATTGCAAGAAACTAACTTCTTGCAAATAGAATATATATCACTTATTTTTCGCCTTAACATTGTTAAAGCATAGGAAAGTATTTCTTTGGCAAAAACTTAAACGAATAAATGCCTTACCCGCGTCTCACATAGCTCACCGGCACACTAACCAATGCGCACCCCAATTCCTGCAATCTCACAGCGATATAATATTTACTTTCGTATTTCACCATTTCGCCGCGGATACCCTGCATACTTCCTTTTGCCACAGTTACCATAGTTCCCGGAGCAATCGGTTCATTAACCATTAATATAGAAGTGTCGGAAAGGTCGACCATGAAGCGAAAGTCCGCCATTTGTTGGTCGGGAATGATGAGAGGGGCATTAGTGCCGCGTTTACTAAAGAAATGATGAACATTGGGAGCATGTTCTACAATGGTAAGTTCAGGACGGGAAAGACAGACAAAAAGCATACCGCTAATTACCGGTTTAGTCACTTTAATACGCTTTCCGGCATGTTCCCGATAGACATCCTGCACAGGTAAATAAATTTCTATACCTTGCTCACGAAGCCACGACTCTACTCTGAATTCAGTATTGTGGCGAACATAAACAGCATACCAATGCCTATGAACCGTAGTAGTTAACAAATGCTAATAATAAATTATTAATAGTTTAGTAATAAGCGTTTTATGATTTCACTGAATTTGAGCTATTTTTATGGCTCCGCCGAACGTAGCTTTCACTACGTCTCTTTTTAAGAATGGTATTTACGTCCACGATTAGTTCGTTTTGTGAGCGCAAAGATAAACACTCCGCATGGAACTACAAAATATTTGATAGATAAAAAGTTTTGAATTAACATAATCTTCTTCCACGTACATCGAACATTATTCCCCTTTTTCGTTTATCTTTGTACACCCTTTCCAACGTACAAAGGAGAGGAAATCTTCAGCAAGTCTCAGAAAGACAGGAAGAAAAAAGATATTTTATTAATTAAAACACTAACTAAAAATTAGAAAATTATGGCAATGCATACATGGTTTGAGTGCAAAATCCGTTACGAAAAAACAATGGAAAACGGAATGAACAAGAAAGTAACCGAACCTTATTTGGTAGACGCACTC
>OLQM01000156.1_pt1 | contig 70012 bp, 73 predicted proteins | sample 1673161 | NCBI WGS metagenome assembly OLQM01 (sample SAMEA3136761, study PRJEB25190) | human gut metagenome | reverse complement strand
TTGCCCGTGAATTTAAAGGCCAACGCTACGATGTAGGTGACAAGTTTGGTTTCATTCCCTTGTTTTCAGCGGCTTCCTGTGCTATACTCTGGTTAGAGATCTTCGACTCGCTGCTCCCCGAATCTTCAGATTCCATGTGGGCTTTGCCGAAGGTCTCCGTAAAGCTCTCCGGCAATCTACTCCTTGAATCTTCGGATTCTACGTGGGTACCACCGGAGGGCTTTATATTTTCCAGCTCAGTAAATTTCACGCCGTCCAGCTTGACGTCTTGGTTGCCGTATGTTATACTGCCTACAAGACCACTGAATTGTAGTTCGCTAGGCATTTGGAAGCCTAGTGTCCGGAACAATTCGGTGGTTTTTTCTTTGCTTTCAGAGATATATAACACATCACTTCTGCGTACAAAACCTATCGGATCATTATCTTTTGTATAGGCACTGGTCACTTTCTGCATATCATTCAAAACGATGTGATCTTCAACCGGTCGCAGGTCCAGTACACACAGCACCGGCCTGCCATCAACGGTACTTATCACTATCTCGTTAAGATCAACATAAGCGAGGCTGAGCTCAAGCTCGGTATCTCCGCTAAGGTCAAGAACATGTACGGCGAGGTTGACTACTTCGTTAGGATCGGCAACAACAAGCAGGGCTACAACGGCGCTAAGGGCTAAGCTCTAACAACCGAATAAAAATAAAGGCTCTCACCCAAACGGGCGGGAGCCTTTTTCATATGCAATGCAAAGAGCCGCGCCCGTTCGGGACGCGGCTGCCGTTATTCTGTTTTCATCAGGTCTTTTACGGTTATGCCGTCGAAGTATTCGTTCGTTATCTCTTCGAATCTGCGCCACATTCCAATTGTGCGGCAGCTGTCCGCGCGCTCGCACGGCTCATCGCAGGAGAGACACGCCACCGGCGCAAGGCTGCCCTCCGTAAGGCGCAGGATATCGCCGACAACACACTGCTCCGGCGGTCTGCCGAGCCTGTATCCGCCGCCTTTGCCGTGGACGCCCTCAACATATCCGTCCTTTACAAGCAGAGCCATTATCTGCTCCATATATTTTTTTGAGATGCCCTGGCGCGCCGCAACATCCTTCATCGGGACAAGACCGCCACTGTGCTCCGCAAGGTCAACGAGCACCCTCAGCGCGTAGCGTCCACGCGTTGATATCATCATAAATATTCCTCCGTTTCGCACTCAGCAGATCTCTCCGCCGCCGATAACCACATCTCCGTCATAGACGACGACCGCCTGACCTTTTGTTATTGCCCGCTGTGGCTCGTCGAATGTTATATGCACTGTGTCTTCGCCCGTGACGCGCACTGTCGCGGGCTGCTCCGCCTGCCTGTATCTGACCCGCGCGCTCGCGCGGAACTCCGCAGGCGGAGTATCAAAGGCAATAAAATTGAAATTCTTCGCGTCGAGTTCGCGGCTCATCAGTTCTTCATTGCTGCCGAGCACGACGCGGTTTTCTTTTGGCATCAGTGCGGTCACATATCTCGGCTCGCCCAAAGCTATTCCGAGCCCCTTGCGCTGACCGACGGTATAGCCAATGAGTCCCCTGTGCTCGCCGAGCACATTGCCGCTTTTGTCAACAAACTCGCCGCGCGGATAATCCCTGCCCGTAAATGAGCGGATAAACGATGCGTAATCGCCGTCCGGCACGAAGCAGATATCCTGGCTGTCCGGCTTGTCGGCGTTATAGAAGCCGAGCTTGCGTGCAAGCTCGCGCGTATGCGTTTTCGTCATGCCGCCCAATGGAAACAGCGTATGCCGCAGCTCGTCCTGCGTCATTGAATAGAGCACATAGCTCTGATCTTTTGTCGGATCAACCGCCTTTTTCAGCAGGAATCTGCCGTTTTCTTCTTCAATTCGCGCATAGTGACCCGTGACAACATATTCGCAGCCGAGCTCTTTTGCGCGGCGATAGAGGCGGTCGAATTTCAGATATCTGTTGCAGTCTATGCAGGGGTTCGGGGTCGCACCGCGCTCATAGGCTTCGACAAAGCGGCGCATGACCTGCTCTTTGAAATCCGCGGTGAAATTAAAGACATAATACGGCATCCCGAGCCTGTAGGCGACGCCGCGCGCATATTCCGTATCTTCGAGCGAGCAGCAGCTCTTTTCACGGCTGATCCCTGCATCCTCGTTATCAAAAAGCTTCATCGTCACGCCGATGCAGTCAAGCCCGCTTTCAATCGCGAGATAGGCGGCGACGGACGAATCCACTCCGCCGCTCATCGCAATGAGCGCCTTGCGGCGCGGGTTATCGGGGTTAAAGCTCATATTCTTCCTCTCAAAAAAGCCCGAAAGCCCCGGCGAAAAAGCCGGAGCCTATTGGAAAATTATTTATCAGTCCTGAAAAAGCGGAGTCGACAGATAGCGGTCGCCTGTGTCAGGCAGGAGCACAACTATCGTCTTGCCCTCGTTCTCCGGGCGCTTTGCAAGCTCTATTGCTGCATAAGCGGCGGCGCCTGAGGATATGCCGACCAGCACGCCCTCGCTCTTGCCGATAAGCTTGCCGGTCTCGAACGCAGCCTCATTGCTGACGGGGATTATCTCGTCATAGACCTTTGTGTCGAGCACATCGGGCACGAAGCCTGCGCCGATGCCCTGTATCTTATGCGCGCCCGCAACACCTGTCGAGAGCACTGCCGAAGTCTCGGGCTCAACCGCAACAACCTTTACGCCGGGCTTCTTGTCTTTCAGATACTCGCCGACGCCCGTGACAGTGCCGCCGGTGCCGACGCCTGCGACGAAGATATCAACCTCGCCGTCGGTGTCTTCAAAAATCTCGGGACCCGTGGTCTCATAGTGAGCCTTGGGGTTCGAGGGGTTGACAAACTGACCGGGCACGAAGCTGTTCGGTATCTCTTTTGCGAGCTCGTCAGCCTTGGCTATCGCGCCCTTCATGCCCTTTGCGCCCTCGGTGAGCACAAGCTCGGCGCCGTATGCCTTCATCAGCTGGCGACGCTCAACGGACATCGTCTCGGGCATAACGATAATTATGCGATATCCGCGCGCGGCGGCGACGGAGGCGAGACCGATGCCGGTGTTGCCGGAGGTCGGCTCGATAATAACAGAATCGGGGGTGATCTTGCCCGCCGCCTCTGCGTCGTCGAGCATCTTTCTGGCGATTCTGTCTTTGACGGAGCCTGCGGGATTGAAATACTCAAGCTTTGCGAGCACTTTCGCCTTGAGTCCGTATTTCTTTTCAATGTGGGTCAGTTCGAGAAGAGGGGTCTTTCCTATAAGCTGGTCTGCTGAGGTATAAATCTTTGACATAATAAATTGCTCCTTTGAAGTTAGTTAGTTAAGATTCTGAGTTCCGCGGCGAAATAAAAAAGCCGGGGAACTCCGATGAGTGTCCCCGGTCAAAAGCCGTTTTATCGGATCAGTTCAACGACCCGCATTTGGAGGACATATCGGAAAAAGACATGACGAAACACGCGCACTGACAACAGGCGCAGCTACAGCGGTTCATTCGGTTCATGGCGGTCTTTTTCATAACATTCTCTCCTCTCAAACGCCTACCTCGGCGGTATGTTGGATACAATATAGCACATATTGCCTACCCTGTCAATAGGCAAATCAAAAATTTTTCAAAATCTCAGAGCCACTTCTTCCGGCGGAAGAATAGTATCAGCGCAACGAGCACAACGATACTCACGACAATTATCACAAGATATCCATATTCCCAGTTGAGCTCCGGCATACCGGAAAAGTTCATGCCGTACCAGCCCGTGAGCAGTGTCAGCGGCAGGAAGATAACAGTCACAACCGTGAAAAGCTTCATCAGATCGTTCTGCTGGATAGACAGCTGCGCCTGATATTCCTCCTGAAGATGCTCGATAACATCGCGCAGATTCTGCACCGTCTGGAGATAGCGGTCGGTGCGATTCTTGAGAATGGCGAAGCGTTTCGCCGCAGAGTTCGAAAATACGGAATTGTCGTTCGCAGAAGCTTCGTCAAAAATCAAAGTCAGCTGCTCATAGTAGCGCTTTATTCTCAGCAGCTCGCGCCGCCAGGCGGACAGCTTTTCAAAAACATCCTTGCCGGACTCGCTCTTGAAAAGATAGACATTTTCGTATTCGTCTATTTCATTCTCGAGCCTCGAGAGGCAATCCATATCGCCGTTTAAAAGTCGGACGAAGAATCTGTAGAGCAGCTGCTCGGATCTGAGCTCCGGATTCTCCTCCGCGAGCCCGTCCATTATCTTCTTTGCCGTGTCGCCCGCCGCGCCCTCTGTGAAAATTATCAGATTCTCGCGGCTGACATAGGCGAGCATTTTATAGTCCTCGGTGCGCTCGCTGTGGACATCGTACCAGTCAAAGGCAAGGAAATCGAACTTTTCAAAGCTCTCGAAACTCTCTATCTCACCCTCGCGGACATATTCAAAAACCGACGGCTCCATATACTGCGCCGCCTTTGCCATATGTTCAAACGGAAGAACAAGCTGCATAATAAAACCTCTTTCTGTATTTTATATTCGTGCAATTATGCTATATCCACAATTCCAAATTAAAAAATCGGCAACTTCTGCGGCAACATGCCAAAATAAGCTTTCAAATTGAGCTTTTTGTTGAAAAATCCGTTTTGCAATGATACAATAATGCCATAGTGAAAATTATGGGGGCAATTATATGGCAGTAAAAGAGCTTACGCTCGACGAGATGAAAGCAGTCGAGCTCGGAATACTCAAAAAATTCGACAGCATATGCAAGGAAAACGGTCTTGAATATTCCCTCGCATACGGAACGATGCTTGGCGCGATAAGGCACAAGGGTTTTATCCCGTGGGACGATGACATCGATGTTTTCATGAAGAGAGAAGACTACGAAAAGTTATTGGCTCTCAAATATGATGACGGCGACTTTGAAGTAAAAAGTTACAGATACTCCAAAAACTATTATTTTCTCTATTCAAAGATAGTCGATAAGAGAACATCAATCTGCGAAAACTGGCGCGCAGAAAAAGATATGGGACTGTTTGTTGATATTTTTCCGCTTGACTATTGCAATTTCGATGGCGAAGGAGACAAGCTGAAGGCACAGATGGAATCTGAAAGCAAGCGCATCGACAGAAAAGTTGAAATAGCCGGTATTCTCGGGCACAAGATGTCGCACCACATGTCACCCAGCCCGAGATATATCGTTAAGTTTTTGTTTAAGCTGTTTACGTTTCCATTCAGGCGACTGATTCTCAAAAGAATTGATCTCATGCATTCAAAAAACAAAAGCGGTAACTATTTGGTTGAAAATTTTGAATGCCACACCTTCTATAATCCGGATTTATTTTCAAAGCTTACGGTATGCAGCTTTGAAAACACTGAATTCCCGATATATTCGGAATACGACAAAATTCTCACCCAATTCTACGGAGATTATATGACACCTCCGCCTGCCGATCAGCAAAAATCCGTTCACTGGTATAAAGCCTATTCAAAATAACAAATACGGGGTGAGATATAATATGCTAACTAAAGAACAATTTGAAATATTATCAATAGCCGCACAAGCCGATGCACCTCTTTCCGGCGCAGGCACCGATACTATTCGGCAGCTACAATCTGACGGATTTATAAGCAACGGCAAAATAACGGAATCCGGGCTTGCTGCGCTGGAACCTTATAGGGTTAAACGAGCCATATTCATCGCTGCGGGCATGGGTTCGCGCATGATGCCGATAACGCTGAGCTGTCCCAAACCGCTCGTGCGTGTCAACGGAACACGCATAATTGACACACTTATTGACGCCTGTATTGATGTCGGAATCGAAGACATTATTATAGTTCGCGGATATCTCGGCGAATGCTTTGAGCAGTTAAAAATAAAATATCCCTTTATAAAATTTGTGGACAACCCATATTACAAGTCATATAACAATATTTCTTCTGCGTATCTTGTCCGCAATCTTATCGGCGGATCATATATATTCGAATCAGACATATATCTCATAAATAAAAAGCTGATAACAAAATATCAATACCGCAGCAATTATCTCGGCGTTCCGTGCGAAGAAACACCCGACTGGTGTTTTGACGCTGACGAAAACATGAAAATCACTGATTTGCACAAGGGCGGAAAAAACTGCTTCCATATGTACGGAATTTCGTATTATGACGAAGAAACCGGAAAGCTCTTCTGCAAATGTGTCGAGGAAATATTCAACAACACGCTCGGCGGAAAAGACCACTTCTGGGATGATGTTCTGTGTCATTTCTACGCCAAAGAGTCAAACATATATGTTCGCAAGTGCTCATTCAGCGATACTATTGAAATCGACTCATTTGACGAGCTGTGTGAAGTTGACGAAAGCTATAAAACAAAAAATTGAAGTTCCTGAAAAGTCACGGCATCAAAGCTGTGGCTTTTCTTTGTGTGTATTGATTATTTTTTGGAGTATGTCTTTATCCGCCGGGCAGAAGGCATAGTTTTTTATCTCCTGCGGCGTTATCCATTCGAGCCCGCAGTGTTCAAACAGCTGAGGCGTGCCCTCGGCTATTTTCGCATTGAACACGACGAGATGGACATATATATCGGGATACTGATGGTAGACATCGCAGAATTCGTCGCCGACCTCCACTGTTATACCGAGCTCCTCGCGGCATTCGCGAATGAGTGCCTGCTGATGCGTCTCGCCCGGTTCGAGCTTTCCGCCGACGAACTCCCACAAAAGAGCGTTGCCCTTGTTCGCGGGGCGGCGGCATATCATGAATCTGTCGCCCTGCCAGATGAGGGCGGCGGCAACCTGAGTCGTTTTCATATCGTTTCTCCTTTTTATTTATCTGCCGGTCTGCGTATGAAAAACGCAGTCGATATCATCACCGCATACATCGCGAGCGTCGCATATGTCGCCACCATCGGCAATTTGAACATAATGAGCAGTATCGCCGCGAGGGTCACGCACTGGCCTATGACCATGACTTTTTTGCCCGAGAGCTTTATGCTCAGCAGCCCGGATAAGAATCTGGTATTCCGAGCCCGATATAGGCTATGAATATCACTGCCAGGAACACAGTTGCCATAAACGCTCTCCGTTTCCCGGGAAATTGATATGAATAAATTATATCACACAAACGCCTATTGTAAAAGAGCGTTTTCTTTTGTAAAAGAGCATTTTCTTTGTATTTATTGTCATTGACACCGGAAGATTAAATCGGTATAATTTAATCATAACACACAAGGAGCTGTAAATATTATGGAAAAGAAGTACGCAATTCTTGTCGTTGATATGCTCAACGACTTCGTCACCGGCGCACTCAAGTGCGACAGAGGTCTTGCAATAGTCCCCAAGACCGCAGAACTGCTCAACGGCGCAAGAGAGAAGAACATACCGGTCATCTTCTGCAACGACGCTCATCTCAAGGGCATCGACCACGAGCTCAAGCTCTGGGGCGACCACGCGATAGCTGGCACCGAGGGCGCGAAAGTCATTCCCGAGCTCGGACTCTGCGAGAGCGACTATGTCGTTCCCAAGAGACGCTACAGCGGTTTCTTCCACACCGACCTTGACCTCCTGCTCCAGGAGCTCGGAGTCAACACCGTTGTTGTTACCGGACTGCACACCCATATGTGCGTTCGCCACACCTCCGCCGACGCCTATCAGCTCGGCTACGACATTGTTGTTATCAAAGACGCGACGAATTCCTTCACCGCCGAGGACTATGAGTACGGTCTGAAGTACCTCAAGGACACCTACGGCGCAGAGATCACCGACACCGACACTTTCCTCGCATCGGTCTGATCTGTTAAATAAAATATTGACCCTCCGCCGGGATTGCCTGACGGAGGGTTTTGTTGTTTAAAATATTTATCTGAGTATTCTGCCGACTGCGTCTATCTCGTCCGAAGTAAGACCTGCGGAGAGGAAATAGTCCTCGACCGAGCCGTAACGGCGCGAAAGATATTCAAACACGGCGGTTATATTCTCCGACGGGGAGCCGAGATGCACCATGTCGCTCTCATGGACAAGCCCCGTTTTTCTCTCCATCTCGCGGCGGTAAAACGGTTCGAGATAGGTCGAGGAGATGCGGTAATCCGCAACGATATCCTCAAAATATACGCCTGTTAAATGCAGTATCAGCGCGGCGGTTATGCCGGTTCTGTCCTTGCCGAGGAAGCAGTGGAACATCGACGGGGCGTCTACGCGCGACAGTGCGGAGAACAGGCGTGCATAGTTGCCCTTACACTCGTTGAGGCTCGTGACATACACCTCCGGCATCGACATCTCCATATGCGGCGAAGCGGGGTTTATTTCGAGCAGGGAGAAATGATAGTAATTCACTCCCGGATAATCGGCAAACTCCGACGGCATGGATATCGCCTCGGAATCGCCGCGCAGGTCGAAAACATTCTTTATCCCGTATTCGCGGAAGAACTCCATATCATTCGGCGTGGACGCGCGCGGTCTGCCGCAGCGCAGCAGCCTGCCGTATTTCGTGAAGCCTCCGCCCTTTATCGGATATCCTCCGAGGTCGCGGCAGTTCTGTATGTTTTCAAGAGGCATATGTCTGAAGCTTTCCATAGTCCGCCCTCCTCATAGATTCTATTTCTATTTTAATGCATTCTCAAATATTTTGCAACCGTGAAAATGCAGAAACGGACTGAAAAGCCTCAATTATTTTTCCCATTATATATTATTGTGGAAATAATACAGGGTCGCCGTCTGCGAATCGAAGAAGTAGACATTGTAGCTGTCGTACTTTGAATAGACGCCTTCGCCTATCGCCTCTCCATCGCGGTCGCTGATATAGAGATAATCGCTCTCGTCGATATCATCGCGCGAAAAACGGTAATTGTTCACAAGGTCGGCACCCTCGTCGCCGTCGTGCAGAGAGTCTATAACCTGCTCAAACTCATCTATATATCCGAGAAGTTCCGTCTTGCTCTCGGCGGTCACGGGCTTGAAATATTCGCTCTCCCCGGGGCTCGCGCCGGGAAAGGTGTATATCCCGAAGTCCGTCGAATCTCCGAAGCCGCTGACGTGTATCTCTGCACCGACATCGCCCTGCCGAGCGAGGCTATGATCGTTTTCCACTGCGCCGCCATCTCTTTTCGGCTTATAAGCGTGCCGAGATGGGTGACGAGCAGACCGCAGGCGACTTTGAACAGCGCATCTGACACGCCGGCGTCGTCTATAATGGTCTTCGGGAAAATCCCGGTCGAAAAGCTGACAAGCATAAGTATCATAATGACAAGCACTGACGGTACCCAGCCCTTTGTCACCTTTGCCAGTATCTCCGAGATGGCGAAAACCAGCAACAGCGCGGTAAACGCGCCGAAAGTTGAAACGATTATCGGACTCATTTTACATCTATCCACTCATTAAAACGGTATTAAAGGAACTTGTCGAGCTCGCGCTCAACGTTCTCATATTTCTTGACCTTGGGCTCGCTGATAAGGTGTCCCCTCGCCATGACCATCTTCACGTTGCGAAGAGTCTTGAGATCGTCGATCGGGTTCGCGTCGGTGACGATAAGATCCGCGCACTTGCCGGGCTCGACGGTGCCGGTGATATTATCAATATGCGCTATCTCCGCGTTTCTCTTCGTTGCGGTGTAGAGTGCGAATTTATTCGACACGCCGCAGTACTTGTGGAAATAGACAAGCTCTCTCCACATATCGTAGTGGGTGATGAACGGGCAGCCGGTGTCGGTTCCGAGTCCGACGGGGATGCCGTTTGCAAGGCACTTCTCAGAGCAGTCGATTATGCCCTCAAAGACGACCTCGCCGTTGAACTGCGAAAGCTCGGTTGCGTGGCTGACGGAGCGATCGAACAGAGCATAGGGAAGCGCGGGAGAAAGGGTCGTTATGAGCGCCGCGTGCTTCTCTTTGAAGAGCAAGATTATCTCGTCATCCGCCTTTGCGCCGTGCTCGATGGTGTCGACGCCGTTTTCAAGCGCAACGCGTACGCCCTCGGGACTCTCGACATGGGCGGCGACCATAAGTCCGCGCTTGTGTGCCTCGTCGCAAGCCGCCTTGACATACTCGGGGGGCATCTTCAGCACGCCGGGCTCACCCTTGACCTTTGCATCAAGCACGCCGCCGGTTATCATGAGCTTTATCAGATCCGGCTTATCCTCGGCAATCTTCGCGACGAAGTCTCTCGCCTGCTCTGCGCTCTCGGCGACATAGGCAAGCGAACCCGCCATGTGTCCGTCCGGGACGGAGACCGCCATGTTAGCCGCGAGTATTCTCGGACCGACGGTTTTTCCGGCGTTTATATCGTCGCGGATGCTCGAATCGGCGTTTTCAACTCCGCCGACGGTTCTGATGGTTGTAACGCCGCTGTTGAGCTGCATCTGAGCCGCGCTGCGGCAGACAGCCTTGATTATCTTGCGTAAAAGATTGTTGCTCGTCATTATCTTAACAAGCTTCTTCGGGTCGGACTCCTTCTTCTTCGGCTTTCCGCTCGAGGGAAGATGGATATGCATATTGATAAGGCCGGGCATTATGTACTTTCCGCCGAGGTCTATCTTCTCATATCCGGATGTATCCGCGCCCGCGTCGACTATGGCGGTTATCTTCTCGCCGTCGACAAGAATTATCTTACCGGACTGGGGCTCCATATCCTGAGTGCCGTCGAGAATAACTCCGTTTACGAATGCGTATTTCATTTCCGTTTCCTCCTTGAAATTACCTGCATTTTCTCCCCCCTGTAGGCGATTCGCCGAGGCGGATATTCATGCGGGAGTTATGTTTAGATTATAAAGCCTGCGCTTTGATTTTGCAAGTTTTTTCCGTTTAAATCGCTGATAGTTTTCAATTTTTGTCACCAGTGAACGGAGAATGGGATATTTTAGCAAAATATTATGTTATCGTCATATAAAAACCGCCGCATCCGAAGACACGGCGGAATTTTGTTATGTTTTCTCTTACTGGATGAATCCGGCGACGGTGAGCATATACTCGCCGATCTGAGCGCCGAACTCGGGTGCGCCTTCCATGATAAGCTTGCCCTTCTTCGCGGAGTCAAGCATATCGTCAAGACCGAGCAGGATGCCCAGCGCGCTGTCGAGAGAATCGAAGCGGAGGGTGAAGAAAGGCATAGCTCTCTTGTAAACGCCTCTGCCGGCTCTCGATTTGCCCGCCTTTATGCGCAGATAAGCCGAAAGCTCATCGTGGCCGTTGACAGCCCACGCATAGACACGGTCGGGGCTCTTGAGCGCCCAATCGTGAACATCGGGATGACCGAGCTTGTTGAGCTGGCTGATGCCGCTCGAAAGCAGGTAGAAGTAGCACTTGACGAGCAGAGCCTTGGTGCCCTCGTCCTCCGGGATGCCCTTTGCGGTAAGCAGCGAGGACATCTTCAGCAGCACTGCCATGAACGAGGCGAACAGGCCGGGATGCTTTGCAATACCCTTCATCTTGGGCAGAGTCGAAAGGCTCATCTTGCCCTTGAAGAATGCGTTCATCGCCTCGATGCTCTTGAACTCAAGCTCGATGTGGGGAGCGGTGTCCACCTTGTCGTTGTGAACGAGCCACTCGCCGCAGTTGACTACGAAATGGGTAGCCACCTTGCCGTCCGGGCTGTCGGGGTCGAGAGCACTGACCTGCATAACGCCGTGCGCGTGCTCAAACTTCTTTGCAAGCGAGGGAACGTCGTTTGCAATCACCTTGATGAGCGGAAGGACAGCGTTGAGAAAAAGTTTATTAGTAAAAATCTCATCTCTTGATGCCATATAATCATTCCTTTCCTTATCGGGATACGGGCGAAGCTATTACACCTCGTCGTCCCAATCGTCATCAAGCTCGAAGTCCTTGCCCATGACCTCACGGACAGCCTCAACGATACCGTTCGAGTCGATACCGAGCATGGACATGATGTCCTCATGCAGTCCGATGGGAGCAAACTTATCCTGGATACCGAGCTGCTTGAATGCGCAGCCCTTACCGGATTCAACAACAACCTCTGCAACAGCACTGCCGAGACCGCCGATGACGTTGTGATCCTCAACGGTGATTATGCGGCGGGTGTCCATAACGGCCTTGAGGATAGCCTCGCGGTCGATGGGCTTGATGGTGTGCATATCAAGAACTCTGACTTTAAGACCGTCCGAATTCTCAAGGAAGTTAGCCGCCTGAAGAGCCTGGAATGCGCAGGAGCCGCAAGCGATAACGGTGATGTCGGTGCCCTCTTTAAGAGTGACTGCCTTGCCGAGCTCGAAGCCGTAATCGGTGTCCTTATAGAGGACGCGGTCGAAGCCTCTGTTGATTCTGATATAGAACGGGCCGGGGGTCTCATATGCCGCACGGACTGCGTTGACAGTCTCCATACCGTCTGCGGGGCAGATAACGGTGAGGTTGGGCATAGCACGGGTAACTGCGAGATCGCAGATAGCGTGATGGGTCGAGCCTGCCTGACCGAACGAAGTACCCGAATGGGTAGCGATTATCTTAGCGTTGACATTCTGATAGCAGATGTCGGTGTGGAGCTGGTCGGCGCTTCTCAGAGAAGCGAAGACCGAGAAGGTCGAAAGGAAAGGAACGAGTCCTGCTCTCGCCATACCTGCGGCGACGCCGAACATGTTCTGTTCTGCGATACCGACGTTGAAGAATCTGTCCGGATAAGCCTCACCGAACATACCGATCTTTGTTGATTTGCCGAGGTCAGCGGTCAGCGCGACAACTTCGGGATGCTCTGCGCCGAGCTCAACAAGGGTCTTGCCGTAATATTCCGCGGTGGAAAGAGCGGTTGATTCAACGGCTGTATAGGTCATTCCGCCTGCCATATTATTCGCCCTCCTTTTCAGCTCTTGCCTTGCGTGCCTCATAGTAGGCGTCAAGGCTGTCTATAGCTTTCTTATACTTCTCTTCGTCAATAGCGCCGTAGTGCCACTGATAGTTATCCTCCATGAAGTTGATGCCGGCGCCCTTTATTGTGTCGGCAATTATCATGACGGGAGAATCGGTCTTGTTCTCAAGAGCGAAGTCGATAGCGTCGCACAGCTCCTTGAAGTTGTGTCCGTCGACTTCCTTGACGATGAAGCCGAAAGAACGCCACTTGTCGGCGAAGGGCTCGAGCTTCATGACATCCTCTGTTCTGCCGTCGATCATGCACTTGTTGCGGTCGACGAAGGAGATCATATTGGTGACTTTGAAGGTGGAAGCAGACATAGCGGCTTCCCAGTTTGAACCCTCGTCGCACTCGCCGTCGCCGAGGATGCAGTATGTTTTATAATCCTTGCCGAGAACTCTTGCGGCAAGAGCGGTGCCGACAGCTATCGGAAGTCCGTGGCCGAGAGAACCGGTGGAGGCGTCAACGCCGACGACCTTGTTCGAATCGAGGTGGATGCCCATCTTCGAGTTCGTGTGGTTGAAGGTCTTGAGCTGCTCGGGATCGTTCCAGCCGAAATCGACGAGCACGGGAGCGTAAGCTATACCCGCGTGACCCTTACTGAGGATAAAACGGTCTCTGTCCTCCCACTTGGGGTTCTTGACGTCGAGTCTCATGTACTTGTGATAGAGAACGGTAAGCATATCCATGACGCTCATGCCGCCGCCGATATGACCGCTGCCCGCCCAGTAAGTGGTGTCGAGGCAAAGTCTGCGCAGCTCGTGAGCCTTCTTTTCGAGCGCTAACCATTCCTGCTTTGATAATGGCATTTACATTTCCTCCTTACAGAAAACATTTTTATCGTCTGAGTGAATGAACGGGTGTCCCCGCAAATCACAAAGCTTCCGTTTTTTTGTCCGGGAATATCCGCCGGATGAAATATATGTCCCACGCACGGCAAAAATTACTCAAAAGGGCAAAATATCCAAACCCATGAGCGCGCGCGAAACTATTTTTATATATGATAACATAAAAAACCCCGTCTTGTAAAGACAGGACGGGATTTTTTTTCATAATTTTATCAGGCAAGCTCGGGGTGATTCTTGCGCAGGGTGTTGAACGCATCCTCCGCAACATCAACGGTGTGAGCTATATCCTCGTCGGTCAGGGACGCATTGATGAAATGGTTGTGGTGGCTCGTGATGAATATGCCGCGCTTGACCATCTCTGCGACCCACTCCTGATGGAGCATGAGGGAATCGTCATCCGCAAGGCGCAGATAGAACAGGGACGGCTCGCCGGAGACTACAAGATGGAAGCCGTTGTTCGCGGCAGCAGCCTTGAGACCCTCGCCGACCTTGAGACCCTTCTCGCGGAAGAGGGCGGGAGTGTTGAGCTTCTTCATCTTGTTGATGCAGGCGATACCTGCGGCGAACGGGATAGCGCTGAGCCAGTAGCTGCCGGTATAGGACAGGCTGCTGATAGAGCTCTTGAGGAACTCTTTACCGCAAAGAGCGGAGACATTCCAGCCGTTTGCAAGAGCCTTGCAGAAGCAGATGAGGTCTGCCTCGAAGCCGTAGAAGTGGTCACTGCCGGCGATATCAAGACGGAAGCCTGCGCGGACATCGTCGACGATGAGGACAATGCCGTTCTTTGTGCAGAGCTCGCGAACCTTCTGCCAGTAACCGTCTGCGGGAAGCTGGTTGTCGAAGAAGTTGCCGTGGAGATAGGGAGTTGAGATAAACGCAGCTATCTCACCCTCGTTCTCGGCGATAGCTCTCTCGAGAGCCGGGATATCGTTCCAATCGATATAGATATTGTTCGCAACGTCCTCTTCAAGAACACCGGGATAGTCGACCTTCTGTGTCCAGGGCGAAATACCGTGATAGAAGCCGTTGATGAAGATTATCTTCTTGCGGTGGGTGTGGGCTCTTGCGGTCATGATAGCGGCGGTGGTGACATCGTTGCCATTCTTTGCGAAGAAAGCCCAGTCTGCGCAGTTGACGGTGTCAACAAGCAGCTCTGCAAACTCGACCGCCTTGTAGGACGGAGAGGTAGTGCAGTTGCACTTCTTTGCCTGCTCGAGAGCGGCGGCATCAACGTCGGGGTCATTGTAACCGAGGACATTGGGACCGTAAGCGCACATATAGTCGATGAATTTGTTGCCGTCAACATCCCAGAAATAGGAGCCCTGCGCTCTGTCGCCGAAAAGCGGGAACGCGCTGACGGGGATGAAGCAGCCTTCTGCCGGGCCGAGGTGGCCGTAAACGCCGGAAGGAATAACCTTTTCGGCTCTTTCAAACATCTCTCTGCTCTTTGTGTAATCGTTAATCTTGAAGCTCATTAAAGTTCCCCTCCCTTATGCCAAGTACAGAGCAACTCTGTCGAGCAGTCTGTTCATATTGTCGATCATCGAGATCATGCCCTTCATGGTGATAGCGCCCATGCCTATGCAGGCAACGGCGTTTATCTTTCCGTCGAAGAGGTCTCTTGCAAGATCCATTGAAGCGAACTCCATCTCGGCGCGCGGATTCTCGCAGCGCTTCTTGATGGTAACGAGGCGGCCGTTCTTCGCGCGGATAGTGACCGCGGGGCCGTCCTTTATGCCGAAGCCTATCTCGCCGTCAACGATATGGGATGCCGAGAACTGACCTATCTTGTCGTTATTGGCTATCTGGGAGATAGCGACGGCAATGGTATAGAGCATGAGCGTGGTGCTCTGCTCGAAGAAGGTTCTGTCCTGAAGATCCTCGGGCGAGGGACGCATATATTTTGCAAGCAGGTCGGTCAAGGGGGTAAAGGTCTTGAGGAGGAACTTGATGTGCTGGAATCCCTTCGAGGGGATGGGGGTTACGGTTCCGTCGATAAGACCGTTGAATTTTTCGCAGGAAGAGAAAGGCAGCTTGACGTCGCACTTGCTGACGCCCTGCTCCATCCTGCATCTGCCGTTTTTGAAGGTTATTGTGGCGCTCGGGCCGTCCTTCACTTCAAAGCCGATGGAGATGGGTTTGGTGTTGGTGAGCATTGCGCTCGCCTCCGGAACTATCTCGCAGAGATTCTCCAAAGTTCCCAAGACAGCATAAAGGTTAATGTACGCCATTGTTTTCTGATCAGTCAACCTTCATTCCTCCTTTTTAATATTGATAAAAATATTCAGAGCCGGTGTCCCGCACCGGTTATCCTCTTGCACTGTATTCTACCACATTCTATGCCGCAAAGTCAATTGCATACCGGAGATACGGCGAAAAATTCACAAAATCGGCTGATTTTTTCGGGCTTTTATACTTATTTTTTCGGCGCTTTTCGATAAATCCGTAAATTTTTCTCCGTGCTACTGCCGGCTGACGGTAGATTTCAGATTCTTCTGTCGTTGCGCGATTCGTGCTTTATCAGGCTTATAACTATGACATACATCAGCGCCACGAACGCGATGAATATCACGGTCGAGAGGGTGTTGCCTATCATGGCGCAGGAGTCATAGAACCCGTGCAGGAACACGGCGGAGAGATAAGAGGCGAGGAGATTCATCACCTTTTTGCCCTTGCAGCCGAGGTCGGAGAAGAGCTTGGCGCGCCCGTAGAACAGACCCATAAAGACCGCGAATCCCATATGACCGGGAACGGCGAGCACCGCGCGCGGGAGCGCAACGGACAGGCCGAAGTTCATGACATATTTTATATTTTCGAACGCGGCGAAGCCCAGCGAGACGGAGACGGCGTAAACTATCCCGTCAAAGCTGTAGTTGAAATTCGGATTCTTCCATGTCTTGAGCTTCATCAGCAGGAACTTTGTTCCCTCTTCGACGACCGCAACGACTGCGAACGCAAGAATGATTTTATAATATTTGTCATCCTGACTTATCTGATCGTTGAGTATCTTCTCGCCGATTATTTCGAGCACTATCGACATCAGCGCCGCAACGATACCCATGAGAATCAGCGACAACAGCAGCCCGGGCGGCTCCTTGTCGACCGTGTCGTGCTTATAGATATAGCGCAGCAGGAATATCGCGGGCAGAACTGCCGCGAGAATATATATGGCGAATATCGCCGCTGTCGGTAAGACAAAAAACATTTAATCAGCTCCTGTGTTTCAGAGTGTGGCAAACCGCGCGGTCAGAGCATCGCTGCGCGTACGCCAAAAGCTGTTTGCAACTATTTTTATTTTGTACTCCGTGCCGGCTTTCAGTCCGCCTATGTGCTCGGTAAGAGCCGCGGGCATATCGGAGAGATAGTAGCGCGAAGTAATATTCATATGCTTTTTTATCAGCCCGTCAGAATCTAAAATGTAGATATCATAGCTGTCCGGGCGTTCTTTTCCGGTCGCCTGAGTGAAGGTTATATCGCAGCCGTCCGCCGTTATGTTTTCGACGGATATCCCGGCGTTTTCAAAATACGGCTTCTCCGCCGTGACATAGCGTGCGTCGGTATATTTGAACGAATCTATGTTCCACGGCTCGTCTATCTCCCATGTGTACGGGAAGAAGCGGCTGCCGAGCACATCGTAGGGATATACCCTCACCCTGCCCTGCGCGTCCGCCTCAACTATAAGGAACTGAGCGGCGCTGCTGTCCTCGGGCGGAATAGTCCCGTGGGTCTTGTCGAACTCGTCGAGCTCGAAATAGCTCAGCGTACCCGTGCCGAATGCGCTGAAGTGGCGCTGATGCACCGAGCGCGGATCGTTTATCGGCGCGTGGGAGTGGCCGGAGAAATCGACTATCTGCGGGTAGTTTATAAGAATATCCGTTATCTCGTCCTCGCCCCAGTTGATGCTGCCGTAGACGGTGTCTGTGATATGCGGATGCTGGAAGAAGAATATCGGCTTTTTACCGTCCCGCTCTGCCGCTTTTTTAAGCTCTGCGGAGATGAACCCGCGCTTTTTGTCGTCGAAGTGGCAGCCGTCCGTCGTTGTGACGGCGATGAAATCGAAGCCGTTTATCACTGCATGGGTGTCGGGAGTAAGGCCGAATATCTCATCGAAGCGGCGCAGGGCATTCTCCTCGCCGTCGGTCATATATTCGTGGCTCGCCATGGTCATTATCAGCCTGACATCGGCGGGCAGACCTGCGTCGAGAATCTTCTTGACCTTGCGCATCTGAATCTCCGACCCGCGCGAAGCGAAGTCGCCGACGATGACGAGCGCGTCAAAGCCGCTGTATCTCTCATCGGACGAGCACAGATTTTTGAGGTCGTCAAGCGCTTTTGCAAACCGCTGTTCCTCGATGCAGTCCTCGTCGTCGATATGTATGTCGCTCATGACTGCGAAGCGCAGCGCGGGAACAAAGTTTTTATCAAAAGGCATTGTTTTTCTCTCTTTCATCAAAGTATCTTGTCGAACGCTTCAAGCCAGTAGCGGGCTATCAGAGCCGCGCCGTCGGGTGATGGGTGGACTCCGTCGGGCGCCCACTGCTCGGGGCAGGTGTCGATAGCGGCGGCGTTGAGCAGACCGTCAAGCGGGATAAACGCATCGGCGTAATCTTTTGCCACTCTGCGCACCGCCTGAATTCTCGGATCGAGATCCTCGCGCCAGCTCGCGCGCTCTTCGTAAACATGGAGCACAAAGGGTTCCATGATAATTATTTTGATATCCGGGTTTTCGCGTCTTGCGTCTTCGAGCAATGAACGGTAGATGCTCTCGAACTCGCCGAATTCTGAAGGCAGGTTGCTGTCATATTTTCGCCATGTGTCGTTTATTCCGATGAGCACGGAGAGCACATCGGGGTGGAGATCGAGGCAGTCGGTCTGCCAGCGGTCGCGCAGGTCGCTGACCCTGTTTCCGCTGATGCCGAGATCGAAAAAGTCGATATCAAACTTCGGATTATCCGCGCGGAAATTCGACGCGACGAACAGCGGATAGCCGTTGCCCATGTTGCGGATATTCGAGCGATCCCTGTCCATATCGGTTATGCTGTCGCCCTGAAAGAGCACTCTGAGTTTTTCCATTATATATTCCTCCGCCGGCGCAGAGCCGTAAATGATTCTTTAGATAATTATATATTTATTTCTCTTCTCTTGCAACAGTTTGGGACAAATTTCGGCGATGTGTGTATATACAAAATTTCATGCCAGTTTTTGTGATATAATACAAATCGAGGTGCTTATATGGAAACTAAAATCTATAATCAACTCCCGAACGAGGCGAAAGAGATAAGACTCGAGGTGTTCGTAAAAGAGCAGGGCTTCGAGGAGGAGTTCGACGATATCGACGAAACGGCTGCGCATATCGTGTTGTTTGACGGCAGTCACCCCGTCGGAGTCTGCCGCATTTTCACAGACCCCGGGAGCGGCAGGGTCATGATAGGCAGAGTCGCAGTCAGAAAGGCTTTTCGCGGCAGAGGGCTCGGCGCGGACATAATAAAAGCCGCCGAAGAGTACGCCGCAGAAAACGGAGTCAATGAAATATGGATACATTCGCAGGAACAGGCAGCCGGATTTTATTCAACGCTCGGCTACAAGGACACCGGGATTCACGATGTTGAAGAGGGCTGTCCGCATATATTAATGAAAAAGGTATTATAAATTATCCACAAAGAGCATATGCTAACTCGCTTGACTTTTGTGCGAATCGGATGTAGAATAACTATACCAAAATTTTGGAGGAATATGCGATGAACAAAAAACTGATGAGGATAATCAGCGCGGTCATGGCAATCTGCCTGCTCGCTTGCATGATAGTCCCCGCCGCCTCCGCCATGCCTCAGGAGAGCGCAGACGGATCGATAAAGCGCATCAGCGTTGTTATCAACGGCGACGCCAAAACAAGACGCGGCATCTGCTGGTACACGACCGAGAAATGCGGCAGCGATGTTGAAGTAATGCCCCTTGCAAAATACAACGGCAGCTTCGACGGCGCGCTCAAATTTTCCGGCACCTGCACGAAGTGGAAAGAGAACTACTGCCACAAGGTGCTCGCCGAAAATCTTGAGCCCGACACAAAGTATGTTTACAGAGTCGGCGACGCTTCAACCGGCATCTGGAGCAACAACGGCACATTTGAGACAGCCTGTGACGGCGAAGAGCCGTTTTCGTTCATAGCCCTTGCCGATGTTCAGGCGGGCAACGAAATAAACTTCACGAAGAGCGGCGCCGTTCAGCGCACCGCGATGCAGGTCTGCCCCGACGCGAAGTTTCTCATGAACGCGGGCGACTTCGTCAACGACTGCAACGATCAGGAGTGGGACTGGTTCTATGAGAAGAGCTGCGACACACTCATGAACATCACCATGGCGCCGACCGCCGGCAACCACGAGGGCAACCTTCGTTGGGGCTGGTTCGACAATATGTTCAACCTCGACAAGAGCGCAGGCTGGAATCATATCACCGGCGTCTACTATTCGTTCGACTACTCGAACGCACATATCGCCGTGCTCAACACAAACGATATGTATCCCATCAGCGAGGAGCAGATAAACTGGCTTCAGAACGACATGAACTCTTCTGACGCGCAGTGGAAGATAATCCTCATGCACCGCGCCTGCTATTCCGCGGGCAAGAACATAAACAAGCCCGACACCGTCATCATGCGCAAGCGCCTGCTGCCCATAATAGACAGCCTTGATATCGACGTTGTCATCAACGGCCACGACCACATGTATCTTCGTACCTATCAGGTCAAGGACGACAAGATCCAGCCGACCGAGTACATCACCGAGAACTACAAGGGCGAGGAGATAACCTACGCGCTCAACCCCGAGGGCACGGTACACATCCTGCCCAACACCGCCGGCACTAAGCGCTACGGCGTTCACGAGGACGCCATGGAGCCTATCCTCAAGAATTCCGCCGTTGCCGCGCAGCCCTACAAGTCGATGTTCAGCACCTTTACCATCGACGGCGACAGGCTTATCTACCGCGCATACACCGTTGATGTTGACGATGAGACCTGCGAGGCAACCGGCTACGAGAAGTTCGACGAATACGCGATAAAGAAGACCGCCAAGGGCGAAGCCAAGGAGCATAAAGAGCTGCCCACCGACTTCCTTTCAAACTTCACGAAGAATGTCGTGAATGTCCCGGTCGCAATAGTCTATATGCTCGTCAAATATATTCTCATCCTGCCCCACATCATAAAGAACAGATAAATTAAATTCCGCCCGTGCTGATTTTCGGCACGGGCGGTTTTCATACAGTGAACAAAATTTATAAAAACAGCCGCCGCAAAGTTTATTCTCTGCGGCGGTTAGTTTATTTTATCTTATCTTTTGTTATCTTATTGTTTTGTAATGACTCGGATCGCGCGGCTTCTGCTCCGGCACTTCATCCGGCACGCCTATCGCAACGCCTATCATATACTGAAGATCAACGGGAATGTCAATCTCCCCACGCCAATAATCGCCCTTGTCGGCGTCGTCAAACAGCGCGCCCGCGCTGCCGACTATACATGTACCGAGTCCGAGTCCCTTTGCGGCGATGCATATGTTCTCGACCATGATTCCGGCATCCATCTGACTGCCGGGCTTTGCGAATATCGCGGCGAACACCGGCGCATTGTGATAGAACGGGTTCTTGTCGCTTCGCGTGTGAACGGGAGTGTCCCAGCCGACGATATTCTTGAAATCTATCTGCATCTGGCGCAGCATAGCGTCGTTGCATATGAATCTGACATGGCAGGGCTGGCAGTTGCGCCCGCTCGGAGCCATCATCGCCGCCGCGGTCAGCGTATCGAGCTGAGCGTCGGTGAGCATTATTGGCTTATACTCTCTTATTGTCTGGCGTGTGAGTACGGCATCGATGACCTCATTTCTAATTATATCAGCCATCTTTAAGGACCTCCTTGACAGCCTTGTTTATGACCCTGTCGTTGCGCTCGACCGAAAGCTCGGAGGCGTAGCCCTCGACTATTGTCTTGAACTCGTCCCCGCGCAGGCTCTTAAGGCAGTCGTCGCGGTAGCGGTCGTAGTATTGCTTCGCCTCGTCCTCCGAGGCATTCTCTCTGAGAATAAGGAAAATATAGTTGTCCATGATAAGCACGGTGTTCGATCCGACGGAGAGCTGCTGAACCTTTTCGAAGAAGCCGTCGGGATAGGAATCAGTGCCCTTTTTTATAAACTGGAGCTGATCCGAAACTGTGGAATCCGGATGCTTCTTGGAATAGAGCTCAACTATCTCGTTCATCGTCTGCCCGTTGCCCAGGCGCGTCGAGAGCTCCATGAACTCCTTGTTCATTGCCGCTTTCTGATCCGCAGTCATAACTACGATGTCGCCGTTCGCATCGGTAGTCGTAAGATAGCCGGTTATGGCGCGGAAGGAGATATAATTCTCGTTATAGTATTTCTTTATATCGTCCTCGCTGACCGCCTTTTCGCCGCCCTCGTCATAGATATAATAGAAAAGTCTGTTGCGCGAGGTGTCGGCGGTCTCTATCTTCATGAGCGTCTGCTTCGACACGCCGAGCTTCTCATAGTAGCCCGAGAAAACGTGCCACAGGTCTTCAAGATTATTCGAAGCCGAGCGCTTTTCGGAGGCAGAGAGAGTCAGCCCGTATTCGGAGAGTTTCGTGTTGACCGCAACATATTCGCAGCACAGCTCAATCGCGGCGTCGATCATCTGCTCGTTCGTCGCATCGGTGGCGAGCTCATATTTTTCGGGGAACGCGTGAACCTGGTCGAAATAATATAAAAACGTCTCATAGTCTATCTGCGCGCCCGAGATATTCAGCGCGCTCTTTTTTGATGCCGAACAGCCCGCAGTGCAGAATACGGCGGCAAGGCAGAGCAGAACGGCGATAAAGCTTTTGAACTTCTTCATTTTCGTTTATCCTTTCATCAGAGATCGAGCCATGCGGAGGCATCCGCGTCGGAGGGCATACGCCAGTCGCCGCGAGGCGAGAGGCTGACAGAGCCGACCTTCGGACCGTCCGGTATGCAGGAGCGTTTGAACTGCTGGGAGAAGAATCTCTTCATAAATAACCTGAGCCATTTTTCAATCTGCTCACGGCTGTATACTCCGTCAAACGCGCGGCACGCCATGAACATGAGCTTGTCGGGTGAAGCGCCGAAGCGCTGGAAGTGATAGAGGAAGAAATCGTGAACCTCATAGGGGCCGAGTGTATCCTCGGTCTTTTGCGCTATTTTGCCGTTTTTGTCGGGCGGGAGCAGTTCGGGGCTGACCGGAGTCGCGAGTATCTCGCGGAGCACCTTGCCGAGCTTGCCTCCCCTCTCGTCCGCAACGAAATCGACGAGATATCGCACGAGCGTCTTGGGCACGGAGCAGTTGACTCCGTACATGCTCATGTGGTCGGCGTTATAGGTGCACCAGCCGAGCGCAAGCTCGGACAGGTCTCCGGTGCCGACGAGCAGCGCACCCTCTTTGTTCGCGGTGTCCATGAGTATCTGCGTGCGCTCGCGCGCCTGAACATTTTCATAAGTCACATCTAGTATGCTCATATCGTGACCTATGTCCCGCATATGCTGAGTACACGCGGGGACAATATCTATATCCCTGAGCTGCGCTCCGATGCACTCGGTGAGCGTGACGGCGCTCGACTTCGTTCGCTTCGTCGTGCCGAAGCCCGGCATCGTGATGCAGATTATATTTTCTTTCGGCAGGGCAAGAAGATCAAACGCCTTGTCCGCAACAAGCAGAGCAAGAGCCGAATCGAGTCCGCCCGAGATGCCGATGACTGCTTTCTTGAGCCCGATATGCTCGATTCTCTTCGCTAGTCCCGCCGCCTGGATATTGAATATCTCGGCGCAGCGCGCGCGTCTGACTTTTGCATCCGAGGGCACGAACGGGTGCGCATCAAAAGTCCTGTCAATATCGCTCTCTTTGAGCTCCGGCAGGGTTATATCAACGCGCCTTATATCGCGGTCGGCATAACGAGCCGCGTTGTCATAAAATTCGCTGTTTCGGCGCAGAGCTTCGAGCTTTTTGACATCAATGCAGGCGTAAACCGCCGCGCCGTTTCGCTCAAAACGCTCGTTTCTCGCGAGTATGCCGCCGTTTTCGGCTATCGTACACGCGCCGGAGAACACAAGGTCAGTCGTGCTCTCGCCGATGCCGGCGGATGAATAGACATAGCCGCAGTAGCACCGCGCGCTCGTCTGTTCAATGAGACTCAGCCTGAAATCGTTCTTTGTGACCATTTCGTCGGAGGCGGAGATATTTACTATTATATCCGCGCCGCTGAGCGCAAGGACTGTTCCGGGCGACACGGGCACCCACATATCCTCGCACAGCTCAATTCCGACTGCGGCGCCGTTGCCCGCGCAGAAGAGCATGTTGCCGAACGGCACCTCCTGCCCACAGAGCGTGACGGTATCGCACGGGGTATCAAGTCCCGAGACGAAGTGGCGCTTTTCATAGAACTCGTTGTAATTCGGCAGATAGCTCTTCGGGACAACGCCCACGAGCCTGCCGTTCTGAAACGCGGCGGCGCAATTGAAGAGCCTGCCACGCACACGCACCGGGAGTCCGACTATCACGAGCGCGCCGATATCGGCACATTCAAGAACGAGCCTGCCGAGCGCAGCCTCCGCGCTTTCGATGAGCCTGTCCTGCGAGAAGAGGTCGGAGCAGGTATAGCCTGTTATGCACAGCTCCGGCAGGGCAATTATCTGCGCGCCGGACGAAGCCGCCCCTTTTATCAGCGGCAGCATATTATCAACATTTTTATCAGCCGCGCCGACCGTCACCCTCGGGCAGACCGCCGCGGTCTTGACAAATCCGAAATCCTTCAAGATATCACGTTCCCTTTCGCGAATCTTATTATACAGATTATAGTATATACTAATCCGCGCTTTAAATCAATCCTTTTCATTTTTCGGAGGTGATCTCACGGACTCGTTTTGTTCGCTCGTTTCTTCGATAAATTCGGTGGTCTGGGGAGTCCCGCTGCTCGTCGCTTTCACGGGCACGGGGCTTCTGCTGAGCGTGCGGTCGGGATTTTTCCAGATAACGCACGTCGGCACATGGATGAAAACGACGCTCGGCAGTATATTCAGCAAAAAGAGCCGGGAATCCGGCAAAGGCTCGATATCGCAGACGCAGGCGCTCTCCGCCGCACTCGCCGCGTGCATGGGCACGGGCAACATAGTCGGCGTGGCGGCGGCGATAGCCTCAGGCGGCGCGGGCGCGGTTTTCTGGATGGTGATAAGCGCGATAATCGGCATGATGAGCGCGTGCTGCGAAAATATACTCGGCATAAAATACAGATACCGCGACGAAAACGGCGAATGGATGGGCGGCGCGTTCGTCTATATGGAGCGCGGACTGGGATTCAGGCACATGTCAAAGATTTTCTGCGTTCTGTTGGTCATAGCCTCGCTTGGCATCGGCAATATGACCCAGGCGAACGCCGCCGCGCTCTCGCTCTCGGGCTCATTCGGGCTGAGTCCCGCGATAACGGGACTGATTCTCGCCGCAGGCGTATTCGCGATAACCTGCGGCGGGCTCAAGAGGATCGCCTCGGCGGCGGAGAAGATAATCCCCGCCATGACGGCGATATTCATTCTCGCGAGCTTTGCGGTCATAATAAAGAACTTTCACGCCGTGCCGTCGGCGTTTTCGCGCATAATATCCGAGGCTTTTTCTCTGCGTGCGGCGGCAGGAGGAGCGGCGGGCTACGGGATAAAAAAAGCTCTGCGCTACGGGGTGGCGCGCGGAGTTTTTTCAAACGAAGCAGGGCTCGGCAGCAACGCGATAATCCACGCCGCGGCGCAGACGGATTCACCTGCCGAGCAGGGCTGCTGGGGCATACTTGAGGTTTTTCTCGACACAGTCGTCATGTGCACCGTGACTGCAATAACTCTCTTGGTCTCCGGCGCACCGACGGACGGCGACGGCTCACTCGCATGCGCCGCGGCATTCGGCAGCGTATTCGGAAAAGCCGGGAGCATTTTCGTCTGCGTGAGTATCTGCATTTTTGCCTTTGCCACACTTATCGGCTGGTCATATTACGGGCGGCGCGGGCTCGAATATCTGCTGGGCGCCAAGAGCGCGAAGATATACAACATAATTTACGCCGCGGCGGTATTCGTCGGGTGCGTCGCCGGCCTCGAGCTTGTATGGGAGCTCTCAGACCTCGCGAACGCGCTCATGGCGGTGCCGAACCTCATCTCGCTCTGCCTGCTCAGCGGCGAAGCGACAAAAGAGCTGAAAAAGACATATCATAATTGATATATAGGTGTTGATTTATTGATATAACCATGTATAATATAAGAAGTATAAATATGCTGTATTGTGGGGATTTGTGCGGAAGAGGCAAAAAATCAGTCGGTTCTGTACCGCAATCCCTCAGTCTCGGCTTACGCCGAGCCAGCTCCCTTTACACAAGGGAGCCGAAATAAAATTCCACAGTGTTATAAAATTTGTTTTCAAAAGTTGGCTATGATAAGCCTTTCCCACCGCTTGCGCGGCAACGGTGCGTCGAATACAAACTGCGAGTCAATAAACTTGTGCTAAATCGCGGGCGACATCCGCCCCATACCGCATACATTTCACTTATTACTTCAAACGAAGCCAGCAAAAATATTCGGAGTCGAATTATGCCGGGATTTTTATGTGATCTGCATATCCACTCGTGTCTGTCGCCCTGCGGCGACGAGGAGATGACTCCCTATAACCTTGTCAACATGGCAAAGGTCATGGGGCTGGATATCCTTGCGCTGACCGACCACAACTCCTCGCTCAACTGTCCCGCCGCGGCGCGTGCGGCAGAAGAGGCGGGAATCGCTTTCGTGCCCGGCATGGAGCTGACAACTTCAGAGGAAGTCCATGTCGTGTGCCTGTTTCCGGATGTCGATTCCGCGCTCGCGTTTTCGGGCTATGTTGCCGAGCGCCTGCCGAAGATTAAAAATCGGCTCGATATTTTCGGCGAACAGCTGGTAATGGACGACAGGGACGGTATTCTCGGGCGCGAGGAGAATCTGCTGAGCACGGCGAGTTTTATTTCAATCGGCGAGGTTTTCCCGCTCGTCTCCGGCTTCGGCGGGGTCTGCTATCCCGCTCATGTTGACCGCCCGTCGTTCAGCGTGGTTGCAAATCTCGGCTCGTTCGACGAAAGCTGGGGATTCGCAAACGCCGAGATGTCCGCTTTCGCTCAGGCGGACAGGCTCGTTGAAGAGCATCCGCTGCTCCGAAAAATGAGGCTTCTGCGCGCGTCCGACGCGCACTGCCTCGAAAATGTCGGCTCGGCGAGCACCGAGCTTGAGCTCCCCTGCGCATCGCCGCAGGCGGTCATTAATCTGTTGAAAGGTAATTACTCCCTGCAGGGTATGTAATTGGTATATAGTTTATCGATATTTTTTTCCTTAAACTGTAGCAATTTTCAGACCCGCATGATATAATTACTCTTAATGTGAAAAGGAACCCCCTTTTTGCCTATCTGTTATTTTTCTCAAACCTAAGGAGGGAAAGGCTACAAATGCTCAAAAAAATCAGTAAGATACCTTTTTCCGGCACCCCGGAACAGGAAGAGAAGCTCAATGCCGTTATCGCAGAATGCAACGGCGACAAGAGCCTGCTGATGCATGTCATGCAGGAGGCTCAGCTCATCTACGGTTATCTTCCGTTCGAGGTACAGGCTATGATAGCCGAGGGAATGGACGTTCCGCTCGAGAAGGTATATGGCGTATCGACTTTCTACGCCCAGTTCGCTCTGAGCCCCAAGGGCAGATACAACATCTCCGTATGTCTCGGAACCGCCTGCTATGTCAAAGGCTCGCAGGCTATCCTCGACAAGATAAGCGAGAGACTCGGCATCGGCCCCGGCGAGTGCAGTGACGACGCGTGCTTCTCCATCGAAGCCTGCCGCTGCATCGGCGCGTGCGGACTCGCTCCCGTCATGACGATCAACGACGATGTCTACGGCAGACTCACCCCCGATCAGATAGACGGCATTCTCGACAAATACCTGGACGCTTAACGCCATGCGCGAGCTGTCACTCAACATTCTCGATATAGCCCAGAACTCCATATCAGCCGGGGCGTCGCTGATAACAATAGATGTCAGCGAAAGCAGAAAAGAGCATCTTCTCACGCTCACGGTTTCCGACAACGGCTGCGGCATGGACGAAGAACAGCTTCAAAATGTCTGCGATCCGTTTTTCACCACGCGCACAACGCGCAAGGTCGGCATGGGCATACCGCTGTTCCGCCTCGCGGCAGAACAGACCGGCGGCAGTTTTGAGATAACCTCAAAAAAAGGCGTCGGCACCTCCACAAAAGCCGTATTTCATTCGGACAGCATAGACTTCACTCCCCTCGGGGACATGACCTCGACGGTAACGGTGCTCATATCAATGAACACCGACAGGGATTTTGTCTACCGCCGCTCGGTCGACGAAAAAGAATTCGTGCTCGACACGCGGGAAATAAAAAATATCCTCGACGGCGTGCCGCTCGACAATCCGGATGTTGTGCAGTGGATGAAAGAATATATCGACGAGAACACAGCGCTACTTTAAAAAACCATATGACGGCGCCCGGCGCCGGGAAAGGAATAACCATGAAATCACTTGCTGAACTTAACGCAATAAGAGATAAGGCAAAGGCCAATATGAATATCCGCGAAGACAACGAATACACAACCCGCGTGCTCGTCGGCATGGCTACCTGCGGCATCGCGGCAGGCGCAAAGCCCGTGCTCACCGCACTCGTTGACGAGATTGCACGCCGCAATCTCAGCCATGTCACCGTCTCGCAGACCGGCTGCATCGGCATGTGCCAGTATGAGCCGATAGTCGAGGTTCTCGAACCCGGCAAAGAAAAGGTCACCTATGTCAAGGTAACGCCCGAAATGGTCGCGCGCATCGTCAGCGATCATCTCGTCAACGGCAACCCCGTCGGCGAATTCACGGTCGGCGCTATCGCCAAATAACAAGGAGGAAAATCAATGTATCGTTCACACGTTCTTGTCTGCGGCGGTACCGGCTGTACTTCTTCTCACAGTGCAGAAATAATTGCCGAGTTTGAAAAGGAGATCGCCGAAAAAGGTCTCGCAGACGAAATCAAGGTCATCAGGACAGGCTGCTTCGGTCTGTGCGCCCTGGGTCCGATAGTCGTTGTTTATCCCGAAGGCGCGTTCTACAGCCAGATAAAGGTCGAGGACGTTCCGGAGATAGTTGACGAGCACCTCATCAAGGGCAGAATAGTCAAGCATCTGCTCTACGATGATACCGTCGCCGGCGACACCGTCAAGAGCCTCAACGAGACTCAGTTCTATAAAAAGCAGAAGAGAGTCGCGCTGCGCAACTGCGGCGTTATCGACCCCGAGAATATCAATGAATACATAGCCATGGACGGCTATCAGGCTCTTGCAAAATGCCTGACCGAATACACCCCGGACGAGGTCATCCAGATAGTCAAGGATTCCGGTCTGCGCGGCAGAGGCGGCGGCGGATTCCCGACAGGTCTGAAATGGAGCTTCACCCGCAAAAATCAGGCGGATCAGAAATATGTCGTCTGCAACGCCGACGAGGGCGACCCGGGCGCATTCATGGATCGCTCCGTGCTCGAGGGCGACCCGCACTGCATCGTTGAAGCTATGGCGATATGCGGCTACGCCACCGGCGCGACCGAGGGCTATATCTATGTCCGCGCGGAGTATCCGATAGCGGTCAAGAGACTTCAGATAGCAATAGACGAAGCGCGTGAGCTCGGACTGCTCGGCAAGAACATCTTCGACAGCGGCTTCGACTTCGATCTTCATATAAGACTCGGTGCAGGCGCATTCGTCTGCGGCGAGGAGACCGCGCTCATGACCTCCATCGAGGGCAACCGCGGCGAGCCCCGTCCGAGACCTCCGTTCCCGGCGGAAAAGGGTCTTTTCGGAAAGCCCACTACCGAGAACAACGTTGAGACATTTGCAAACATCCCGCAGATAATCCTGCACGGCGCGGAGAGCTTCGCCTCCATGGGCACCGAGCGCTCCAAGGGCACCAAGGTCTTTGCACTTGGCGGCAACATCAAGCACACCGGCCTCGTTGAGATCCCCATGGGCACGACCCTGCGCGAAATTGTCGAGGACATCGGCGGCGGCATCCCCAACGGCAGAAAGTTCAAGGCGGCACAGACCGGCGGACCCTCCGGCGGATGTATCCCTGCGAGTCTCATGGACACCGAGATAGACTACGACAACCTCACCGCCATCGGCTGCATGATGGGTTCTGGCGGACTTATCGTCATGGACGACAGCAACTGCATGGTCGATATAGCCAAGTTCTTCCTTGACTTCACCGTTGATGAGTCCTGCGGAAAGTGCTCCCCCTGCCGTATCGGCACGAGAAGAATGCAGGAGATACTCGAAAAGATCATCGCCGGCAAGGCGACTCTCGAGGATCTGGACAAGCTCGAAGAGCTCGCCCATTACATCAAAGAAAACTCCCTCTGCGGACTCGGTCAGACGGCTCCCAACCCCGTCCTTGCGACCCTCAAGTTCTTCCGCGATGAGTATATAGCGCATATAGTCGACAAGAAGTGTCCCGCAGGCGTATGTAAGGCGCTGCTGAGCTTCAAGATCGACAAGGATCTGTGCATCGGCTGCGGTCTCTGCGCCAGAAACTGCCCCGTCTCGGCTATCGGCAAGACCGACTATGTCGCAGAGGGTCACAAGCTGCCGTCGTACACTATCGACACGGCGAAGTGCATCAAGTGCGGCGTCTGCATGGAGAACTGCAAGCGCGCCAAGGCAATCAGCAAAGGTTAAGGAAGGAGGGTCAACACAGCATGGAAATGGTAAACATAAAAATAAACAACATGCCCCTGAGCGTACCCAAGGGCATATCCATACTTGAGGCGGCGCGTATGGCCGGCATTGAGATCCCGACCCTCTGCTACCTCAAGAAGATAAACGAAATCGGCGCATGCCGCATCTGCATGGTCGAGGTCAAGGGCGCGCGTTCGCTCGTGACCGCCTGCGTATACCCCGTTAACGAGGGTATGGAGATATTCACAAACACCGAGCGCGTCCGCAAGAGCCGCAAAATGACCCTTGAGCTCATTCTTTCGACGCATGACAGAAAGTGTCTCTCGTGCGTCCGCAGCGGAACCTGTGAGCTCCAGCAGCTCTGCAAGGAGTTCGGCGTTGACGACGAGGGTCGCTTCGACGGCGCAAATCCCGTTCACGAATACGATGATTCCGCTATCCATATGATAAGAGACAACGGCAAGTGCATCCTCTGCCGTCGCTGCGTCGCAGCATGTCAGGCTCAGCACATCTCCGTTATCGGCGCAAACGCCCGCGGATTTGACACCCACATCGGCTCGGCGTTCGAGAGACCGCTCGATTCCGTGGCGTGCGTCTCATGCGGCCAGTGCATTGTCAACTGCCCGACCGGCGCCATCTATGAAAAGGACGACACCGCAAAGGTTCTCGAGGCTATCAACGATCCCGAGAAGTTCGTCGTTGTTCACACCGCACCTTCTATCCGCGTCACTCTCGGCGAGTGCTTCGGAATGCACATCGGCACCAATGTTCAGGGCAAGATGGTCGCGGCACTCAGACGTCTCGGCTTCGACAAGGTCTTTGACACCGACTTCGGCGCAGACCTCACGATTGTCGAAGAGGCAAATGAGTTCCTCGGCAGAGTCCAGAACGGCGGCGTGCTCCCGATGATAACCTCCTGCTCGCCCGGATGGATAAAATACTGCGAGCATTACTACCCCGATATGCTCGATCACCTCTCGACCTGCAAATCGCCCCAGCAGATGTCCGGCGCGATAATCAAGACCTGGTATGCCGAGAAGATGGGCATCGACCCGAAGGATATCGTCGTTGTCGGCATCATGCCCTGCACGGCGAAGAAGTTCGAGACAAAGCGCGACGATCAGGCGGCGTCCGGCTATCCGGATGTTGACTACTCGCTGACCACGAGAGAACTCGGCAGAATGATCGAGAGCGCGGGAATATACTTCAAGCACCTGCCCGACGAGGAGTTTGACAACCCGCTCGGCGACTCCACCGGCGCGGCCGTTATCTTCGGCGCAACCGGCGGCGTTATGGAAGCGGCGCTGAGAACCGCCGTTGAGAAGCTCTCCGGCGAGGAGCTCAAGAGCCTCGACTTCACCGAGGTTCGCGGCACCGACGGAATAAAGGAAGCTTCCTACACCGTCAACGGCATGGAAGTCAAGGTCTGCGTAGTCAGCGGACTTGCAAACGCCAACACGATCATGGAGAAGGTCAAGAACGGCACTGCCGACTATCACTTCATCGAGATCATGGGCTGCCCCGGCGGCTGCGTCAACGGCGGCGGTCAGCCGATCCAGCACGCAGTCGTGCGCAATTTCGTCGACCTCAGAGCGCGCAGAGCCGCCGCTCTCTACGAGGCGGACAAGGATATGCCCCTGCGCAAGTCGCATGAGAGCGAGGCAGTCAAGCGTCTCTATGACGAGTTCCTCGGCGAGCCCGGCAGCCACAAGGCTCACGAAGTGCTCCACACCTCATATGTTGCAAGACCGAAATATAAATAATATAGGCACAATAAGCAATCGGGAGAATCCAATGCGGATTCTCCCGATTTATTTTTTTGATTTTGCCATCTCTAAACCAAGTTCCAGCCCGACCGTGCTTCAAAGTACGGTTTATGAGGTTCAAAGAGGCTGCGTCCCTTTACCCTATTCATTTTTCTCGTTTTTATAAGAAATCGGATTGTCTGTCAACCCAATCAAATAGTCGGCAGATAAATCGTAAAATTTACACAGGCGAATCAAATCATCAATTTTTAATTCGGCTCGTCCCATTTCAATATGATTATATCCCTGCTGAGACTTATCCAATAACTTTCCGACTTGCGCCTGAGTTAAGTCATGATCCTCACGGACATTTTTGATTCGTTCACGATAGTTCATGCATTCTGCCCCTCATATATTGATGTATACATCATAAAACACTCAAAAATACGGTATTGACATTTACTCAATTTTTGAGTATTATGTTCTTGAAAGGAGGATAAAAATGCCGTCAATTGATTTTTCCAAAATTGCGGAAATGTTGGAATCTTCAACCGACTTTTCTCTGTCTGAAAGTCAATATAAGAAACTAACAGGTAGAACAATGCCAAAGGATATATCGTATTTGATTCACAAATCCGCTGTAGCAAAATTCGCCGAATCAAAAGGGTTAAAAATCCATGTACAGGAAAAAACAATTACTTTTGAAAAATCCAAGTAAAGAGAAGGAGAGATTGTTTTGAAAAGGTTCACTTCTTTATTATTAGTATTTGCTTGCTTATTAATTTGCGTCGGCTGTGTTGCCGGTTGCTCTAAGAGCAACTCCGGCGGCTCATCATCCGATGCAAAGATGACAGAAAGCAGAGCCATAGAAATTGCCAAGCAAAATGCCGTAAACGCTTGTTGCGACTACAGTGGCACAACCTCTGTCAGAATTAACTATGGAACAGAACAGGCAAAGTATGATTACAAAGAAGACTTTTATGTCGTGACGCTGTCTGGGTATTACTTTCCCGTCAATCAATATGGTGAAATTGGGACTAAACGTCGTTTTGATATGAAGATACGGGTCATGAATTCCGGAGAAATCGTCTTCCTGCAAAAGCATATTGAGTATAAGGGATAATAATGTTCCGACCGATTTTGTCAATATTTTACCGATATACTTCAAAACCCCGCTTAAGCACTTGCAAAAGCAGGATTACCTGCGCAAGTCGCATGAGAGCGAGACTGTAAAGCGCCTGTACGCCGAGTTCCTCGGCGAGCCCGGCAGCCACAAGGCGCACGAAGTGCTCCACACCTCATATGTAGCAAGACCGAAATATAAATAAGCACAAACAAAGAATCAATCCCGCTCTGCAAAGGTGGGATTGATTCTTTAACTTTTTTAAAAATCAAAACACGATTGACTTTTTTACTCTTTCTGTTAAAATATAATTGTAGCGCAGAAGCATTGTCATTCATCCGCCTCAAGGAAATTGAAAGGATGTGAAGTGATGAAAAAAAACAAAAAAGCTTTTGTTGTGATTTTCGAGGTGCTTCTTTGGCCGCTGTTCCTGCAGGCGATAATATACTGCGTCTGCGAGCTTTTCCGCCCTGTATTTAACTTCTTTTTTACACATATGCACGATTTCTATTATGACTGCATAAGGATTTCAGAGTATGGAATGTTTTACTTTTACGCGTTTCGCTTCATATGGGCGGTCGCCTTTGTCAGCCTGTTCTTCTTCTATCTTTCAAGGAGAGCTCAAATTCGTAAATTCCGTTCTTTCTTCACCGTCTTTGTCTTGTCGGCGATACCGATGATTTTGATGCGAATCACCATGCAATATGATTGGGTAATACACCCTGTATTCACTTCTCCTCATCAGGATTTACTGCCGTTTTTAACCTTCTTGTTCCGTTTTCTGTATGTTATAATTCCGCTTTGGTCATTAGCAAACATCATTTTCTCCGTAAGGAGAATAACGGCAAAGATTCAACCGTAAACACTGTAAAAGCTATAGCAAAACCCGCCGCAGACTTATATCTGCGGCGGGTTTGATTTATATATTCTTTATCTCGTCAAAAATCTCTTTCGTGATTCGTCTGTCTTTATAATAAAACTCGCGGTCGTGCTCGTTTATCTCCCTCGCGACGCGGCAGGGACTCCCGTAGGCGACGACATTCGCCGGAATGTCTTCGTAACGACGTTGCCCGCGCCGATAACGCTGTTGTCCCCTATCGTCACTCCGGGCATTATCACAGCTCCCGCGCCTATCCAGCAGTTTTCGCCGATACGCACAGGCATGTTGAACTGATACGCCTTTTCGCGCAGCTCGGGCAGAATCGGATGCCCCGCGGTCGCGACGGTGACATTCGGGCCTATCATCGTGTGCGAGCCGATGTAGATATGCGAGTCGTCAACGGCGGTGAAGTTGAAGTTTGCGTATATAGAGTCGCCGAGATGGATGTGCGCCCGCCCCAGTTCGCGTGGAACGGCGGTTCGAGATAGCAGTTCTCGCCGACTTCGGCGAACATCTCTTTCATCAGCGCCTGCCGTCTCTTCTGCTCAATCGGGCGCGTGGAATTGAACTTGTAGAGCAGATCGAGCTTTTTGAGCTGTTCGTCGAATATCGACTCCTCGTTCGGATAATAGAGCTCGCCAGTGTGCATTCTTTCATTCCCATGGTCCTTCTCCTTTTCTGTTTTTCTCCGCTTTGATTATACTTTATGCGCCCGCTTTTTCAGCCTTTTTTGAGCAAATGCGCACATGTTCTGCGACATTCGGGCTTTTTTGTTGACTTTGTGTGCTTCAAATATTATACTTTATAATAGACTTGTATAGGAGATTTTTGTTTTAAGTCGGAAGGTGAAGAGAAAATGGATAAATTCATGCCAAAGACCATCGAACAGCTCAACGCCGAATTTGAGGCGCGCATGGAAAAGGCCAAGCAGGATGAGCTGAACGCGGCGGCGGAAAAGGCGGCGGCAGAGATAAAAGCCGCCGAAGAAGCACGAAAAGCCGAGGAAGCCCGCGCAGCAGCCGAAGCAAAGGCAGCAGCTGAAGCAAGAGCAGCAGCCGAAGCAAAAGCGGCTGAGGAAGCGAGACGCGTTGAAGAGCGCAGCTATGACAGCGCGATAGACAACTCGGTTATTTCCGCAAACGAGCTCGAACCGGTAGAGGACGACTTTGAAGAGACTTATTCCGGCGAGGAAGAGGTTTCTGTCGAAGAGTCAGAGCCCGAAGTTAAAGAAGTGCCTGTTGAAAAGCAGAAGAATGAATACGGCGAACCCGATCCCCACGGATATTTCGGCACGCCGATAGACAAGAGCAGACCGCGCAAGAACCTCTCCGAGGAGACAGCATCCAAGGTCGAGCCGAAGTTCGACTTCGAGCGCACCTCGGACTATTCGGGTGCGATGCTCCAAAACGGCTTCAAGCCGCAGAAAGATAAATTCAAGGGCGCGAGGATATTCACGACCGTTCTCATCGTCATAATAGCCGTTGTGTCGCTCGTCACCGCGCTTCTCTGCGTTGCAGCGGCGCACCCCGACAAATTCCTGCTCGACCGCGGACTCGCCGTGTGCAGCGAAAATGTCGCAGGCTCGAATATAAAGAGCGGCTCGCTGTGCCTCACACGCAGGGCATCCGCCGCATCCGCAGACGAAGTTGCGCTGTACAAGCTCGGCGGCAAATACGAATTTGCGTTCGGTTCATCTTTGCCCGAGGGTGCTTCAATAGTCGCGCTCGCCACGCACTGCGTGCCGTTCATCGGCAAGTTCATCTCGAGCGTTACGAACATGTGGATAGTCTACGCCTGCTCGGCTCTCGCGGCGATACTCATCATCCTGATAATCAGGCTCGCGGCGTTCAGCGCGCCGGATGAGAGCGTCACCGACGGAGTCAAGAGCAAGAAGAGCCGCAAATAACAAAAAATCAAGAGCCGCACGGTTGATCCTGCGGCTTTTGCATTTGGAGGAAACCCAATGTCAATAGAAAGAGTCAGAGAAAATTTCAGAAAGCTCGGAATCGAGGACCGAGTGATGGAGATAGACGAGTCGAGCGCGACCGTTGCCCTCGCGGCAAAAGCTCTCGGCTGCGAAGAAGGCAGGATAGCAAAGACTATATCATTTTCGCTCGACGGCGAGCCGATACTCATCGTCACGGCTGGCGACATGAAGATATACAACGCAAAATACAAATCGCGCTTCGGCAAGAAGGCAAAGATGCTCTCGCACGAAGAGGCGGCGCAGCTTATCGGCCACGCGGTCGGCGGAGTGTGCCCGTTTGCCGTGAACGACGGCGTGAAGATATATCTCGACGAGTCACTCAAGAGATTCGACACAGTATATCCTGCCTGCGGCAGCAGCAACAGCATGATAGAGCTGACTCCCGCCGAGCTCGAGGAATACTCCAAGCCCGAAAGCTGGGTCGATGTCTGCAAGCCGATGTCATAAAAACCGGGGCGGCGAAGAAAAATTTTTCCAAACCGCCTCCGAACACTTGACAAACCGCAAAAAAAATCTTATAATCACATAGCAAACCAATGGGGGCGTAGCTCAGCTGGGAGAGCGTACGGTTCGCATCCGTAAGGTCGAGAGTTCGATCCTCTTCGTCTCCACCAGTAACACGAATACTGCTTTTGCAGTGTTCGTGTTATTTTTATACCCTCGCCCGATTTCCTAATCTTCGTTTAATCTTTACACGCTATGATAAAATCTGTATAATTATACCGGAGGGTGATCCAATGCGTATTCTGCTTGCCGAGGACGAGAAGAGTCTCAACAGGATAATCACAAAGCAGCTCAAGGCTGCCGGCTACAGCGTGGACAGCTGTTTTGACGGCGGCGAGGCATATGATCTGATAACATCGACCGACTATGACGCGGCGGTGTTCGATGTCATGATGCCGATAATGAACGGGTTCGAGCTTGTCAAAAAGATAAGGGCGCACGGCATCGACACGCCGGTGCTGTTCCTGACGGCGCGCGACAGCATCGAAGACAGGGTCACGGGGCTCGACATCGGTGCCGACGACTATCTGATAAAGCCGTTTTCGTTCGACGAGCTCTCGGCGAGACTGCGCGTCATGACGCGCAAAAAATACGGAGAAAAGACGGGTATAATTTCCGTCGGCGACCTGACAGTCGACACGGCAGCGAGGCGCGTTGAACGCGCGGGCAGGGAGATATCGCTCTCGGCAAAGGAATATGAACTGCTGCAATATCTTGTGATGAACAAGGGCGTTGTGCTCAGCCGCGAGAAAATTGAGGATCACATTTGGAACTACGACTACGAGGGCGGCACGAATGTTGTCGACGTATATATCCGATATCTCCGCAAGAAGATAGACGAGGGCGAGGATATCAAACTCATTCACACCGTGAGGGGTGCAGGCTATGTCATCAAATAAAAAAACAAGACCCGCGCGCCGCCGCTCTTCGTTCAAGCTGCGGATAACGGTGTGGATAACGCTGCTCATCGCCGTTGTCAGCTCCCTCGGCATCGGAGGAATACTGATAACAGGCTCGCAGATTGCCGATTCGCGCCTGCAGAATGAGCTGATAAGCACGGTCGAGCGCAATGTTGACGAGATAGAATACAAGAACGGAATTCTCGAAATCGAGAACGATTTTGCCTTCTTCGTCGACGAGGTCTACTGCAATGTCTTTGACTCAAGCGGCAGATATATCGACGGCGAGTCCCCCGCCGCGCTGATAAACAGCAAAAATCTCAAAAACGGCGAGGTCGGAACATTCGAGACAGACGGAAACAAATATTATTATTACGACACCCGTCTCGATTTCAACAAATACGAATACGAAATCGACGCCTTTTCTGGGAAGATAATCAAATATGAGGCGGACACCGCGATGTCCGGGCTCAGCGACCCCGTCTACAAAAGCACCGAGTTCAAGGACGGAATAAACAGCGAAAAGGCGATTGATATCGCGCTCGAGCACGCGGGTCTGACCCGCGACGAAGTCAGCTCGCTGAGCGTTGAACTGCCAGCAAACGCGGACAGGACGGTTTTCAAAGTTGAATTCATATGCAGTAACTCGACCTATCCCCCGGTCTGGGTACGCGGATTCATCAACGCCGACGCCGCCAAGAGCGCGTTCGACGCAATAACCATGACGGTCATATACATTCTCCCGGCGTTTATTATTATCGCCGCCGTCGGGGCGTATTTAATATCGCGCAAAACGATGAAGCCGGTTGAGAATATCTGCCGCTCGGCGCACGAGATAACCGACGGGACCGACCTCTCAAAGCGCATAGAAATGGAGAAAAGTGCGGGCGAAATATACACGCTTGCCGAGACCTTCAACGACATGCTCGCAAGGCTCCAGACCTCGTTTGAAAACGAAAAGCAGTTCACCTCCGACGCCTCGCACGAGCTGCGCACACCGCTCGCCGTGATAAAGGCGGAATGCGAATACGCGCTGTCCGACAACGCGAGCGAAGAAGATATGCTCGAAGCGCTCTCGTCGATAGACGAGCAGACGGACAAGATGACGAAGCTCGTCACGGCTCTGCTGACGCTCTCGCGCACCGAGCAGGGCGACAAGCGCTACAAGCTCGAGGACACCGACTTGAGCGAACTCGTCAAAAAAACATGCGCCGATTTTGTCCCCGCGAAGAATATCACGCTCACTGCGGACATCGAAGACGATATTATAATCCCCGCGCAGGCGCAGCTGATATCGCTGATGCTCGAAAATCTGCTCTCAAACGCCGTCAAATACGGCAGAGACGGCGGGCACATTGAAGTCAGGCTCAAAAAGGACAGCGGCATCGTGCTCTCGGTGAAGGATGACGGAATCGGGATAAAAGAAGAGGATCTGCCGAAGATATGGGGCAGATTCTACCGCGCGGACGAATCCCGCAGCCGCGAAAGCGGATTCGGCTTGGGTCTCTCGCTCGTCAGCCAGATAGCGGCACTCCACGGCGGAAAAGTCTCCGCCTCCTCCGTTTACGGCGAGGGAAGCGAATTCACCGTAACCTTTTGACGGCGGTATAACAGCATAAATAAATGAACCGGTTGCAGTAGATTTTTCTGCGGCCGGTTTGTTGTTTTATATTGTTTGACATCGGGGATGGACAAATCCCAATTTATCAACATCACAGCACACTGTTTTACGGACTTCAAACTTTCCGAAAAATTTTTGCGCTCTAATCTTTCTTTAATTTTCGCGGGTTATTATATGGGTGTACTAAGGGACACGATCCCGATAAGAAAGGACAGATACTATGTTTGCAAGTATTTTCAAATCCATCGGAGTCGCGCTCATGTCAGTCATTATGGCTATCTTCTCTGCGTTCGCGCCGCCGCAGGATAAGCCCGACACGGGCTCGGGCAACTCCGGGCAGATCCAGCAGGAAGTGAAGATAAGCCTTGACGCCGCGATAGACATTGCAGTCGCCGATGCGGGCGTTGCAAGAGCCGACGCGAAGTTCACCGAAGCGAAGCTCGACAGCGACGATCTTGTCGCCCACTACGATATCGAGTTCATCGCCGGGGCGAACGAATACGACTACGAGATAGCGGTAACGGACGGCAGCATTCTTAAAAAAGAAGTCGAGCCCGCCGACCCCTCGAAGCCCTCAAAGCCCCAGCCCGATGTCTCAGGCTATATCAGCATCGACGAGGCGAAGGCAATAGCCCTCAAGAAAGTTTCCCTTGACGCTTCAAAGGTCACTTTCAAGAAAGCTGAGCTTGACGCGGACGACCGCACCCCGCACTATGATATAGAATTTGTCTCGGGCGGATATGAATATGAGTTCGAGATAGACGCAAAGAGCGGAAAGATTCTCGAGTTCGACCGCGAGCGCGTGGATAAGAAACCCACAGTTGACACATCAAAGTTCATCTCCGTTGAGGAGGCAAAGGCCGCCGCGCTCAAGAGAGCTTCTCTCGACGCTTCAAAGGTCACATTCACCAAAGCTGAGCTTGATATTGACGACCGCACCCCGCACTATGATATCGAGTTCGTTTCCGGCGGATATGAGTACGAAGTCGAGGTCAACGCGAAGAACGGCAGAATAATCGACTTCGACCGCGAGCTTGACGATTCAAAGCCCGCCGACCCCTCGAAGTATGTCTCCGCGGACGCCGCGAAGAAAGCCGCACTCGACCATGCGGGTCTCACCGAGGCTCAGGTCACGGAGCTCGAAACCGAGCTTGACACCGACTCGCTCACCGCGCACTACGATGTTGAATTCAAATGCGGCGGATTCGAGTATGAGTACAAGATAAACGCAAAGAGCGGAAAAGTTATCTCGTTCGAAAAAGAGAGAGACTAACAGATTTTTATTCAGTCCCGGATGTTAAGTCCGGGGCTGTTTTTATTTGTAAACTTTTTTCGTTTTTCCTTGACTTAAAGCCGACTTCAGGTTCTATAATAAAGTCAAATCAAAGGAGGAATTATCATGAGAAAAGATTTCGGCGCAAAGCCATTCACCTATCCGCAGCCGGTGCTTATCCTCGGTTCCTACGACAAGGATGGCAACCCCGACGCTATGAACGCCGCATGGGGCGGCATCAGCGGCAGCAATGAAATATCCATGTGCATAAGCGCGGGCCACAAGTCCACGAAGAATATCCTCGAGAGAAAGGCATTCACCGTGAGCATGGCTGACCTCGAACATACGGCGGCGTGCGACTATGTCGGTCTTGTCTCCGCAGGTAATACGCCCGATAAATTCGAAATGGCGGGTTTCCACGCCGTCAAATCGAAGTTTGTTGACGCGCCGCTGATTGAAGAGCTGCCCATCGCCGCAGAGTGCAGGCTCAAGAGCTACGACGCAGGCACCGGGCGCATGGTCGGCGAGATAGTCAACGTCTGCGTTGACGAGCGCGTGCTCGACGAAAACGGAAATGTCGATGTTTCAAAGGCGCAGCCGATAACCTTCGACCCGTTCAACAACACCTATGTTGTCCTCGGCGAGGCAGTCGCAAAGGCGTTCAGCGCCGGCAACTCGCTCAAATAAAAATATACGCAAAACGCCCCGCACGTTTCCGTGCGGGACATTTTGTTTTTCGGATGTAACTTTTAATATTTTATCGTGAAATCGTTTATTGTTGTCATGCCGACCTTGACTCTCGTGTTTGAGCCGAGCAGGTGCGCTGTGAGCTCGATGATGACGGGATAATCATAGTGGGCATAGACCATATTGCCGGTGGACTTATCAAACTTTGCCGAGATAGTGCCGTTGTAATAGGTGAATCTCTGGTCGCTGAGCGAGAGGCCGGGATAGTCGAAGTTTACCACATCGGCGGTGAGCACGCCGAACGCTGCGGCATAGCCTTTTTCGCCGGAGGGATTGACCTCGGTGCCGAAGGTCAGGGTTATCTGATATTCGCCGCCCTTGTCCTCTATCTTTGCGCTCTTGACATCGGATGCTGTAAGCTTGCTGACCCAGTCCTTGCCGCCGACGGGGAATACGTTTCTGATATCCTCTTTTGAGGTCAGGACTATCGCCTTATCGTCGCGCTTCATGAAGGTCTTCATCGCGCTCTTGCCTATTGCGTCTATCGCCTTGGGCAACTCGGTCTTGTCGGCGTCGTTCTTCGTCTCGGTGTAGTTGCGGGTGACGGACTTTGCCTGATATTTTACCCTGTTCGCGCCGGTGTTGAAATAGGCGATTATCTCGGCCTTAGTCCAGTCTTTTGCATTCTTCGAGGGCGCGGCGGTTACCTGATTCGAAGCGGTCTCGCCGGGCTTTGCGGGGTCGGCCGACTGAGTCTCGCCCGTCTCGTCCCCCTGAGCGGTGCTGTCCTCGGGCAGGGCTGTTGTGTCATCGACAACATCGCCCGCCGCGCTCGTCTGCGCTTCGCCGGTGGTGTCTGCATTTGTTTTTGTGTCGTCCTTTTTGCACGCGCACAGCAGCGACACAAGCAGAACAAGAATCGCCATAACGGCGGCTATCGATCTTTTCATGGATTTTCCTCCTCAGAATTCATATTCACCCGCTCCGACGGTTTTCTCTCTTCCGTCGGGCAGAATTATATTCGCTTTGCAGTTCGACGGGACGGATATTTTATATTTATATCCCCCGTCCGTCTTATCCCAGCGCACAAACATTTTTCCGTATACGCTGTCATAGCTCGCCTCGGCGAACTCGAAATGCCCGCCCGGGCGCGGGGCTATAGTGAATCGGTTTTCTCCGGCAACATTTATTCCGCACATCGTGCCAAACAGCCACTCGCACACCGCGCCCTTTGAATAGTGGTTGAGCGAGGCTATGCCGCCCTGCGCCGCAGTGCCCTCCCACGACTCCCAGACGGTGTTCGCGCCGTTTTTGGGCATGAACAGCCAGCCGGGCATTTCTTCATTTTCAAGCAGTTTATAGGCATAATCAATATTGATGTCTGCAAGTACATCCAGAATAAACGGAGTTGACAAAAAGCCTGTGCCAAGTCGCCAACCGTAATTATCAAGTGCCTTGACAAGTCGTTTCTTTGCAAATTCCGTACTGTTTTCGTCAAGCAAATTCATAAACAACGGTCTTACCAGCTTTGCTTGTCTGTCTGTGTCAAGCGAATAATCTTTTTTTGTTATCAGCTCTCCGTAAGCCTTTTTGCAACCGTCAGAATATTCCTTGAACAACGGTAAATTTGCGTTATCACCCATATATTTTGCAATCTCGCACATAAGAGAAAGAATATATGAAGTGTAAGCGGTTGACTCCTCGGGATTTGGCATAACGGTATTTTTCCAATCATTTGGAAAAACATCCTTAGGCTCTGCCCACTCACCGTAAGATTGACCGAAGTTGACAAAATACTTTTTGTTGTTGCTTGAAAGCTGAATGTTATGCTTTAGCGGTGTCCACTTTCCGCAACGAGAAATCATAAATTTTGCATATTTCACCATACCGTTGTAGTATTGTTTGATAAGGCAATCGTCATTGTAAATCTTCCAAAAACGATAGGGGATAAGTATACCCACATCAGACCAGCCTACACTGCCGTTCATCCATGACATAAAGAAGTCCACACCGCCGTAAGGCGCAATCTGAGGAAGCTTGCCGTCTTTTTGTTGCCAATCAAATACATCACGAATATATTTTTCGCTGAAGGTTGCATAGTCAAACAGATACGCTGCTGTGTTAAAGAAAATTTGAGCATCACCCGTCCAACCGTGTCGCTCTCTTGTAGGGCAATCGGTAGGTAAATCCGTACTGTTGGATTTTGTTGACCATTTTGTTGCAGTAACAAATTTGTTGAGCAGTTCATTTGATGATTCAAAAAATCCTGTTTCCTCCATATCGGAATAAACCGCTATCGCTGTAAAGCAATCGTCAGACACTTCAATCTCTGTGTCAATCTCCATATATTGAAATCCGAAAATTGCAAAGCTTGTTTTGTATTCATTCAATCCGTCTTTGCAAGTGTATTCGATTTTTTGAAGTGGAGTGGTTAGCTTTTTATTCGTGCATTGAATATTTTTAAGCGTTAATTCCCCATTTGCGTCAAGCATTTCGCCAAAACGAAGTGTTATTTTTTGTCCTTGTTTGGCATTTATTTTAAACGACACATAACCTGCCAAGTTCTGCTTAAAATCAATGATTTTCTTGCCACTTGGTGCAGTTGTCATTTTGCCCTTAAAGATTGCTTTTTCAGCAATGGGAACATTATTTGAAGCTGACGGAACAACTGCGTATGATGTTTCCTTCGCCCTTGATGAATATGTAGGCTTTTTGTTTGCGTCAACAATTTCACCGTCTTTGTTATCAGCAAAAGAAATTGCACCGTCATTTGACCAAAGCCACGAACGGTCTGTTGAAATTGTGTCATTTGTTCCGTCTGCATACTTGATTTCAAGTTGTGCAAGGATTTTTGTTTCGCAACCGTATTGATTTTTAAGTCCCCAAGCACCGCATGATCCACGATACCAACCGTCTGCAAGGTCAATATTTATAACATTATTTTCTTTAATAAGTTTAGTTACATCATATGTTTGATACTGCACACGCTTGCGATAGTCCGTGATACCCGGTGCAAGCGGCATAGACACTTTTTCACCGTTTATGTATGCCGAATATATACCACAGGCAGTTGCATAAAGTCGTGCGGATTCGACATTTTTTTTTGCACCGAACTCCTTTTTGAAGCAGTCAACAGGAAAACGGTCAGGTTCGGGCTTGTTTGCAGTAGCAAGATAATTCACACCTGAAAGGAAGAACGATTTTTCAAGTTTTTTCTCCTTTTCATAGCCTTTTTTGTCTACTTCATAGTTGCCTGTAATCCACTTTGCCGACCAATTCTTGATGCCGTATTCAAAAAAGTTCTCCTCGCTGAATTCACCCTCGGTGTCGTTTTCGTCCCAAAGCTTAATTCTATAGGTTACTCTTTTGCCTTTTTCAAATTTTACAGGAACAACGATACGCATTGAGCTTGACTCAATCTTTCCGCTGTCCCAATCATCTGTGACAATTTGGTACGCAGTTTGAGTTACACCGCCCTCACAGTTCCACATAACACGAGGATTTTCTATGTCAATACCCAACGGATTTTTCAGGTATTCTGTTTTTATATTAACTGCTTTCACTGTATCACTTCGCCTCCTCTTTCATAACCTCGAAAACGGTTTTCTCCATAAACGGAGTCCATATTTCGAGATATCCTGCCTTTGTGGGATGTATCTTATCCGCCATATACAAAGCCGTATTCTTATTTAACGCTGCGTTAAGCTCGGCATCGTTCCACATATCTATAACGGATATACCCCACTTCGCCTCGGCTTCTTTAAGAATATCCACCATTTTCCCGTACAGGTCGCTGTCATAATGCGGGTTCGTGTAAAAAATCACCGGGCAGTTCCATTTCTCTTTTGAGTAACAGATTATATATTCTATTGCTCCGGCTATTGTCTTTGTATCGAAGTCATTGAGATTTTTCGACTCTATTATTTTCCCGAGCTCTTTCTTCTGAGACGCGTCGTTGGTAGAGAGCTGGCAGACAAAAAGATCGGCTTTTTCCGCATCGAGCTTTTTGAGACGCGACACATATGAATCAATGCCGGATTCAACGAGGGTCGTGCCGGAGACTGCGCTTTTTATCATCTCGCAGCCGTCGCGCTTTTCAATATAGTCGGCAAACGAAACCCCGCCGGATACCGAGCCGTAGGTCACGGAAGAGCCGAGGAATATAACGGTCTTGCCTTTTATCGGGTTGTCGGCATTTTCGGGTGTATTATCAAGCGAATACTTTTCGCCGTTGCCCTCGAGCGAAGCGGTTTTTACATCGTGGAGCTTCACAAACGGTCCCCAGCTCCACTGATAGCCGCAAAACGCTATCCATGCGGCAATGACGGCGGCTGCAATCAGAATGATTATCAGAAGTTTCTTCTTCATTTTATTCTGTCGTCTCCCCGTTTCTCTGCTTTATCTCCTCCTGCTCCTTGGCAATATTCTTTTCTACATTCAAAAACAGCAGAAGTATCGCAAGGACTATGCCGGTTATAGTCTCAAGTCCTACGAAAGTAAATGTTATCGCGCTCTTGACGCTCGCCGGCTGCACGGCGATGAGCTTGCCCGCCGCATCGAGATAGGGCGCGACATAGCCGGATTTCGAGAGAATAAGATTGAATACGCCCGTGCAGATTCCGACGCTCGCGACAGCGATTGTGTTATATATGGACATCGCGATGCCGTCGCACCTGAAGCCGTTTTTCCACTCGACATGGTCGAGCACGTCCGCGAACAGAGCCATGAACACATATGAGCACGGCAGACCGCCGATATTCTTGATAAACTGGCCGATAAGCACTATTACCATATTCGTCGGCGCGAGCCAGCATATAGCCGAGCCGACAGCATAGAAAATAAAGCCGACTGCCGTTAAATTGCGTTTACCAAACTTCTTCGCGAGCGGCCAGACGGCGAAAATGCCGATGCCCATCGGGATGCCGCCGATAACGGAGAGCATGGTCTGGGTCTTGCCGTCGTTATATGTACCGAGGACATAGTTCGAGAAATAAACGAGCGAGATGTTTTTGATAGTCGAGCCGACGGTGAAAATAAGAAAATATATGAAAATTATTATCATATATTTATCGCTGAAAATCGCCTTGAGCTGAGTTACCATTGCGACGCTATCTTTCTTCTGCTCGCCGCCCTCGAGGGTTATGCGCTCCTTGGTGAAATAATACTCCATAAGCGTCAGCGGCAGCGCGATGCACGAGAGAATACTCATCGTAACCATCCACTTTGATTTGTCAACGCCGAGCTGCGGCATGATGAGCATGGGGAAGATGAGCGCGACGATTATGCCGCTCATCATGATAGTCGATATCTGATTGAAAACCGAGAGAACTCCGCGCTGCTCGGTATTTCTCGTCGAGAGCGGAACCATGAGGTTGTGGCTCATGTTATATATCGTATAGGCGAACGAATAGAAGAGGTTATATGAGAGCATGACCCATATCACCTGCACCGTCTGATTGCCCGAGGGGACTGTGAAGAGCAATATGCCGGTCACGGCGACGAGCGGCGCGGAGAGCAGCAGCCAAGGGCGCGCCTTGCCCTGCTTTGTGCGCGTGCGATCGATGATATAGCCCATGACTATATTTGTTATAGCGTCGATTATCTTCGACACTATCGGGAACACCGCGAGGAACGCGCCGCCCCACACGGTGGTGAGGTTTAGGACATCGGTATAATAGACATTGAGGTAGGTCGCGAGCACGGCGTTTAAAAGCAGCGCGCCGGACGGGCCGAGCAGATAGCCCAGCCACTTCTCCTTCGCCGTAACATCGGGCGAGGTCAGGCGCGAATCAAGCGCCCGCTTTTCGAGCAGTCTGTTCTTCATTTTTGTCTCTCCTTAGCTTTCCGACCCGCTTGACAGATCGGACTGTTTATATTACACTCTTATTATATCTACACCGTGTCGGATTAACAATCATCAGTTTTGTTAATAGCTGTTATGAAACCGACAAAATTATCTGAAAGTGGCGGGATAATATGAACACAAAAAATAACCAGCGCACGAGACTTTCAAAAATATTGCTCAAAAACGCGCTGATGGATCTTCTGGGCGAGAAAGGCTCGGTAGCAAAAATATCAGTAAGAGAGCTGTGCGAGCGCGCCGACCTCAACCGCTCGACTTTTTATGCGCACTACTCCGAGCCGAAAGAGCTGCTCGAAGAGGTCGAAAACGAGCTGCTCGACGCGACTCAGGATCACTTAAAGAAAATAGGCGCGGAAAACGACCTCGGCGCGCACAGATATCTGCTTTCATTTCTAATATATATCAAAGAAAATGACAAGCCGTTCCGCACGCTGCTTGTCGACTCGGTTGACCCCGCGTTCCGTTCAAAATTCATGCAGCAGTCGATAATTCAGTTTATTGAGAACCTGAACATCGTTTTTCCGAAGGAGCAGGAGCAATATATCTACTCATATATTCTCAACGGCAGCACGGGCGTTATTATCCAATGGATACGCTCGGACTACTGCATTGACGAAAATGAGCTTGTTGATCTGCTGTTTTCGATAAATCAGAGCGCGCTTGTCAATCTCGACATAAAGCCGCGCATATAGTTGAAAGCCTACCAAACAAGTGGTATAATTGTGAAAACTCGCGCAATAATGCGCAAAATGCAAGGAGACGACAAAAATGAGAGAGAGCAAGATCACGAGGGACGAAGCGTTTGAGCTTCTGAAAAAATACAACAAAGACCCGTTTCACATTCGCCACGCGCTGACCGTCGAGGGCGTTATGCGCTGGTACGCGAAGGAGCTCGGCTATGCGGACGAGGAGGAATATTGGGGCATAGTCGGTCTGCTGCATGACATCGACTTCGAGCTCTATCCGGAGGAGCACTGCAAGAAGGCTCCCGAGCTGCTCAAGGCGGGCGGAGTCGGCGACGACATGATATATTCAATTTGCTCCCACGGCTACGGCATCTGCGTCGACATCGAGCCTGTTCACGAGATGGAAAAGGTGCTCTTCGCGGCGGACGAGCTGACAGGGCTTATCTGGTCGGCGGCGCTGATGCGCCCGTCCAAGAGCGTGATGGACATGGAGGTCTCGAGCCTCAAGAAGAAGTTCAAAGATAAAAAGTTCGCCGCGGGCTGCTCGCGCGATGTTATCCGCACGGGCGCGGAGAGACTCGGCTGGGAGCTTGAAAAGCTCTTCGGACAGACGATACTCGCCATGCGCTCATGCGAGAGCGATGTCAACAGCTTCATGGAGACTTATCAGGCGTAAAACGGCGGCAGTACCTGCATAAATCAACAGCCATTTATCTTTAAATTCACCTTATTACAGCAACTTTAAACAGCAAAAGACTGCCGCAGAATAAATCTGCGACAGTCTTTTTTTATTTGCGTTTTATATTCAGTCCAGTGCGGGCTCGGGAGCGAGCGGTGCTTCCGTCGCCGGCTCGATCACGGGATCTACCGGCTCCGACGGGATCGGATTTTTCGGCTCGTCGGACGGTTTTTCCGTCGGTTTTTCCGTTGGCTTTTCTGTCGGTTTCTCCGTAGGCTTTTCCGTCTGCCTCTCGGTCGGCTTCTCCGTGGGCTTCTCGGTCGGCTCGACTACAGATACATTTATGAGCATCTTTCCGCTCGCCGTTTCCCCGTCGGAGTCGGTGACGGTGACTTCCACGGTGTACATTCCGCTGACCTTCGGGGTATATGACATGCTTTTTTCCGATTTTTCCGCCACGAGTGCGCCGTTTAAAAATATCTTTATTTTATAAGAAGTATATTTCCCCGTTCCGCCGGAGACGAGCGCTGACGCGTGTATCTGCGGCGCGGCGGTGCCGTTGTTCGACACCTGCGCCGCCGCAACGGCCGCGAGGGTCGGATTCTTGACCGTCACGGTGCATGAAGCGGTCTTGTTTCCGTCCTCGGTCTTTACGGTTATCACGGCGGTGCCCTTCGCCTTTGCCGTGACGCGCCCTGAGCTCGAGACAGACGCTACATTAGCATTGCTGCTCGACCATGTGACCTTCTGATTCGCCGCGTTGCGCGGAGCGACAGTCGCCCGGAGCTGCCTCGAATCGCCGACCGTCAGGCTGAGCGAGGACGAGTTCAGGGTAACGCCCGTGACATGGTCGATATATACCGTCACCTTGCAGACCGCCACGCGGTTGCCGTCCTTTGTGGTAACTCTGATATTTGTCGTGCCCTCTTTTTTCGCCACTACTATGCCGCCCGCGACCTCCGCTATCGACGGATCGTCGCTCGACCAGGTGTAGTCCTTGTCATATGCGTCGGCGGGGATAACAGTAGCGGTGAGCACTTTAGTCTGACCGACTCTGAGTTTAGCCTCCGTCGCGCTGAGCCTGACGCCCGTCACGCTCTGGTATTTTTTCTTGCTGTAAAATGTCCTTGTGCCGTTCTTGTTCTTTATCGTCAGAACGCCGTTGCTGACGGATATTCCGTAGCTGTCCCAGTCGCTCTTTCTGTCCGCATATCCACCGCCGGTCGATGACTTCGTATATGTGCTGAGAGTTGCGATGTCGAAATTCGTCGCGTTTATGCCGAAGCGATCGCCCGTCTCGTCGCCGCCCTTCTGCGCGGTGTATATTTCAATCGTGGAGTCGGGATTGTTGAACAAATACCACACTCCGCGCGCCTCTCTGTAGCAGGTGCCGGTGTATCTGTCTTTCGCGCCGGGAGATTTCACGAATTTCTTGTTATTGATATAAAAGCAGTTGCTGCCGAGGATTATTTTATTCGCGCTCAGCGAGCTTTCCCACGAGGCAAACGGCACGGAAATTGAGTTGCCCCAGCTGCCGCCCGAGGATGAAAGCGACTTCGAGGGATAGAGAGTATACGCCGCGACGCTCCTCGAAGACGAGGGCAGAGAAAAGTTATACGAGCGCAGATTCATTCCGCTCGCGGAGTTCGACACATCGACAAATATATCGGAATAGCCGTCGAGATACCATCTGCCGGAATATTTCGCCGCGGTATTGGAATATTTCTGCGCGGATTCCTCCGCCGCCGCGGGCTGATTTTCGGACCCGCTCTCGGTTTTTCCCGTCGCTTTCCATTTCGCGGTGAGGTTCAAATCGTCGTTTATGGGCGTTGAGAAATCGAACTCGGTGTCGCCGTTGAACCAGCCCTCGAATTTATATCCCTCGCGCTCGGGAGTCGGCGGCGCAAACGCCGCTTCGCCGCGCTTTATCTCGATTATTTCGTTCTCCCTGCCGTCGCCGTAGCAGAGCACGAGCAGGACTATATCCGTGCCCTCGTCGATGCTGTAGGATGCGACAAGGGTAATGTCCCCCGTTATCGCGGTGTTGAAATCAAACGCCGCGCCGTTATACTGCCACTCGATGAAAGTGAAACCCTCTTTGTGCGGATCCCACGGCTTTTTGGCGCTCTCGCCGTCGCGGATATGCTGGGTCTTTATCTGCGTTCCGCCCGAGCTGTCGAATGTCACCGTGTGGACTGAGTTTTTGGAGCAGGCGGCAAAAACCGCGAGCGCCGTCAACAGGACCAATAAAACTGCCGTTACCCTCTTCATTGCGATCCCCTTTTCGCTTCGTTATAAGTATCGGTCTGACATAAATATATGCCAAATGTATTTCAAAATAATTCTACTGCAAAATAAATTATTTTTAATCGCTTTTGAGAATTATGCAGCCTCTATGAAAAATATTTTTCATATATTGATTTTTGTTCAAAAATAAAACAGCTATTCATAAAAGAGCAACCCCCGGCGAAGAAAAACACCGGGGCTTGGAATTTTGAGTTGTATCAGAGCTCGCGCTCTATCTTCTCCTGCGCCGCTTTCAGTATCGCAGCCGGATCATTGCCGAGGATATCGAGCCCCTCGGCACTGAAAAAGCTGAAGTTTTCAATACCGAAGAACGACTTCGTGACCGTCTTTATATATTCAAAGCCAAAGTCCGTGCCGCCGATATATCCGCCCGAAGTGGTGATATAAATCAGTCTCTTCGCCCTGCAATAGCTTATCGGGACGCCGTCGCTGCCGTAGAGAAAAGTCAGCCCGCCGACACACAGGGATTCGATATAGATTTTTAAAAACGCCGGGAAGCTGTAGTCCCAGAACGGCGCGGCGATAACGACGGTATCGCAGGCGGCGAACTGCTTCGCGCAGTCATAGACCGGGTCGGAAAAGTCGTTCTTTTCCGCGCTTTCGGCGCGCTTCGCGAGTCCCGCCGCGTCGAGCGGCTTCAAATTCGCGTCGGCAAGGCGTATCTCTTCAATATCGCCGTCAAAGCGGCTGAGTGCGGTTTTGGCGAGCGCCAAAGTGCGCGACTCGTTCTCGCCGCGCACACACGAATTGACGAAAAGTATTTTCTCTTTCATTTTTCCTCCTGTTTTCACTCTCTGATTATTTCAAAATTCCCGCTGTGAAGCTCTTCGATGCTGCCGCGCTCGTCTGCGAACGCGTAGCCGTCGGGCAGTCTTATGCGCCCGTGAACTCCGCTGTCTGCGAAGATATCGAGTGCTATGCCCTCGAGCGTTCTGCGCCACTTGACACTCACCTTGCCGCCGACAGTCTCATACGAAGCCTCGGCGCTGTCGAGCTTTTCAATAAATACGGGCGATATCTCAACCTCCGACGGATCAGCAAGGAAAGTATTGACGCGGATGCCGCCGATATATTCAATGAACCACGCGGAAATATCGCCGAACATATGATGATTGAGCGAATTGGGTCTGTCCTCCTCGCGCAGAAAATCCTCGGGCAGAGCCGTAAGCCCGCGCTCAACGAAGTTGCCGTAGGACGGATAGTCCGGGCGGGTTATCATTTTAAAAGCCAGGTCGGATTCGCCGAAGTCGGAGAGCACCCTGAACAGAACGCGCATACCGAGTATGCCCGCGTCTACATGGTCGTCGCGCCGTTTGATTATCTCAAGAAGGCATTTGAACGCCTCGGGCTTTTCGCCGGGATTGAACACATCGTAATATATCGCCATCGCCTGCGAGGTCTGGCAGGAGCCTATCGCGGTCATAGTACCGAAGTCTATCAGATGCCGTCTGACCGCGTCTCTTATCTCATTATATAGCTTTTCGCAGAACTCGCGTTCGAGCGAAAGTCCGAGCTGCGAGAAAATATAGGCGGCTTTCTTGAGAATACTCATGCATGTCACGCTGTCCGTAAATTCGAGCGGCGATTTGACCCTCGTCACCGGGCACCAGTCTCCGAGCCCAATCGCTACAAGCCCGCGCTCATCGCGGCGGCGCGAGATATACTCGCAATAGCGGAATATCGCCGTCGCGTTCTCTTCGATTATCTTTCTGTCGCCGCGCAGGACATAGCAGAAATACGGAATATACGTCAGCGCAGCGTCCCACGCAGGACCGTTGCCCCACTCAAATCCCCAGCCGCCCGTCGGCACAATGCCGGGCAGCGCACCGTCCGCACGCTGAGCGGCGCGGATATTGCGCAGCCACTCGCGGTAGCTGTTGACTGCATCGAGATTCATCAATATGTGCTCGGCAGAGAGAGCGGCGTCGCCCGTCCAGCCGTTTTTCTCGCGGTGCGGGCAGTCTGTCGGAAAATAATAGAAATTCGAGAGATCGGAGTTTCTCGTCATCGCCTGAAGTTTATTTGTCATATCGTCGGAGCAGCCGAACGAGCCGATCTCGCGCAGAGCCGAGTTCTGCACAACAAAAGTCAGAAGATCGGCGGTCGCCTCCTGCTCGGTTATGCCGAGCACCACGCAGTATCTGAAGCCGTGATAAGTGAACACGGGCTCAAAAATTTCTTCGCCCTCGCCTTTAAGTATGTACACATCGCGCTGGGAATATCCGGCGGGATAGAAGCAGATGTTGCTCGTGTCCGGCTCGCCGTCGGGCGCAAAATATTCGCCGAACTGCAGATCGATTTGCCGCCCGCGCTCGCCGCTTATCCTGAGCTTTACCGTGCCCGCCGAGTTCACGCCGAAATCGTATAAAAATCCGTCACGCTCGTCGCTCGCGATTTTTTTCGCCTCTTTGACAACGTCGCCGCGGGTTATGTATTCCTTGAGCCTGCATTTTCTTATCAGAACCGGCTTTATCTCGCGCACGGGCGCTATCGGCTCCGCCTCGCACAGGCGCTTTTCGCCGCGGGGAGTCTCCGCAGGCAGGGCGTTTTTCCACGCGCTGTCGTCAAAGTCCGGCTCTGACCAGCCGGGAATTTCAAGGCGCGCGTCGTAGTAGCAGCCGCAGCGCAGGTCATCGAAAATGACCGGGGAGGGCGCAGTTTTGACTGAACTGTCAGCCTCGAAAATATCAATTCCGCCGTCAATATATTCCGTCGAGACACAGAAAGCCGTGCGCGGCGCGCCCCTGAAGGCGGCGATATCAAAGTCCCAGATCTGACCGCCCGGCGCGTTCTGCATTCCGTTGCCGAGCATGATGCCGAGAACATTCTTCCCCGGCACGAGGCTCTCGGTTATGTCATATTCGTCGTAATAGACAAGATCGTCGGGGTTCGAGATATACGGGGCCAAAATGCCTTTAGTCAGCCTCTGCCCATTGACATAGAGCTCATAAAATCCGAGTCCCGTCAGCGTAATAACACTCTTTTTGACTTCGCCGTCTATCTCAAAAGCCTTTCTGAAATAAGGCGCGGGAATATGGGATGTATAGGTTGTATAATCATAGCCCGCACAGATAAATTTTCCCGAAAACATAACAGCACTCCTTTACGCTAATATCATAACCGAGGACGAAAAAAACTGCAACAGATAATAAAAACATTGCCATACTTTTTTAAATGTGCTAAACTAAATTTAAACGTTTATTACTCAAACAATGCTAAATACAGTTTATTGTACACCAAATGTGATATTATTAATTTAGGGAAGTATTTATCATGAATGAAATAGAATCTATTTCTTATTTAAAAATATTTATGTCAAGATAACGGAATGGTAGGTGTGATTTATGCGAAAGTGTTTTGTTACAGTGTGTGTCATATCTCTGTTTCTACTGTTCGGAGGACTAAATGTGTATGCAACGACAAATTATGGATTCGAAACGACTGACTTATCAGAGAATGAAGTTGACCAAATATGGCAAAATATTAATTTAAGGAAATCTTCTGATTTGAAATCCTTAGACAGCATCGAATTGCCTATTGTTTCTTTTGATGTTTCTAAAGACGGCATAATTCTTTTGGGCTTTAAAGAAAATGAGATTGCTATATCAAATTCAAATAATGTGTTGACATTATTTGAATTTGATAATGACGGTTCATTTTATGTTCAATGGAATGATGGCAATATTCTGCTAATGTTGGTCAGAGGTTCCATAGTTATTGAATTTTCGCAAGACGGGCAGTTAATTAATATGGTTAAAACTGATGATAGCAGTGTGAAAAACAATTCCCTATGGAATCAAATAGCAAAAAGGAAATCTGTAAATATTGGGCAGGCTTCTTATTATGTCAAAAACGACATGGGAATGTTTAACTTTTTGGCATCATCTTATTCGCAACTTATAACTGAGGATAGTCAAGGGAATCAAACAATCCTTTATGATGTAAACAATACTCAGATGACAAAAACAATTGCTGCATTTTTTGCTGTTATTGTATTTGCCGCAGTAGTCGTTTTGATGATTTTAGTCCAATTTGTGAAATTTCGCAAGCGATGAGAAATTCGTTCGTCTCTGCAAGCCAGCTTTTACCAAGATATGGATATAGTGTTGTCAAGGCTACAGCAAAGCGAAACAATGAATACTCTAAACTTTTATACCATTGCGACAATGTAAGCAACCACTGGGAGCTGATTGAAGGGTCCTTAGCTAATGATGAAATACTGGCTGCGCAAAATATTCCCGATTTATTAATCATATAGAAACAGGGAGGTATTGTCATGGCAAAGGCAGGCAGCAAAAAGCGGAAGATAACAATATGCATCGTTTCGATAGTCGCGGTCATTGCGCTGCTTTTCGGCGCGTGCGCCGTCTATCTCGGCGACTACTATCACGCGATAACGCCCGCAGGTGAATCATTCGGGCTTCAGGACGGCAGTTCCCTGCCCGAGACAATCAAACTCGACAACGGTAATATAGTCTGCAAGAGCGAAAATGCAACAAAGGGACTGATATTCTATCCCGGCGGAAAAGTCGAATACACTGCATATCTGCCGCTCATGGAGTCGCTCGCCCAAAAGGGCATACTTTGCGTGCTCGTCAAGATGCCGTTTAACCTCGCGGTATTCGATGTCAACGCCGCAGACGGCATACGGGAGATGTTCCCCGAGATCACTGACTGGTACATAGGCGGTCACTCCCTCGGCGGCTCGATGGCGGCGGCGTATCTCGAAAAACATCCTAGCGATTTTAAAGGTCTGCTGCTCCTCGCCGCATATTCAACCGCCGACCTCTCAAACGAAAATATAAAGACGTTGTCAATTTACGGCAGCAATGATGGAGTGCTCAACCGCGAAAAATACGAGCAGTACCGCAGCAACCTCCCCGAGCTTACCGAATATATAATCGACGGCGGATGCCACGCGTATTTCGGCGTTTACGGCAGCCAGGACGGCGACGGCACCCCAACGATAGACAACGCCCGTCAGATAAATCTGACGGCGAATGCGGTTGCGAAGTGGGTTGGGTGAAGCTCACAGCGTGTCCGTTCAGATAAATCCACGATATAAAAATATACCCCGCTATGCATTTTTCGGCACAGCGGGGTTTGCTATTGGAGTTTTGTTCGTGATGTGTGGAGAACCTATGAAGTTATTTTCGTTTTTTCCTCTTTTTCGCACTTGGCTTTTTCTTTGAGTTTGGCCAATTAATATTGCTGTTTTGGTAAAAGATATGCACCGTCTTTGGGCTGAACTTTTCAACATGCCGACCGACATAGAATCCTGCCGCCACAAACAGGAGCATTACTATAGGAGGGAAAATCATTAAAGTCGTAATCGGCTTAGGCATTACTTTCCACCGTTGTATGAACCTTTCCTTCTGCAGCGCGTCTGATTTCTCGAATGTAACAAACATTCTGCCGTCATTGCTCTCGGCAGTATATACATATACGTCTTCATTAGCATAGACTTTGGCATATCCGAGTATCAGCGTGCCTCCGTTTTGATATTCATCAAGGAACTCGTCGGCATCCGGCATTATACTTTTGTATTTCGGTATTATATAGCACTTCTCACCGTCGCCATACAGCCGAATTGCGTCGTCCTGTATTTCGCAGTGATTAAAAGCGACCGTAGAGACTGTAAGTTCATCTTGCGTTTTTGCAGTCAATGCCCACATGCCATACAAATAAATCCAGTAGATCAGTGCCATACCGCCAATGAGTATGATGCCGACGGCTATGGCTTCACCGGGATTTTTTATGTTTCCGTTGAATATATCGTTCTTTTTTCTCGGCACCAGCGGAATACCTTTATCATATACACGATGGTATCCCTCTCCCGCACAGCGGACAAATTCTTTCTTTCCGACTGCCCTGTCATAAATGCGGACTTTCCGCTTTCCCAAAAACAAGTTGACATCTCCGTCTATGCGTATACCGGTGATATCCTCATATCTGTACAGTCGCTTGATGCCCCAGAAGTTTTTATGGACAAACATTTCGTCTGTATAATATATGCGCTGATTGAAATATGCAATAATAAGTGCCAAATCAGGCAATGCGAGTATAGCAAAGCCGGCAGCAATGCCGATCATATGGGGAATCCTGCCGCAAAGGAATGTAGCCGTCGCCAAAAGAACAAAACCGATAATCCCGATAACAAAAAAGACTTTCGGCATCGTCACACGTCCGGCCTTGGCTTTTTCGCTTTGCGCCGCATCCATAACAAGTCTTGTCGCCGCTCGTGTAGCCGCATAATTTTTTAAATGCTTTGACATATATTTCACCTCCGCCCGGGAAATACAGTAATTATACAACAGAGATTAGATTTTGGCAATAAAGCGCAGGATACTGTCGGTGATGTAGCAGAACAAGCAAAAAGCAGGGGCTGACAGAATTGTCAGCCCCTGCTGGTCCGAGTGACAGGGTTCGAACCTGCGGCCTGATGGTCCCAAACGGACCTATGAAGGCAAATTCCGCTAAAAATAGTTTTTTCCGCCCCTTTCCGCTCGGAAAACCGCGCTCTTCGGCGCTCCCCAGTCCACTGTTTCCGAATGCTCCGAAACAGTAGGTGGTCTGTTATGTGGTCAACAGGGATTTCTGCAGAATAATACGCAATACACGCCTTTCGTTATCACTCGAGAGGCGATTGCTTTTTATACGGTTATTATAACTCTGAACAACCCCTGATTCAATTCAAAATTTGCACCGCAGTAGACAAAGAAAAAGAGATCAAGCTTCTTCGGAGAGACTAAAAAGAATTTCCATCTCCTCAATAAGTGTTTTCATTTCCGTTAATAGCACGGGACCTTTCGTTATTACTTTTGAATCAGTTGGTGTTTCAATGATATAGGGAATGCCATCTTCTAAATCGGGTGCTTTCTTGGATGTATCAAAAACCACGGGTTCTATAGGGATGGGTTGTCCCTGCTTTTTATATGGATATCGATAACGATCTGCACCGATATCTTTTTTGTTTAGTTTTTCGATAGCTTTATTGAGAGAAACTACACTTCCTTCCGGAATGTGATAAAGCGTTTTAAAATGATTCCAAAGTAATCCTACGGAATGGGTTTGGTTCAATTTTCGGCCCCCAGTGGTGATTCTATTTGCAGCAATTCTTCTTGCTTTTTGTGTTTCTCTAATAATGAGTCCTTTCAGGAGCAATTCGATTGAATGTCTAAGGAGGAACGCTGTGGGGTTGTATAAGTACGGTGCATCGAAGATATTTACATGTAATGTTAATGCAGCGACGTGGTATTCGAACGCCATATCAAAATATTTTTGAGCCGTTTTATTCAAGTGGGTTCTCCTTCCGTTCTTGCCTATTTATCTCCATTATATCATGCAAAGTACTTTTTCACAATACTGCAATGGTAAGAATCTGTGATGAAAAACCGAAAAATACTGAAATCGCAGTATTTCTCTGCCGAAAACTGTTGCTATTTGGCGTGGAGTATGGTATAATAACTAAAAGTGATAAAATGCACTGACTATAACTAATTATGAGGTGTAATACAATGGCCGCAAGCTATAAAAAATTATTCAAGCTCTTAATCGACCGTGATATGAAAAAGAAAGAACTCGCCGAAAAAGCCGGCATCAGCATCGCTACCATCACCAAGATGGGTAAGGACGGCGCCGTTGTCAGCAGTGAGGTTCTTGTCAAGATATGCTTGGCCCTTGACTGCACAATGGATGATATTGTTGAAATAATCGAGTAACTAAAGAAAGGTGAATGTTATGCCCTCTTATAGAAAGCCAAATATGGCAAAGCTCAATAGTCAAGTGAGTAAATTAAAGTCTGCGAGCAATCAGTTTGAGCGAAAAGCCAATCAAGCTGTGCGAGAATTAAAAAGTATTGAACGCAAAGCCAAATCGTATCAAAGTAAACTTCGCTCAATGTCCGCACCATCATTATCTACTATACCGTCTCTGTATTTGGGATCAGAATATGACGAAATCAATTCATTCTTATACGATGACTATGATAAGGAGTACGATGTTTTTATTTCGCATGCATCCGAGGACAAAGAAGAAGTGGCTCGTCCCCTTGCGGAGGCATTAAGAAAAAATGGTTTATCTGTGTGGTATGATGAATTCGAATTAAAAATCGGCGATAGCTTACGTAGAAAGATTGATAAAGGCATTGCAAATAGCAATTTTGGGGTTATTGTAATTTCTCGTGACTTCATAAGTAAAGGGTGGACTAACTACGAGCTTGACGGTTTAATCACAAAATCCGTTAATGGAGAACAGACAATGCTGCCGATTTGGCATAATGTTACTAAACGAGAAGTGATTAATTATAGTCCTTCTCTCGCCGATAAACTTGCGCGAAGCACGACGGATTTTACCGTGGAAGAAATTGCAGATGAAATAGCAGATTTGATAAATGAGAGGAAGGGTGCTTAGTAATATGTTGCATGATGGACTGTATGAGCAAATTATCAATAAGGGATTAGAAACAGAGCTCTCCGTTACGGACAAGCTTTCTACTACTGCGCCCATTGATAGTGCTGAAGCGTCCAAAGTGCTGGCAAAATATATTGCCGAAGTTGTAGAAAAAGGGCTTGATAATGTTGCTGACAATGGCGGTGACGTGAGCTCACAAGTAGCGCTGGCAAACCGTATTATTTCTACGATTATCCACGAAACTAAAGAAAACGAACTTGATGAAATGACGGTCGCCGAGCGGGCCGAGCAGTTGCTCGCACTCTTTGACAAAAAGAACAGCATTTTATCCCTCGATGAAAAGGCAGCGATTATTCGCCCCGAAACATCTATTGCACAAAGCTCGTTATTTACCGGTGCAATCCATGAGCCGCAGATGTTTACCGAGCTCAAGAAGGAAATTATATCCTGTAACCGTATTGATATGCTTGTATCCTTCATTAAATGGAGCGGACTGCGCTTAATAATGGATGAGCTTACAACCTTTACACAAAACGGCGGAGAGCTCCGCATTATTACAACCTCTTATATGGGAGCGACCGATGTAAAAGCAATCGAAGAACTTCGCAAACTCCCTAACACAAAAATCAAGGTGAGTTATGATACCAAACGCACAAGACTTCATGCGAAAACGTATGTCTTCTATCGGGATACCGGTTTTACTACGGCGTATGTTGGTTCATCGAATCTTTCTAATGCTGCAATTTCCAGCGGCCTTGAATGGAACGTAAAGGTTACAAAGAAGGACCTGCCGGAAACGATTGACAAAATTGAAGCCACCTTTGAAAGCTATTGGAATTCCAATGAATTTGAATATTACAACGAGGATCAAAAGGAGCGTTTAGCACGTGCACTAAAGTCCGAAAAATACTTTGACAGTAATAATGCCGAAGTGTATACGATGGATATCACTCCATATTCCTATCAGCAAGAAATTCTTGATAAGCTGGAAGCAGAACGCAAGGTTCGTGGCTATCACAGAAACCTTGTTGTTGCCGCCACAGGTACCGGAAAGACGGTGATTTCTGCGCTTGATTACAAGCGTTTCCGCAAGCAAAACCCGGATAAGCCTTGCCGACTTTTGTTCGTGGCTCATCGTGAAGAAATTCTGAAACAAAGTATGTACACCTTTCGCGCAGTACTGAAAGATGCAAACTTTGGGGAGATGTTTGTAGGCAGCTATAAACCGGAAAGCATAGACAATCTTTTTATATCTATTCAAACTTTCAACTCGCAGAGCTTTACCGAAAAAACAACGTCAGATTTTTATGATTATATTATTGTGGACGAGTTCCACCATGCTGCCGCACCTACATATCAAAAGCTCTTATCCTATTATAATCCGCAGATTCTTCTCGGTTTGACGGCAACGCCCGAGCGTATGGACGGAAAGAGCATTTTGCCGTATTTCAATAATCGTATTGCTGCCGAAATTCGTCTGCCCGAAGCTATTGACCGTAAGCTCCTGTGTCCGTTTCAATATTTTGGCGTAACTGATACGGTTGATCTGGATCACTTAAAATGGGCAGCCGGAGGTTATGATAAAGGCGAACTTTCGCGGGTTTATACACTCAGCGGTATGACGGCAAACCGTCGCGCCGACTTGGTGGTTTCTTCATTGCTCAAATATGTTACAGATATTGATGATGTAAAGGGGCTTGGATTTTGCGTAACGGTTGAACATGCAGAATTTATGTCTAATTACTTTAATGGCCGCGGAATTCCGTCGATGTTCCTGACCGGACATTCGCCGGACGAAGAAAGAAAAGAGGCAAAGGCCAGGCTTGTAAAAGGTGAAGTGCGGTTTATCTTCGTCGTTGATATCTACAACGAAGGTGTGGACATCCCTGAAGTCAACACGGTTTTATTCTTGCGTCCAACAGAATCTTTGACGGTGTTTTTACAGCAGCTCGGACGTGGACTGCGCTTATCTGAGGATAAAGAATGCCTGACTGTGCTCGATTTTATCGGGCAGGCAAACAAAAAGTATAATTTTGAAGATAAGTTTGCGGCTCTCCTTTCCAACACCACACGAGGCGTAACACGTGAAATCAAGGATGGGTTTATTTCACTCCCAAAGGGATGCTATATTCAGCTTGAAAAGAAAGCAGCAAGATATATTCTTGATAACATTCGCGCATCTTACGGAAACAGCGCAGGTCTTGTTGCACGTATAGCAACCTTTGAAGAAGATACCGCCCTAAAACTTACTCTCGAAAACTTTCTTGACCACTATCGTTTAGATCCTCGCTCAATCTATAAATTTGCTTCTTTTTCTCGTCTGTGCGCACGTGCAGATATAATTGATAATTTCGAGGAACCGATTGAAGAGGCAATGTCAAAAGCACTCAGCCGTTTTGCTTTGGTTGATTCAAGACGATGGATTGTGTTTATGCTGCGTGTTTTGGAAAATATCGACCATTTTGACCTTACAAAACTTTCGGATATAGAAAAGCGCATGCTTCAGATGTTCTATATTACAATGTGGGGAAAAGCGATTGAGGATTGGAACGCGGACGAAGTATTCGAAAATTTCCGGGCTCTTTTAAATAGCCCGATAATGCTTTCTGAGCTGATTGCATTGCTCAAATATAACTACAATCGCATTGATTTTATTGATGAGCCTGTCAGCCTCGGATTTGATTGTCCGCTGGATCTGCATTGTACCTATACGCGCGATCAACTGCTTGTTGCAATGGATTTTATGAAGCCAAGCACTGTTCGCGAAGGTGTGAAATGGTTGCCCAACAAGAAAATTGATGTGTTCTTTATCACATTGAACAAGTCGGATAAAGACTACTCGCCGACGACCATGTATCAGGATTATTCCATCAACGAAACACTATTCCATTGGCAAAGTCAAAGCACGACTAATGCAGAAGGTAAAGTCGGTCAGCGGTATATCAATCATCGCAAAAACGGCAGCAAGGTTCTCTTGTTTGTGCGCGAATTTAAGAATGATGTTTACGGCAATACTGCACCGTACACTTATCTTGGTACTGCAAATTATGTTTCACATAACGGTTCAAGACCGATGAATATTACATGGAGATTAGATGCCACCATTCCGGCAAAATACCTGAAGAAAACAAACAAATTGGTGGTTGGATAATGACAGAAGTAGTGGCCGCTCTTATATGAGATAAAGATAAATTTATGATTTGCCAACGCCCGGCGCATAAAGCCAGAGGCCTGGCCTTTTGTGGGAATTCGTCGGCGGTAAGGTGGAACCGGGCGAGACGAAAGAACAGGCGCTTATCCGCGAATGCCAAGAAGAACTTGCCGTGACGCTTTCTATTGGTGATGTATTTATAGATGTCGTTCATGAATACCCGGATTTGACAGTGCATCTAACCTTGTTCAATGCAGTTATCATTGAAGGCGTACCGCAAAAATTTGAACATAAAGATATAAAATGGATTGCACCGAGTGGAATTCCGAATTATGAATTCTGCCCGGCGGATGTAGAGATATTGAAAAAGATAATCGAGGTTTACGGAAATGGTCAAGGAACTGATACATGATCCGATATTTCTTGCGGGAAAGTCGGAACCGGCAACAAAAGATGATCTATTCGTCGCACAGGATCTGCTCGATACACTGATTGCGCACAAGGATAGTTGTGTCGGCATGGCAGCGAATATGACTGGCGTGAAAAAACGAATAATCGCTTTTCTCGATGAAAGTAGACGGATATCTACTTACACTGTAATGCTCAATCCGGAAATTATAAAAAAAGACAGCGTATACGATGCCGAGGAAAGTTGCCTATCTCTTCTCGGCGGTCCACGCCCTTGCAAACGCTATAAATCCATTAAGGTTAAGTATCAAAACTTGGAATTGCAGACTCGCATCAAGACCTACACAGGCTGGACGGCTCAGATCATTCAGCACGAAATCGATCATTGTAATGGAATTTTAATTTGAGAACTATATTATACTTCAAGAGGTTCAATTATGACATCAATAGAAAATCAAATAATTAACTTAATCATTTCACAGGATGAGAATGATCAAGTGGATTTCAAAAAAGAATATTATTCCAAAGAGAAGAAGTACGACCTTATTAAGGATATTGTTTCTTTTGCTAATAATATTAAACCAAAGGATAAGTATATCGTTTTTGGCGTTGAAAACTCTACTTGGAATGTCTTAGGAATAGATAGAGCTTCTTTGCCTGATATTTCTGAAATTAATAACTTATTGCACTCCTATGTTGAACCATTTATTGATGTTGAACTGGGATATCTTGATTACCAAGGAGTAACGATAGGGTTTATTCGTATTCCACATCATGACTTAAATCGCCCATATGTTATTTCAAAGGAGTACAATAAGAACAAAGGTGTTTTTTTGCGAAAAGGTGAGATTTATACTCGAAAAGGTGCCACCAATTTCATAGCAGAAAGAAGCGATCTTGATTGTATATATCATAATAAAGGGACTCTGGACATTAATCTATATACCAAAGAACTTTCGTTTAGCAATATTCGTATAAATGGAAACTCATATTTGACTGGGCAAGTCAGGTGTATTATCCAAAACAATACACCCAAAACAATCGTGATTGATAGTATTCATATATTTGTCCACTGCGGAAGTAATTTAATCGAGCACACCGTCGACTTTATAGATGATCAAAAAAGCGTATTTATCAAAATACCGGAGAGTTTATCGCAAATTCCTATGCAAATTTCTTCGGGAGATAGTTTACAAAAAACTGTTTACTTTGAAATATCAGAAATTGCAGCAATTAATTTAAACAAAAAGGCAAACGAATTGTCAGATGTAAGTGTGTCAATAGAAATAGGTGATGTTTTAAAGCGGACTTATCAAAATGATGCCGAAACAATACGGCTAAATGTTGCTGAAGACTTACTAAAGAAATGGAGTCACTAACATGGAAAACGCCCAGAAAGGAGAAGAGAATATGAACTATTCACCACTAAGATACCCAGGTGGCAAAAGTAAGATTGCGCCTTTTGTGTCATTGCTTATTGAGAAAACTAATTTAGGTGAATGTACGTATGTTGAACCTTTTGCAGGTGGGGCAGGAGTGGCGCTATCCCTTTTATTTGATGGGACAGTAACTAGTATCGTAATTAATGATTATGATAAGGCTATTTATTCCATGTGGAAAGCCATTCTTGAAGAAACCGAGGACTTTATAAATCTGGTTCGAACCGTTCCTTTAACAATTGATGAATGGAGAAAACAAAAACAAATATACAATGACGAGAATAAGAAATATTCATTAAAATTAGGCTTTGCCACTTTTTATCTTAATAGAACCAACCGTTCGGGAATATTGGCAGCTGGTCCTATTGGTGGATATAAGCAAACTGGAAATTACCTTATGGATGTTAGGTATAACAGAGAGGATTTGATTCAACGAATAAAAAAAATATCGGAATATAAATCACATATACATTTGTACAATAAAGATATTGAAAGTTTCATAAAAAACTATTTGCCTAAGTATCAGCATAATGCATTCGTTTATTTTGATCCGCCATATTACAACAAAGGTAAGGAACTGTATAAGAACTTCTTTGTTCATGAAGATCACGAGCGCATTTCAAAACTAATAAAGAGACTAGATTGTTATTGGATGGTAACTTATGACGATGTAGATGCTATTTGTGGGCTGTATAAAGATTACGAGTGTAAACAATTCGACCTAACCTATAGTGTGGCTAATTCGGGAAAAAAATCAGAAATTATGTTTTTGAGTGACGAAAGGCTCTGGCCTAGTGAAGATGAATTAAAATGTAAAAAAATTAAGATCAATATTAGAAAGCGGTGTAGTGATGAATAAAATATCGATTGATACTCTGAATGATAGAGATCCATTGTTGAAGTTAGTTCAACCTGACAACTTTATTGGTTGGGTTTATTCTATTGATTATGATTCAGCATTAGTTGTAACAAACGATGCGTGGAAAGCTAAGGTTAATGGAATACCGCATAATAGTTTTTTAGTTGCCTCTTCTTTTAACCCGTCTAATTATGCCAGTGTGACTTCGATGGAGAAAGAAGTTATTCTTCTTAGAGTTATTGGTACTTGTAAGTTGCCTCAAGACGATGACATGATTCGAACTAAAATTGATAATTATCAAAATCAAACTGATGTGTACTTAGAAGATAACAATAAAGGCTATGATCCCATAACACAGAACAGGTTACAATTTGGGGGATTAAAGTGTCGAGTGCTAGGTACTTTTTATATGAAAAATAGTGAGCTTAATATGGGAAGTGATATAGAATCTTTCTCAGTTTCAATGCGTATGGGTGTGTATATGCCTAAGGGGGATGCATTATCTTTAATTGTCAATTATGTTGATCCTATAAGAAAGAATCGTTTTAAAGAGGAACTAACACTTCTTGGAATTAATAAAGAACTTCAACCTTTTGAAATCGGAACCGTTCGTTATACATCAACAGATCGATTGCATCGAGCAAACGCTGCGGATCGAATTGCATTTCATATTCAACCTTCTGACTTTTTAGCTCGTCGAACTGCCGTGTTAGGTATGACTAGAACTGGTAAATCTAATATGATCAAGCAGACTATCTCTGTAGTAAAGAGCATTGCTGACAATTGTCAACTTCCTATTGGACAATTAGTATTTGATATTAACGGCGAATATGCAAATGCAAACAAACAGGATAATGGTTCGATTTCAGACATTTATTCTGAAGGCTGCGAAAGATATCGCATGATTCCTACCGAAGGATTTTCGCATTTGCTGAACAATTTTTATTCTGAATTGCAAGAAGGATTGACGATACTTAGCGAATTGATTAGAGAAAACAAAAAAGATGGCTCAGCTGATATAGATACTTTCTTAGGGATGTCGTTAGAGCAACCCGATTCTCTTGATGAGCCGGGCGAATATAAGCGCTGGCAGGTGAAAACAGCTTTATATAAAACACTTCTTAAAAGAGCTGGATACGATTATAATGGTACTTTCTCTGTTAAATTCGAAGCAAATAAAAAAGTTCGTGAGGCAGTCGACGCTGTTATAAATGCTGATGCCGAACCAGGTTGTGAAGTGCATTTTGATCCGAACAATTCTCTTTCTTATGAAGAAGCACTTAAGTGGTTTATCGCGGCCCGTTCTGCAAACAAGGATAAGAAGACGACCGGTAAGTTGAAATCGAGTAGTGGCTCAAACTGGTTTGATGAAGAGTGTATTGCTATGTTAAATCTGTTGGATGGACATAACAACAACGATTCTTATATTCGCGGTTTTAGAACAATCGAATGTGGTCGTCCATATCATACACCTTACAGAACGCAAGATGTTTGTGAAGAGATTTATCAACATCTTATGCAAGGGAAAATAGTCATTTTAGATCTATCGGTTGGACAGGCTCAATTAAGAGAGCGACTCAGCAAAAGAATAGCGAAATATGTATTCAATGCTTCCATGAATTGTTTCACTAGTGGTCAAAGTCCCCAAAACATAGTGATTTATATCGAGGAGGCGCATAACCTAATCGGACGAAATATGGATTTGTCAGAAACGTGGCCGCGTTTGGCTAAAGAAGGTGCAAAATATAAGATTGCGCTTGTGTATGCTACGCAAGAAGTCTCTTCTGTACACCCCAATATCCTTGCCAACACCGAAAATTGGTTTATCTCCCATTTGAACAGCGAAAAGGAAATTTCAGAACTTGCAAAGTTTTATGATTTTGCAGATTTCAAATTATCCTTACTCAGGTCTCAAGACGTAGGCTTTTCAAGAGTGAAGACTTTATCAAGCCCATTTGTTGTTCCTATTCAAATAAATAAATTTGATCCCGAAAAAATAATCGCCGAGAAAGGACAATAAAAATGTCGGATTACAACGTTGATAGAACGTCTCATATTGATATTGTAGATAATCCTGATGTAAGGGTTTTTCTGGAAAATTGCGACTATATGAAAGCACCTACCGGGAACGAAATAAATGATATTACAAATCATTTTTTGACAATTCCCGATGCAGAATATGATTTGCCTCAAAAAGTAATATCTATTGACGGGAGTAATTATGAAGCAAGTGTTCGAAAGGAGTTGCCATTTACAAGAGTAGGTTTTGTTAAAATAAGTAACTTGTTAATAAGGCGCAATGCTTTAAAAAGCTTATCAGAAGGTAATTTTGTTAATCCGTTCGAAGTTGCAAAATTGAGCAAGGACAACTCATCGCTTTCATTTGCACTCCCAAGTACGAATATGTGTTATAAAGGCGAAAGTAATGTTCGTGATAGTTTCAGAAAGGCTTTAGATGAAATTTTATACAACTGTCGATTCTGGGAGAAAGACGCCTCAACAAGTTTGAGAACCACTTTGTTTCGTATGGCTTCTTTGCGTTCAAATGATGTTGGCAGCGAAAATGATAAATTGGTTTTATTCAAATGTCCTTCGTGTAGTGCAGAAAATCTTGAATTGTGGGACATCCCAGAAGTTCAGCGTTGTCCGCATTGCGGTAATATTGTTTATCCTTCTGATTGTTTGCGCATATGGGAAGATGTGGGGGATGCCGGTTCAAATCAATCTGCTCTAACAAGGTTTACGAATGCAATCATGCATTTGCTGGTTGTTCACTATATTCGATTTCTTAAAGAAAAGAGCCCAGATTCTTATCTTAACGCACTGACAGATCTGTGTTTCATCGTTAGTGGTCCTTTAGCTGTTTTCGGTAATCCTGCGTGGCTACACGCATCTATCTTAAAATATTTATATGACATTAACAAGGAATTGGTAGATAGCGGGAGAGCTCCTATTATCGTTATGGGTGTTTTAAAAACCGGAGCAATTTGTGACTATTTTAAAATGATTGGACCTTCGGTGAAAAAGAATTCGATTTATGCGGTATCCGATGAATTTAGAAATAAATATATCAATTTTGATCGAGAACCATCATCTACAACATTCGGAGCAGAAACATATTATGGTCAAGATTTCCTTTTAAAAACCGAAACTGGAAAACTGTTCGTTTTTAATGCATTATTGCCGTATAGAGACAAGCACAATAAGATTGTATTTAAAAAAGAAAAATCTAATTTACTTAACTATAAAAACATAGGCACATATATAGAATTAATCGAAGAGTTTGAGTGTGATCTTGATAGTACATCGATAGTTCCTATTGCGCTTGCGCAAAGATATACAGCAATCAGCTTGGAACCCGGTGGACAGGTTCTTGATTTGCTTGCTAAAAGCAATTTTCAATGAGTTAATAGTTTTAGCAAACAAATTACTAGTTGATAAAGAGCAAAAATTCCTCGTTCTTATCTGGACTTCTGCGCCTTTCTGTGGTACTGTTGTGTACTGCAAAGGAGGTGCTGTTATGGCAAGAATGACTGTAGAAGAAATTTACAGAGGCGAAAAGTATGATGTGATGGGTGCGGCGACGGCGGACTATCTTATGAACGGGCGTGCGGCAGAGTATGACGAGCGGACTTGGCTTGATATGCTGCTTGTAAAACACGCGCTGATTGCAGCAGAGAAAATGAAAAGTGAGGGCGACACGGTGTCGGGTATGACCGATAGCGTGCCGCCCTCTTCCTATGTGAGGTGGAATGAGCATGACAACACTTGAAGATCTGTATTACGGAAATATCGCTCCGCACGAACACAGTTTTAAGCGCGGGAGTGCTTACAGCGAAGTGTTGAGCTATGTTATTCGGCATCAGGACAGCTTGATACCGACGCTTACGGCTCAGCAAAAAGAAACCTTTGAAAAGCTCAAAGACTGCGAGGCGGAACTGCACGGTATGAATGAGCGCGAAGCGTTTATCAGCGGCTTTAAGCTCGCGGCACGGATCATGACCGAAGTGTTGTACGAGCGTCAGAGGATTGAATTTGCAGAAACAAGGCCGAGCCGATTTTGCGGTTTGGCCTTGCGATTTTCAGTTCGACACAGCACGGTTAAAATCTGCACCGCAGAAAACAAAGAAAACAGTATTCCCGCAAAAGCGCCGGAATATACACTGTTGGCGCAAAAAACTTGACAGAATTTCCTCGGTATGTTATACTGCAAGTAAAGAAAGCAACCGACAATTGAATACACATATTTTTATTTTGAGTTTCAGACTCGCACTTACATAATCACCGATGCAACTACGCATCGGGATTGAGTGCGGGTCTTTTTGTTTTGCAAAACAGCAGTCCTCTACATAACACGGCGAAAAACCGTGTGAATTTAACAGGAGGAAAAACCAATGAAAGAATCTGTTTACACCGCTTATGAGGATCTGCCGTTGTTCCTTAATGCTGAAACGGTAGCCAAGCTCCTCGGTATCTCCATCTCAAGCAGCTACGAGCTGATGCACGAGAAAGGATTTCCGTCGTTGCGTATCGGCTCACGGCTCATCGTACCGAAAGAGAAATTCCGCGCATGGGTCGAAGAAAAGACGGGAGGCAGCATTTGAAATTCACCCGATATCCAAAGCGTGATGCGATCCGGGATTATTTTCCTCTGCCGAATGAAATTTTCAGCTTAGGTCTCAGCACCGGTGAGATCGCAGTGTATGCGTATCTGATGTACTGCGAGGACAGGAAAACATTTCAGTGCCATCCAAGCTACAAAACGATTGGCAACGCTGTCGGCATGAGCAAAAACACCGTCAAGAAATATGTAGACAGCCTGATTGAAAAGCAGTTGATTACTGCCGAGCCGACCTCCGTCATCACCCAAAACGGAGAAAAACGCAACGGCAATTTGCGCTATACAATACGCCCGATTAGGGAAGCATTGGAGCAGTATTACGAGCAACAGCTGATACGGCTGCACGAAGAAGTTCGGCGTCAGGCGGCTTTGAAAAAACTCGCTGAATTTGACCGCAAACACGGAAAATCGGCGGTTTGACGGCAGTTTTACGGCTCGTCCGAAAATA
>OLQM01000142.1_pt1 | contig 72089 bp, 71 predicted proteins | sample 1673161 | NCBI WGS metagenome assembly OLQM01 (sample SAMEA3136761, study PRJEB25190) | human gut metagenome | reverse complement strand
TGCTGACGCCCTTCGTGATCGGGTACAAACGCGTTCCGCTGCCGCCTGCCAAGATTATGCCTTTCATAGGTTTCTGAAATTAATATGCGTTCTCATCCTGCCGCAGGGCATTCCATACCGTCATGAAGATGATGCGGATGTCGAGCAGCAGCGACCAGTTTTCCAGGTACCAGATGTCGCGGCGTACGCGGCCTTCCATCTGGCTCAGGGAGTGGGTCTCGCCGCGGTATCCCGTCACCTGGGCCCATCCCGTGATGCCGGGTTTGATCAGGTGGCGAACCATATATTTATTGATGAGTTTCGAGTATTGCTCGGTGTGCTGGAGCATGTGCGGCCGCGGCCCCACGATGGACATGTCGCCCCTGAGCACGTTGATGAACTGGGGCAGCTCGTCGATGCTCGACCGGCGCAGGAAATCCCCGAACCGGGTCTTGCGCGGGTCGTCCCGGGTCGCCTGCACCCTGTCGGCATCGGCGTTGACGCGCATCGAACGGAATTTAATGCACCTGAACGTCTGGCCGTTCTCCCCGCTGCGCTCCTGCAGGAAGAGCACCGGGCCCCGCGAGGTCAGTTTGGTGCCTATGGCCACGAAAATATAGATGAAGGGGAACAGCGTGCAGAGGAACAGGCTCGATACGGTGACGTCGAATGCCCGTTTGATAAACCGGTTCGACGCCTGTCGCAACGGCTCCTCGCGGATGTAGAGGATCGGTACGTTGCCCAGCAGTTCGAGGTTCATCGTGCGCTTCATGTAGTTGCGCAGGTTGGGCACATAGAAGAAGCGGACGAAGTTGTTTTCGCAGAAATCCATGATCGGGAATATCTCTTCCGCGTAACGATCCGTCGAGAGGCAGCAGTACACTTCGTTTACCGGGTGTGCCTCCAGCCACGGCAGCGCCTCGTCCACGCTACCCAGGCAGGGGGTGTTGTCCGGCAGGGTGTGGTCGTCGTGGTTGCTGAAATAGCCGAGCACGCGGTAACCCGTGCTGGTGTTGTCGACCATTTCGTGGTATACCTCCACCGCATTGTCCTTGCTTCCGACGATGATCACGCGGCGGGCGTTGCGGCCGTGTCCGCGCGTGACCTTGACCACGATGCGGCAGGTGTAGCGCCACAGCATCAGCAGAATGGTGAGCACGATGTAGAACGTCCCCATCAGGTGCACCGGCAGCAGCCCGTAGCTCCATACGGTCTGGATGAGCACGAAGAACCCCAGGTGGCAGAGTACGACGTAGAATACGCGGCGGATGATCTCCTCGTAGGGGACGATCCGCGAGGAGAGGATCACGCCGAACCACGAGAGGCCCGGGATGAAACAGATGTTGAGACAGGCGAATATCTCCAGCGAGCGGGCGATACAGGCCGGTTGCGGATACAGCGTGAGCGCCAGTATCCAGGACAGGTTCAGTAAGAATAGGTCTCCGATGATGACGGGAAGCTTTATGAGCAAAGACTCCCGCATGACTTGTTTCATAACCGAAAATTTAGAGGCGTTAATTTTCGAATTAACGTTGCGCAGATTGCGTATGTGTGGGAAGAAGGATCTGCTGATTTATTTTTTCGATATACCTCAGCGGCACGTAAGCCGTCAGTGCGGTGGCTATGTCCTTGATCGCCACGGCGACCTTGCTGTGCCCCTTGTGCCGGATGTAGCGGCCTTCGATCCCGGCGAACACCCCGCCGGTCACGCGGACGGCATCGCCTCCGGCCAGGTCGACGTCCTGCGGTGCCACGATCTCCACATGCTCGTTGCGTGTCGCCACGACCGCCATGAAATCCCGCATCTGGTTGTCCGGTATCACCGTCGGCGCCTTTGTCTCCCGATCCATGATGTAGCGGATCGGCAGGGTGGTGCTGGCCTTGATCTCCTTCAGGCGCAGGGCCGAAGTGCGGATGAACAGCAGATTGTGGATGAGCGGCTCCCAAACCTTGCGCGTCCGCTCCCCGTATGTCCGCCGGGCGAAGTGCATCGGGATATAGCTCTCCACGCCGATGCCGTCCAGATAGCCCTTTACGAGCATCTCGCGGCCGTATGTGACGCGCAATGCGTACCAGCGTTGTTTGTTTTCCGGATTTTCAGACATGGGCATACCCTGGGGACACCTCCGCATGGGTGCGGTTGTCAATCGATGAAATAATTGTGTCGGAATACGACTCTTGTCTCATGTACATCCCTACGATAGGGCCTGCGCATTTTTTCCTGTCGAACGCAAAGATACGAATTTTTCCCGCTCCGTCAACTCCGTTGCCATGCCGGGAATAGGCTATTCCGCCCGCGTAACAAACAATAAAGGACACAAAAAGGGCTGGATATTCCAGTTTTGCACCTCTTTATGTCCTTATTTCTTGCCGATACGCACTAAATAGCGTATACCTTGCGTTGTTTTACGATGCAAATATAGCTCTTTATTTTTAAATCCAAAATATCCGGCAAAAGATTTTCCCGGATCGTGGTTGTTTTTGTCCTTTCTCGGCCAGCTTTCCCCGGGGGCGGATTCGGCCGGGAATTCCGGCGCCTGCGGCCTGCGGCTACCTGAATACGGTGAATTTCTCGTTCCACTGGCCGCGCACCGTATCGTAATAATACCTCCATACGGGTGTCCGGAGCACTTCGCGCAGCCGCCAGCGGTTCCGGTACGGGCCGGAGAGTTTGCGCAACAAGCGCGGCAGGGGTTTGTCCGGCATCGGCGACAGGGTGAGTACCTCCTCCATGAACCGTCCGAGCATCCCCGCTTCGCATTCCGGGCCCGGAACCTCCGCCCCGAGGTATTCCACGGCGGCGGCCGTCATCAGGTCGGCGAACCTGTCCATGCGGTAGTCCTCCATCGCCGTGCGGAACAGTGCATGGTCGATCTCGTCCCAATGCCGTGTCAGGAAACATGCCCAGTCGCAGAGGTGCCGCAGCACAATTCCTTCCTTCTGGAAATGCACGGCGGCATGGCGTATCAGGAATATGGCGTTGAATGTCGCCCGGGGTGCCTGTATGCCCGGCGCCAGGCCGTGCGTGCCCTCCTTCTCCAGCAACCGCACCAACACGGCGTTCAGCTCCCGCTCCGTCCTGTTGCGGCGCACGTTGAGTATTGTCCTGTGGTTTTCTATCAGCACCCCGTTCCAGATGTATTCCGAATGCTTGGGGACGTCGAAATAGAGGTGTGCCCTGATCTCATGCAGGACGCGGTCGCCCTTGTCCGACTCGCCGTAAAGGTAAATGTCGATGTCACCGCATTCCCGGTGCTCCGGGATGGGGTAGTCGCGGCTCAGTCCGAGCCCTTTGAGCAGCAACATGCGGAGTCCCTCTTCGGAGAACCGCGCCGCGAGTTTTGAGGCCGTTTGCTGCTGGTGGCGGTACCTTTCCTCCAGTTTCTCGGCCGACAGCGCCCAGCGTATGCGGGTTTCGCGCGGCGGTTGCTGTGCTGCGGGCAGCCGGCATATGCCGTCCCACACGACGGCGCTCAGCCCGTGGTCGGCGGCCATGCGGTAAATCCGCTCCCACGATCCCGGCGTGACGGCGGTGTCGGCGGTATCGCTTACGGGGGCGGCCCCGAGGCCCGCTCCGCTGCGTACCAGCCGGATGAAATAAAGGGTATCCTTGTCCAATGGCATTGAAAGGTTTTGTCGTCCGATAGTGCCGCAAATATACGACAATCTTGCGAATAATCAATCATGCAGGGAATTGCGGTTTGCAGCCACGAAAAAACGGCCGCCTTGAACAAGGCGGCCGTTCTCCGTGATCCCGCTGGGGTTATATTTTGCTATTGAGATATAGCGCTTTATATCTTATTTTGCAGAGTTGTAACGCATTATTTGTAACGCATCATGGGTTAAACTGACGGTTTTTCAAATTTATACTCAATATGCTCCTGTTCAAATATGTCTATTAATTGATCTTCTGTCAACACTTCGATGTGGGCAGCGCCGCTGTTGTTTAATTCGGCAACCTTTTCCATTTTCTGTGGGCCCGGCATTTCCCCGCATACCACATAGTCGGTCTTTTTGTTAATTGCTGCTCGTATATTGGCTCCGCATTTTTCTAAAATAGTCCGGAGTAGTTCCCTTTCAATAAAATTATGAAATACCCCTGTTGCAACAATATTTTTGCCAGCGAAAAACGAACAAACCGGGATTTCTACTCCCGCAACCATATTGTTTATTTCAGCTTTTAGTTGTTCCTCCCTCTCTTTTTTTCTTTCAGCGGGCGTTTTTCTGGCTAATTCGGTTAGTTTGATGTATAGCTGAGCACATGCCGTTGCATCCGCAAGCACCTCATGATGATTCGTAAGCTCTATGCCGTAGTCTGCGCAACACACATCAAGGGGCAAGCCGGTGAGGTTGTAGGTGCAATGCCATTTATTTACCTGCGGTATTGGCAGCCCATATACTTCAAGGGAATTATATAATACGGATCGGTCGAAAGAAACATTATGTGCCACCACGTTGTTGTTATTCAACATATCGTAAATTTGTTTGTGATACGCTACAAGGGTCGGCTCATTCTCTGTTTGGCTTGGAAATATTCTGTGTATGGCAATATTCTGTCTGTCATATTGGTTGTCTGGGGGCTGACATATAAAACTAAACCTATCAATTATTTCCCCATTTTTAACATGCACAATAGCCATTGAACAAGCGGAATTACGCTTTTTTGTCGCAGTTTCAAAGTCGATTGCGCAAAACTCGTCAAAATAATAATCTGAACGCATAGAAAATAGAATTAGGATGGCAGGATCGGGTTATAATGTATTTTTAGATATTCCGCCCTTCACGAGGTAGAGGCGCAGAATGTCGGTCTTTTCTATTTCGAACGGGTCGAATTCTTTGTTTTCGGACACGCATAGTATGCGGGCGGGGTCGGAACCTTTGCGCAGGTATTTGACCATCCTGTTACCGCTCTTCGTTACTACAAGGTACACGTTGCCGAAGTCAATGAAACTCTCCCGCCACTCTTTCAAAATGATGATCTGACCGCTCTTGTAAAGCGGAACCATAGAATCGCCGTACAAGTTCACGGCATCGGTACAGTCGCGGAATTCAGGAATCGACAAACTGATATATTTATCCGTCACCATATCGTCGAATTGCTGCACACCGCCGGCTGTCGCATCGACATCAACCCAGTAACGAATGTTATTGTGTTCAACGATGGATTTATCTGCGGTTGATTCTCCAGTTTTTTCCTCTGAAAACATTGTAGTGTCCCACAAGGTGTTTGATTTAATTAAATCAAACTTGTCGCTGGGGACGGGCCTTGTTCCAGCACATAAAGCCGTGATAAAAGCTGAGGATACGCCCAAATACTCGGCAATATCCTTTTTCTTTAATCTATTTTTGCTTATAAAATATTCAAAATCAGTTCGTTCATTCATTGATGAATATTTTTTGATTAAAATATTAATCGTTTTTCTTGCTGTTTGGTTAAATATGATTTATATTTGCATTGTGTTAATTAAGATATACCGCAAAGGTACGACGTAATTAACGCAATGTAAATAGCAAATATATATAAAAAAATCTACGAAAGCGCAAATTGGAAATGGAAATCCCTACAACTCTATCATTCAAAAAGGGGCTGCGAGAAGCCAAATATGGCGACGTCCCGGCGATCAGGGCTTCTATTATGGCCGCGCTGGGTATCACGAGCCGCCAGGCGTATGCGAACCGGCGCGACGGAAAAGTCGGCTATTCGGTCGACGACGTACGGTGTGTGGAGGCTGCATTCGCGGCCTACGGAGTAACTGACCCGTGGGGTGAATAGTCATGAAAACCGATGCGATTTTATCGAAGGCCGAGGCCCGGGTCGCCCGGGCGTACGTGGACGGGCTGATCGGAAAGGAGATCGCCGACAGGCTGTGCATATCCTATAATACGGTCATCCGGCATACGCAAAATATCTACGAAAAGATCGGCCGGCGGTCGGTGAATGCACTGGTTGCATGGTGGTTTTGCGAAAATTTCAATATCGACCTTCGAGAGGTCGGACGCCGCATCGGCGCTACGTGCCTGTTGTTGCTATTCTGCACCTACACTTTCTGCGGCGGCGATTACGAACGCGCGACGCGCCGGGTGCGCCGCGGACGGCGGAATGAATATGAATACATAATCGAGGAATGATATGCTGACATTGACCGAAATAGACATGATCGCCGAACGTGTGGTGCGCATGATGAAGCCGGCCGACGAGATTATGAATATCGAACGGGCCGCGGAATACCTCGGAACGACGACCGACGCCTTGTCGAAACGGGTGGAGCGGCGTCAGGTGCCGTTCCACAAGCAGGGCAAGTTATTGTATTTTTCCCGTAACGAATTGAACGAACATTATTTGAGAGACAAGGACATGGTTGCGGCGACGACGGGAAACCTGTACGGGCGCCGCCGAAAATAAACCCTTTGCTAAATGGGATTGTGATTTTGCTAATGGCATTATGCCGGGGCGATGGCCTGCCGTGAGGCCCGCGATCGCTTTTTTTTCGATGAAATTACTATGGACGAAATATACCACAAGCGATGGCGCCCGGCGGACGTGCGCAAGTTGTCAGAATTATATGCGGCGGGACGGCCGCCCGAGGAGATCGCCGGGGAACTGGGACGTAATGTCCGGGCTGTGAAAAGCAAGGTGTGGCGCCTCGGACTGCGGAGGAAACAGATCGCCCGCGAGGCGCGGCGCAAACTCGATTGTATGCCAAACCCTTTTGGATGGATGAAATAACACTTTATATCATGAGGAATATTGTTGTGGTTGATATTGACGGCACCCTGTCCGTCGTCGGCGAACGCCGAAAATACATTGCCGGGGAACCGAAGGATTGGGCGCGGTTTTACGCCGACAAGTTCGACGACGATCCGATCCCGGAAGTCTGCGACTTGGTGCGGGAGCTTACGAAAACCTATTCGATCTTATTCTGCACCTCGCGGAGCGAGTGCGCGCGTCAGCAGACGCAACTGTGGCTGCACCGGCACTTGGGGATGTCTCCGCAGGACTACACGCTGATTATGCGTGCGCCTGCGGACGAGCGCCCGGATGTGGTATCGAAGATCGACACCTTCACGGCCGAAACGACGCCCGAGGAACGCAACGCCGTATCCTTCGTCCTGGACGATAGCGAGGCTATGGCCGTGGCGTGGAAAACAGCGGGGTATACGTGCCTTCATGTAGTTGTAGGGGATAGATAATATGGCCGGATACCTGAAAATACCGCGCGACTTGTTCAATTCGGACGAGTGGAAAGAACGCCGCGTTTTCGGCAAGATCGAGGCGCAGGTCGACCTGCTGCAGATGGCGGCCTATGTCGACGGGCGGGTGGTTCACTGTGCGACACGGGACGTGGTGTTGCAACGCGGCCAACTGCTTACGACGATGCGTTTCCTGGCCGACCGGTGGGGGTGGAGTGTCGCGACGGTGTACCGGTATTTGCAGTCGCTGAGAAACAACAACCGAAACAACATCCGAATACAGATTGAAACGGCTGTCGAAACAGGCAGGACGCTCATAACTATTTGTGATTATAGTAAATGGGATTTGGATGGCGTGACAAATGAAACAACCGATGCAACACCTTTTGAAACAGCCTGTGAAACACCGGATGAAACGCTATCAGAAATAAAGTATAGTAATACAGGGGAGATACAGGATAGAGAAAGCACTATATCACAGTTGGTAAGTGACTTTAAAATCGCGTGCGCACGTGCGGATACGCGCGAGGATGCCCGGCGCATCCACCGCGAGCTGTGGCGGGCCGGATGCTGGGACAAATCGTCGGAGGTGTGGAAGTCCCTCGGGAAGGAATACCAGTTCCTCGTCATGGTATGGATGTATTACCCCGACTTGCAGATGAAGATAGACGCGCCCCTGATAACGTGGCAATCCCGCGATTTGGTCGGGCACTATAAGCCCGGCGATTTGATGCGTACGGTGGAGGCTATGGCCAACAAGAAAGGCATCGAAAAAACAGTTGCCTCCGTCCACCGGACGCTGAGGATATGGCTGCGTCAGGATTGGGAGATAAACGGCCGAAAGGACAAACGAGAATAGCTATGTTCAAGCGTACGAAACAACCCACGCCGAGACAAATGGTTTTGCGTGTTGTCTACGACATCCAGACACGCAAACGTGCAGCCCGGATAGAGCCCGACCATGCGCTGCTGATCGGCGACAGAATCTACCTTCACGTTTCGCAGGTTCTGACGCCCGAAGGCTTCAAGCGGATCGTGGACAAACTCGTGGCCGATGGAATAATTCTTCGCGGCGACACCGCGCGGGACACGTACATTCGGATAGCCGATTACGATAGCGTCGCAAGCTGCTATAATGACGCCCCGCGACGCCAGTCTCCTCAGTTAACCTTTAACGAACGATAAAATGAAAGTCATAGTAACCTTTTCGGGTGGGAAAGACAGCTGCATGAATTATTACGGATTATGCGAATAGGTTTGGTTGACATAGACGGTCACAACTTCCCGAACCTCGCACTGATGAAGCTGTCAGCGTGGCATAAATCGCAGGGTGATTCGGTGGAGTTCGCCGACCCGATGTTCGGTCGCTACGACCGGGTTTACATGTCGAAGGTTTTCACTTTCACGCCCGATTGTCCGGACATCTACCATTGCGAGGTGATCCGGGGCGGGACGGGATTCCGGGACTATACGACGGTATTGCCCGGTGAGATCGAGCATATTTGCCCGGATTATTCGCTGTACGGAGTAAATGAAGCCTACGGATTCCTTACCCGCGGCTGTCCGAACCGCTGCCCGTGGTGCATTGTTCCGCACAAAGAAGGAGCCATCCGGCCCGCGTCTCCGCTACGGGAGTTTATCGGCGACAAGCGCCGGGCTGTATTGCTCGATAACAACGTGCTGGCATCGGACTTTGGGCTGGAACAGATCGAGGAAATAATCCGCATGGGCATCGCGGTTGATTTCAACCAAGGGCTGGATGCCCGGAGGGCGTGCGATGATCCCTACATCCTCGACCTGCTGGCGCGGGTGAAGTGGATTCAGCATATTCGGTTCGCCTGCGACCGGATGTCCCAACTGGAGGCGGTTACAAAGTGTGTCAAAGAGTTGGGACGCCGAGGTATCAAGCCATATCGCATTTTCGTCTACTGCCTGATACAAGATGTCGATGAATCATTGGAGCGGATCAACGCCCTGCGTAAATTGAAAGTCTGCCCGTTTGCCCAGCCTTACCGGGATTTCGATAATAACATTGAGCCGACGAAAGAGCAAAAACGGCTGGCGCGTTGGTGTAACCACAAGGCAATTTTAAAGAGTGTTGAATTCAAAAACTACAAATTATGACAGACCAAGTAACGAGCATCGAGCAGTCGAAGCGGCTGATCGAGCTGGGTGTGCCCGCAGAGAAGGCGAGTATGGTATGGTGGCCGGTAGCTGAATATACTGGGAAAGGGTTTGAGATGAAACTAACGGGTGAGTATGATCTGTACTCCAAAGACAGGGTATCTCCCCAATACCAAAATGTTATATTTAAGGCCTTCACGGTCGCCGACCTGCTGAAAAAGGTGCTTCCGAATGTGATTCAGGACGCCCACAACACTTACGAACTGACACTGAAAGCAGTGGTTGGCGGTGGATGGAGATTCTGTTACACCCCCGTACTTACCCCATTAGAAGCCGATAATATTGGAGATGAAATGGGCGATAACCTGATAGAACTTCTGTGCAACCGTATTGAGTGGATAGTGTCTAACGGATATGGTTTGAACCTATGAAACTACCTATCGAAGTTCACAACAAGTTGATCCCGTTCAAGGGATTCAGCTGGGTAACATGGCTTTTGTGGTCTTTTACCCGGAAGCCGATGGCGTGGAGCATGGACGAGACTACGCGCCGCCACGAGGGGATTCATTGCTGCCAGCAGATTGAGTTGTCCGTGTTGTTTGCGGCAATCCTCTTACCTGTCGCCATCAACTACTCGTTCGCCTGGTGGGGCTGGGCGCTTACGGTGGTCGGCATTCTATTCGCCGGATGGATTTGCTACGGCATATCGTGGCTGGTCGAGGTGATTATCCCTCCCTATCCGGGCGCGTACTACTACACCTGCTTCGAGACCGAGGCGTACAACCATGAGGATGATCCGGACTACTTGAAGCGGCGCATACCGTTCTGGGGCTGGATTTCCTGCATACCAAATCGGAAAGTAAAACACAAAAGATAACCAACCATGAAAACACTTTATCTCTGGGTTTCAGGCAAAGGCTGGACACCCTTTCAGTACAACGAACTTTCTGAATTAGCCGCCGAATTTGAGGCGCGCAATATCAAACTGGGCAACGGGTGCGAACTGGGCAACGGGTGCGAACTGGGCAACTTGTGCGAACTGGGCTACGAGTGCAAACTGGGCGACTTGTGCGAACTGGGCAACGGGTGCGAACTGGGCAACAGGTGCGAACTGGGCAACGGGTGCGAACTGGGCTACGAGTGCAAACTGGGCAACTTGTGCGAACTGGGCAACGGGTGCAAACTGGGCAACAGGTGCAAACTGGGCAACTTGTGCGAACTGGGCAACTGGTGCAAACTGGGCGACGGGTGCGATGTTCCGAAATCGCTATTTATAAGCGCATCTCGTCATACAGTATCCTATTGGGGTGAGGATGTTATTCAAATAGGATGCAAACGCTACACCATTTCCGAATGGCAGAAGCATTTCCGAAAAATTGGCGAGGCCGAAGGCTATAGTACCGAGCAGATGGAGGAATACAAAGGGTATATAGACCTGATCGCTGCAATGCACAAGACGTGGGCGTTACACTAAAACATCCTAACCATGAAAAGCGAAAAAGCAAAACAATATTTGTTGAAAGTGGTAACACCGATAGCGATGATGTATCCCGATTGTCCGGGAGAATGCGATATTAAGCTAATAGAGGCAAAACGGGCTATCGAGCTTGCCGAGCAGGAGGCCGAGGAGCGGATGCGACGGAAAGCAGTGGAGGCATTTGATGACATGTGGATCAACGGCGGCGAGCCAGATTATGAATATCAGAGAAAGAGGTTTATCCGAAAACTAACCAAGAAATGAAAACCAAACTACTGCGCCGACTGAGGAAGGAGACGCTCACAGAATGCCCCTGCGAGGAATTACAGGCATATGCAGAATATGTTGGATGGAGCTATAACAAAACACGCAGGCGCATCCAGGCGAAAAAGAGGGATTACATTCTTCGCCGGGTTGCGGAGCTAAAACGGAGGAGAAAATGAAAATGCGAATATATGTCGTAAACAGATGGCGGAATCCGGGCTGCGGTCATTTTATACTGCTCGGCCTGAGTAAATTTTGGTTCAGACCAAGTAGCTATAAATTGTCGGTTCACCTCTTCGGAATTGAGATCGCCGCCAAGATCGACAGAGTAAACAACCTAAAACAAGAATAACCATGCAGAAGATAATGTTTAACGACCGCTACGGACTGACGGATGCGGTCATCGAGGGGCGACAGACCATGACGAGGAGGCTGGTTAGCGATAGGTTGTGGGAAATATGGACGGATTACGATGACTTTTGTAATTCGGTAATAGGTGGTATTGCGCGTGGTGGCACAAGTGTTTCGCGGGAATACTACCATGAATGCGACTTTTTCAAAGACAAATGCCGCTACAAAGTCGGCGAGGTCGTGGCCGTGGCGCAGAGCTATGAGCAGATCGGCGCAAACCCGCAACATTACATATCCCGCCCCGACATTGATGGCTATCAGATTATTTCCACGTGCCCGGGCTGGCGAAACAAGATGTTCGTCCGTGCCGAATTGATGCCTCACCAAATCCGCATCATCAGAATCCGTTGCGAGCGCTTGCAGGATATTCCGGACGAGGACTGTATGAAAGAAGGGGTGGTGGATGTGACCTACTTTAAGACCGGAGGACGTCCATACGAATTATTTGCTTTGCCGGGGCATGAGTACGAGGAAACATTCAATACACCCAGACAAGCCTTCGCTGCGCTTATCGACAAGGTGTCCGGCCGTGGAACATGGGATCGGAACCCGTGGGTGGTGGCTTACGAATTCGAACTTGTAAAATAGCAATGAGTATGAATATATTTAAGATACGCTTGGGGAAATGCTGGTGTCACGAGCACACCGCAGGCCATAGATATTTGGAGGTATGGCTATTTGGACGCCTCTATGAAGTATTCAGATACAGAGGGGCGTGCAAAGATTGCGACGCTCCGTTTTGAAAAAATAGCGAGATTCTCGCAAAATCTCGAAAAACTGAAATAAATATGAAAGATTTTGACTTAAAGGCCGCCAAAGCAGGTGCGGCGGTGTGTATACGAAGCGGAGAAAACGCGCGTATTATATGTTACGACAAGAAAGACATAACTCCGTGTCTCAATAATCGCATTATTTATCTGGCTGATTATGACGGATGTGAACGGATGTACTCTTGTTGTAGTGATGGAAGATATACGGCGTGTGGAGAGGATGAGGCAGACCTGATGATGCGCGACGACGACTATGCCGAGAAGCTGGCGCGGGGAGAGTACGGGAATCACATCCACGAAGCCACCGAAAAGGTAGATCCAACTATTAAGGAAAACTTAACAGTTGACCGGGAGCGCTTGAGGCGCGAGCTATCCGAAAAGATTATGGTGGCAATGATTAGAGAATTGGCGGGGAAATCCCCGCATAGCACCAGCAGTAACATTACAGTATACGAAGCTATGGCAGCCGATGCCGTATCATACGCCGATGCCCTCCTTGAAGAGCTGGAGAAAACGGAGAAGAAATAGATATGCCAACCATCCCCAAGCCGACCCGGCGCGGCTATCTTCCGCCGAGGATCACACAAGGCCGACGTCTGCACGATAACGGTGAATTCTATCGGTCGACCCGATGGCGGCGGCGCCGGCTTCAAAAACTCGACGCGGATCCGCTTTGCGAGGAGTGCAAACGGCGCGGTCTTGTTACCCCGGCCACGGTGGTCGACCATATTGTACCGATTAACGAAGGGGGCGCAGCTATGGATATGGACAACCTGCAAAGCCTTTGCGACAAATGCCATAACCGGAAGAGCGGTATCGAGGCTCACAAATCAAGACAATGAAAACAAGTGCAACGATTAACCAGGTCATCGCCGAATGGTTGGCGAACATAGATGTAATGGCTACGACCCGCAGAAGCTATGGTGCGAAGGTACAGTTATGGTTCCGCTGGCTGCATGGCCGAGGGTGCGATCCTCGGATGCCGCGCCGCGTCGATCTGCTCAGCTACAAACAGGATTTGGAAGCACAGGGGAAAACGGCGCTGACTGTCGACAGCTACGTGACGGCGGTGCGGTTGTTCTATAAATACTGCAAGCAGCGCGGGTACTATGACAGCATCGGCGATGGTATACGTTCCTCTGTGCGTTACAAAGGGCATCGCAAGGGACGGCTTATTGCTGCCGATGCTGCACGCCTGTTGGATTCTATCGACGTGACGACCAGGAAGGGCAAACGCGACAAACTGATGATCGCACTGATGTTGCTGTTGGCGCTTCGTACCTGCGAGGTCGAGCGGATCAACATAGAAGATTTCGACCGCACGGAAGATGGCATCCCGATCCTGTATATTCAGCGTAAGGGACGACATGAGAAGGTCGAAGCGATGGCTTTGCCGGACAGCATCGTCGAATTGTTCACGGATTATATCGCAGATCGGGATTTGAAGCCGGGCGAAGCGTTGTTCGTCGGCGAGAACCGAAAGGTGCCGCAGCGGTTGTTGCGCACCTCGATCAGCCAGATCGTGCACGAACGACTGGCGGCAATAGGGATCAACCGGCCCGATATAACGGCGCATTCGTTACGCCACACATGCGCTTCGATGATGGTTGAGGCCGGGGCCGACCTTGAGACCGTACGCGATATGCTCGGCCACACGACGACGAACACGACACGTATTTATGCGCAGGAAGTACACGCCCGAATGCTGCTTCGCAACTCGCCGTCGAAACTGGTGGAAAAAGCGATAAAACAGTTCCAGCGCGTCGGGCGGTGCGGTGTGTATATATAATTACTTCCGTGATATATATGATACTGTATTGTGTCATAAATTGACACAAACCTTCACGAGCAAAAACTATGAGTTAATGCGATAAAATATTGAAACATAGTGCGGAAGGGTAGGGGGTCGGAATCACGACAGGGTGGCCGCGACACAACCGCCCCCACAATCTTCTGCACACACGTCCAAAATCTGAAAACTTTTTGAGTGAAATTATGGGAAGGAAACCGATCCCCGATGCAAAAAAATCCTTGCAGGGAACGTTGAAAAAATGCCGGATGCAGGAAGCCTCGACGCCGACCACCGGGGTATGCAAGCCGATCACCAAGACCACAGCGCCGCCGTGGCTCACGGACAAGGCCCGCAGGATATATGGCGATACGGCAAAAATGCTTATCACGTGGCGCGTGCTGACGAAACTCGACCTGCCCCTGTTGGCTGCGTATGCGGCGGCCTATGCCAACCTGATCGCGGCAAACGATGATATAGCGGAGTATGGGTATTTTGTTACGACGCACACCGACAAGGGCGTGACGCGCACGCTGCATCCGGCTGCCAAAATGTTCAAGGATTCGTTGGATACGGTCAACAAGATCGGGGCGCAGTTCGGGTTGTCGCCCGTTTCCCGTCGGAGTTTCGACGCGGCCGCGGGCGGCAGGAAAGAGGAACCGAAGAAGGAGGAAGATCAGTTTGCAGAGTTTTTCAAATGACAAGAGTGAAGAAGATACATCCGGCCGAACAATATGCCGCCGACGTCCTGTCCGGCCGTGTCGTTGCGTGCAAGTATATACGGCAAGCGGTAGAGCGCTATTACAGGGATTTGGATCAGGCTGTGGAAAAGGGATGGTATTTCGATGCGCGTGCAGCGGAACGCTGTATCAACTTCATCCAGTCGTTGAGGCATATCAAAGGCGAGTGGGCCGGTCGGCCGATCACGCTGGAGCCGTGGCAGCAGTTCGTGCTCTGGAACGTGTTCGGCTTTCGCCGCTCGGCGAACGGCTACCGTCGCTTCAAGGAGTTCTATTTGGAGGTTGCCCGCAAGAACGGCAAAACGACGTTGCTGGCGGGGATCGGGTTGTATATGCTTTTCGCCGACGGTGAGGCCGGGGCCGAGGTCTACTCGTGCGCAACGACGCGCGACCAGGCACGCGAATGTTTCGGTGCGGCGCAGCAGATGGTCGAAAAATGTACGCTTTCGAAGCGGGCGAAAGTGTTCCGTTCTGCCGGCGGTTCGATCGTTTACGAAAACAACGGGTCGGTATTCAAACCGCTGTCGTCCGATGCCAAGACGCTCGACGGTAAAAATGCCTCCTGCACGATCCTTGACGAGTTCCATGCCCACCGAACCGACGAGGTGTACGCGGTCATGAAGTCGTCCATGGGTGCGCGCCGGCAACCGCTGATGTGCATTATCACGACCGCAGGTTTCAACCTTGCGTCTGCATGTTACACCTACCGCACGAGTGCGTTGAAATTGCTGTCCGGAATCATCGAGGACGACACGCTGTTCGTCATGATCTACACGCAGGACAAGCGCGAGGAGCTGGCCGATCCGGGTATGTGGTATAAGTCCAATCCGTGCTACGGAGCCTCCGTGATTCCCGAATACCTGGTCGAACAGTATAACAACATCCGTACGAAACCCGAGCAGGAAACGAACATCCTGACGAAGAACTTCAATATGTGGGTGCAGGCCGCGGACACGTGGATCAACGACGAGGTTTGGCGCGCCTGCAAAACCACGACCGACCCGGCGACGCTGGCCGGTTGCACCTGTTACGGCGGCCTCGACCTGGGGGCCGTCAACGATTATTCGTCGTTTGCGCTGGAATTCCACGAGGGCGGCAGGACGCAGGTGCTTGTCTGGTTTTGGATTCCCGAGGAAAAGTACCGCAGCCGGCAGGAGATGTTGCGCGAGAATATCAATATCGAGGTTTGGCAGCGACAGGGATATATCGCCGTCACGCCGGGTAATGTCACCGACTACGACGCGATCCGAGCCGATATAAACAGGATTGCGGGGCAATACAACATCGTCAAGATCGGGTACGACCGATGGAACTCGTCGCAACTGGTCATCGACCTGCTGGCCGACGGGCTTCCGATGGACGGTTTCCAGCAGTCGATAGCCAACATATCGCCCCCGACAAAGGATTTCGAACGGCTTGTGCGGCTCGGAGAGTACGAACACTTCGACAACCCCGTGCTGCGGTGGCAGATGTCCAATGTCGTCGTCTACCGCGATGCCAACGACAATATAAAACCCTTGAAGAACAAGAGCCCCGAGAAGATCGACGGCATCGTCGCCGCGATCATGGCGCATGGTGAATACATGAGCGCACTGCGCGATCCGGAAACTCCGTCCGTGTACGAAAGCCGCGGCTTGAGAACATTCGATTAATCAAAATATACGACTATGAAAGAACCAACCAATCCAGCAACCACACGGCTCGACGCCAACACCTCGCGTTTTATCTCCACCCCGGCGGGATTCTATGACCGTTATATCCTCCTCCTGGCGTATTACGAAACGAACGAGCAGGCATACGAAGCGACCGAGCGGCAATATGCCGAGATCGTAGGGCGCCGCCGCTTCAAAGGCTACGAAAGTTTCAAAAGTTCGTACAGCCAGTGGGGCAAACGCCGCTCGGGCACCCCTCGCAGACGGCGTTAGGAGGCCGATTTGTTAAAAAGTTAATGCCGTTAACCTGCGAAAGTTAACGGCATTAACCTTTTTTCCGAAAATTGTTTCCGAACCTTTGTATAGCAAAAACGCCGTACATGGGAATTGTCAGAAACATAATCGCGCGCGCCGCGCTCCGCTTCGGGATTCCGGTCTTTTACGAACGCCGGATGTTTAACACGATGGGGGGCGATGCCAACGTAGATACGGACTTCGCATTGAAAATATCGACGGTTTGGTCGTGCGTCGACCTGCTGTCGGGTGCTATGTCCACGCTGCCGCTGCATGTCAAGGAGCGAACCGATAGCGGCCGTCGTGTATTGTACGACCATCCGGTCGCCCGGCTGCTGATGAAGCCGAACCCGAAGATGAACGGGGTGATATTCCGGCGGGCGATGATGACTTCGGTGTGCCTTCGGGGGAATGCCTACGCCTTCATTACCGCACGGGATGCGATGCAACGGCCGACGCGGCTCGATTTCGTGCTGCCGTGGAACGTGTCGCTGTGGGAAGGCGATGACGACATCTACTACACCATAGCCGGCAATGAGGCGAAGATTCCGAGCCGTGACGTTATCCACCTGAAAGGGTTGTCGATGAACGGGCTGTTGGGACTGTCGCCGATCCGCCAGCACGCCGACCTGCTCGAAACCTCGGGCAACTCGCTCGACTTCGCCCGCTCGTTCTATAAGAACGGATGCCGGACGACCGGGGTGTTTAAAAAAGACAAGACACTGAGCGACGAAGCGTATGAACGCTTGCGGAGACAACTCGCAGAGCAGTATTTCGGTGCGAAAAATGCCGGAAAACCGCTGCTGCTGGAGGATGGTTTGGACTATACGGCTATCACCATCCCGCCCGAGGACGCACAGTTCATCGCCACGCGCCTGCAATCCGTGGACGAGATCGCGGCGATATTCCGTGTCCCGCCCCACATGGTCGGCAACCAAAGCCATTCGACGTACAACAACAACGAGCAACAGAACCTCGAACTGTATAACCTCACGTTGCGGCCCTGGATCGTCAACACCGAGGCCGAGTTCAACGACAAACTGCTGCGCGAGGATGAGAAGGGACGCACCTATATCGACATCGACGCAAAGGGTTTGCTGCGGGCCGACACAGCAGCGCGGACAGCCTTCTACAAGGAAATGTTCTATATCGGGGCGATGAACCCGAACGAAATCCGGGCCAGCGAGGACATGGACGGATACGAGGGCGGCGACCAGTTCTACCACCAGGCGAATATGGAGCCCGTGACCGGAAAATCTCAAAACAATGAAACAGAATAACGAAAAAGCAATCAATCGGCTGCTGCGGCGCTCGGTGCCCGTCACGGACTTGTGTGTCGAGCAGCGGGGCGAGGGTGAGGAACCCTCGCGGCGGATCAGCGGTTACGCAGTCCGTTTCAACGAATGGTCTAAACCCTTCTGGGGGGAATGGGTCGAAATGATCGACCCACAGGCGTTCGACGGATGCGATATGTCCGATGTACGCATGTGCACGGATCATGGTACCGACTGCGTGGATGTGCTCGCACGTTACCGCGACGGGGCGGGGACACTGAGCATCGAGATCGACGCCGTAGGTGTCAAATTCTCCTTCGAGGCCCCGACGACGACGCGCGGCAACGACATCCTGGAGCTGGTGCGCCGCGGCGACATCAACGAGTGCAGTTTCGCGTTCGTCGTGGCCGAGGACAGCTGGTCATGGAAAACCGCGAACGCTTCGCAGCAGTACGACCAGCGCGTCGTAAAACGAATCGCAAAGTTGTACGATCTGTCGATCGTCATTGTCGGGAAATACGATAACACGTCCGCCGTAGCGGAACGGGATGCCGTCGACGAACTTCGCACGGAGGCAACCCGGACGGCGCATAAAAGCCTCGAAGTCGTACGGGCCCGCGATTTCCTGGCTTCCGAACTCGAAAACTTTTAACACCTTCAAAACTATGAAAAGCATTAAAGAATTGAAAGAGGAGCGGTCGGCGCTCCACGAAAAGATGCACGAGATCGTGCAGACCGCCGAGCAGCGGAGCGACACGGCATTCACGGCCGAGGAGCAGGCGCAGTACAACGAATACCGGACGCAGTACGACGCCCTGTCGGAACGCATCGCACGCCTCGAAGCCGACGAGCAGCGTGCGGCCGAGCTGGCCCGCCCCGTGTCGACCGCATTGGGCAAGGGTGCCGATACCGAAGAGACCCGTGCCGAGAAGCGCAACGAAGAGCTGCGTGCAGCCTTCCTCGATGTGTTGTCGGGACGCAAGACCCGCAACGACCTGACACAGGAGGTGCGCGACGGCCTGTTCCTCGGTGCGTCGAACAACCAGATCGTCGTGCCGAAGTTGGTGATGAGCAAGGTGACGATGGCGCTCAAGAGCACCGGCACCTTCCTCAATGCGGTAGATTTCGTCATTACCCAAACGAGCGATTCCTACGTCCTGCCGACCTACGACGCTACGGGTGACGAGCTGGTGCGCGTGAAAGAGGGTAGCAAGACGTCCGACGATTCGTCGAACAAGTTCGGCGGCACGGAGATCAAGGCCTACGACTACAACACCAAGATTCAGAAAATCCACGTCAACCTGCTCAAGACGTCGGGCGTCGATGTGGAGGCCGTCGTCGTCGAGGCGATCGCGCAGTGCATCCGCCGCGGCTTGAACAAACTTGCGACGATCAGCGGAACGGGTACCGACGACATTACGGCACTGCTGAGCAGCGCACCTACCGGGGTGACGACCGCCAGCAAGGACGCCGTGACCTACGACGAACTCGTCGATATGGTCGCCAGCGTAGACGGCGCCTATGCGGATTCGTGGATCATGTCGCGCAACACGCTGCTGAACATTGCGAAGATCAAGACCACGGACGGATCGCCGATCTTCCTCAAGGACGTAAACACCGGGGCCATCACCCACATCCTCGGCCATCCCGTGGTCATCAACAACGACATGCCGCAGATCGGTACGGCCGAGGCGAAGGTCATTGCCTTCGGCGACCCGAAGGCCTACCACCTGCGTATGGTGGACGGCGTGCGTATGACCGTATTCTACGAGAAGTACGCCGACGAGAACATGATCGGTATCATGGGGCACATCCTTGCGGACGGCAAGCTGAACGATGCGGGCACGCACCCGATCAAGGTACTCGCACTCGCTTCGGCATAACAGGGGACGGCCATGACAAAGAACCGGAAGCAAAAGGAGTATCCGCGCCACCTGATCGAGCGGATCGCCGCCGAGCAGATGCGGGTGGTGCCCGAGGACGGTGAATTGTACGACAATGCGATCCGCAACCTGTATGCGGCGTTCGATATTGCCGAGCAGTACACCAACAGGATCATCGTGCGCAGCGTCGTGACGTTCGGCCTGGCCGCATTGGCGTCGCTGGTGGATATTCCGACCGCTCCGGTTCTGTCCGTGGCCTCGATACGGTATTACGATGCCGACGACGTTTTGCAGACACTCGACAGCGGGAATTACGAACTGGTCGCGTCGGAACACAGTACGTCTGTCGAGTTTTTCCGCATCCCTGAATTGTCGTCGCGCCGCAAGCGCAACCGCGTACTGATCGAAACCGTATGCGGGTACAGCGACTACGAGGATGCCGTGACGCGCGAGCCCCTGGATGCCGGCGGGATCGTCCTGCCGGGAAACATCGAGGCTGCCGTGCAGCTTCGGGCGGGAACGTTGGCCGAGGCTGACGGCGACGCGATCATCGGCCGCACCATCGGAGCGCTTCCCCTCACCGTCGAAAGATTGTTGAACCCCTACCGCATGGCGCCCTATGGCTGGCAAGATTAAAATTCTGCTGCTGAAACCCGCGGTTCGGCAGGATAGCACCGGCGAGCTGGTGGGCGATCCGACGCCGTGGCGTCATTTCTGGGCGACAAAAACCGAGAACGGCGGCCGTGCCAACCTGTATGCCTCGCGCATCGTCCATGAGAACAGCGTCGTATTTTCGGTGCCGTACAACAAGGGGATCACTCCCGACATGCTCGTCGAGGTCGACGGGGAACGTCGCCCTATCGAGGCCGTCTACGAAGAAGGATTCCGGAAAACGACACATATACTTATCACCAAAACCGATATTGACAACAATGCCGGATATTAAGATCGAAGGGTACAAGGAAGCCGTACAGGTTTTCGTGCAGCTCGCCGAGCAGATGCAGAAGCGCATCGTGCGGCAGGTGTTGCGCAAATCGGCCCGCCCTATGGTGCTGGCCGCCCGGAACCGGGCGCCGAAGCGAACCGGGCGGCTTCGCAAGTCGATCCGGGTCGTATCGTTGAAGAAAGACCGCGTGCCGACCGTGGTGCCGATGGCTATTGCCCCGGTGTTCGACGTCTCGAAGAACGGTAAGGTAAACGCCTTTTATGCGCGGTTCGTGCACGATGGGACGAAGGATCGTTATCCGCGCGCCCTGACCCGCAAGCGGGCAAAGGGGGCGAAAGGTTCCCGTGTGTTGGTGTTCACCGGCTCGCACGGTGAAAAGGTATTCACCCGCTCGGCGCGGGGCTTGTCGCCGAACCCCTTCATGATGCAGGCGTTCAACAGCGCGACCGGTTCTACCGTCGACGATTTCGGTAAAGAGATGGCGGCGGCGGTCGAGAATTTTGCAAACAAGAATTTTGTAAAACTATGATCCCAACCGAGATAATGGTCGACATGCTGTCGGCGGTGCTGCCCAAGGAAAAGATTTATCCCGAGGTGGTGCCGAGTGCCGTGCAGCCGCCGTTTATCCACTATTCCGAGAGTTGCGAACCGACCCCTTCGAAGGATGGGGATGCCGGAGCTGTGACGACCACGGTGGTATCGGTCGCCGCGTCGACGAAGGCCGAGGCCGCACGGTTGGCCGACGCTGTTGTCTCGGCGTTGGATATGCGGGAATCCGGGGAGCATGTTTTCTTCTACCAGGGGCGCGAGTATGTGTTCTTCGATCAGGACAGAATATCCACCTATGACATGACATTTAAAATCTTATAACATGAAAACAGGAAACGGGCGCAGCCTCACGATGTTATGCGCCAACAAGAGCGTCTACCACGCACAAACGCACACCTTCACGATCTCGCCCGAGTTCGAGGAGTGGGAAACCAAGGACACCAAAGGCAAGGAGTTCGAATTGAAAAACCTGGCGTTCTCGGCCTCGGCCGACGGCATCGTCTGCGTGCGGGAGGCGTCGGAAGAGGGTGACAACCTCGATACGCCCGACATGATCGCACAGGCGATCAGCGGGCAGGCGGTCGATGTCGTGGTCGAGCTGGCACTGCCCGGCACGACGGCCAAGAAATATACGACCAAGTGCGTCGTGGAGACGTTCGAAGTCAGCGAAACCGTCTCGGAGAAAGCAACCTACAAGGCCTCTTTCAAAGGCTACGGGTTGACGCCGATGGAGTAATGCGGACGAAACAACAATAACTTACGGGCGGAGCCTTCCGCCCGTATATTCCTAAAAACTATGTTGCAACAGATAACAACGAAGGGTGAAACCTATCCGCTGAATTTCGGCATTCGCACGCTGGCGACGACGGCCAACGCCCTCGGGATGAGCCTCGATAAGATGGTGAAGCAATTCCAGATGCCGGACATGAACGTCGGCGACATGATCGGGCTGATCGTGTCCGTATCGGCGGTGGCCATGACCGACGGCGCCCGTAAATCGGGACAACCCCGGCACTACTCCGAGGACGACGTGGTGGATATGATCGACGAGGACGAAACGCTGCTGCCACAGCTTGTCGCGTTGTTCCGCGCGTCGATAGGCTCCGGGCAAAAGGTTTTTCCGACGGCGGCGACCGCAAAGCCCGGCGAGTAAGCCGCCGCAAGGAGAACCCCCGGGAAATATCCTACCGCTCGCTCTATGCCGTGGGTGTCGGGATGATGGGGCTGGCCCCGTCGGAGTTCGACGACATGACGCTCGACGAGTTCGATGCGGCAGAGCAGGGATATATTCGCCGTCTGGAAAGCGAATACCGTACGGCAATGGAGGTGCAGCGGTGGGGTAGCTACGTGGTGTCGTCGGCGATGCGGGACTACAAGGGGCAGGGCCCGGGCGAGGCATTGCCTTTCCCGTGGGACGAAAAGCCCCGGACACGGAGGAAAACGGGCAAGTTGTCGAAGAGGGACATCGAGCGGATGGAACGGGAAGCATTGGAGATCGCAAACGGATTTGAAGCATGGCAAAAAAAATCGCGGAACTCCTGATTAAATTGGGAGCCGACACATACGGCTTTAAGGCCATGAGCGGCGAGGTGAAGAAGCAACTGGCGGGACTGAGTAAAGACCTGCAGGGCTTCGGTAAATCCATGTCGCTTTATTTCACCGCGCCGCTCACGGCTGCGGCCGGTGCTTCCGTGCACCTGGCCGATGTGCAGATGCAGGCCGAGCAACGGTTGCTAACGGCACTGAAAGGGCGTGAAAGCGTGCAGAAGCGATTGATAAAACAGGCCGGGGAATTACAGTCCCGGTCGATCTTCGGCGATGAAGTGATTATCGGCCAGCAGGCATTCCTGGCTTCGCTCGGCCTGACCGAACAGCAGATCAACGATACGATCGAGGCGTCGGCACAACTCTCTGCCGCAACGGGCATGACGCTCGACAGCGCCGTCAAGAACCTGGCGAAAACCTACGGCGGGCTGACCGGCGAATTGGGGGAAAGCATTCCGGCGCTGAAACAGTTTACCGCCGAGGAACTGAAAAACGGTGCGGCCGTGCAGTTCGCATTGGACAATTACAAGGGGTTCGCCGAGACGGTCGCACGCACAGGCCTCGGCCCGTTGCAGCAGTTGAAGAACTCCCTGGGTGACCTCGGCGAGGAAATAGGCATGGTCTTGATGCCGGTCGTGAGGGAGATCGTAGGCTGGTTCCAGAAGGCCGAGACATGGTTGCAGGAACTTCCGTCCGGAACAAAAACGGCGATTGTGGCAGTCGGAGGATTGGTTGCTGCTATTGGCCCGCTGTCGATAGCGCTGGGTGCCATCCTCAAGATGCTACCGCTTATAAAACCCGCGCTATCCGTGGCATTCGGCCCGGTAGGCATTATCGTAGCGACTGCCACTGCATTGTTCGGGGCGCTTGTCGCGTGGAGACAGGGGGCGGTGGATGCTGCCGATGCGCAGCGGGAATTAAACAGGATTACCTCGGAGACGGAGACGAAAATCGCGGCGGAACGATACGAAATAGACCAGCTATTCGGGCGGCTTGAGGCAGCGACTAAAGGCACTCAGGAGTATGCCGATGCCAAACAGACTATTTTGGACAAATACGGCACTTATCTTTCGAAACTTGGGGATGAGGAAACCGCACTAAACGACGTTGCAGCGGCGTATAGGGCTGTCACGCAAGGGGCCGAGCGGGCCGCTCGGGCTCGTGCAATGGACGCAGCCCTACAATCGACGGCTGATATTTATGCAAAGCAACAGTCCAGGACTTATGATGCGATAAAAGAGACTTTTGAGAAACGTCTCAAGGGGCAAAAAACGTCCAGCGGCGTGGATATGGCTGCGTATGCACTTGCAAAAATACGCCCTGTCGTTATGGAAGGGGCTGAAATCGACGCTGAAACTCGCGGGATCATAAACAAGGTTACAGATCATATCAACGGTGCGGAATGGAATATTGTCGATTATCTCCTAAAACGCCTGCAAGTTGAAAAAGCCAAGGCAGATAAGGCGGTTTCCGACTTGATGTTGAAGTGGGGAAGTCAAGCTGAATCTGGATCGGGCACAATCGCTGATGAAAATGATGACGACGGCAAAACTGGGAACGTTAAGATCGAGAAAACGATCGGTCTGATCGGCCAGTTGCAGGAAAAGATCAGCCAACTGGAAGATGCGAAGAAGAAAGCTACAAATACCTACGAGATTGCCAACCTCAATAAAGAACTGGAGCAAACCAGGTTGAAGTTGGAGGGTCTGCAAAACACCGGGCAGCTGGGGAGTATCGTCAAGAACCGGAACGGTTTAATGGACAAGCCGATCACGCCGCTGCAATTCGATCCGAACGCAATCAATCCGCCCGCTGCCGACTGGGAAGCGGCTGCCGAGAAGTTCAGGCAGAACTTGGGGAATATGAAAAATACGGTACAAGGGGCAATTATGGATTATGGCGCCATGTTGAATAACCTTGTACAAGACCTCGCTTTTGCTTTTGGGGAGGGTTTGGGCAATATTCTGTCCGGGGATGGAGCCTTCGATGATCTTGCTGCCGGGTTTGGGCGTGCCGTCGGGCAATTTTTAGTGTCATTGGGAAAACAGCTTATTGCGACATCCGAGGTGATTGAATCCATAAAAGTTGCATTAAACAGTATATGGGCTACACCGTGGGTCGGATTGGTTGTAGGTGCTGCTGCGATAGCCGCAGGTACGGCAATGATCAGTGCCTTCAAGAGCAACGCAAGCAAAGGTATCGCCCTGGCAAACGGCGGCCTTGCTTACGGGCCTACTATGGCTCTTGTCGGTGATAACCGCGGAGCGGGCAGTGACCCCGAGGTGATTGCGCCGTTGTCGAAACTGAGGCAATACGGGTTCGGGCGCCAATCGCTCGAATTTGTCGGCGGACAGTTCCGTGTGAGCGGTTCCGACCTGTTGCTGTCCATACGTCGTGAAGATGTAAAAATAGGGTATGTAAACGCAGGGGTGTAATGGCAACGTACGGACTGAAATACTATTGCGATTATCGGTCGAAGATGCGCGACCGGTTGCTTTACCGTATCGAGATCGCGGAGCGGGACAACACCAACACAAGCGAAGCGAATGCCGCCATGATGCGCCCGCACGACGATGTGTTCACCCTCAAGCAGGGCGGAGCGGATGATCCGGAATATACGGCAATAAAGGGATGTTCTCTGACTTTGAAAATTCTCTGCGTCGATGATATGGGGTACCTGTCGCTTTTCACGACAGACCCGCGCAAATACCGCATCACGATATATCAATACCAAAATGACGATCCTGCGAATCCCTCCAAGGCGATACTGTGGCGTGGATTCCTTGCGGCCAACAGTTACAAGGAGGAATTCGCGCGTCCGCCGTATGTAGTTACGCTTTCTGCGACCGATGGATTATCGCTACTCGGTGCGATGCCGTTCCGAGACGCGAAGGGGGTTAAGTACGCAGGTATAACCTCGGTGTATGATCTGTTGCAGGAGGTGATACAGGGGCTGGAGCTTGATTTGCCGGTCTGCGAATGGCTCAACCTGGAATCAGACGATTCTACAATGCCGTCGCTGAAATCCGTATATATCGACCGTGCACGTATATATAGCATGTACGACGATCCGACGTGGTTAAACGCGTTGGAAATATGTGTGCAATCTTTCGGAGGGCAGGTATTCCAAGCGGACGGTGCGTTTCACGTCCGCCGGATCATGTCGTTGCGTGGGCGAGTGAGACCGTCGGCGTTTTTCAAGACCAAGAACCGGCCCGTGCTGCATGACATGTGGTATGAAAACTGCAATGCGAATACTTCGAACGACCTGAATCTGCTGGCGCCATATAAATACGCAGAGGTCAATACGCCTTCCGCAGACCGTAATCTCAGCCTTGAAGAGTATTATAATGGCAACAATTGGGTGGATCGGCAAAATATTGCAGGTTTCCTGTCTATCGGCCATCGTATTATCGTTTACGGGTCGGGTCTCAGTCATATTTCATTAAAAATACCCTTTGAGATAACGCCCGTTAATTCCATCAATATAGAGTTCTCTTTTAACTTATACAACCTTGTTACAGTAGATCGTGTTGTCGGAGAAATTGCCGTCCTGCTAAAATCTAAGTCGCATTCGTATAAATGGAATGAATCGTCCGGTTCTTGGATGGAGCTTACCGATGAATTCGAATACAATTATTCAGTAGACGCTTCTTCCGGAAAGGGCAGCTATTTATATCCATATACGGCATTTAGCAAATTAAAAAGTTTTGCTTCTAAAACTACGATAACAACCTTCCCCGATGATTACCGTAATGAAGATTACCAGCTATATTTACGTTTGGTAATGGTTCCTGCCAGCATCGAGACACCCGGTGCTTATGGGTTTACTCACGTAATAATCTCAAATATTAGCGTCGATGCAAGTCTCGGTGAAAATAGCGCAGACCCCTATTCCGCGAAAATACCCGTTTCGTCGCTGAATTCTGACAAGTGCAGCTGGGATGTGCCTATTCGTGACGGCGGGTATAATGCCAATGCCGAGGCTGTGCTGCCGAATGTTTTGATAGATTCGACAGGTGCGCCAGTCGTTTCATGGGTATCCCGAACCGAACGCGGATTTATTATGGATATGCTTGCAGATGATATCAGGCGCTTGCGGGCGAATGTCGGTCGACAGTTGGGCGGGGGTGAATTGCGATGCCCGTTTGCAGTTGACTTGAATTCCCTGTTCCGCGATTGGATGTTCACCAAGGCAATTTACTATGTCAATTCGTGGGAATTGATTGCATCCCGTCAGGTATACAAAACCCAGATACGGGAATTAATTAACACAGGGAAAGTGTTAAAACCTCTTGAATTAACGCATGTCCGAACGTTTACGAACAGTGGACATGTATTTGCGGCTTTGCATGGTACGCTGTTTTTGCGAACGGGAATTGCGCGTTATGGTGTCGAACTGTTCGATACGGAGACCGGTGTTACAACGGAACTATCGTACCAATCTGAAAAACTAAACATCCGCAAAGGGTTTAACTCTGTCGTCTTGCAGCTGGGAGACACAGACCTCTATGCGCTGGATAATGTCGGCGAAGTTCTCTCCCATTTGGACGTCAATACGGCACACGTCCTGAATTATGATACCGCCCTTTATGATGCCTCCCTCAAAGTGTGGGTTTCATACGACGCCGTTGCTGAGGCCGGGAAGACGACGATAACTGTATTTACGGATGGCCTGGAACTCGAATCGCAGGATGTGTTCGACATTTCCGTCACCGATATGATGCTTATGTCCAACGGGTACGTCCTGCGGACAGCGACCAATACCTATTGGCACAACTACGAGCTGCATCCCGCAGACGTCTTGCCGGCAATAGACGATGAGTATAATCCCATGACTGCCGCGCCGGTCGAAATGCTGGCCGTCTCCGATTCTCTGGTCGTAGTACGCGATCCCGCTACGGCACGGCCGGCCGTGAGTGTGCGCCGCCGGGTCGGCGGAGAATTGAAATTCAGCGAATCCCTGTTCGCTCTCGACGATGGGATGGGGCAGGTCGTCGCGGCCGATTGCAACAGCGCGATTGCGGCCGTGAAGGTCAACAGCGGCGGCAACTTCTATCTGTCGGCTTACGATGCGAGAAGCAAAGTGCAGTGCAAGATGCCGATAGGCGCAGATAGCGACGTGATTGTCTGCGGCCCCTATCTCTGTGTGGTGGCATACGAGGCCGACGGCAGTTACCTGTCCTATGTGTCGTTCGACGATAACGTGGGACTGATCGAAATGCCCGAAGCATCGGTGCAGTTCCGTGTGAAGGTGGTCGACGCGGTGTCCGGGGTCATGCTCCCCGGCGTGCGAATCATCATAAGCCACGGCGATGATGACCTGGTGAGCCTGCACACGGACGAGAAGGGCGCCGTCGTATGGAGCCTCAATGAAGCGCCGGAGGATTGGGAGGATGTCTATGCCGGAACGAAAATACGGGTCAGTATGAAGGCGGACGAACCCCTTGTGCTCCTCGATTCGCAAGGGCGGACGCTGCTCGATTCATTCGGCCGCACGCTGGCTGTGCCTGCCGAGTTCGAACCCTATTTCGAGGGTGAAACGTTTGTTGACCTGACACACTTTCCGACGTCGGTAAAGTCGGGCTACGACCTCACGCTTCGCCTGATCCGCAAGTCAGATTTCGTTCTGTCTCCCACGTCAGTCGAGTTGCCCGTCATCGGGGGCTCGCGGAGCATCGGGGTGCATCCGGGGCTGTTTCCGATCAAGCAGTACGGAGGTGCGGACTGGCTGGGAGTATCGTTTGCTGGGTCGCGGGGTATTACGCTTACAGCTCCGGCCACGGATTACGAGCGAACCGCGTCCGCCGAGTTCGGGCCGGATGCGTATGGTTGCCTTGGTCGGCGCACGGTCGCCGTGCACCAGGAGGGTACGGCGCTTGCCTCGCGCAAGGTTCGCGTCCGCCTGTCGATCCTGAATCCTTCGGGCAGCCCTGTCACGGCTGCCGCGACGGACATCTACTGGACGCGGCCCGACGGCAGCACGGGGCGGAACAGTTACCGGGGCTTCGACGTCATCGACACGCTTATCGACGCGGCCACGGTGCTCTCGTTCCCGCTTCGTGTCACGGTCTCGGAGCCGGGTTTCAAGGAGTACGACCAAAGCGTCGACATCCCCGCGGGCGAGGAGGATTATTCGTACGAAGGAGAGGTGCGCCTGAGCAATGCGGGGCGTTCCCTGCGCCTCGACTTCTCGGTCACCGACCAGGGCGGGCGGCTTCTCTCCGATGCCGAGGCCGTCGTGGTGTATACGCGGTCGGACGGCGAAGAGACTTACTACTCCAGCAAAAACGGACGTATTCAGACCACGCTTGCGGACGTCACGACGGATGCGTTCACGCTGGGCGTCGCCGCAGCGTGCGAGGGCTATGAACCCTATGAGCATACGGTCTCCGTCCCCGAAGGCGATGCTGCGTATTCCTATACGGACGACGCCGTGCTGGAAGCCGCTGCCCCCGGAAGCCGCACCGTGTACCTCGACCTTACGATCACGGACGCGCAGGGTGCCCCGGTCGCTGCGCAGTCCGTGGAGGCGGAGTACACCAAGCCCGACGGCAGTCGGGCGACCTACGCCGGGTCGGGCTCGAAGGTCACCGCCACGCTTACGGACGTCACGACCGGCCGCTTCGCCATGTCGCTCAGGGTGGAGGCCGAGGGCTACGAGCCGTGGAGCGAATCCGTCACCCTTGCCGCGGGTGCCGGGAGCGCCCGGGTCACCAAGACCGCCACGCTGAATAGCGCCGTGCCGCGCCGCCCGTTGAAACTTCACCTCATGGTGACGGACAATGAGGGCGCGCCGCTTGCGGCCGACGAGGTTACGGCCTCGTATATCCTTCCGTCGGGCGCGAGCAAACTGGAACGCTGGGCCGACACGGACGCTGTCGACGTCACGCTGGAAGCGTCCACGGAATATATGACCCTGGGGCTCGCCGCGACCAAGGCCGGGTATACGAGTGGCAAGAAGCAGGTGAACATCCCCGCCGGCACTGAGGAGTACTCCGTGACGGAGACGTTGACCCTGACCCCTTCGGAACCTGCGCCTGGGCGGAACCTGCACGTCGTGCTGTCTATCGAGGACGCGGACGGCAGCCCCCTCGCGGCCGATAAGGTCACCGTCACGACAAAGAACGCGGCGGGCCAAACCGTGACGCGCGAATATACGAATACCTCGGCGGTGGACGATACCATCGCCGACATCCCCACGAGCGGATCGAGCGTCACGGTCACGGCCTCGAAGTCCGGCTACAACGATGGCTGGATTCAGGGGTTTATCCCTTCGGGCAGCTCGGACTACACCTACACCGGGGTCGTTCCCCTGCGCTCGTCGCGTATGATCTCCGCCGAAGTGCGCGTGCAGGACGCGGGAGGCTCGGCGGTCGTCGCCGAAGAGATCACTTGCACGTACCTGCAAAGCTCGGGCAAGACCAACACGATGCTGGCCACGAACAGCAGCATCCTCGACGATAGAGGACATTCGGACTGCTCGGTGAAGGCCTTTACGTCGCGCATCACCGTCACGGCCGCGGACTACAATACCGCTGTGGAGGAGGTGCCCGTGGCGGCCGGCTCGGAGGCCGTCACGATCCGCAAGACTGTCACGCTCTACCCGGGCTCTCGTTCCCTGCACCTGGACTTCGCGGTCAGGAACGAGCAGGGCGCGGCGGTGGAGGATGCGGTCGTGATAATCCAGTATGTGAAGCCGGACGGGAGCGACGAAAACCTGCAATTCACGGGCGGCGTGCACGAGACTTTCGACAATGCGACCACGCAGGGCTTTACGCTCCTGATTATGGCGCAGGCCGAGGGCTCGCGCATGCATATGCAGCAGATCGCCGTCCCGGCGGGCAAGGAGGCGTACACCTACGACACGGACGTGGTGCTCTATTACAACTACTCGCCGGGCATTACGCTCGATCCGCCATCCCCGTGGACGTATACGGCACACCTGGGGACGCTCCGCAATACGGGCAACGTCGACCTGGAGCTGCTTTCGGCGCCGGAATGGTGCACCATCACCGGGGACATCCCGGGCACGGTGGCGGTGGGCGAGGGACGAGCCTTCGCCGTCTCGAAGAACGAGACGGGTGACTTGCGCCAGGGGACGATCTCGATGCGGTACCGCAACGTCGAATCGAGTGAGGACGTGACCTACGATGTCGAGGTCTCGCAGGAACCCTGATCGCCGATGTTCCACAAACTAAGCGGTAAATTTACACAGTGCAACCCTAAAACCGAACACAGAGAAATGGCAACTTACCAATTACAAACCACCGGGGAGCAGACCGACGAAGCCATGCGGCGGGCTCTGCGGCCGCAGAACGTGATGCAGGGGGACGAGACCGCCTCCGGCGCCTATGTGCTTACTAACGCCGAGGGCAAGGCGTTCGACCCGCAGACCTCGGCGTCGGCCGTGCTGATGGGAGACGGCACGACGCTGGATGCGGAGCTGGGCTACAAAGACCACGTAGCCTACATCCTCAAGGACTTTACGAAGAGCTATTATAATAATACGGGCTCGGACATCACGGATCGGAGCATGGTCGTTACGCCTACGCAGTCAGGCGTTACGTCTAACTTCTCCCTGACCAGCCGCATCCCGGTCGCAGCTTCGGACTTTATTTTCGTGCGCATGAAGCTGCGCGTGGACAAAGAGTGCTCTTTGCGGATCATCACCTATTCGGACAATCTCGATCAGCGGGGCCGATGGTTCGTCCTCAAGGCAGACCGCACCTACGAAATCTACTACCGCGGCAACGCGGCGTCGGTAGCGGGACGGCTGAATGTGGGTATCAGCATACCCGCAGCCACCAATATCGGCCAAAAGGTCACCATCGAGGATTTGATCGTCACGCTCAACAACTATGACGCATGGTGCGACGCCGAGAGCCGCGCCACGCTGAAAAACTTCGACACGGACTCCTTCACCGTGGACGAGGGCGGGACGGGGCATTTCTTTTCGGTCGCGCAGGCGTGCGACTTCGCAAGGGACGTCTTCGATGTCGTGAACAACGCGGTTACGGTGTTTATCCGCAACGGCCTTTACGATCACGAGGCTCCGAAGAATGTGACGATGGATTACCCGTATGCGATCATCAACAAGGGGGCGAACCGCATATCGCTTATCGGCGAGAGCCGCGACGGCGTCATCGTCTCGTATGAGAACAACTCCGTGAACCGCGCCAAGATCATCGAGGCGGGCGGCGAATGCACCATCGCCAACATGACCGTCAACTGCCTGAACGACGAGAGTTATACGGACGCCAGCGCCGGCGGGCACCAAGCCTGCTACTGCATACATATCGATTCGGTCTTTGCCGCCTCTGAGCGATATTTCACGACGGTACGGAACTGCAAACTCTTCAGCACGTGCCATTCACCCGTCGGCGCGGGGCTTGCCGACAACCAGACCATTCGGTTAGACGGCTGCGAGTGCGTCAGCGACACGCACGTAGGCACTTCGACGGGCGCGGCCACCATCCACGCAAGCACCGATGCTGCGGCGAAAAATATGGCCGTCGAGATCATCGGCTGCCGCCTGCTGTCGCTCGACGGAACCAAAGCGCTCTACATGCCCGATGTGGCGGGCGGCGTTCCCTTCACGCAGATCGACGTCACGCTGCTGGGCAACACCTACTATACCACGGGGGCGGAGATCACCGATGCCGACTTCTTGTCCAGGCACAAGCTCACGCCGTGGTCGGATGCTTCGTTCAACGAAATTTCGGTTATCGCGCACTCGGACTGCATGCTCGAAGAGCGCGTGACGCACCTCGAAAGGCTGCTCGTGGAAATGCTCTCGGGCAAAGTGCTGATCCCGGAATTGCAGGTGAAAAAACTGGGCGTGTGGGGCGACAACAACCTCGTCGTCACGGGCGAGGGCGCGCCGGCGAAAGCCCCCGACCGCGCGGGACAGTTCTATGTCGATACGAAGAACAACGCGGTCTACCACTCCGTAGGTAACGGTGCGGTGTCGGACTGGAAGAACGCTTAAACTACATACAACATGTCACAAGTCAACAAATACGCCGACAAGGCGGGTTACACGGCCGACAAGAACCGCAAGGGCACGCAGTCGGCGGTATCATACATCGAGGACGACGGGGCGCCCATCTACGACGGCGTGAACGTGGTGGTGGATAAGCCTGCCGCCGGGGTGGGCGACCTTGCGGTCTTCGACAAGACCACGGGAACTATCCGCTTCGTCAAGGGTGCGACGCTTGTTGCAGAGCAGTTGCCGCCGCAGCTTGTCCCCGTGGCAGTGGTCTATGCCCGGCAGGGCGGGCGGGTGCTGATCGTGTCGCTCGAAAATGCTTTATATAATGGCAGCGGCCGCGCTCGATGGGCATATGAATACGAAGTGAAGCTTTCGGAATTCAGCCTTTCTGCCGGCGGGAGCTTCACGCTTACAATCAACAAGGTTGAATTTACATTTGCCTATGCCGCCGGGGCAACGCTTGGGGATATTGCCGCGCAGATCAACGCGAACAGTACAATAGAAAACACCTATGGCTGGAAGGCAGTCGCCGTTGATTCACTATCCGCTGTTATCATGTCATGCAATTCATGGTCGGATATAAATGGCTACAAAATGATCCGGGCGACAGGCTGCACGCTGACCCATCGGGCCGTGGATGTGGATTACCAGACCACTTTAACTGGGCTACTTATTCCCGGGCCTCGAGAATACGCCCGTCGCAGGAACGGTGTAAATATAGATCGTTGCGGATGCAATTACGAGCTGTTTTTAGAATACTACACTGCAAACGGCAGCACTTCAACGAGTGTTAAACCGGGAAGTAGTGATATTATCCGCGAAAGCGTGTTTACCGAGGCCGACAATCCCGATCTGGTTGCCGTGTATCCCACCTACAAGGACTACCTGTTCGCCGAGCACATGGTACAATATCCTACGGCGTTCGGGACGATGTTGCAGGATGGCAAGACCAACACGCACCTGATCGGGCGGCTTACCTTCGAGGACATTTATGGTAAGACACAGTACCGCTACCCGGCCGCTGCGGCCGCTCTCGACTACGGCATCACCGTGGAAGGGATGACGACGGGGCTGGAGGCGGGTGCATGGTGGCTGCCGTCGTCGGAAGAGGTGTATATGCTAATGCGTGATCGTGCATTGACGGCTTCGGATGCAGAGCATGATTCAATTAACAGAACATTGTTGCGTGTGGACGGGATGCCTCTTTACGCATCCGGATTTTTCCCGTTCACCTCCTGCGAAGCCACAGCCAGCGCAGTTTTTTGTTATGGTGGTAGTTCCGGAACTATTGTAGGCAACCCCAAGTACTCTACCTACCACGTGCGGCCTGTAACAGAGATATAGAGATATGGAAACACAACAGCAAATCAACATCCTCGAATCGCGGCAGCTCGAATTACGGGCGGTCATGGCCAAATCCGACGACAGGGCGGCCAAATGCAGCAAGTCCGGCCTTGACTTCCGGGCTACCTATCCTCTGGATTATGAGGAGTACGAAGCGGCCAACGCGGAGTACAACGCGAACGAAAAAACCCTTGCGGAGCTGAGGGCCCGGCGTGCCGAAGAGCTGGCCGCCGAAGAAACGGTTATGGACTTTCAAAACGGATAGGGCATGGATACCTGGCTGCAATGGATGACGGCGATATTCGGTGCCGGGGGTGTGGGTTACCTGCTTATCGACCGTTTTGCCCGGACACGGGAACAGAAAGGCTCCGATTCGGCGGATATGGTGAGCAAGATAAGCGATGCGTTCGACAAGACGTTGCAGACCACCATGCGCTATTCGCAGGAGGTTATCGACAAGATGAAACAGGACGACGAACGCAACGAACGCCGTTACAAGGAGTTGGAAGTCCGCTATGCGAAACTTGAAACTCGTTTTGACGAAAAAGAAGCCGACCGTGAATACCTCAAGGAGATCGTCAGCCGCTCGGTAGAGTGTAAATTCCTCAAGGAGGGGCACAATAACGAATGCCCGGTATTGCGGGGCAACCAGAAGCGGCTGGCCGCGAAATGTAAATCCTGCTCCGATAAGGTCGAAGAAAAGCGGAAGGCAAACCAATAGCGATATTCGGAAAACTACGAACAAAAACAAAAGGACAAATGAAAAAGAAATGGATCGTATGGAGCATCGTTGCGGCCGTGGCCGTAGTGCTCGGAATCGTATTCCCGCGTTACATCCTCGTGGGGGTTGTTTGTGCTATGGCCGGATGGGTCGGGCATATCCTGTACACTAAACACATCGCGCAATGACACCACGCGGGCTGCGGAACAATAATCCGCTTAACATCGAGAAGACACGGGGCGGCAATCCCTGGCAGGGCGAGGTCGTACCGTCGAAAGACAAGCGTTTTGCGCAGTTTACGACGGTAGCATACGGCTATCGGGCTGCCTTCAAGCTGTTGAACAACTACCAGCGTAACTACGGGCTGGACACGATCCGCAAGATGATCGGCCGCTGGGCCCCGTCGGAGGAGAACCACACGGACGTCTATGTCCGCACCGTGGCGGAAAGATCGGGGGTGCCCGCCGACAGCCGGATCACCACGACCAACCGCGACGTGATGGTTCCCATCGTTGCGGCGATGTCGTTCGTAGAGAATGGCGTCGAGGCCAAGATGCTCGACGTGCAGGCCGGGTGGGATTTGTTCGTAAAGGCATGAAACGCCTGCTCCTCTACCTGCTCGCCGCCCTTGCGGCCGGGGCGCTGCTCTTCGGCTGGGGATACCGCCGGGGCGCCGCGTCGGTGGTTGTGAGGGACAGCGTAACCGTACGCCTGAAACCGCTGCCCCCGTTGACGGTCACCATCCGCGACCCGTGGCCGGTGGCGGTGCACGACCCGCCCGATACGGTACGAATTCCCGCTCCGGCCGATACGTCCGCAATCATTGCCGACTACCTGCGCACGCGGGACTACCACTTCGATTTTTCGAGCGATTCCACCGGGATGTTCCTGGTGGATGCCTCGGTCGGCCGCAACCGCCTGCTGGCTATTTCACCCACGATCCGGCCGCTGATGAAGGAGGTGGAGCGGGTGCGGGACGTGCAGCGGTTCCCGCGCTGGGAGCTGGAGGCCGCCGCGGGTGCGCTGTATGCCCGGGACGATGCCCTGGTGTGGATCGGCGGACGCTTGCGACATACCCGCGGCCGGTTGAGTTTCACGGCCGAAGGCGGATGGACACCCCGATGCGACGGTTTCTATCTCCAGGGAACCGTAGGTGTGACGCTATGGAGAAAATGGAATTGACTGTGAAGACATCCCCGGAAATTCCGGGGATGCCTTTTTTGAGGCCGCACGAAAAATAATTGCTGGAATATTTGGAGAATGATAGTAAAAATACTATCTTTGTGTTGTGATAATTAAACAAGGCCCGAAAAATGAAGTACTCGGAAGTAGAAAAGAAATTGAGAAAGGCCGGTTGCCGGTTCGTTTCTCACGGCACGAACCACGACTGGTGGTACAGTCCCATCACCGACCGCCGGTTCCTACTGCCCCGGCACAAGAGCGAAGAGGCGAAGGCCGGCACACTGAAAAGCATTAGCGAGCAGTCCGGGGTCAAGTTCTGACCCCGGCGCCTGCCGAAACAATAAGACCTTATAAATCATCTTATTTTATTATGAAAGTTCAGGTTATAATCGAGCGCGGTGCCGACGGCACATTCGATGCGAATATGGAGTTTATAAAAAGCGTCCCGTTCGGGCTCCTGGGACAGGGAAAGACCGTGGCCGATACGATTGCGGACTTTTATAACTCCTACGGGGAAATGCAGGCGATGTATAAGGCCGAGGGAAAGGAGTGTCCGCAACTGGAGTTCGAATTCAAGTACGACGTTCCGTCGTTCCTGCAATACTACGCCTATGCCTTTACGCTTGCAGGGCTGGAGCGCATCACGGGGGTCAACCAGAAGCAGCTCGGGCACTATATCAGCGGCTTCCGGAAGCCGAGCGAAAAGACCGCCCGCAAGATCGAGGAGAAGATCAAGGAATTCGCCAAAGAAATAGAATCCGTTCGGTTTGTTTAATTATCACAGGTTAACGATCAACGGTGCGCCCCGGAGAAATCCGGGGCGTTTTCTATCGCAATATGGCGGCATATCGTTCTATGGATGTCGTTAGAATCTTCGCGTATATCTGCGTTATTGCGATGTTCTTGTGCCCGAGCATCCGCGCAAGGACTTCGATCGGTACGCCTTTATTCAGCGCAATCGTGGCGAATGTGTGACGCGCAAGGTGCGAGGTGAGGGATTTTCCTATGCCTAATTGCGCTTCGATGACGTGGAGGTAGTCGTTGTACTTCTGGTTAGAGATAATCGGTAATTTGTACCTGTGACGCTTTAATACGTCCATCGCAGGCGGTAATATGGGTGTAAAAAAGGCAGAGCCGGTTTTGAGGCGTTCGCCGTCGATATAGGGGAATTCGTCTTTAAAAACAACGTCCGTTTCGTAGTTAAAGCGCGCCATGTCCGAATATGCAAGGCCGGTGTGGGCGCTGAATACGAACAGGTCGCGTACGTCGCTGAGTTTCGGCGGCAGGGTGGCCTCCATGATTTTGTTGACTTCCGCTGCGGTCAGCGGTTTGCGCTCTTTCGATTGTCCTCGTACGTCTTTGAATTTGTTGTAGGGATTTTCTTTAATGTATCCTAATCGTAATGCCTCCAGGATGTAAGGTTTCAGCCCTTTGTGGTAATTGTGTAGGGTTACTTGGGTGCGTACTGTGGTTTTGTTTCCCGCTTCATCGAATATTTCGGGATCGCCATCGCGTAGGAATATATCGAACCTGCTGATATTCTCTGCTGTTACGGAGGCGAACGACCGGATGCGGCCGAACCGTTTCAGTGCGTTGTACACGACAAGTTTGCGCCTGCGGGTCGATTCTTGCATGGTCTGCGTCGTTATGCGTTCATACAAATAATCCAAGAACGAATTACCGCCAAGGCCGGCATCTTGCAATCGGGCGTTGAGAGACGGGAGGTCGACCGGTTCCCCGTTTGCCTCCATACGCAGCAACAACCGTTCATACTCGTCGCGCATCTTCTCCAACTGTACCGACAGTTGGTGTGCCGCGGGGTGGTTTACGATTTTCCCTTTCTGCCATTGGTAGGGCAGCAGCATAATGTCCGTAGGGATAATTTTCCGCGAGTTGCGGGAGAAGTAGATTTCCAACTCGATCCGTGAGGGATTGGTCGGTGTGGCTTTCTTACGCCTGTCGTAGACAAAGCGTACCGCCTCCTTCGTCTGTTTCATTGTAACGCAGAATTTTGTCCGTGTAACGCATTTTGTACCGCGAATGTCAGAATAGGACGGAATAAGTCGTCACTACGGGCCGGTTTAACAAAAATTAAACCTCTGCAAAATAAGATGTGATTTGCTTGTATCTTCTTGAAAGATAGCGCGATTGTATAAATGTATAACAACCGCGCTATCTCAGACCGAGGTGTTGACCCCTCTTTTTCGTGATCCCGCTGGGGCTCGAACCCAGGACCCCAACATTAAAAGTGTTGTGCTCTACCAGCTGAGCTACGGAATCTCCGTGTGCCAATCGGAAATTACTTTCCGTTTTGGTGGTGCAAATGTATAGAATATTTTTGTTTTACCAAAATAAAACGATATTTTTGTACTCGTTAATACGAAAAAATAAACTTTAAATCCACAATCTATGTGTAGAGCGCTAATTATCGGTGCCGGAGGTGTCGGGACGGTCGTCACCCAGAAAATCGCAGCCAATCCCGTCTTTTCGGACGTGATGCTGGCCAGCCGAACCAAATCCAAATGCGATGCCGTTGCGGCGGCCATCGGCGGCAACCGCGTGAAGACCGCCCAGGTCGACGCCGACAATGTGCCGGAGCTCTGCGAGCTGTTCCGCGCCTTCAAACCCGACATCGTCGTCAACGTGGCGCTTCCTTACCAGGATCTGACCATCATGGACGCCTGCCTCGAATGCGGCTGCAATTACCTTGACACGGCCAACTACGAACCCAAGGACGAGGCTCATTTCGAATATTCGTGGCAGTGGGCCTACCAGGATCGTTTCAAGGCCGCCGGGCTCACGGCGATCCTCGGCTGCGGTTTCGACCCCGGCGTGACAGCCATCTTCACGGCCTATGCCGCCAAGCACCATTTCGACGAGATCCACTACCTCGACATCGTGGATTGCAACGCGGGCAACCACGGCATGGCTTTCGCCACGAACTTCAACCCCGAGATCAACATCCGCGAGGTGACGCAGAAAGGGCGTTATTTCGAGAACGGCGAGTGGGTTACCACCGAGCCGCATGAGATACACCGTACGCTCAATTACCCCGGTATCGGCGAGCGCGAGTCGTATGTGATCTACCACGAGGAGCTCGAGTCGCTGGTCAAGAACTATCCGACCATTAGGCGTGCACGTTTCTGGATGACCTTCGGCCAGGAATACCTCACGCACCTGCGCGTTATCCAGAACATCGGCATGGCGCGTATCGACCCGATCATCTACAACGGCGTCGAGATCGTCCCGATCCAGTTCCTCAAGGCGGTGCTGCCCGATCCCAAGTCGCTCGGCGCCAACTACCACGGCCAGACCTCGATCGGCTGCCGCATCCGGGGCGTCAAGGACGGCAAGGAACGCACCTATTATATCTATAACAACTGCGACCACGAGCAGGCTTTCAAGGAGACCGGCACGCAGGCCGTCAGCTTCACCACGGGCGTTCCCGCGGCGCTCGGCGCGTCGATGTGGGCCAAGGGCCTTTGGCGCGGCGCCGGCGTCTTCAACGTCGAGGAGTTCGATCCCGATCCGTTCTTGGCCGAGCTGGGCGAGCAGGGGCTGCCGTGGCACGAGCTTTTCGATACCGATATCGAGCTTTGATCCGCAGACCCGTTTCCGATATTCCCCGCAAGGTGCGACAATCCGCAAAGCGCGAACAGACGATTCTGTTTGCGCTTTTTTCATACCCGGCAGCGGCCCCTCCCCGGCGCAGATTTCCGCCGGGTTTTGTATGCCGATCGTGGCCCGTCCTGCTGGGGCTGAAGATTATCTCGGTGTGCACAGCCGACCGCGTCGTGGTCGTCGATAGATATTGAACCGGGGCGCGCTCCGCTATGCCGAATCGCGGTCCGATACCTCCGCCGCAGGTCCGCGCTTTTTCCGGAGGGAGATTTTTCCGGCTGAATATGTATAATATATGATACAATTTTATTATCTTTGGCTGTCAATTAACCCACTTGATAGTTATGAAAATGAAATGTATCCTATGTACGTTAGGCGCGCTTGTGATGTGCACGGCGCCGGTTTTCGCACAAGCTGCGAATAAGCAAGAGAAATCGGAATTCAACCCGCACTGGTTTATGCAGGTGCAGGCCGGAGCGTCCTATACGCTCGGCGAAGGGCCTTTCGGCAAACTCGTATCGCCCGCCGCGGCATTGTCGGCCGGATATCAGTTCTCGCCCGTCTGGGGTCTGCGTTTCGGCCTGAGCGGCTGGCAGAGCAAGGGCGCATGGGTGTCGCCCCAAACCACCTATCAGTATAAATACCTGCAGGGCAATGTCGAAGCCACGCTCGATCTGGCCAACCTTTTCGGCCGCTTCAATCCCCGCCGGACGGTTAATCCCTACCTGTTCGCCGGTGTCGGCCTGAACGGAGCGTTCGACAACGATGAGGCCAACGCCCTTAACGACAGCGGATATCGGCTGGGCAACATCTGGTCCGGAAGCAAAGTGTTCGTTGCGGGCCGTCTGGGTCTCGGCGTGAATTTCCGCTTGTCGGACTGTGTGCTGTTTGGGGTGGAGGTGAATGCCAACATGCTCTCCGACAAGTACAACTCGAAGAAGGCCGGCAACCTCGACTGGCAGTTCAACGCGCTGGGCGGCTTCACGTTCCGTTTCGGCAAGAACCATAAGAAAGCCCGCACGGCGGCGGTCGTTCCCGCTCCGGCCCCGACCCCTGCGCCGGAACCCGCACCCGCTCCCGTCGAGGAGAAGCCCGCGGTGAAGGAGACGCCTGCTCCGGCTCCTGCGGCCGTTGCCGAGCGACCGGCCGAACTGCGTGAGAACATCTTCTTCCGGATCGGCTCGTCGCAGCTCCGCACCACCGAAGAGGCCAAGGTCGGCGCGCTGGTCGAGTACCTGAAGGCCAATCCCGAAGCGAATGTCGAAATCCTCGGCTATGCCGATGCTGCGACCGGTTCGCATGCCGTCAATCTGAAAATTTCCAAGCTGCGCGCCGAGAGCGTCGCCGCCGCGCTGAAGAAGGCCGGTATCGCCGCCTCCCGCATTAGCGCCGAGGGCAGGGGAGACACCGCCCAGCCGTTCCCCGGCGTCGAGAAAAACCGCGTCAGCATCTGTATCGCGAAGTAGGGGACTGTTCCCTTACCGGCTTGCGGCTGTCTGACGACTCCCCGAAATTGAAAATCACCCCTGTCAGAACGAACTCTGACGGGGGTGAAATCGTAAGAATAGGACTTGTTGGACAGCCCGGCGGCCGGTTTCACATCATCTCCCTTATCGGCCTGTGCTTCCCGCATTCCTGTTCCGATTTGCCGCGTGCCGTCCGACGGCTAAGTATAAATACCTATTTGATGGCAATTCACACCCTGAGCCGTGCGGTTTTAGCAGGGAAATTGCTATTTTTGCAACTGTTTTGAAATAAAACGACTCGATGATTGACTTCTTGAAACTGCCTTCTCCGTGTTACGTCCTCGACGAAGAGTTGCTGGACCGTAATCTGGCGATAATCGACCGTGTGCGCCGCGAATCGGGCGCTGAAATTATCGTGGCTCTGAAGGCCTGCGCCATGTGGAGCATCTTTCCCGAACTGGCCCGCCATAGCGACGGTGCGACGGCCTCTTCCGCCGCCGAAGCGCGTCTTGTTTTCGAGGAGTTCGGCCGCCCCGCCCATACCTACGCCCCGGTCTATACCGACCGCAATATCGAAGAGATACTTCGCTGTAGCGACCATATCACCTTTAATTCCGTCGCCCAGTTCGAGCGTTTCGGACCGATGGCCCTGCTGCGCGGCATTTCGTGCGGACTGCGTATCAATCCCCAGTATTCGCCCGTCGAGACCGACCTCTACAACCCCTGCGTTCCGGGTTCGCGTCTGGGCGTTACGGCCGACCTCCTGAAGGAGCTGCCGGCGGGAATCGACGGCCTGCATTTCCACGTGCTCTGCGAGTCGCGTCCGCACCACCTGCGGCTGGCGCTCGAAGCCGTCGAAAAACACTTCGGCCAATACCTCGACCGGATCAAATGGCTCAATATGGGCGGCGGCCACCTGATGACGCATGCCGAATACGACTGCGACGAGCTGATCGCGCTGCTTCGGGAGTTCAAGGCCCGCCATCCGCACCTGCGGCTGATCCTCGAACCGGGCAGTGCATTTACTTGGCGCACAGGCTATCTGGTGTCGACAATTGAAGACTTGGTTGAGAACGCTGGCGTGCATACCGCCATGCTCGACGTGTCGTTCGCCTGCCACATGCCCGACTGCCTCGAAATGCCCTACAAACCGGCGATCGTCGGGGCGCACGAACCCGCCGAAGGCGAGAAGCGCTGGCGCATGGGCGGCACGAGCTGTCTTGCGGGCGACTATTACGGCGACTGGGCCTTCGACCATGAGCTGAAAGTGGGCGAGCGCATCGTTTTCGAAGATATGATCCACTATACGATGGTCAAAACCACGATGTTCAACGGCGTGGCGCATCCCGCCATCGTCATCGCCCGCCGCGACGGCCGCATCGACGTCGTCCGCGAATTCGGCTACGAGGACTTCAGGAACCGCATGTCGTAAATAACACAAACACAAATAAATGAAAGATTTTACACCTACTCCCTACACGCTTGAGTGCGTCGCCACGGGGCGCGAATTCGAAGATACGGGCTGGATGCTTGCCGATCCGCAGTGCAAGACGCCGTCGCTCGTGCGCGCCAAGTACGCCCGCAGGCAGCTCGAAGTGAAACCCGACGAATACGGTTTCTACAAATTCTGCGACTGGCTTCCCGTCCGCCGCATGCTCAAAGGCTCTTCGGCGCCCGTCACCTACAAGAGCAAGGGGCTTGCCCGGCACCTCGGACTTGAGAACCTCTACATAACCTTCAACGGCTACTATCCGGCCATCGGCGCCACGATGTCCACCTGCTCGTTCAAGGAGACCGAAGCTTTCTCGGTCTGCGCGCGTGCCGCCGAGGACGAAGAGCGCGTGCTGGTGGTGGCCTCGGCCGGCAATACGGCCCGCGCCTTCGCCAAGGTATGCTCCGACAACCACATCAAACTGCTGTTGTCGGTGCCTTACGACAATATCGAGGCCCTCTGGTTCGAGCATCCGCTCAACCCCTGCGTGAAACTCATCTCGTGCGAGAAGGGCGGCGACTATTTCGACGCCATCCACCTGAGCGACATCGCCCTTAAGGGCCCCGGCTTCTATGCCGAGGGCGGTGCGAAGAACATCGCCCGCCGCGACGGCATGGCCACGACGGTCCTTTCGGCCGTGACGACCATCGGCCGCATTCCCGACTACTATTTTCAGGCCGTGGGCAGCGGTACGGGAGCCATCGCCGCATGGGAAGCCAACATGCGCCTGATCGAGGACGGCCGCTTCGGTTCGAACACCATGAAACTCATGGTGTCGCAGAATGCGCCCTTCGTGCCGATGTACGACGCATGGCAGGCCGGTTCGCGCAAGATGCTGGCCTACGAGGACGACAAGGCGCGCCGCGATGCGGAGATCATCGACGCCAAAGTACTCTCGAACCGCCGTCCGCCGTACGGCATTACGGGCGGTCTGTACGACGCGCTGAAGGCTACCGGCGGCGAATTCTTCGTCGCCACCAACGCCATGGCCCGCAAGGCCCGCAAACTCTTCAAGGAGCTGGAGGGCGTCGATATCTACTCGGCGTCGGGCGTCGCGCTCGCGTCGCTTGTCAATGCGGTCGCCGCGGGCAAGATCGAGAAGGACGCCGTCGTCATGCTCAACATCACGGGCGGCGGCGAGGAGCATTTCAAGGAGGACAAGGAGCTGTGGTACCTCAAGCCGAGCCACGTTTTCCCGCTCGAACCCGATACGGACGACGTGGTCGCCAAGGTCGAGGCGCTGTTTGCGAAAAACATTGCAGAATAGCACGATACATAGATTTTCTGCACCTTCGGTTGCAGCGGTCGCCGGTTGGTTCCGGGGAGAAAATTCTCCCCGGAATTTTTTTTGCAGGATTTCCGGCTGATTTGTGTCGGCGGGAGTGCGCTCCCGTCTCTCCGGACCTTTTTCGAACCGGCGGGGGATGCGGCCCTCCCCGGCTCGCGCCTTTCCCGATGCCGGCAGCTGCCGGTGCGGCGTGCTTCCCGCGGAGCGCCGCTTTGCGCCGGCGCTGACGGCCGTAAACGCGGATGCGGACCTAACCGCCCGCGCCGCTCAGCCGGCGGCCGGGAGCGCATAAGCGCGCAATGTTGAAAAAGAAATGGCTGCAAAAGTCGGAAAACTGCCGGAAAAAGTTACCTTTGCAGCGGTTTGAAAAGCGGGGGCGCAGCCGGACCCGCTTTCCGGCCGCTGTAAATTATTTTATCAACCCAACAAAAACAAGATGAAAAACATCCAAGCAAAGCAGACTCCCTGCTTCAGGCGTTGGAGCCGCAAAGGCTGGTCGGCCTTCGCGAGCCTGCACCGCCATGTAACCATCGGAGTCCTCGCCGCGACGATGTCGATCCTCTTGCTCGCGACGCAAAGTGCGTCTGCGCAGCATGCCGACACGGCAGCCGTTCTCCGTACGCTGAGGATCGACGAGGTCGGCATATCGGGCAGCCAGACTGCCCCGACGCGCAACGTACAGTCGCAAACCCCGCTTTTCGACCGGAAAGCACAGGCCGCAGCGCCCGTCCAGACTCTGGAGTCCGCCCTGCGCCTCGCACCTTCGGTCGATATCCGCGAACGCGGGGGCAAGGGCATGCAGGCCGACATCTTCATTCGGGGAGGCTCTTTCGACCAGACGATGGTCCTTCTCAACGGCATTGATTTTACGGACGCCCGCACCGGGCACCAGTCCCACTCGCTTCCGGTCGATCTCGACTGCATTTCGGCCGTCGATCTGCTGGACGGCGTGCCGGGCGTCGGGGCCTACGCCGGGGCGGTCAATATCCGCACGGCTCCCCTCAGGCCGACCTACCTGCGTTTCGAGGGTACGGGCGGCCAGCACGGCTACGCCTATGCCAACCTTTCGGGCGCCGTGACTGCGGGCCGCTTCTCGCTGCTCGCCGCGGGGTCCTACCGCCGCAGCGACGGCTACCGGCACAACACCGATTTCACCAACGGCAACGCCTTCCTGCGTGCGACCTACGAGACGCGGCGGTTCGGATTCTTCGATTTCCAAGCCGGCTGGCAGAACCGCGGCTTCGGCTCCAACGGTTTCTATGCGGCCTACAATCCCGACCAGTGGGAGGGCACCTCCACCTCGCTGGCGTCGCTGCGGTGGCTCAGGCAGGCCGGACGCTTCTCGCTGGGGGCCTCGGCGAGCTACCGCAAGAATTTCGACCGCTACGACTGGACGCGCGGCACGGTGATGAACCGCCACAATACCGACAATGCGGGTGCACGGCTCTGGACCGACTTCGACTGGACCGGCGGTACGACTACGCTCGGCGGCGACTATGCCTTCAACCATATCTACAGCACCAATCTCGGTGAAAAACTCTCCGTACCGCACGGCCATTACACGCATGCCAAGGCCCGCCATACGGGCAACGTCTGGCTGCGTCACGCCAAGCAGTGGCGGCGCTTCGATGCGGCCGCTTCGGCCGGCGTCAGCCTGACGCCTTACGGCACTTCGGCGTTGTGGAATGTTTCGGGCGGCTGGCGGCCCGCTGCGGGACTGCATCTGGCCGTCGGGGCGTCGCAGTCGATGCGCCTGCCTACCTTCACCGATCTCTATTACTCCTCCCCGGCGCAGATCAACAACCTCGATCTGATTCCGGAAAAGGCTGTTACATACCGCATTGAAGCCGATTATGTAAAGGACCGCTGGAATGCTTCGCTGCGCACCTACTACCGTGCCGGACGCGACATCATCGACTGGGTGTGGCGCGAGGATATGGACGGCAAGTGGCACTCCGAGCAGACCAGCCGTCTCGATACCTACGGCGTCGAGCTGACGGGCGGCTATGCCGCCGCCGAAGGTTTCCTGCGGCGTGCGACGCTCTCTTACGGCTACATCACGACCGACCGCAATACGGAGGTCGTCGCCCGCAGCGCCATGGACTTCATGAAGCACAAGGCGGCATTGGCCGTCGAAGTGCGTTTCCTGCGCCGCATGTCGCTGGCGCTGACCGCTTCGGTTTACGACCGCAACGGCAGCTATACGGACTATCCGACGCCGGGCGACGCTTCCGTTTCTCAGGTGCGCGACTACGAACCCTATTTCCTGCTTGACGGCCGTCTGTCGTGGGAAAAAGGCGTCTGCCGGCTCTATGTCGATGCCACGAACATCACCGATACCCGTTACTGCGATCTGGGCGGCATCCGCCTGCCCGGCGCATGGGTCACGGGCGGCGTGGTGCTGACCATCGGCCGCTGACCCCTCTCCGGCCGCGCTCCCGCCCGCCGCATAAGGCGCGGGAACCCGGCCGCTCTCCTTTTTCCGGCTGCAATCCTGCCCGTCGCCTCGTGCGGCGGGCTTTTTTGTCGCCGGGCGGCTTTCCCCGGCGGCACCCTCCTTCGGCGGTTTTCTCCGGCGGCTGCGGACGCCCGCTTTTGTACGATAATTCCCCGATGGTGTCATTTCAGCATGTGAACCTCCTTTTTTCCTTACGAATTTTTCAGTTTTGTCCGGGTTTTTCTTATCTTTGAAAAGAAGAATCAATATAACCGCACAACATATGGAAAAGCGTATCGTGGAATGCGTCCCCAACTTCAGCGAGGGACGCGACAAGGCAGTAATCGGCCGGATCGTATCGGCCATCGAAACCTCCGGGGGCGTCAAAGTGCTGGACGTCGATCCCGGCGAAGCGACCAACCGCACCGTTGTCACGTTCGTCGGCTCGCCCGAAGCCGTCGTCGAAGCGGCTTTCGCGGGGGTGAAAAAGGCCGCCGAGCTGATCGACATGCGCAAACACAAGGGGGCGCATCCGCGCATGGGCGCTACGGACGTGCTGCCGCTGATCCCGATCGCGGGCATCACGCTCGAAGAGTGCGCCGAACTGGCCCGCAAACTGGCCGAGCGTATCGCCGGGGAACTGCATGTCCCGACCTATTGTTACGAAGCCGCGGCGTTTACGCCCCGGCGGCGCAATCTGGCCGTCTGCCGCGAAGGAGAATACGAGGCGCTGCCCGAAAAGCTGGCGCACGGGGAGTCGGCGCCCGATTTCGGGGCGCGCCCGTTCGACGAGGGGGTAGCCCGCACGGGCGCCACGACCGTCGGTGCGCGCGATTTCCTGATCGCCGTGAATTTCAACCTCAATACCACCTCCACGCGCCGCGCCAACGCCATCGCCTTCGACGTGCGCGAAAAGGGCCGCCCCGTCCGCGAGGGCAATCCGATCACGGGCAAGGTGGTCAGGGATGCCGACGGCAATCCTCTGATGCGGCCGGGCACGCTCCGGGCGACCAAGGCCATCGGCTGGTATATCGAGGAGTACGGCATCGCGCAGGTTTCGATGAACATTACCGACATCGCCGTAACGCCGCTGCACGTCGCCTTCGACGAGGTGTGCCGCAAGGCCGATGCCCGCGGCGTGCGTGTGACGGGCACCGAAATCGTGGGGCTGGTGCCGAAACGCGCCCTGCTGGAAGCGGGGCGGTATTTCCTCCGCAAGCAGCGGCGTTCGGCGGGCATCGCCGAGGAGGAGATCGTCCGCATCGCTGTCAAGTCGATGGGGCTGGACGACCTGAAACCCTTCGACCCGAAGGAAAAGGTGATCGAATACCTGCTTGAAGCGGAGGATCAGAAGAAGCGGCTTATCGACATGACCTGCAAAGGGTTCGCTGAGGAGACGGCGAGCGAGTCGCCCGCTCCGGGCGGCGGTTCCATCGCGGCCTATATGGGCGCGCTGGGCGCGGCCCTCGGCACGATGGTCGCCAACCTCTCGTCGCACAAGGCGGGCTGGGACGACCGCTGGGAGGAGTTCTCCGGCTGGGCCGAGAAGGGGCAGGCGCTGCTGCGCGAGCTGCTGCATCTGGTGGATGAAGATACTGCGGCGTTCAACCGCATCATGGCCGTTTTCGCCATGCCCAAATCGACCGACGAGGAGAAGGCGGCACGCAGTGCGGCTTTGCAGGCGGCGACGCTCTACGCCACGCAGGTCCCCCTGCGGACGATGAAAACGGCGTTCGAGGTCTTTGCGATCGTGCGCGCCATGGCCGCCGAAGGCAATCCCAATTCGGTCTCCGATGCGGGCGTCGGCGCGCTTGCGGCCCGCAGCGCGGTGCTGGGGGCGTGTCTCAACGTCAAGATCAATGCCGCCGGCCTGAAAGACCGGGCCGCGGCCGACGCGCTCGTCGCTGAGGCGAACGCCGTTGCCGCCGCCGCCGAACGGGCCGAGCGCGAAGTGCTGGAAATCGTAGAACGTAAAATCTGAACCATATGACACTGCAAGAGTTCCAAAACGATATTTGTGCGGGTATTCCCGACCGGCTGCCCGCCGCGAAACCTTATGACAGGCAGATCAACCACGCTCCCAAGCGCAAGGAGATTCTGACGCCTGAGGAGCAGGTGCTGGCGATCAAAAACGCCCTGCGTTACTTCCCTGCCAAACACCACGCCCTGCTGGCCAAGGAGTTTGCCGAGGAGCTGCGCAAATACGGGCGTATCTATATGTACCGCCTGCGCCCCGATTACGAAATGTACGCCCGGCCGATCGACCAATACCCCTGCAAGTGCCGTCAGGCCGCGGCGATCATGCTGATGATTCAGAACAACCTCGACAAGGCCGTGGCCCAGCATCCGCACGAGCTGATCACCTACGGCGGCAACGGCGCGGTATTCCAGAACTGGGCGCAGTACCGTCTGACGATGAAATACCTCTCGGAGATGACCGACCGCCAGACGCTGGCGATGTATTCGGGCCATCCGCTGGGGCTGTTCCCGTCGCACCCCGACGCTCCGCGCGTGGTGGTGACCAACGGCATGGTGATTCCCAACTACTCGAAACCCGACGATTGGGAGCGCATGAACGCCCTCGGCGTGTCGCAGTACGGACAGATGACCGCGGGTTCCTATATGTATATCGGACCGCAGGGCATCGTACACGGGACGACCATCACGGTGATGAACGCCGCCCGCAAACGTTTCACCGCCGATCGCCGCGACGCCCGCGGCATGCTCTTCGTCTCGTCGGGACTGGGCGGCATGTCGGGCGCGCAGCCCAAGGCGGGGACCATTTCGGGCGTGGTGAGCGTCATCGCCGAGATCAACCCCAAGGCGGCGCAGAAGCGTTACGAGCAGGGCTGGGTCGATGAACTGCACCATTCGCTCGACGAGCTGATTCCCCGCATCCGCCGGGCCTGCCGGGAGCGCGAAGCGGTTTCGATGGCCTATGTGGGCAATGTCGTGGACCTCTGGGAGCGGCTCGCCGCCGAAGAGATTCCGGTGGATCTGGGTTCCGATCAGACTTCGCTGCATAATCCGTGGGCGGGCGGCTATTATCCGGTGGACGTGAGCTACGAGGCTTCGAACAAGATGATGGCCGAGGAGCCTGCCCGTTTCCGCGAATGCGTGCAGGAGTCGCTGCGCCGTCAGGTCGATGCGATCAATAAGCTGACGGCCCGCGGCATGTACTTCTTCGATTACGGCAACGCCTTCCTGCTGGAGGCTTCGCGCGCCGGAGCCGCCGTGATGGGCGAGGGCGGCCGGTTCCGTTATCCCTCCTACGTGCAGGACATCATGGGCCCGATGTTCTTCGACTACGGCTTCGGACCTTTCCGCTGGGTCTGCACGTCGGGAAAACCCGAAGACCTCGAACTTACCGACCGCCTTGCGGCCGAAGTGCTGGAGGAGATCCGCCGTACGGCTCCCGCCGAAATCGCGGGTCAGCTCGACGACAACATCCACTGGATCCGCGAAGCGGGCCGCAACCGGCTCGTCGTCGGTTCGCAGGCCCGTATCCTCTATGCGGACAGCGAAGGCCGCACGAAAATCGCGCAGGCTTTCAACCGGGCCATCGCCGACGGACGCCTTACGGCTCCCGTGGTGCTGGGCCGCGACCACCACGACGTTTCGGGCACAGATTCGCCCTACCGCGAGACCTCGAACATCTACGACGGGTCGAACCTTACGGCCGACATGGCCGTGCAGAACGTCATCGGCGACTCGTTCCGCGGTGCAACGTGGGTCTCGATCCACAACGGCGGCGGCGTAGGCTGGGGCGAGGTGATAAACGGCGGCTTTGGCATGGTGATCGACGGTTCGGAAGCTTCCGACCGCCGCATCCGCGAAATGCTGCTGTGGGACGTGAATAACGGCATCGCCCGCCGCAGCTGGGCGCGCAACGAAGGGGCCGTGTCGGCGATCAGGCGCGAGATGGAGCGCACGCCCGGCCTGCAGGTGACGCTGCCCAATGCCGCCGACGAAGAAATGATACGCAATGTCTTGAAAGAAAACGAATAAACAAGGATTACCTCATATGGAACATCATCTTATCTCCGCGCAGCATCTTTCGATCGACCGCATCCGCGAAATCCTCTTCCGCCGTCTGCCGCTGGCGCTGAGCGACGATGCCCGCACGCGCATCGTCCGCTGCCGCGAATACCTCGACCGCAAGATGGAAAACCCCGAACGCCCGGTTTACGGCATCACCACCGGTTTCGGATCGTTGTGCGACATTTCGGTAGGGTATGACGAGCTGGCCCAGCTGCAGAAGAACCTCGTCATGTCGCACGCCTGCGGGACGGGCGAGCGCGTCCCCTCCGAGATCGTGAAACTGATCCTTCTGCTCAAGATACAGTCGCTCTCCTACGGCCATTCCGGCGTGCAGCTGGCGACCGTGGAGCGGCTGATCGACTTTTTCAACAACGACGTACTGCCCGTGGTCTACCAGCAGGGGTCGCTCGGCGCTTCGGGCGACTTGGCGCCGCTGGCGCATATGAGCCTGCCGCTGCTGGGACTGGGCGAAGTGGAGTGCGAAGGCCGTGTCCGGCCTGCCGCCGAGGTGCTGGCCGAGCGGGGCTGGCAGCCGATCCGGCTCGAATCCAAGGAGGGGCTGGCCCTGCTCAACGGCACCCAGTTCATGAGCGCATACGGCGTCTGGTCGCTGATCGGGGCGCGCCGCCTGAGCGAGTGGGCCGACCGCATCGGCGCGCTGTCGCTCGACGCTTTCGACGGCCGCATCGAACCCTTCTGCGACGAGGTGCATCTGATCCGCGCGCACAAGGGCCAGCTCACCACGGCCCGCAACATCCGCCGTCTGCTCGAAGGCAGCGAGCTGATCGCCCGTCCGAAGAAGCATGTGCAGGATCCCTACTCCTTCCGCTGCATCCCGCAGGTGCACGGGGCGTCGAAAGACACGATCGACTATGTGGAGGGCGTGCTGACGACCGAAATCAACAGCACCACCGACAATCCGACGGTCTTCCCCGAAGAGGATATGGTCGTCTCGGCGGGCAATTTCCACGGTCAGCCCATCGCGCTGGCGATGGACTTTCTGGCCATCGCGCTCGCGGAGTTGGGCAGCATCTCCGAACGCCGCACCTACAAACTGATCTCCGGTGCGCGCGAGTTGCCGGCCTTCCTCGTCGCCAAGCCGGGGCTGAACAGCGGCTTCATGATTCCCCAGTACACGGCGGCCTCGATCGTCAGCCAGTCGAAGGGGCTCTGCATGCCTGCGTCGGTCGATTCGATCCCCTCGTCGCAGGGGCAGGAGGACCATGTGAGCATGGGGTCCAACGCCGCGACCAAACTCTACCGCGTGGTGTGCAACACCGAACGGGTGCTGGCCATCGAGCTTTTCAACGCCGCGCAGGCGCTCGAATTCCGCCGTCCGGCGCGCTCGTCGGAGACGCTCGAACGTCTCGTCGCCGAATACCGCAAAGAGGTGCCCTTCATCGACAACGATTCGGTGATGTACCCGCATATCGAATCTTCCATCCGATTCATCCGCAAATCATGAGACTTCTGGTAAAGAACATCGGCAAAATCGTCGGCATCGAAACTGCCGGACGGCTTCGGCTCTGCGGCGGGGAGATGGACCGCTTGGAGACGCTCGACGATGCGTGGCTGCTGGCCGACGACGGCCGGATCGCCGCATTCGGACGCATGGAGACGCTCGGTGAAATGGCCGCGGACAGGACCGTCGACGCCGAAGGGGGCATGCTCTTCCCGTCGTTCTGCGACTCCCACACGCATCTGGTCTATGCCGGAAGCCGCGAACGTGAGTTTCTCGACAAGATCAACGGCCTGAGCTACGAGGAGATAGCCCGCCGCGGCGGAGGAATTCTCAATTCGGCCGACCTGCTGCACGAAACCTCGGAAGAGGAGCTTTACGCGCAGGCGATGGAGCGCGTGCGCGAGATCGCTGCGAAGGGAACGGGCTGCGTCGAGATCAAGAGCGGCTATGGTCTTACGACCGAAGACGAACTGAAGATGCTGCGCGTCATCCGCCGCATCCGCGAGACGGCTCCGCTGGCCGTGCGCGCCACGTTCCTCGGCGCCCATGCCGTGCCGCGGAACTATATCGGCCGGCAGGAGGAATACGTGGAGCTGGTCTGCAACGAAATGCTTCCGGCCGTGGCGGCCGGGAAACTGGCCGATTTCGTCGATGTCTTCTGCGACGAAGGGTTCTTTACCGTGGAACAGACGGCCCGCATCATGAAGGCCGGGCGCAAGCTGGGCATGCAGCCGAAGATTCACGCCAACGAACTGGCCGTTTCGGGCGGCGTGCAGGTGGGCGTGGAGTACGGCGCCCTCTCGGTCGATCACCTCGAACGCATGGGCGAAGCGGAGATTCGGGCGCTGCGCGGCGCGGTGACCTCGCCGACGATGCTGCCCGGCGCGGCGTTCTTCCTCGGCATGAGCTATCCGCCGGCCCGCGAGATGATCCGCGCGGGGCTGGGCGTGGCGCTGGCTTCGGACTACAATCCCGGCTCGTCGCCTTCGGGCGATATGCGCATGGTCGTGTCGCTGGCCTGCATCCGCATGAAGATGACCCCGGCCGAAGCGATCAACGCCGCGACGCTCAACGGCGCTTACGCCATGGGCCTGAGCCGCAGCTACGGTTCCGTTACTGTAGGTAAAGTCGCCAATTTCTTCATCACCAAACCGATACCTTCGGTCGAATTCCTGCCTTATGCCTATACGACGCCGCTCATCCGCCGGGTATTCCTGCGCGGCGAGGAGTATGTGGCGTAGTTTTTGACCCGGAGGGATTCGTATGCGATTATTGATTTTAACAATCGGTCTCCTGCTGTCGGGAGCCGTAAACGGACAGAATATGAAACCGCTGACACCGGAAGAGCGACGTGTGATCGTCGACAAAGGTACCGAAGCGCCCTTTACGGGCCGATATTATGACCACCGCGAGGCGGGCGTATACCACTGCCGCCAATGCGGCGCGCCGCTGTACCGTTCCGCCGACAAGTTCGACGCGGGGTGCGGCTGGCCCAGTTTCGATGACGAGATTCCGGGCGCCGTGATGCGGACGCCCGACGCCGACGGACGGCGCACCGAGATCACCTGCGCCAAATGCGGAGCTCACTTGGGGCATGTGTTTTTGAACGAGGGATTTACCCCGAAGAATACGCGCCACTGCGTCAATTCGGTTTCGCTTCTCTTCGAACCCGAAGCGAAAGCCGGCGAACAGCCGGCCGCCGGAGGGGAGCAGACGCAGAAAAAGGAGGGGACCGAAACCGCGATTTTCGCCGGAGGCTGTTTCTGGGGCGTGGAGTACCTGTTGTCCAAGATGCCCGGCGTGCTGAAGGTCGAATCGGGCTACACGGGCGGCAGGACCGAAAATCCCACCTACGAGCAGGTGTGCAGCCATACCACGGGGCATGCCGAAGCGGTGCGCGTGACGTTCGATCCGGCGAAGGTGTCGTATGAAAAGCTGGCGAAGTTCTTTTTCGAGATTCACGATCCGACGCAGCTCGACGGGCAGGGCCCGGATCTCGGCGACCAATACCGTTCCGAGATTTTCTATACGACGCCCGCCCAGCAGCAGACGGCCGAAAGGCTGATCGGCGAGCTGCGCCGCAGAGGGTACGACGTCGTGACCGAGGTGACCCCTGCAGGCCGGTTCTGGCCCGCCGAAGATTATCACCAGCAGTATTACAAGCGCAAGGGAACGCTGCCGTACTGCCACGCCTATACCAAACGGTTTTAGCCGGTCCTGCCGCTGCGTCGGCCGGCCGGGAAGAAAGCCGGCGCGTTTTACAGGCCGGAGAAGACTTATGTCCGGTCCGGTGTGAAAACCTCGGCCGGGTTGCCGGAAAATAAGGCTCTCCGCTTCACAGCGGGGAGCCTTGTCGTATATGCCGGCCGGACTGCGAACCTTCTGAGTTCCCGAAAACCGTCGTTGCTGTACGATCGCGTCGGACCGCCCGGCGAACCATATAGCTTTGTTTGCTGTCGAATCATACGGCTCTGCTTGCTCTCGAACCGTATGCAGGATGTCGGCCGGGAATTCTCCAGCGGAGTTTATCCGCAGTGCCGTCTCGCCTGCCGGATCACCCCAGCTTGTCGATTTCGCCTTGCATGATGCGGGGCAGGTTTGCGCGGATCTTTTCGACCGGCCAGTTCCACCATTGCAGCTCCAGCAGCCGTGCGGCCGTTCTGTCGTCGAAACGCGGCCGTATCGTTTTGGCCGGGACGCCGCCCACGATCGTGTAGGGCGGAACGTCCCGTGTGACGACGGCCCGCGCCGCGATCACGGCGCCGTCGCCGATCCTGACGCCCGCCATGATGACCGCTTCGTAACCGATCCATACGTCGTTGCCGATGACGATGTCGCCCTTGTTGTCCCACGCCGCGGCGACGTTCGCCCGGTCGAGTTCCCACTCCTCGAAGAAGAGCGGAAAGGTGTAGTTCGCCAGCGAGCCGAGCGTGTGGTTCGCGCTGTTGAACAGGAACCGCGCGCCGCAGGCGATGGAGCAGAATTTGCCGATGACCAGCCGGTCCTTGTTGATCGGGTAGTGGTACAGGACGTTGTTCTTTTCGAACTCTGTCGGGTCGCTCACGAAATCGTTGTAGATCGTGTAGTCACCGACCTCGATATAGGGATTGTCGATCACCGTATTCAGATAGATCGTCCGGCGGTCGTTCGTGCGGGGATATGTTTTCGTATTCATCGTGTGTTTCGTTGCGCCGCCTTTGCCGGGCCGCCGCATTTCCTGCAAAATTGCGAAAAAATCCCCGCAAACCGGCGGTCCGGCGACGAAATATTTCCGTTGCAGGAATTTGCCGCAGTATCTTGTCAGGAAAGGAGCTGCGCGGAATGCGGCTTCCGGCGGCAATTCCTGCGCCGGGAGAGTATCAACCGGGGATATATTTTCTACATTTGCAGCCGTAAATCCGTTTTATGGAACGTGCAAAAGGTATTCTCTATGCGGCGTTGTCGTCGTCCACCTTCGGGCTGGCGCCGCTCTTCACGCTGCTGCTGCTCGCCGGGGGCTATTCGCCGTTCGAGGCGCTGTCCTACCGCTGGGGCGTCGCGGCGTTGTTTCTGGGCGCGCTGGCCGTGTTTTCGGGACGGAGTTTCCGGCTGGGACGCCGCGAATTGCTCACCGTCTTCCTGCTGAGCCTTTTCCGCGCCGCCACGTCGCTGAGCCTTATCATCGCCTATCAGCATATCGCCAGCGGCGTCGCGTCGACCATTCATTTCATGTATCCGCTCGCCGTGGCTCTCGCCATGATGTGTTTCTTCCGCGAGAAAGGCTCTGCGTGGGTTTTCGCCGCTATCGGCATGTCCGTCGTCGGCGCGGTGCTGCTCTCGCTGGGGAATGTCGATTTCACGGTGGAAAATAGCGCGCTCGGCATGGTTTCGGCCTGCGTTTCGGTCTTTTCCTACGGCGGCTATATCGTCGGGGTGCGCAAGAGCCGGGCCGTGGAGATCGACTCGGCGGTGCTGACCTGCTATGTCATGGGGCTGGGGGCGCTCTATTTTATCCTCGGCGGCCTGCTGACGGGCGGCGTCCGGATCGAAACCGACGGCATGACGTGGCTCTGCATCCTCGGTCTCGCGCTTCCCGCCACGGCCCTCTCCAACATGACGCTGGTGCAGGCGATCAAGCGCATCGGCCCGACGCTGACTTCGATTTTCGGAGCCTTGGAGCCGCTGACGGCCGTCGTCATCGGCGTCGCGGTCTTCGGCGAACCCTTTACCGCGCAGGGGGCCGCGGGGATTCTGCTGATCGTGGCCGCCGTGAGCGTCGTCGTTCTCCGCACCGGCCGCCGGCCGCAATAGGACTTCGCAGCCGCCTGTCCGGCCGGACCGATTTCGCCGCGCAGCGTCGGCAGATTGGTGCCGGAAAAGGCAGGGAAGAGACACAGGCATGACAGCGCAAGGCCGTAGCGAAATGCCGGGCGCGCCGAAATTTGCGGCCGGGAAAAATAGAGCGGGGAGATTGACCGTTATTACAATATGATTATCAGCGCCAGCCGCCGGACCGATATTCCGGCTTTCTATGCCCCGTGGTTTTTCAACCGCCTGCGGGAAGGGTATCTCTTGGTGCCCAACCCCTTCAACCCCAAGGCCGTCAGCCGGATCAGCCTCGATCCGGCCGTGGTGGACTGCATCGTCTTCTGGACCAAGAATCCGGCGCCGATGCTTCCGCGGCTCAGGGAGCTGGAACGCTATAAATACTACTTCCAATTCACGCTCAACCCCTATGGCGCCGACGTGGAGAACCGCCTGCCGGATCTTTCCCGGCGGATCGAAACCTTCAAGCGGCTGTCGGACGCAATCGGCCGTGACCGCGTGATCTGGCGTTACGATCCGATTCTGACCAACGGGAAATACGACGTCGGGTTCCACTGCGAAGCCTTCGCCCGAATCGCCTGTGCCCTGCGCGACCATACCGCGAAGTGCATGCTCGGATTTATCGACCATTACCGCCATATTCGCGGTGCGCTGGGTGAGCTGGGCGTCGGTCCGCTGCGCCGGGACGAGATCGAAGTCATGGCGCAGTCGTTCGTCCGGACGCTGGAACCGTACCCGGTTGCGCTGGAAACCTGCACCGTGAAGGTCGATCTGCGTCATCTGGGGATTCCGTCCGGAATGTGCATCGACCGCGGGCTGGTCGAGCGGATCGCCGGTTATCCCATAGCTGCGAAAAAAGACAAAAACCAGCGGCAGGTGTGCAACTGCATCGAAAGCATCGACGTCGGCACATACGAAACCTGCCTGAACGGCTGCGCCTACTGCTATGCGATCAAAGGCAATTACAACACGGCGGAATACAACCGCCGCAGGCACGATCCCGACTCCCCGCTGATGATCGGTCGGCCGGGTGGGGACGACGTGATCAGGGAGCGCGAAATGAAGAGCCTGCGGTGCGAACGGCAGCTGCCGTTTTAGCGCGCCGGAACCTCTTCCGCTTCGTGTCGTTTCGATATTTTGCCCCGAAGCTGTTCGTAGGTGCAGTTCAGGATTTCATAGCGGTCGATTGCCTTGGTTTCGCGGTTGGCCTGAACCAGATAGCAGCGGCGTCCCCAAGCTTCGATCGTGTAATTGCACTTCTCCGATTCGCGGACCATCGAGTGTCCGTCCATCAGGTTCCAGAAAATGTGCCTCAGTACATTGGCGTAGCCTGCGAAAGACATCTGCTGTCCGCGCAGGTCTTTGAAATAGACGTCGTTGAAGTTTTCTCTTGCCCGGCCCATAATCGTTCGGTTTTAAGTTTCGGCAAAGATACGCGGCTGGAATGACAGGTTTTGACACACTGCCGATTGTCGTCGCAAATATCGCCATACCGCCTTTTAGCTATTTCCGCAATTCGAGCACCTTCCGCAGCCGATCAAGCTCTTCGGCGAGCAGCGTGCGCGGGCAGGCGATATTCAGCCGGATGAAGCCTGCGCCCGCCGCACCGTACATCGTGCCCGAATTGACGCGCAGTCTGCCCTCGGCGAGCAGACGTTCCGCCAGTTCGTCCGACGCGAGTCCCGCGGCCCGGCAGTCCGCCCACACCAGATAGGTGCCTTCCAGCGGCAGTACGGGGCAGTGCGGCAGGTGCTGCGCGAAGTACTCCCGCAGGAAAAGGTAGTTGGCGTGTAGGTATTCGTTCAGCGCGTCGAGCCACTCCGCGCCCCGGTCGTAGGCGGCGATCAGCGCGTCGATCGCCAAGGGACCGATTTCGCCCGTCTCGTTGATGCGTAACGCCTTTTCGATTTTTGCGCGCACCGTTTCGCCGGCCGCGATGATATTGGCGACCTGCAGTCCGGCGAGGTTGAACGCCTTGCTGGGCGAGCAGCAGGTGACCGAATTGTGCAGGAACTCTTCGCCGAGCGATGCAAACGGCGTGTAGCGGAATCCCGGCATGACCAGCTCGCAGTGAATTTCGTCGGCCACGACGAAGACGCCGTTGCGCAGACAGATTTCGCCGATCCTGCGCAGCTCCTCCGGCGACCAGACACGCCCGGCCGGATTGTGCGGATTGCACAGCAGCATCGCTTTGACCTCAGGATCGGCTGCCTTGCGCTCCAGATCGGCGAAGTCGATCGTATAGACGCCGCCGCGGTAGGTCAGGTCGTTTTCTGCCGTCCGGCATCCGCTGTTGCGGATCGAGATGAAGAAGTGGTTGTAGACGGGCGTCTGCACCAGAATCTTGTCGCCCGGTTGCGTCAGGGCCTTCAGAATGGCCGAAAGCGCCGGAATCACACCCGTCGTATGGAGTATCCACTCCGGCTCCGTGCGCCAGCCGTGACGCCGTTCGAACCACTTCACGACCGCATCGTAATAGGCCTGCGGCGCCTGCGCATAGCCGAATATGCCGTGCTCGACCCGCCGCCGCAGCGCTTCGACGACGGGCGGCGCCGTACGGAAATCCATGTCGGCCACCCACATGGGCAGTATGTCGGGATCGCTGTCCAGCTCCCATTTGACCGAGTGCGTCCCGCGGCGCGGGACTATTTCGTCGAAATCGTATTTCATCGTCGCATGTTCTTCGTTGTTATATAATACGTCGCGCCGCCCGCCGATGTTTCAGCGGGGCGGGGGATTTTTGCGGCGGGGCGCTATTCCTCCCGGTAGACCTCGCCCCGCAGGGCGTCGTCGGAGTAGACGTGCAGGCTGTGGCCCGTGTCGCTCAGGCAGGTGATGCGGTGTATGTGGTTGTCGAAACGCCCCGGCGCCCCTACGGCGAAGAATGCGCAAGGCCCCTCCACGACGGCGCTCTCCGTCAGCCGCGCCGCACCTCCGGCCGCAGGTTCGAATATTTCGAGCCGGAAGGTGCCGTCGGCAATGTGATAGCCCGCGAATTGGGGATGCGCATGGATGCTGGTCCGGTTGCCGTTTTTCCAGCTCATCACGATCGCCTCCCAGCCGGTGGCGGGGCAGCGTCCGAGGTAGGTGCGCCGGTATGCCGTGTCGGAATAGTCGTCGAACGCGGTCAGGGGATGCGTTTGCAGCCAGCCGAGGACATACGCCCGAATCTGCTGTCCGAGGGCGTCGTCTATCGTTTTTGCGGCGGTCGTCTCCAGCAGGCCGGAGAAGAAATCCCCGAAGCCCGCGGCTGCGGCGGAACATTCGGGCAGGTTGTCGGCGAGTGTCGTCTTTTTCATAATCCGTGTGAAATCCGATATGTTGCAAAAATAGCGGAAATAGGGCGGGCCGCCTACAGCAAAAATACTTATTTCCCGTCCGGCGGCGCCGAGACCGGAACCTGCGGGGCTGGGCGGTTCCGCCGCCGCGGGCTCCCTGTGGCCGTTCTATTCCCTGCGCAGGCAAAAAAGCAAACTTTTTCATGCAATAATCACTTCTGACAGACAGCGAGTTATGAATCTGTGCGATTTTCTTTTTTCGAAAAATCCCCGAAAGCATTTGCCGATTAAAAAAATTACACTATCTTTGCACTCGCAATAACCGGAATGGTGCGTTAGTTCAGCTGGTTAGAATACGTGCCTGTCACGCACGGGGTCAGGGGTTCGAGTCCCCTACGCACCGCCAGCAAATCGAAAATCTCCGATCGAATCCGATCGGAGATTTTTTTTCGGAGCAAGTTTATCGGGGCGCGGCTTCCGCTGTAAAATCAATTTCTTATCTTTGCACTACAAACTTTTCGATGATGAGCCTGCGAAAAACACTACTTTTCCTCTTCCTGATACATGTGTATTACGGCATGGCCGCAGCGGCCCTCCGGCCGTCCGGCCGGGATGTCGATTCGCTGATCGAATACGCCACCGGCGAGAGCAAAAAGGGGAATTTCGACGAAGTGGCCGTCGTCGCGGGCCGGCTGTTGGAGCTGGGGCGGGAGCGGGACGACCGCAAAGCTTCGCTCTACGGCCTGATCTACACCGGACATGCGCTGGCGCGCGAAGTCAGCGATTCGGTGAAGTACTATTACGGCCGTGCGCTCGATCTGGCGGCCGGGCTGGAGGATTACCGCGCACTTGCTGCGATCAACAATGCGCTGGCCATCTACACCTCGGAGATGGAGATGAACTACCTCGAAGGGCTTTCGTACTTCATGAAAGCGCTCAAGTATGCCGAGCAAAGCTCCGACAAACACTCCTATCCGGTCATTCTGAACAACATAGCGATGGCCCATTACCTGCGCAACGACCCCAACGGACTGAAATACTCGCTCGAAGTCATCGACATAGGTACGGCCAACGACGATCCGCTGCTGCTCTATTCCGGCTCCTTCGTCACGGCCTACATGTATTATCTGCTGGGGGATTATGCCGCTGCGCTCGATCATATCGGCAGGGCGCTGGACGTCGGGGGAAAGTACATCGAGTACGCCGAAGCCTACAGTCTCTATGCCAACATACTGGTCCGTGTCGGGCGTGAGAGTGAGGCGGCCGCCTATTACAAACGTTCGCTCGAACATGTCGGCACGGAGAAAAGCAACACGCTGGCATACCTCAATTACGGCAGTTATCTGATCGGGAAGGGCGCCGCGGCCGAAGCCGCCGAGGTGCTGGAGAAGGGACTCGACTTCGTCAACAAGCGCAACAACGCCTTCTACCGCTATCAGCTCTACGAGAAACTCTCCGAGGCTTACGAGCTGGCCGACCGACCGCGCACGGCGCTCAAGTACTACAAGAACTACCACCACGAATTCGACAGCATATTCAACGTCGAGCGGGAGCGGGCCATAAACGAGCTTCGCGTGCAGTACGAATCCGAAAAACAGGAGAAGGAGCTGCGCGAAAAGGAACTGGACCTTCTGCGCGAGAAACAGAAGCTGAACGTTACGGTTTTCGTCGTGGTGATCTTGGCCGGACTGCTCGCCGCACTGTTCATCACCTATTGGCGCAAGAATCAGCGTTACCGTCAGATCGTAAGGCAGCAGCACGAACTGATCCGCAGGGAGCAGGTGATCGAGAAACTCTACGGACAGTCGGACGGCAGCGGAAAATACACGGTCTCGTCGCTCTCCGACGAGAAAGGGCAGGCGTTGTTCGCGGAATTCGAACGGCTGATGAAAACCGACAGGATATACCGGGAGCGGGACATAACCATCGACAAGGTCGCCGACCGGCTCGGAACCAACCGCTCCTACCTTTCGCGGGCGATCAACGAGAACGGCGGAATGTCCTTTTCGCAATACATCAACTCCCGCCGCATCGGCGAGGCCCGGCGCATACTCTCCGAAACGGACAACGACATACAGATAAAGGTGCTGGCCTACGAGCTGGGATTCGCGACGCCCGAAACCTTCTCGTCCACCTTCCGGAAGGCGATCGGCATGCTGCCGACCAAATTCAGGGAGGAGATGAGGAAGATGTACGGCAGTGCGCGCAAGGCCGATTGACGCCGCCTGCCGCAAGGATTCGACACCCCGAAACATCAATTTACGTTTCAACGGTCGAATCCGTTTGTATTTCCCGGAACCGTCGTCTAATTTTGTAGACATGTTCCGGGAACATCCATTTTAAAACCTTTTCATTATGACGATTCAACTCCTTCTAAAAAGATTTTTTCTGTTGGCGGCCCTGTTTTCACTGGCTTTGACTCCGGGATGCGGAGGCGACGATCCGGCTGAAGATCCCGGTTCGGGATCGGTTCCGGAGCCCGAACCCGATCCTAAGCCCGATGAGCCGGAAGAGTACGCCGTGAAGTTCGCCCCGTCGTTCGTCGCTCCGGCTTCCGGTTCGCAGATCGGGATTTTCGGATATGAGACGGGCGACACGCCGTGGAGCGTCGATGCGGTGCCGAATTTCATGTGCAACCAGCTGCTCGAAAACGTGGACGGGGAGTGGACGTACGATCCCGTGAAGTACTGGCCGGAGAGCAGCACCGGCAAGTTGTCGTTCTTCGCCTGCTCGCCCTATGCAGCGGCCGGCAGCGGACTTTCGCTGAGCGATTCCTCCCGTCCGGGAGCTCCCGTGCTGGAGTACGAGATGCCCTCGGCCACGGAGTGTCACAATGACATATGTATCGCCGCCCCGCAGCTGAACCTGACGCGCAGCGAAGAACCCGTCGCACTGGAGCTTCGCTCCGTGATGTCCAAAATCGGATTCAGGATCAAAGGGCAGGGCGAGAAGATCTCCGGAATCGCCGTGCGGGGTATTCAGTGGCAGGGGAGTATTGCGCTGGACGCCGAAAACCAAGGCTCCATGATATGGTCCACCACTTCCGATTTTTCGACCACCGAATACGAGCTGAAACTCAAATGCGACGCAGGGCAGGAGTACGCAACCGCCTCCGAGACCATGACCGATGTCACGGCCGAAGGAGGACATCTCTATCTGATTCCCCAGAATATCACCTACAACGCCCGCATCGTGGTTACGGTCGACGGCACCAAGCTGGGATTCCCCTTCGAAGACCTGTTCCAGCTCTTGCCGGGGCAGGAGTATACCATAGACCTCGTCATTCCGGGCAGCAAGCCGCTCGACTATACCGACAACGCCATGCCGGCGTTCCTGCTGGCGCCCGTGGATGCGGCCGATGCGAAGAGCGCCTGCGAGGCTTCCGGCTACCGCCTGCCCACCTATAACGAAGGGCTGATGATACTTTTCTACATGAACGGCATGGAGAAAAACAACCTGCGCTTCGCCTCCTACTGGACTTCGACGACCTCGCTGGAAGATCCGACGGGCCAGAGCGCAATGGGTTACAACATCATGCCGTGGATGGGACTCTACATGCCGAAGGTCGGTATTACGGCCGCGAGGTGCGTGAAAGATGCGCCCGGCGGAGGGAAGAAGTATCCCTACGTCGATACGAGCCGTCCGGAAGGCCCCGTCATCGTCTCCCGCGATGCCGACGGCGGCGTGATTCCTTCGGCCTACAATTCCGCTTTCGGAGCGGAGCTTCAGGTGTTCCACGACAACTGGAGGACCACGCCCGATCACGACTGGGGCACCGATGCCGACCGCATACCCCGTAAGCTGCAGGTGGCCAACGCCGACGCTGCTGCAGGTAAGGTCGTATGGAGCGGCTTCGTATGTCCGCAGGGCTGGCGGAGGCCGACCATGATGGAGATGACGCTCATATACACCATGGGCGGTGCGGTCGAAAGCTCCTACGGAGCCGACAATGCGCCCGTTGCCGAAACTCCGCTGTACGGCGTGAGCGGATTCACTCCGCTGAATGCCGATTATTATTGGGTGGCCAGCATGGCCTCCAGCCGCGGCGGCAGGAACCCGGCTACGTGGTCCTTCGCCGGAACTCCCCGCAACGGCGGCGGAACGACCACCGGACCCGACGCCAACTATATAAGGTGCGTGCGGGACGTCGAATAGCCCCGTCCTGTTTTACGTACGATGCAACGGTCTGCTCCGTTGCCGGCATCCCGAAAGATGCCGGCGGTGGGGCAGACCTTCGTTTGGAGCCGCGCCGAATCGGATTTTTCGTCCGGAAGCGTGTAAAAGTGTTGAAAATATATTTGCAGTTTCGGTTTTTTGTATTATCTTTGCACTCGCAATAACCGGAATGGTGCGTTAGTTCAGCTGGTTAGAATACGTGCCTGTCACGCACGGGGTCAGGGGTTCGAGTCCCCTACGCACCGCCAGCCGACCGGAGTCGGCAAATGAAAAACCTGCAACTTGGAGTTGCAGGTTTTTTCGTTTGCAGGGGTGCCGGGCGGAAGACAGGGCGGATTTTTGCGGGCAGCTCCCGTATGCGGGGATGTTGCGGATTTTTCCGTTGTTCCGCCGGCGGGGCGTATGAAATCGCTTGTCTGCAAGTAGTTGGGACGTGCCGGCCGCCGGGGAGCCGGATTTTTCCGCTAAAAGGGGCGATGCGGCGACAACGGATGCCCGGCACCTGTTTTGCCCGTGCCGCCAAGAGGGCCGTACAGCCGCGGGGGCTGGCGCCGAATCCCGTTCCCGACGCTTAAGGTTTCCGGAAGAAGGAGAACTGCACGCTCCCGTAGCTCCTTTGCTGCCAGAATTCCGGATATGCGGAGAAGTCCATCTTCTTCGAATGTTCGAAAATCAGCACGCCTTCGGGACGCAGCAGGTCGTTTTCGAGCACCAGCCTTACGACCTGCTCGCTGCCCTCCAGATCGTAGGGGGCGTCCGAGAAAATCACGTCGAACTGTTTCGGACAGCTTTTGAGGTAGAGGAAGACGTTGGCTTTGACCGCATAGAGGTTGCCGATGCCCAGCTGCGCTGCCGTCTGGCGGATGAAGTTGTAGTGTACCGGATTGATTTCCACCGAGGTTACGCTCCGCGCTCCGCGCGATGCGAACTCATAGCTGATTGAGCCGGTTCCCGCGAAGAGGTCCAGCACGTCGCACTCCTCGAAATCCAGCAGATTGCCGAGGACGTTGAAGAGGTTCTCCTTGGCGAAATCGGTCGTCGGCCGCGCCCGCAGGTTGCGGGGCGGGTTGATGGCCCGGCCCTTGTATTTTCCGCTTACTATTCGCATATGATCTGTCTGAAATATCCGCCGAGCTTCCGTTTCAACGCCCGGCCGTCGCTGCTTCCGATGCGAAGCGTGTAATCCCTGAGCCGGAATTCGCTTCCGAGCCGTTCGAGCATGTATAGCAGGTCGGCCTCGTCGGGGGCGGGTACGACCTCCGCAAAACGCAGTTTGCCGTCGTATACCTTTATATATAACAGTCCCGCGGCGTAATACATCCACACGGTCGGAACGCTTGCCTGCGGTACGCAGAGCAGCGGGGTGGTGTAGCGCGCACGGCCGCCGAGGCGTTCATGCACCGCAGCCAGCGCATCTTCCGCCGCGGCCATGACGGCGACGGCATTCTGTTGCGGCGCGCTCCATACGGCGCGCTCTCCGGGCAGTGCGGCCATGCCGGCGGCGGCCAGCAGTTCCCCGGCGCACGCTTCGTCGAAAAACTCCTCCGGCACGAGCGTCGTCCGGGGCGTCAGCAGTTCGACCTCCACGGGACCGTCGCCCGGAAACTCCCCGGACAGCGCAGGCGCCGAAAAAGAGTGTCCATCCAACGTTAGCTGAATGGACACCTTGTTTATGGATTGCGGAGTGTTACTCCCAGTTGCCTGCTTCATTGTTGGCTGCCTCCATTGAACCGAACTTGACACCGGCGTAGCGGTTGAAGTTGTTCTCCTCGTCGTCGATCAGGTTGATGATCTCCTGACGGTAAGCCACCGTGTCGAGGAACATTTTGTACGGCGCGCGGCACTCCACGATGGGCACCGTCACGTTCGATGCGACGGCCGAACCGGCTTCCATGATGAACTGAGCCTGCTTGTCGGTGGTGGGGATGTAACGCAGGTCCTCTACGTCCTGACGCGAAAGGCGTTTGGGCGAGAAGATGGTGTCGATAACGGCTACCGTGAATTTCTCGACGTTCTTCTTGTTCATCTTCTTCAGCATAGCCATACCCACCGAGTCGTCTTCGTCGACGATCTTACGCTCAAGCTCCAGAGAATCGTTCAGGATGAACGATGCGAGTGTATCGAAGCTGCCCGTAAAGCGCTGGTACTTCGACTTGAACGCGCGCTGCGCAGTACGGATGTCCTTGATGCGGTCGATGACTTGGGCTTTCTTGGCCTTCATCTCCTGCTCGAAACGGATCGGGGTCGAAATCTGGTCGTAGATAACGTAGACCAGCGCCACGATAACTACAGCAAGAATGATTTGAGCGATTTTTTTCATTTTTTAAGCTAATCTAATATTTGTTTGTAATTTTGTACAAAATAAACCGACGCATGTTTAGCACACGTATTGCGACCCAAATTTACGCTAAAATTTGTTTTGAAACAACTTCTGGGCAAAAAAAAATTATAGAAAAGTTGTCCGAATATCTCGCAGACGACGATTTTTCCCGGATTTTTGTCCTGAACGGGTATGCGGGTACAGGCAAAACGACCCTGATCGCGGCGCTGGTCGGTGCGCTTAAGGATTTGAATATCAAACCCGTTCTGCTGGCTCCGACGGGCCGGGCCGCCAAGGTGCTGGCCCAATACGCTCAGGAAAAGGCACTTACTATCCACAAGCGGATTTACCGGCAGCGGACCAACGCCGATTACGAATCGAAATATTCGCTCAACATCAACACCGAAAAGGGGGCCGTTTTCATCGTGGACGAGGCTTCGATGCTGTCAGACGCTCCGGGCGACGGGGCGCTGTTCGGTTCCGGATCGCTGCTGGAGGACCTCGTGCAGTATGTCCGCAGCGGCCGCGCGTGCCGTCTGATTCTGGTCGGCGACAGCGCCCAGCTGCCGCCCGTGGGGGCCGATTGCAGCCCGGCGCTCGACCCGTCGGTGCTGGCCCGCTTCGGCGACGTGGAGTACGGTACGATGGACGAGGTCGTGCGTCAGGAGGCCGAGTCGGGCATTCTGTTCAACGCCACGCTGGTGCGCTGCATGCTCGAAAACGGCATCTACGAGATTCCGCACTTCGAAACGGACTATCTCGACATCGAGGCGGTCGAAGGCGGGGAGTTTCTCGACAAACTGCAGGATTGCTACGCCAAGTACGGCCGCGACGAAACCATCGTCATCACCCGCTCTAACAAGCGCGCCAACCGTTATAACGAAGGTATCCGCCGCAACGTGACGTTCGCCGAGGAGGAGATCGAAAGCAACGACATGCTGATGGTGGTGAAGAACAACTACTATTTTACGGAGCGGAACAAGGATTGCCCCATGCACTTCATCGCCAACGGCGACATCGCGCGGCTCAAGCGGCTGCGGCGCTACGAGGATTTCTACGGCTTCCGCTTTGCGGACGTCGTGCTCGAATTCCCCGATTACGAGGATGCCGAGCTGGAGTGCAAGATCCTGCTCGACACCATCGCTTCGGAATCCCCGTCGCTCACGCGCGAGGAGTCCACGCGCCTTTTCTACGAGGTCGAGAAGGATTACCTCGACGTCAAAAGCAAGCTCAAACGCTTCAAGGAGATACGTGAGAATCCGCACTTCAACGCCCTTCAGGTGAAGTTTTCCTACGCCGTGACCTGCCACAAGGCGCAGGGCGGACAGTGGCGGGCAGTCTTCGTCGACCGCTGCCTGTTCGGCGACGAGCCGATGACGCGCGACATGCTGCGCTGGCTCTATACGGCCCTGACGCGCGCCACGGATAAATTATATCTTGTAAATTTCGATGAAAAATTCTATGAATAGCGAACTCCATCCGCTCGAACCGTTTCTTCCCGCCAACGCCCGCATTCTGATGCTGGGCAGTTTCCCGCCCAAGCGCATCCGCTGGTCGATGGACTTCTTCTATCCCAACCTGCAGAACGACATGTGGCGCATCGTGGGCTACCTCGCCGCGGGGGACAAGTCGCACTTCCTGATGCCCGGCGGGCGGAAGTTCGACAAGGAGCGCATCGAGGCGTTCTGCCGCGAGCGGGGGATTGCGCTGTACGATACGGCGGTCGAAGTCATCCGACTGAAAGACAATGCGTCGGACAATTTTCTTCAAGTGGTGCGCGAGGTCGATCTGGCGGCTTTGCTGGCGCGCATTCCCCACTGCCGCACCCTCGTTACGACGGGGCAGAAGGCGACCGATACGCTGCGCGCCGTCACGGGCTGCGGCGAACCAGCCGTGGGCGAAAGCGTGGCTTTCGAATATGCCGGACGCAGCATGCGGCTGTGGCGCATGCCGTCGTCGTCGAGGGCCTATCCGCGGCCGGTCGAGTGGAAGGCCGGATTTTACCGCAAAGTGTTCGAAGATAATGAAATTCTATAATATACGGCACTCCTTCGTAGCAGATAAACCGAAAATAATTTCCCGTTTAGGCTTGGTAGGACCGCTAAATTCCGTTATCTTTGTGTGAAAATAACATACAATTTTTTATTGTGAACGCAGAAAAGAAAATAGAAAAAAAATATGTCGAGACCCCCCTGATGAAGCAATATTACTCCATCAAGGCGGTGCATCCCGACGCTATCCTGCTTTTCCGGGTCGGCGACTTTTACGAGACTTTCGGTGAGGACGCGATCAAGGCCAGCGGCATTCTGGGCATCACGCTCACACGGCGCGCCAACGGCTCGGCCACCTATGTCGAGCTGGCCGGATTTCCCTACCACGCCATCGACACCTACCTGCCCAAACTGGTGCGGGCGGGCGAACGTGTCGCCATCTGCGAACAGCTGGAGGATCCCAAGCAGGTCCGGGGACTGGTCAAGCGCGGCGTTATCGAGCTGGTGACGCCGGGCGTGGTGCTGGGCGACAATATACTGGCCAACAAGGAGAACGCCTTTCTGGCGTCGGTCTATTTCGGCCGTCAGACCACGGGCGTGGCGTTCCTCGACATCTCGACGGGCGAGTTCTACGTGGCCGAAGGTTCGGAAAACTACATCGACAAACTCATCTCCAACCTCGCGCCCAAGGAGGTCATTTACCAGCGCGGCTACGAAGACCGTTTTTCCGACGCTTTTGGGTCGAAACTCTACACCTACCGCCTCGACGAATGGGTTTTCTCCGAGGAGGTGAACCGCGAAAAGCTCTGCAAGCAGTTCGGCACCCGCTCGCTCAAGGGATTCGGCGTCGATCACTTCACCAGCGGTCTCTCGGCCGCCGGGGCGATTCTCTACTACCTCGAATTCACCGAGCACCGCGACATCGCGCACATCACCTCCATATCGCGTATCGATCAGGAGGATTACGTCTGGGTCGACAAGTTCACGATCCGCAACCTCGAACTCTTCTCGTCGAACGGCGCCCGCGAGAAGTGCAGTTTCGCCGACGTCATCGACCGTACGCTGACACCAATGGGCGGCCGTCTGCTGAAACGATGGATCGCCATGCCGATCAAGGACCCCGTGAAGATCGGGGAGCGGCTGGACGTGGTCGAGAAATTCGTCCGGGACGCCGATCTGGCCGACGTCGTGCGCGAGCAGGTGGCGCTGGTGGGGGATATGGAGCGTATCGCTTCGCGCATCGCCGCGGCGCGCGTCACGCCCCGCGAGCTGGTGCAGCTGAAAAACTCGCTTTTCGCCGTCGAGCTGCTCAAGGCCGCGCTCGAATCGACCGACGACGCGCAGCTGCACGCACTGGCCGGACAGATCGACCTGCTGGAAGGGGTGCGCGACCGCATCGCCCGCGAGATCTATCCCGATCCGCTCAACAACCAGATTCAGAAGGGCGGCGTGATCGCCGACGGCGTGGACCCCGAACTGGACGATCTGCGCCGCATCGCCCTCCACGGCAAGGACTATCTGGCCCGCATCCAGCAGCGCGAGAGCGAGGCGACGGGCATTCCTTCGCTGAAAATCAGCTACAACAACGTCTTCGGCTACTATATCGAGGTGCGCAACGCCCATAAGGAGAAGGTGCCGGAGACGTGGATCCGCAAGCAGACGCTGGCCAATGCCGAACGCTATATCACCGAGGAGCTGAAGGAGTACGAAGAGAAGATCCTCGGCGCCGAGGAGAAGATGCTCGTCATCGAACAGCGCATCTATGCCGACATCATCGCCCACATAAGCCGCTCGCTGTCCTCCCTGCTGCGCGATGCGGCCGTCGTGGCCCGCATCGACTGCCTGCAGTCGTTCGCGCGTCTGGCCTGCGAACGCCGCTACGTGCGTCCGGTGCTGGACGACGGCAAGCTCATCGACATCCGTCAGGGACGCCATCCGGTGATCGAGACCCTGCTGCCCGTGGGCGAGGAGTATGTTCCCAACGACGTGATGCTCGACGACAAGGAGCAGCAGATCATGATGATCACGGGTCCCAACATGTCGGGTAAGTCGGCCCTGCTGCGGCAGACGGCGCTGATTATCCTCATGGCGCAGATGGGGTCGTTCGTACCCGCCAAGTCGGCCCATATCGGCGTCGTGGACAAGATCTTCACCCGCGTCGGAGCCTCGGACAACATTTCGCAGGGCGAATCGACCTTCATGGTCGAGATGCTCGAATCGGCCAGCATCCTCAATAACATATCGGACCGCAGCATCGTCCTGCTGGACGAGATCGGCCGCGGTACGAGCACCTATGACGGTATTTCGATCGCATGGGCCATGGTCGAGTACCTGCACAACCATCCGTCGGCGCACGCCAAGACGCTTTTCGCCACGCACTACCACGAACTGAACGAGATGGAGCAGATGTGTCCGCGCGTAAAGAACTACCATGTGAGCGTCAAGGAGATGGGCAACCAGATCGTCTTTCTGCGCAAGCTCGAAAGGGGCGGCACGGAACATTCGTTCGGTATCCACGTCGCCCGCATGGCCGGCATGCCGGTGTCGGTGGTGTCGCGCGCCGACGAAATCCTGCGCAACCTCGAACTGGTCTACGGCAACAACGAAATCGTGCCCAGCCGGAGCATCAAGAACCGCGGGAAGAAACCTTCGCCTTCGGTCAAGGAAGCCGCCGAAAACGGAGCGCCGCAGAACATGCAGCTGTCGATGTTCCAGCTCGACGACCCTGTGCTGGTGCAGATCCGCGACCAGATCAAGGGACTCGACATCAACGCCCTGACTCCGATCGAAGCGCTCAACAAACTCAACGAAATCAAGAAGATAACCGGGATATAGGCTGGCGTCTTTTATTCCGGTTCGACCTGTTTCGCGACCTATGGGCCGCACGCTCCCTGAAATCGTGCTGCGCCGCTCCGTGTGAGATTTTCCCTTCCGTGCGAAATGTCTCTTTTTGCGGCTGCGCCGGCGCAGCGTCAAAATACAAATCCCGAATCTCCGGCGAGATTCGGGATTTGTAATGAAACGGGGGCGTACTATTCGTTGCGTGCGATCAGCGAGCTGATGTTCTGAATCAGCATCGCCACGGCCACCGAGTTGAAGCCGCCTTCGGGAATGATGACGTCGGCGTATTTCTTCGAAGGTTCGACGAACTCCTCGTGCATCGGCTTCACGGTCGAGGTGTACTGCGTGATGACCGACTGCATCGTACGTCCGCGCTCGCAGACGTCGCGCAGGATGCGCCGCGCAAGGCGGATATCGGCATCCGTATCGACGTATACCTTGATGTCCATCAGATCGCGCAGCTCCTTGTTCTCGAAGATCAGGATGCCGTCCACGATGATTACCTTCGAAGGCTTTACGCTCACGGTCTCCGTCATGCGGTTGTGCTCGACGAACGAATAGACCGGATGTTCGATCGGAACGTTCTCCTTGAGCGCCTTGATGTGGTCCACCAGCATCTGGGTGTCGAATGCCTGCGGGTGGTCGTAGTTGAGCTTCGTGCGCTCCTCGTAAGTCAGTTCCGGATGCGCCTTGTAGTAGTAATCGTGGCAGAGCGTTACGACGTCGTCGCCCTCGAAAGCCTCCTGCAGACGCTTGACGAGGGTCGATTTTCCTGAGCCGGTTCCTCCGGCGACTCCGATAACGGTAACTTTCATAGTGTCGGCCAATTAGTGCGGTTATATAAAGAAAAGGATCGCACCTTTCGCAAGGGCAATCCTCTTCCTGATTTCGATTATGCGTCGATGTTCGCGTAATGTGCGTTCTTCTCGATGAATTCGCGGCGGGGCGGCACTTCGTCGCCCATCAGCATCGAGAAGATACGGTCCGCTTCGGCGGCGTTCTCGATATTGACCTGACGCAGAATGCGCGTGTCGGGGTTCATCGTCGTGTCCCACAGCTGATGGGCGTTCATCTCGCCGAGACCTTTGTAACGCTGGATGTGCACGCCCTTGCCGAATTCGGCCGAGATGGTATCGCGCTCCTTCTCGGTCCAGCAGTAGCGCTCCTGCTTGCCCTTTTTCACCAGATAGAGGGGCGGGGTGGCGATGTAGACGTGGCCGTTCTCGATCAGCTCCTTCATCT